>Ga0209164_1002655_pt1 | contig 18428 bp, 24 predicted proteins | sample MTBNYHSulfiMetaG_FD_187458 | JGI IMG/M metagenome (GOLD analysis project Ga0209164, IMG submission 187458) | Enrichment culture microbial communities from rom New York Harbor, USA that are MTBE-degrading - MTBE-NYH (New York Harbor Sulfidogenic)... | ecosystem: Environmental > Aquatic > Marine >...
AGGGCGACCAGGCGAGCGCCGCCGCCGTGCGCCAAAGGTTAGCCCCGGCGCTGCCTTAGCTTTATCCACTTTAGACGGATGCCTGACGGCTAGGTCGACAGCATCCCCAATGTGGCTATAATGGGGATGTTGTCTCATTATTGTGGAGATGTGTGATGGCATGCTCTTTCTGAACGCAGATGAGAACGAGGGCCAGGTGCGGGCTGCGCCATGAGGACGAGGCAACCGCTTTGGGTGCTTGGGGCGGTGATCCTGGGCCTTGCGCTGCTGCTGTGGGGCAGCTATCAGCTTGCGCAAAGCCATCCGGTTGGGGTGGAGTTCAACGCCGGGTGGACGGCGACCCGGCTGTACCTCAGTGAAGGCGTCGATCCCTACGGTTCGCGCACCAATCAGGCCATCCAGCGCAACGCTGAAATCCATGCGGGAGAGCTAGATATCGAAGCGCCGCTTTACTCGCAGCCCTTCTACGCCGTGCTGGTGTATGTCCCCTACGCGCTGATCGACAACTATCAGCTAGCGCTGGCCCTGTGGCTGACCTCTAATGCGTTGGTGTTGCTGGTTCTGGGGTGGCTGGGCCTGCGACTGACGCAGTGGCGGCCTCCCTGGCCAATCGTCGCTGTCTTCATGCTCTTCGCCCTCACTTGGCCGCTGACCCTCTACCCGCTGCTTCGTGGGCAGGTCTCCATCCTGGCGGTGCTGCTGGCAGCGATGGCGCTATGGCTGCTGAAGACCGAGCGGAATGCGCTGGGGGGCGTGGCTCTGGCCCTTTCCAGCATCGAGCCTTTCTCGGTAGCGGTATGGCTGCCGGTGGTGTTCATCTGGACGATCTCCACGCGCCGCTGGCGGTTCGTGGTGGCCTTTTTTATCGCCCAGGTGGTGCTGGTGGCGGGCTCCGTCGCCTTGCAATCGGATTGGCTGTTTCAATATCTGCGGCAGGTGATCGTGGAACGCGGCTTGATGGCCTCTGACCTGAGTGTGAGCTTCATCTCCGGTTTCAATCCCGAACTCGAGCAAGGGCTGAACTGGGCCATGCAGGCCTTCCTCGGGCTGCTGGTCTTGCTGGAGTGGTGGCGGGTGGCGGGCAAGGACTTTCACTGGTTCTTATGGGTAACTGGCCTCACCTTTGCGGGGGGTAGCTTCCTGGCCGTGACCGGGCTGGGGCGCTTCGCCCTGCTGCTGCCTGCTTTTGCGCTGGCCGGTGATATCTGGGCCTACCGCATGAAGACTGTCGGGCGGGCATTGCCCTTGGTTCTGCTGGCCTTGCTGTGGTTTGGGCTGTGGCTGCCCTTCCCAGGCAACATCCCGGCGTTACTGGAAGATTCCCCTTCTCGAGCCGCTTCGCTGTGGGTGCCGGGGGTCACGCTGCTGGCGCTATATTGGGTGCGCTATTGGGCGCTCCGCCCGCGTCAATTGATGGTCGAAAGGCTGCGCAGCCTCGACCGCTAGGGGGCCCTAGGGAGTAACCCTACCGAGTTGCTCGCCATCTGCTCCTATGCTATACTGCCTCATCAGGCTGCCCCCAAGCAAATTCATGGGCAGGCTAGAGTTATCTAGGAGAGAGTTATGGCTGCTTCGAGAATTCAGCCAGAGGAAATCGGGAATGCCTGGCAAGCGCTCAGCGATCTGGTGGTAGGCGAGATCGAGCAGGCTCAACGCGAGTTGACTGAGATCAACCTGACGCTCGAGCAAAGCCAGGGGGACATGGACAAGCTCACCCAACGCAATGCCACCCTCACCACCCATTTACAGCAGATAAAAGCCCAAATCGACGAGATCCCCAAGGATGATATCCGCGCCGGCTACGAGGCGGCGTTGGAAGCCCAGCAGCGCCTGGTGCTGATGCGAAGCCAGGTGGAAAGGCTGCAGAGCGAGAAGAAGTATCTCGAGGGCCACCTGGGTTCGCTCAACAAGATCAAAGATGCGCTCCAGAAGGGGCCGTCGGTGGCTGCCAAAGACGGCAGTGATGCCTTCGATATCGCCGAAATGATGATCCAATCCCAGGAGGCTGAACGCCAGCGCCTATCACGCCAGATGCACGATGGCCCCGCCCAGGCGCTCTCGAACTTCATCCTGCAAACCGAGATCGCCATGCGCCTCTTCGATGTCGATCAAGAGAGGGCGCGCCAGGAGCTGTCCAATCTGAGGGGCTCGGCGTCCAATACCTTCCAGCAAGTGCGGGATTTCATCTCCGATCTGCGCCCGATGATGCTGGATGATCTCGGCCTGGTGCCTACGCTGCGGCATTACACCGAGGCTTTCGGCGAGAAAACGGGCATCGACGTTAGCCTGTCTGTCTCGGGCGGCGAGATGCACCTGGAGTCTTATCTCGAGGTGATGATCTTCAGGTCAGTGCAGGAGCTTCTCAACAACGCTGCCTTGCGCGACCAAGCCAATCAGATCTCAGTGAAGGTCGAGTCGGCCGGTTCCTTCATCAATGTGTCGGTGGAGAGCAATGGCACAGGCTTCGATACCGAAATGGTCGATTCGGGCGAGGCGGGCGTTGGCATCAAGCTGATCAAGGAACGCGTGGAGATGCTAGGGGGCGAATTCAAGGCCAACAGCGTGATGGGACAGGGGGGTACGATCGCCTTTTCCATCCCAGTAGAGAAGTAAACGCGCTAACATAACTGTAAAGTTTGCACCCTTGTTTTCTGTTGCTTTGGCCGCGGATTGACTCTATAATTGGGATGAAATCTCTGGCAAGTCAGAGAAATCTATTTGGGAAGGAGGCTGTTGCCATGTTGTTTGCTCCGAAGGAAAAAGGGCAGGGACTCGTAGAGTATGCTTTGATCATCGTTCTGATCGCCATCGTGGCGATTGTTGGGGTGCGCTTGCTTGGCCCTGCACTCACCAACATTTATCAGAACATCGTTGCTAACATCTAGCGTACGCTTGATGCAACGATAGAAGCTTTGATAAGCATTTCATCACGATCTCTGATCGTAACCAACCAACAGAGTCCTGTTCCCTTGCAGGGCTCTGTTCTTTTGTGTGAACCTGTGCAAATCGAGCAGGGCGCCCTGTGAAGGCGGTGCTCTATTTTGCTGGTAAAGTCTGGCAATATCATGTAGACTTATGGCTTAAGTGTAGGCAATCATAGGTAGTAGCCCCCGTCTTGACCGATGAAACGCAAGGCGTATCATTTGAGCGTCCAGACGGGATAGGCTGATTACGAACGATAGGAGGCTTAGGAATCTGATGCGGCTGGGAAGGCTTTTAATCATTTTGGCGGTGGTGTTGATCGTCGGGCTGGGATTGGCGCTGTTGGTCGTTGAGCTCACAGGGGGTGATGGGGCTGACGAAACCAGCCAGCAGACTGTAGACATCGTTTACGTGCAGCAGCCGATTGCCCGCGGTGCAATCATCACTGAGGATGCCCTTGATTTTCTGGCTATCCCGCGTTCTGAGGCGGTCGAGGGCATGTTCACCGAGATATCTGCGGTGGTCGGCATGCGGGCCAAGTTCGATCTCGATCCACCGGTTCCGCTTACAAACAGCATGGTCGTGGGCGATGCCGGTGCCTTGTCGGAAACCGGCTCGGATGCGGCGTTGCTGATCCCTCCGGGGATGGTGGCGGTTCCCATTCCGATGGACCGCTTCTCCGGCGTGGCCTACGGCCTCAGTAGCGGCGATCACGTTAACGTGATCGTTACCGCGCTTTTCGTCGACCTGGACGAGGATTTCCAGACCGAGTTGCCAAACTTGACGGCAGCGGTGATCGCACCCGGGCCGAGCGCCCTGGTCACCACTGAGACGGAGGATGCTCCCTACGGCGCTAGACTGGAGGATGCCTCCAATCTGACCGCGCAGGTGGCTTCCGGCGGGACGGTCTCGGCTCAAGGTCGTTCGGAGGTCGATACGGTGCTCAACATGCCGTTCTATGTCGTCCCCTCCGAGTTGACGCAGCGGCCGCGTCTGGTCAGCCAATCCTTGCTGCAAGACATCGTCGTGCTGCAGGTGGGCGATTTCTCATCGACTGGCGATCAGGGAGATGCCGAGGGCGCAACAGCGCCGCCGGATATCATCACTTTGATCGTGTCGCCCCAGGATGCCGTGGTCTTGAATTACTTGGTTTACAGTGGAACGAAACTGAGCCTGGCGCTGCGCTCGAGCGGCGACGATAGCCGCGTTTTCACCGAGCCGGTGACGCTCGATTACTTGATGGATCTATACAACATCCCCGCGCCCGAGAAGCTGCCTTACGGCTTCGAGCCTCGCGTGGATGACCTTTCCACCACCGACCCCGCCGACCAGCAATAGCCACAGATTTTGAAGATAGGAGTTCTTCCCCGCTGTTGGAGTTGATGCATGGCTGATGACAAGATACGCGTACTCATCGTAGACGATATCGCCGAGACGCGTGAGAACATCCGCAAACTGTTGCAGTTCGAGAGCGGCGTCGAGGTGGTGGGCGCCGCTCGCAGCGGCGCAGAGGGCATCCAGATTGCCATAGAGACCGAGCCGGATATCGTTCTGATGGATATCAACCTGCCGGATATGGATGGCATCGTGGCCACAGAACGCATCCGTAGCCGCCTCCCGGCTACCCAGATCGTGATCCTATCCGTGCAGGGCGACTCCAACTACATGCGCAAGGCGATGTTGGCCGGGGCGCGCGACTTCCTCACCAAACCGCCGGATATCGAAGAGCTCACCGCCGCCATCCGCCGGGCGGGGAAGATGGCCACAGAGGCCAAAGCCAAGGTTTCCACGGCAGGCGGCGATCAAGGCCGAGGTGCTGGCCGCCGGCTCTCGGGATTGCCGTCGATCCCCTACGGGCGCATCATCACGGTTTACGGGCCCAAGGGCGGAGTGGGCACCACCACCCTGACAGCCAACCTCAGCATCGCCCTGCACAACCGCGAGACGCCCGCTGTGGCCATTGACGGGAACTTGCAGTACGGCGACCTCTCCTTCTTCTTCAACGAGCAGGGCAAGAACAATATCGTCGATCTGGCCTCCCGCGCCGGAGAATTGGATCAAGAGATCGTCGACGAGGTGCTGATCAAGCACTCCGCCACCGGTATCAGGATACTGGCTGCCCCGCCTCGGCCGGAGCTTGCCGAGACGGTTGACGGAGGGCAGTTTTCCGAAGTGCTACAGTTCTTGAAGCGACACTATGCCTACGTGATGGTGGATGCCGCCTCCTTGCTGACCGACATCACCATGACGGCCTTGGATGCCTCCGATTTGACAGTGCTGATCACCACACAAGATATCCCCGCCATCAAGAACACCCGGCTATTCTTGGACCTGGCGGAAGGCATTGGCATTCCTAGCGAGAACATCTTGCTGGTAATGAACAAGTACGATAAGCGTCGTAGCGTGACGCCTGAGAAGGTTAGTGAGAATTTCAAGCGTGAGTTCTCGGTGGTCATCCCCTCCGATGAGAAGCTGGTGGTGCCAGCGATGGACCGCGGTGTGCCCTTCATGATGGATGACAAGACCAGCGCCGTGGCTCGTGGGATACTGACACTGGCTGAAAAGACGCGCGCTCGCATCTCTGACCTGGATGAGCTTGAGGCGATACAGGTCTAGCCGGTTCGGGTGCTGATTTCGATTTGGTCAGTTTAGTGGTTACAGGAGTTGGCTAGCATGTCGTTGCTGAAGAGGCTTGAAGAGGGGGGCACGGAACAACCCAATGGGCAGCAAGGAGCGGATCAAGGGGAAACCACGCGCCTGCCGTCCCTGCAGGCGCGCCGCGCCAACGTTGCTACCGCCGCTGGGAAACGGGATACCTACTACGATCTGAAAACGCGCGTCCAGAACCGCCTGCTGGCGGAGCTAGACCCGGCGATGGATGTAAGCCAGGTCGCCGAAGTGCGCCAGACGATCCAGGAACTGTTCGAGCAGATCCTGGCTGAGGAGAGCATCCCCCTTTCTCGCCCTGAGAAACACCGCCTGTTCGAGCAGATCGCTGCCGAGATCCTCGGTCTTGGCCCGCTGCAACCCCTGCTGGAAGACCCGACCATCACTGAAATCATGGTCAACGGCGCCAAGAACATCTACATCGAGCGCGACGGCAAACTCCACCGCGTCCCGGTCTCCTTTGAGAGCGACGAGCACGTCATGCGCATCATCGACCGCATCGTGGCTCCATTGGGCCGCCGTATTGACGAGGCCAGCCCTTACGTTGATGCCCGTTTGCCGGATGGCTCGCGTGTCAACGCCGTGATCCCCCCGATCTCCTTGGTCGGGCCTACGCTCACCATCCGTATCTTCGCCAAAGACCCGATCACGGTCGAGCAGCTCATTCAATTTGGCACGACTACGGCAGAAGCCCTGCAGTTCCTGGAGGCTTGCGTCCAATCTCGCCTCAATGTCATCATTTCCGGCGGCACCGGCTCCGGTAAGACCACCCTGCTGAACATCCTCTCGCAGTTCATTCCCAATGACGAGCGCATCGTGACTATCGAGAACGCCGCCGAGCTGCAATTGCGCCAGGAGCATGTCGTGCCCCTGGAATCCCGCCCTCCCAACATCGAGGGCCGCGGCGAGATCACCATCCAGAATTTGGTGGTGAACTCCCTGCGTATGCGCCCCGACCGCATCATCGTGGGCGAGATTCGTGACGGCGCGGCTCTGGATATGTTGCAAGCCATGAACACCGGCCACGACGGCTCGATGACCACGGCCCACTCCAACAGCCCCCGCGATACCCTCGCGCGCGTCGAGACGATGGCGTTGATGGCTGGCTATGACTTGCCTGTACGCGCCATCCGTGAACAGGTCGCCTCGGCGATTGACTTGATCGTCCACCTCGACCGTATGCGTGATGGTACCCGCAAAGTGGTCAGCATCAGCGAGGTGGCCGGCATGGAGGGCGACGTGATCTCGCTGACCGACCTGTTCCTCTTCGAACAGACCGGCTTCGAGGAAGACAAAGTGATCGGCAGGATGCACTCCACTGGCCTGCGCCCCAAGTTCATCGACAAGATCGAGGCCGCCGGCATCCATTTGCCTGCCAGCATCTTTGGGCTGGGCGGGCGCAAGCGCTACTAATCAGGTTGTGTGCTGAGATAACACGATGACAACTGTCTTATGGGTTGGTGGGATCATCGCTTTGCTTTTGCTGGTGATCGGCGTCTACACCACGGTCACTAGCGAACGCTCGATCATCGAAGAGCGCCTGGGCCGTTATCTTGAGGAGACGGAGCAAGCCGCCTCGAGCGCAGAGGAACGTGGGTCGGCTACCAAGGTAATCACCGATTGGCTCAACTCCCTGGTGGTGCGCACCAGATATGGGGATCGCATCTCCGAGGAGTTGGCGCGCGCCGACCTGAAATTCAAGCCGGGAGAGTACCTGGTCTTAATGCTTGCCGCTGGCTTTCTGGGTGCCTTGGCGGGCTATTACTTCGGGGGGGGCTCTTCTCTGTTGGCGGTGGCGGGCCTGTTTTTCGGCGGTTTCATCCTGCCCCGCATAGTCGTGAAGCGCCAGCAAGGCGCCCGGCTCAAGAAATTCAACGAGCAGCTGCCCGATATGCTCAATCTGATGGTCAACAGCTTGAGGGCCGGCTTTTCTACCTTGCAGGCCATGGAGGCCGTCAGCAAAGAACTGCCCCACCCGATCAGCAGCGAATTCCGCCGCGTGGTTCAGGAAATGCAGCTAGGTATACCTATGGAGCGTGCCCTGGAGAACCTGCTGCGCCGCATCCCCAGCGACGACCTGGATTTGGTGATCACGGCGATCAATGTGCAGCGCGAGGTTGGCGGCAACCTGGCCGAGATCCTGGAGACCATTTCGCACACCATTCGTGAGCGCGTGCGCGTCAAAGGCGAGATCCGGGCGCTCACCGCTCAGGTTTCCTATTCGGGGCGTTTCCTGGCCTTGATTCCGCTCTTGCTGAGCCTGGCGCTGTGGGGCATCAACCGGGAATACATGATGCAATTCTTCATCGAGCCCAAGATTTGCGGCATCGGTATTCTGGCCCTGAGCGCTGTCATGATCGTGATTGGTTATCTGGTCATGGAGAAGATTGGCGATATCGAGGTTTGAGATTTCTTAGTGTATTGACTTCGCACAAAGCGAGGAGCAGGACATCGTTATGGAATGGCTGTTCATCTTACTGGTCGTAGCGCTTCTTGGGGGTGCCATCGTCTTGGCTGTGATCGGACTGCGTTCCTCCAGGGAGGAGGATCCCCTAGAAGAGCGCCTGGCCGAATTCGCCGACCGTGGCGAAGCCGCCAGCCTGGAGGAGATCGAGCTTTCCCAGCCTTTCATGGACCGGGTGGTCTATCCGACCGCCAGGAAGCTGGGCGAGATCGCTCAACGTTTCACCCCCCAGAACCTCGTTGAGCAGACTGCCAGAAAGCTCGAGAGAGCCGGAAACCCGCGCGGCCTGGACCCGATGCTGTTTCTGTCGTTGCGCCTCGTCACTGGCATAGGGCTTGGCATCGCCGTCGTCCTGCTCTCTTCGATTGGCCCGGATGCGTCCATTTTCTCATTGCGCTCCCTGTTGCTCATCACAATAGCGATCTTGATCGGTTTCTACCTGCCGGATATCCTGATCGGCCGACGCATTCGCGCCCGCCAGAATGAGGTGCGCCGCTCGCTGCCGGAAGCCCTGGACCTGCTCACCATTTGTGTGGAAGCCGGCCTGGCTTTCGACGCCGCTATGCAGAAGGTCAACGAGAAGTGGGATAACGAGCTGGCGCTTGCCTTCGGCCGTGCGCTGCAAGAGATGCAGTTGGGCAAGCTCCGGCGCGAGGCGCTGCGGGCCATGTCCGACCGCCTGGATGTCTCTGAACTGGATAGCTTTGTCGCCGCGGTGATCCAGAGCGAGCAGCTCGGCGTCAGCATCGCCAATATCTTGCGCATCCAGGCGGATGATATGCGTGTGCGGCGGCGCCAGTTGGCCGAGGAGCTGGCTCAGAAAGCGCCGGTGAAGATGCTGCTGCCGATGGCTTTCTTGATCTTCCCGACGATCATGATGATCCTGCTCGGCCCGGCGGCTTTGCTGATGCTGCGCTCGGCGCTCGGCGGCATCCTATTCTAAGAAGGGGGGCGTGCGGGGAAAATGACTTCCCCGGCTTTTCGCATCCTTCAAGGCTTCTGTTCAGCATTAGATTTGCTGTTCCCGCCCCGTTGCGCGGGCTGTGGGGCGAGGGGCTTCGCTTGGTGCCCGGATTGCCAGCAGGCTGCCGGACCGGTGCCCTCACCGATCTGCGAACGCTGTGGCGCTCCCCTTACATCCAACCGAGTTTGTCTGCGCTGCCGGCAGACTCCTCTGATTTGCGATCGAGCGCGCTCGCTCTATGCTTACCAGGGGGAGGTGCGCAAGGCCATCCACCACTTGAAATATCAGCGTGACCTGTGCCTGAGTCTGATCTTTGGCCGGGCTCTGTCGGCCGAACTGGAACGGCTGGCCTGGCGACCGGTGCTGGTGGCCTCCGTGCCGCTATCGCCCTCGCGCCAGGCTGAGCGCGGCTTCAACCAGGCTGATTTGCTGGCCCGCAGCCTGGCGATGGCCTCCGGGCTGCGTTTTCGGCGGCGGGCGCTGCGCCGCATCCGGGAGACGGCTTCTCAGGTCGGGCTTTCGCTGAAGGAGCGCCGCCAGAACGTGCGTGGCGCCTTCGAGGCCGATCATCGATTGGTGACCGGGCGGGAAGTGCTGGTCGTGGATGATCTGATGACCACCGGGGCCACCCTGGATGCCTGTGCGCAGGCCTTGCGGGAGGCGGGTGCCGAGCGAGTTTACGCCCTCACCCTTGCCCGAACGCTGCTCGAGGGATAGATGGGAATCTTTGGTAAGATATTAAAACTATTCGTATCAATAAGGAGAAATAACTGTGGAAATTGAGGTAAAAAGCCGTGATATGGAAGTCAGTGACCGCCTGTACGAGTACGTCAGCGACAAGACCGCTAAGCTAGACCGCTACATCAATGGGATAACGGATGCTCGCGTCGACCTGGCTTACGTCAAATCTGTCCGCGAGGCCAGCGACCGCCACGTCGCCCAGATCACTTTGCGCGGCAAGGGCTTCACACTGCGCGCAGAGGAGCGCACCGATGATATCTTCTCGGCTTTCGATGCCGCCCTGGATAAGATTCAGCGCCGCATCGAGCGTTTCAAGGGCAAATATTATCGCGGCCGCGGGGATGGCACCTCGGTCGCCGAGGAGGCCATGGAGATCCTCAAGCGCCAGAGCGAGGGGCAAGAGCAGGAGACCCCGGTCATCCAGCGGCGCAAGAAGTTCGTGCTGACGCCGATGGACGAGCTAGAGGCCATCGAGCAGATGAACTTGCTGGGGCACGAAGACTTCTTTGTCTTCTTCAACGTGGAGACCAATTCGGTCAACGTGCTCTATAAGCGGCGCGACGGGAGCTATGGTCTGATCGACACCGAGCTTGGCTGATTCCATCCTAGGACAAGCTAGGGCAAGATTGAAAAGAACCCTGCCGTGAGCGCTCATGGCAGGGTTCTTTTGATCGGATAGGGATGAAAGCTGCTAACCTGCTGCCTGGGCTGGCCTGCAGGTGACGTGCAAGAAGTGGAAGTCGTTTCGCGGGGGTAGCAGCTCTTGGACCTCCACGATCAGGAAGTCCTCCTTTTCGAGCCGAATTTGCTGCCCCGGCAGGGGGCGTTCGTCCATGTTGATGATTGCGCCAGGGTTATTGCTCCCCGGGATCACGATGCTGACCTTGTACGTAGGCATCGCTCACTCTCTCCAATCGCTTAGATGTCGCTGTCGCAGTCGAAAAGACAGGTCGGCGGCGATGTTCTTCATCACGATGTAGCCGATCCTGGCGTCCTGATTGCAGAGCTCGCTGAAAACCTGCTGGTTGACTGCCAGGACCTTGGTAGGATCGCTGATCGCCCGTACGGTGGCTGAGCGGGAGCCTTGATCCACCAGCGACATCTCCCCGACCGTCTGGCCCTTGCCCAGCTTGACGACCGAGTGCTGGCCGTCCCCGCTGGGCTTTTCCACGCTGACTTCCACCAGCCCCTCGGTGATGATGTATAGCTTGTCTCGCGGGGAGCCTTGCTTCACGATGATCTCATCGGGGGCGTAGTTGCGTTCTTCCAGCAGCGCAGCGATCTTCTGGAGTTCATCAGCCTCTAGGCCGGAGAAGAGCTCAACGCTTTTCAGTGTCTCGAGATCCTGCATCCTGCCTCCTTCTGCTTCTGGGCAAAAGCGCCCACAAGTGACATTCCGGTGGAAATGTCTTGCAGCTTGGGAGGATTATAGTATCAAAGCATACTTTGCGCTGGCGTACGGCTTGGTCTTATTTGCGCTTTTGGCGGCGGTAAGATTTTGAGTTGACACTACCTCATTATCAGTATAGACTCGTTTTACACTCCGGCCGGATGTCGGAGCAGGGAGAGGTAGCTATGAGCAAGACAATGGAAGATGTTTACGCCGCTGCCGAGTTGTTAGCAGAGCACGATATGGATCAGGCGGCTATTGAGGCGGCGGTGACATCCATCTTGGACGCGGTGGGAGAAGATAGTGGACGTGAAGGGTTGCAGCGCACCCCGGAGCGGGTGGCGCGCATGTATGAGGAGTTGCTGGCTGGCTACCGCATCGATCCCGTCGAGATGGTTAACGACGCGCTCTTTGACGTTTCCTACGACGAGATGGTGCTGGTGCGTGATATCGAGTTCTACAGCCTGTGCGAACACCACATGCTGCCCTTCCTGGGCCGCGCCCATGTGGCTTACATCCCCCGCGGGCGGGTGATCGGCCTCTCGAAGATCCCCCGCATCGTGGATATGTTCGCCCGCAGGCTGCAAGTGCAAGAACGCATGACCCGGCAGATCGCCGAGTTCATCTGCACTTTGCTCAATCCACTGGGCGCAGCGGTGGTCATCGAGGGCTTGCACCTGTGCTCGATGATGCGCGGCGTCAAGAAGCACGATGCACGCATGACCACTTCCACAATGATCGGCACGTTCCGGGAGAACGCCGCCACTCGCCAGGAATTCCTGGATAGCATTTCGCGCGGCTCCGCCCCGATGCGCTTCTAAGTAACGTCAATTGGATGAGGAGGAAGATTAATGGAGACAAACCGTAGTGAGCGGGGGCAGGGGTTGGTCGAATACACTTTGATCTTTGTGCTGGTTGCTCTGGTGCTGATCGTCATCTTTCATTTCTTTGGCCCCACCCTAAGCAACGTTTATTTCAACGTCATCGGACTTTTCTAGGTTCGTTTCCACCACAGTTTGCACGAGAGGCTGAATGAAAACTCCCTGCGCGAAAGCAGGGAGTTTTTTTATTCACTCGGCTGGAATGGGTATCAATCGAGACCGGTTTGCGGGATCACCCCCGGCTGCTGGGTGATGGGCTGCTCAGCCTCCAGGCGTCGAGCGACCGCCTCCAGGCTTTCACCGCTCTCGGGGTGGGGGTAGTCGGGGTAGATTTCCGCTAACGGCACAGCCAGGTGCGCATAGTCCCACAGTTCGCTGTCCACCAGAGCCTCGTCGTAGATCAGGATATCGAGGTCGATGGGGCGGGGGGCGTTTTTGTCCTCGCTGCGTCGCCTGCCCAGGGCGGCTTCAATCGGCAGCAAGATTTGCTCTTTAAGAGCCTCGGGGCTGAGCGAGGTGCGCAGGCGAGCGGCCAGGTTGAGGAAATCCGGGCCGTGCCCCCCCACGGCTGGCGTTTCCCAGACCGAAGAGAGTGCCTCGACCGGCAGGCGCCCCTCCAGCATGCGCACCGCTTCCACCAGGTTGCGGCGGGGCGCGATGTTTGATCCTAGGCTGATGTAGACCAGGTGAGCTGGGTTTTCGCCCTTGCTATTCTTGACGGCTGCGCTCAATTTCGACCCCCACCGATTCGGCGAAACGCACCGCGCCGGGCTTCTCCACCCGCACGAGCACCCTCTCCGCCAGCGGCTCTTCCAGGCATAGCTCGGCGATATCGTTGGCCAGGGTCTCAACCGTGAAGCGTTCGACGCTCTCGGTGTGCGTGAGCACTTTCTTGGCCACGGTGCGGTAGTTGATGCAATCCTCGATATCGTCGCTCTGGGCGGCTTGGCGGGTATCGGTGTAGATCACGATGTTGATGAGGATGTCTTGCTTCTTCTTGCGCTCCCACTCGTTGATGCCGATGATGCCGCGCGCCTTCAGGTCCTTGATGATGACTTTATCTGTATCGCTCATGCTTGTTCTCGCTTAAACCAGGTGCCGGCCTCCATCCAGGTGCAGGATTTCGCCGGTGATATAGTCAGGCCCTTCCAGGAAGAAAAGCAGCGTCTCCCCGGCCTCTTTTAGCTCGGCCCAGCGCCCGGCAGGAACGTTGGCGATCACCCCGCTGGTATCGCCGCCGTCGCTGGGGGGCAGGATGGCGCCAAAGGCGATCCCATTCACTGTGATTCGGGGGGCCAGTTCGACGGCCAGGGAGCGCGTCAGCGCCACTAGTCCGGCCTTACTGATGGTATAAGGCAGGTGATCCGCCTTAGGGCGCAGGGCACGCCAGTCCAGGATGTTGACGATCCGGCCCTGCTCGACCTGCTGGGCGAAGGCCTGGCAGAGCAGGAATGGGGCGGTCAGGTTGATGGCCAGGTGCTCGTTCCAGGCTTCGATGTCCGTATCGGCCAGGGTGAGGGATTGGAAGATGGCGGCGTTATTCACCAGCGCATATAGGGGGCCGAATTCGCCCGCTCGACCGCACAGTTCGCTGGCTTGCTGGGGATCGCTTAGATCGGCCTGAATGGCGTGGGCCTGCACCCCCTTAGCGCGCAGTTCCTCCTGGGTTTGCTGGGCCTCTTCGGCCGAGCGGCCATAGTGCAGGATCACGTTGGCCCCCGCCTCGGCGACCGCCAAGGCTAACGCCTTGCCGACGCGCACCGCTCCTCCGGTGATCAGCACGTTCTTTCCTTTCAAATCCATGACTCTATTCTAATCGCTTTTAGCCTTTTGCATTTTGCCCAGCTCCCACAGACTCGCTGCCAGCACCACCCAGGCGACGATCTGGGCCTGGCGCAGTCCTGCGAAGAGCACGAGGCTATCGCCGCGGAAGGCCTCTAGGAACAGCCGGGCAGCGGCGCTCAGGGCCACGAATTGCAGGAACAGTGTCCCGGGCGCGGAAGGCTGCTTTCTGCGCTGCCACAGGTACCACAAGATGCCCCCAGCGGCCAGCGCAGCGTAGATTTGGCTGGGGTGGCGACGTGCGCCCCACAGTTCGATGGCCCAGGGCAGGTCGCTTGGGGCGCCGAAAGCGTTGCCCGAGGCCAGGTCAGCCAGCGCCAGGGCGATCATTATGACTGCCAGCCCGGGCGTGAGCGCGCCCAGTGTCTCTGAGAGAGGCATGCCCTTGCGCTGCCCGTAGATCAGCCCGGCAATCAATCCCACCGCTACGCCGCCGCTCATATCCAGCAGGCCGGGGTTGAGCGAGATCAGGCTGGCGGGGCTGGCTAGGAAGGCTTCTGGGTAGCGGGCGGCATAGGCTAGCCGTGCGCCCACCACTCCGGCGACCAAAACGGTGAGCGCCAGGTTGTAGAGCGCCTCCGCCGCTGGACGCCGGTGGACGGCACCGCGTTCTACCAGGGTCAGCCCCAGCCACACGCCGAGCAGCAGGATCAGGCCGGGGGTTTGCAGCGCCAAGGGGCCGATTTGCAGCACCGGCAGCATCAGGGCGCCTCCTCCAGCAGTTGCTCTACCCGCACTCGCAGCAAGGCCTCCGCCATCGGGCCGCCGACCACTACTTCCTGGATGATTCCGTTTCGATCGATGAAGAAGGTCGAAGGCAGGGCGCGCAGCTGATACAGTGCCGACACGTTCCCGCTGGTGTCCAGCAGGATGGGGAAGGTCAGGCCGTATTGGCTGGCGAAAGCGCTGGCAGCCGCGATGTTGTCCTGGTTGGTGGCGTTGACCGCCAGCACGATGAACCCCACCTCGCGGTAGTCCTCGTAGACGCTTTGCATGGCCGGCATCTCGGCCCGGCAAGGCGCGCACCAGCTGGCCCACAGGTTGAGCAGCACGGCTTGGCCGCGCAGCTCTGAGAGTGTGTACTGTTCGCCATCCAGGCCAGTGAGGCTGAAATCGGGCGCTAGAAAGCCAGCGTGGGGCGCCGGAATCGCCCCTTGGGTGGTCGTCCCGGCCGGGGCGGCGCTCAACCAGATCCAGGCGGCGCCAGCCAGCAGGATTGCCAGGTAGAGAAGCGGGTGGCGGTGTTTGGTGAAGGGACTCATCTGCACATCAGTGAATGAACCGTAAGATTGTTCGTCAATTTTACGTCAGGATTGGTGTTAAGTAAGAGAAGCCGTGAGTCAATAAGTAAGGGATGACTCCTTGATGCGATTTCTTACAGTATTGACCAACTTCTCAGATTGGTGGAGGTAGCTTCATGTATGAAACGCAAACCCCGAGAACTTGGGTGCGCACGCTGATCTTCGCCGTGGCCTTGGCGGCCATGCTGCTTTCGGCGTGTGGCGGCGCGCCATCTTCTGCCGTCACCCAGGCGCCTGTAGGGGATGTCGAAACTGAGGTGGCAGTGGTGACTGAGCCACCGGTTTTGCCATCGACGGAGGGGGTGGTGACCGAGTCTCCTCCTGGACAAGACGATGTTGGCGCTGATGCCGGAGCCGGGGCTGAGTACCCCCAGCAACCGCTCGAGTTGGGTGACCCGGCGCTCAAGGCTACTGACCCGGGCACCGTGCAGTTGGCTTCTGGCCAGGTGCAATTGCTTGAGTTCTTTGCCTTTTGGTGACCGGTCTGCCAGAGTCTGGCCCCCGTCGTGCACGGGGTAGAGGATAAATGGGGTGGTTTTGTCAAATTCTCTTTCTTGGATATCGACGATCCCGGCACGGAGCCGTTCAAACAGCAGCTTAGCTTCCGTTATCAGCCGCAGATCTTCCTCCTGGACGCTGACGGCAACGTGATCCGGCAATGGGCGGGCGCAGTCAGTGGGGAGGAGCTGGAAGCTGCCATCATCGCCGCGCTCTCGTCATAGTCGCAAGAGAAAGAGTGAGCAACAGGAACCCTGGCCAAGGCCAGGGTCCTTTTTTTTGTGTTAATTCTGGCTGCTTGACAAAATGGGTAAAGCTCCTTATAATCTGTATACCCCACCCCTATGGGGGGGGTATAACTGGCTTAGATGAGGCTGCCATGAAACACGAAGAAGCTTTGAAACGTTTGAAGAATGCCGAGGGACACCTGGGTGGCATTCAGCGCATGATCGAGCAGGACGCTTACTGCATCGACGTCATCCGGCAGATCCAGGCCGTGCAGGCGGCGCTCAACAAGGTCAGCAAGATGGTGCTTGAAAACCATCTCAATTCCTGCCTGATCACCGCCGTGCGGGGTGAAGACCCTGCCGAGCGCGAGCGCGTCCTGCAAGAGGTCGTCGATGTCTACGAGGCGGCCACGAAAGTGTAAAAGACTCGATATCCATTCTCCAAAGGAGCATTACCAATGACCACTGTTACCTACACTGTTCCCAATATCTCGTGCCAGCACTGCGTGCACACCATCAAGATGGAAGTGGGCGAGCTAGCAGGCGTGGAATCGGTCGAGGCCAGCGTGGACGACAAGCAGGTCGTCATCGCCTTCGATGCACCCGCCACCGAAGAGGGCATCAAGGCTTTGCTGGCAGAGATCAATTACCCTGTTGCGTGAGTGCCTTACGGTTCATACGCTGGAAGCTCAATCCTATTGACCGGTTGTTTATCGATTGAAAAGGAGAGGTTCAACTATGTGGTTCGGACATATGGATGGTTTTGGTTGGCAGGGGATGCTGATCGGCGGTGTGGTCATGCTGCTCTTCTGGGGCGGCTTGATCACTGCCATCATCTGGGTGGCACGGGGCGCTTTCTCCCATAGCGCCGGCTCAACTTCTTCGCAAGTAGGGGTGAGCGCCCGCGAGCTCCTTGACCAGCGCTACGCCAGGGGCGAGATCACCCGTGAGCAATATCAAGAAATGAAGCGCGATCTGGCTGAATAGTGATGGATTTGGCGGGTTTGTGATTGAATTCTTGGAAGCGATTATCGGAGAAAACAGTGAGTGAGAGCAAACAACTGACTCTGCCCATTATGGGGATGACCTGTGCCAATTGCGTCGCCACCGTGGAGCGCAATCTCAAGAAGGTAGAGGGGGTGAAGGCCGCCAACGTCAATCTTTCCACCGAGCGCGCCTCGCTGGAGTACGACCCGGCGCAGGCTAGCCTAGAAGATTTCGTCGCCCGTGTGCGCCGGGCGGGGTACGACATCGCCGTCGGCGAGGCCGACCTGGTCGTTCACCGCATGAGCGATGCCAATGACGCCCGCCGTCTGGAGAGCGCCTTGGCCGAGATGGAAGGCGTGATGGAGGCTCAGGTGAACTTCGCCGCCGAGCGGGCGCGCGTGCGCTATATTCCCACTCTGGTCAGTCAGGCCGACCTGCGCCGCACAGTGGCCGCTGCCGGCTTCCAGGCCCTCGAGTTGGGCGGGGGGGGCGAGGACGCTGAGCGGGCTGCCCGCCAGGCCGAGATCGCCAACCAGCGCCATCTCTTGATCATGGGCCTGATCTTCACCGTGCCCTTGTTCCTGCTCTCGATGGGTCGCGACCTAAGCTTGCTGCCCTTTTCCCTGGCCGAGTCGCCCTGGCTCAATTGGCTGTTCTTCGCCCTGGCCACGCCGGTGCAGTTCTACGTCGGCTGGCAGTATTACATCGGCGGCTACAAGGCCGTGCGCAACGGCTCTGCCAACATGGACGTGCTCATCGCTATGGGCTCCTCCACGGCCTACTTCTACTCCATCCCCGTGCTGCTGGGCTGGATACCCGGTCACATGTATTTCGAGACCGGGGCGGTGATCATCACCCTTATCAAGCTGGGCAAGTACCTGGAGGCGCGCGCCAAAGGGCGAACCAGCGAGGCCATCAAGAAGCTGATGGGCCTGCGCGCCAAGACCGCCCGCGTCGTCCGTGATGGCGTTGAGAAGGAAGTTCCCGTCGAGGAAGTGGTCATCGGCGACCTGGTGATCGTGCGGCCGGGTGAGAAGATCCCGGTGGATGGCGTGGTGGTGGAGGGGCGTTCCTCGGTGGATGAATCGATGCTCACTGGCGAGTCCCTGCCGGTGGAGAAGAGTCCCGGCGCGGATGTGATCGGCGCTACGATTAACAAGCTCGGTTTGCTGAAATTCGAGGCCACCAAGGTGGGCAAGGAAACTGCCCTGGCGCAGATCATCCGCCTGGTGGAGGATGCCCAGGCCAGCAAAGCCCCCATTCAGAGGTTGGCCGATCAGGTCTCGGCCATCTTCGTGCCCGGCGTGATCGCTATCGCCGTGGGCACGTTCCTGGTGTGGTACTTCCTGCTCCCGCCCCCTCCTGCGGGCGCCGAGGTCAGCCTGTTCACCCGCTCGCTGATCAACATGGTCGCCGTGCTGGTGATTGCCTGCCCGTGCGCCATGGGCCTGGCGACCCCCACGGCGGTGATGGTGGGCACCGGCAAGGGCGCCGAGATGGGCGTGCTGCTCAAATCCAGCGAAGCGCTGGAGCGCGCCGGTTCG
>Ga0209164_1002656_pt1 | contig 18421 bp, 18 predicted proteins | sample MTBNYHSulfiMetaG_FD_187458 | JGI IMG/M metagenome (GOLD analysis project Ga0209164, IMG submission 187458) | Enrichment culture microbial communities from rom New York Harbor, USA that are MTBE-degrading - MTBE-NYH (New York Harbor Sulfidogenic)... | ecosystem: Environmental > Aquatic > Marine >...
TCCGTGAGTACATAAAGCACCAGGAAGAATCAGACAAAAGCCAGTTAAGTTTCCCGGATTTTGACTAAACAATGGCCCCTTCCAGGGGCCCTCACAAAGCTACCGGCTCTGCCGGTAGATATTTACTTTATGGGATTGTCCCATGGATACACGGATCGGCCCGGGAATACCAAATTGGATATGATGCAAAGAGTGAGGCGGCCCATGATTTGAGAGATGCCTTGATGGACAGATTGAACCCAGGAGAGGGGGCATTGAGGCTCAGGGCATCAGCGAAGAATGAACTGTTTGTGGAGGACGGTGGACCCGATGGGACCCGTGGATGAAGGCAATGAGGGGATTCCCGAGCCCCTTTTCTTGTCGCGGTCGCCGTCTTTCGACTTCCATAACGAAAAATCAAGTTGTTGCGATATCATATGGGGGCTTGACTCTGTATCCGGATAAGGTATAAAAGGACGCCTCTTGAACATGCTTCATTATCTATTTTGCAGGGTTCACTAAGACTGTTTTACCGGCGGGATTGAAGGACCTGGATGAAGATGGAAAAATGCACAAACCGTCCGAGGGCACCTCTGTGGAATGAAGAAAATGAGGGGATGCCCGAATCCTGTTAACGTCGAAATGGGTTAAAGAGAGATCTCATTCAGATGAAGATTGATTTGCAGCGGCAGATAGACCGCATCGCGGGCCAGGTGATTTGTGCGCTATTGTCACTCTTTTCCGGCACGAAGAAGCCAGACCGAACAAATGCCCTCCCCGAGAGGATTCTGGTCATCATGCTCTCGGAAATGGGGAGTCTTGTGCTGGCACAGGCGATGTTTGCTGCCATCAGGCAGAGGCACCCGAAGGCCAGGATATATGCCCTTTTATTTGAAAAGAACAGGGAATGCCTTGAACTTTTTGATGGCGTATCGCCGAAAGATATCTTTACGGTCAACGGCGATTCGCTCCCCGCCTTGATCAGAGACAGCGTCCGGGTATGGATCCGGATGCGAACAGAAAAAATAGACACCGTAATCGATTGCGAACTTTTTTCCAGGATAAGCAGTATCTATTCGTTTTTGAGCGGGGCAAAAATCCGGGTGGGCTTTCATCCCCATACCCAGGAGGGGCTTTACCGGGGCAGTTTTATCAATCGGCCGGTGATGTATAATCCCTACCATCACATATCCGAGCAGTTTGTGACCCTGGCCCATGGCATCCATCCGGAATCGGATGGGATGCCCATGGTTAAGCGCAACGTGGGGGAGGGCGATCCCCTGCTGCCTCAAGTGGATCTGGGGGAAGCGGCGATTGAGACGCTGCGCCGTCGGTTGATGGCGGATTTTCCCGGAATTGAAGGCAAAAAGATAATCCTTCTTTACCCGGGGGGCGGATTGTTGCCCATAAGGGCGTGGCCCATAGACAACTTCTGCGTAGTGGCGGAGGATCTGCTGAAAAAAGGCTATGGCGTGGGGATCATCGGGCTGAGAGAAGACCACGGACTCGCCCGAAGGATCACATCTTGTTTAGGGGACAAGGCCTGTTTCGACCTGACAGGGTACACCCGCACCGTAAGAGAACTCATCACGCTCTTCCATTTGGCATCACTGCTCATTACCAATGACGGAGGCCCGGGTCATTTTGCATCCGTGACACCCATATCCTCAATCATCCTCTACGGCCCGGAAACGCCTGCCCTATATGGTCCTCTGGGAAAAAATGCGGTGAGCCTGCATGTGCCCCTGTCCTGTTCTCCCTGTCTCACAGCGTACAATCACAGAAACTCGCCGTGCGACGGGAACAACGTGTGCTTGAAATCCATTTCACCGGAGCGTGTCCTCGCAAAGGCCTATGAACTCCTGGAGCGTTCGGCATAGACGCCCGGATGAGTGCATGGCAAGAGCAGTCGGTGAGCGGAAAGCTTCGGCCCCGTCTCTTTGTGTGAGAAGAAGTGCTTAATATTTAAGGTAAATCCCTACGATTGGATATGCATATTCTCGAAAAGCTTCAGGAGATTCCCCTTGTCGGGCCGTTATTCCAGCTTCGTTTCATCAAGTTCGGCGTGGTCGGATTTTCAGGCACGCTCATTAATATCGGGGTATTGTATGTCAACCAGTCGATTCTATTCAGGGGTGTGTATCCGCCGGATAGACGGCTTCACATCTCCCTGTCCATAGCGATTTTTCTGGCCACGCTGAACAACTACCTGTGGAACCGATGGTGGACATGGGGGGATCGCAGGCGCGCTAAAAAGACAGGGTTTTTCATTCAGATGGGACAATATTATCTGGCCTGCAGCGTGGCGATCTTTCTTCAGTATCTATTGACAACCCTCTTGTCCGGATTCATTCATTATCTGATTGCCAATATGGCAGCGATTGTTTTGTCTGCTATATTTGTATATATTATCAATGATATATGGACATTTAACCGGAAAACGAAAGGCATCGATTAGGCCGTTAGATCTTCGGTTAAGCTGGTGGCCCCGGCTTTGCCATGGGGGTAAGTGCATGCGCTTTCATATCTCTCACCCGCTTCCCTATGGTGCCAGAGATCACAGAGACGGGATTTTCTTCGAGAGACAACCATACCCTTTCAGGGTGAATATCAGGTCATCCTTTTAAGGGGTGGTGGTTGAGGTGTAGCTTACGAACTCGGTTTATAGCGGCGCCTTCAGGAGGCGGATGTCATCGATCCAGACCCTCCCCTCACCGTTAATGACGAGATTGAGTTTCACATTGTCCGGATTCTCGCCCTTTTTCAGGAAAAAGGGCGTTTCCTGGGATGTCCAGTCGTTGGTTCCCGATAATGCCGATGAAAGGCCGCGGGAGAAGAATTCACCCTTGCCGGCAAAGTCGCACAGCATTTCAAGATACACCTGGCCTTCGACATCTTGGGTGCGGAGTTTGGCTCGATAGATCAACCGCGCATCTTCGATATCGATATCTCCTGTTTCATAAAGCCTTACGGTGGTTGGCTCGCTTGCAGTTACGCGCAGGGAGCCCTTGCCGTCACTAGTTATCTCTGTATCTATTTTCGTCCCGGATTGAGGAAGCATCCCTTCCTTGCTGTCAACGGCATGGATTTTTATCTCCGTGGTCTCGCCCGGCTTTGTGGAACAGGCCGATGCAAGGATCATGAGCAGGCATACGAGGCGGAAAATTGATCTCTTTGTCGGTCGCATGGGTATCCCTCCTTTATTCGTGTTCAAACTGAGTGTTTCCAGGCTTCCAGCTTAAAAGGTTATAGCCTAATCCTGAACCGCGTAACCTGGGTAAAAAATATCCGGCCCGCTATTTCCCGGGATGAATGGTCAGCCTGTCGCCCGGGTGGATAGGGCGTTTGGGATCGAGCCGGTTCCAGATGATGATGGCAGGGAGGGGGACGCTGAATCTGGCGGCAATGGACGAGAGGGTGTCTCCCTTCTTGACAATATAGATCCTGCTGTCCTGACCGGAAGCCGATTGTTTCACAAGTGCTGCCAACCGATTTTGAAAACCGGTTGAGGCCCCCTTCGGGACAAGGATATCGTGGGTCCCCTGGGCCAGGGCGTAGCCTCTGATCTCTGGATTGAGATCCTTGATGACCTTGAACCGGGTTCCGGCCGCCTGGGCCACCAGGCGGATGGGCGTTTCTTCGGCGCAATCAATTCGGACCCGATCGAATGCCAGGGGCGGATAATAGTCGCCGGGCGTCAGGTCAAAGCCAAACTGGTCAGGGTGTGTCATAATGAGTTTGATGGCCAGTATGCGGAACAGAAAGCTCTGGGTCTCCAGCGGGAGGTAGAGGTCGTAATAGTTGTCGGTCTGCTGTTCCAGTATTTCGGTCATAAGTCCCTGCTCCCCCATGTTGTAGGCCGCGGCGGCCAGGGTCCACGACCCGAATTCCTCGCGAAGCTCCTTGAAGTATGTTATGGCCGCCTGGGTGGATCGAAAGATGTTGCGGCGTTCGTCTTTGCGGCTGTCGATGGTCAGACCGTATTTCCGGCCGGTGGAGGGCATGAACTGCCAGAATCCCATGGCCCCCCTGCTGGATCCGGCATGACGTCTGAGGGCGCTCTCAGCCACGGCCACGTATTTCAGGTCATCCGGCAGTCCTGCGGATTTAAGCATCGGTTCGATGATGCGGAAGTATCTCTTGGAGCGTTTCAGCCACAGAATGACCTGAGGTTCATTCCATGCAGACAGGAGGAATTCCCTTTCAAATCGTTCTCTGACTTCCGGATTGTCCATGGGCGCCGGTTCGCTGCAAAAAGTCTGGGGCCGGGCCGACCGCAGGTATGACATCATGGAAGGACACATGTCCCGGGTTGCCGGGGCCATAGGGACAATGGCCCATGTGATGCCGATTGCGACAAGGAGAAGGATGGCGCGACGGCAGGATATGAAAATTTTTTGGGTCTGAATCATGATATTGAAAAAGGCTCGGGTGAGAGGTTTGATTCGGAACTTACGGACAATAGGCATTGAGAAAGGCCGTCCAACGGGGCTCCGCAATATGAGTGCTTTTTTATAGCAGATGGTGAACGATCTGTCAAAGTTTTTCCGGCTTGCGCGCGGAACCGCTTCCGGATAAGATGCCCTTTTCGTAGCCCTATTTCAAGCTCAAGGTCTAGGCGATTCTGCCACGCCGAGGCGTGGTAGGCATCATTTAAATTGGGGCGGATCCCTAAGTTTTAAACCGCTTGCGCAAGGCTTCCGGCCGGGGAGCTCATGGACCCTTTAAATCGGATCATCAGAAACGTTAAAACCACCGTCTCCAGATACCGCATGATCGAACCTGGGGACCGGTTGGTGGTGGCCGTCTCGGGGGGGGCGGATTCCGTCTGCCTCCTGGACGTTCTCCATCGTCTCGAAGGGGCTCTGGGCATAACGTTGACAGTCGCCCATTTCGACCATGGCCTGAGACCGGACGCGGATGAACAGGAAACAGCGTTTGTCAGGGAGTTGGCGGCCTCTTTCCATCTGGATTTGGTTATTATGAAGGCCGATCCTCCCCTGGATCCGGGGAGCGCCTCGCTGGAGGAGAATGCCCGGGAGTCTCGATACCGGTTTCTCCGGGAGGTCAAGGAGGGATGCGGGGCCCAAAAGATCGCCACCGGTCACACCCTGAATGACCAGGCCGAGACGGTCCTCATGCGCCTCTTGCGCGGGAGTGGGCCGACAGGGCTCTCCGGGATCCGGCGGGTGAGAAAAGATGGCGTTATCAGGCCGCTCATCGAGCTGAGCCGTGAGGAAGTCCTCTCTTATCTCCATCAGAGGCGGCTTGATCATGTCACCGACGCATCCAATCTTGAGCCCGCGTACCTGAGAAATCGGATCCGTCTCAACCTCCTCCCGCAGCTTGAGACATACCAGCCCCGGATCGTCGAGATATTGGGCCGGACCGCCGATATCGCGAGGGAGGACAACCGATGGCTGAATGCACAGGCCCGGACCTGGATCGTGGAGTGGAGCCAAACCACTCCAGGAAATGAAATCAGCATCCCCACATCCCGGTTTAGCGAGTTGCCCGAGGCCCTGAAGAACCATGGGGTCAGGGAGGCATTAAGAACCGTTGCCGGAAGCCTGAGACAGATCAGCCTTGCCCATATCGAGGCGATCAAGCGGCTGGCTAGCTCCGAAAGGCCGCAGGCCCGGGTCACCCTTCCCGACGGCCTTCTGGTGAGGAGGGTTTACGACAGGCTGATCTTTTCGAAAGGGGGTTCGCCCCCGGCCGACAGCTATTGCATCTTTATTGAACGGATCGGCACATTTCATATAGATGCCCTGGGATGGGCCCTCACCCTTGAGGAAATGGAACCCGGGGGGTCTCCTCAAAACCTTGAGGTTGTCCCCTGGACCGCCTCTTTCGACGCGGACCGGATCGCCTTCCCCCTTTTGCTCAGGAACTTCCGGCCCGGAGACAGGCTTGTCCCCCTGGGCATGAAAGGCCACAAAAAGCTGAAGAATTTGTTTGTGGATATGAAAATCCCGGCGAATGTCAGGACACACATCCCTATACTGGCACAGGGAGATCAATTGATCTGGGTCTGCGGGTTGAGGATGGATGACCGTTTCAAGGTCACCTCGAGCACCCGAAGGGTGTTAAGGGCGTCCCTGGATGTATCCGGCTCGGTCCTGGGGGATGACCTTCGGACGTGGGAACAGGAAAGGGGAGGTCCCTCTCAAGGATCAATCCCTGATCCTTGAGAGGGCTTCCAAGATCGCGTCAGTGCCGGAAGTGGGACAACGTTTATGCATTTCAGGCACGTCAGATCATTTTAGACACTTTCCATTTCAGGGCATGGGCCTCAACACCCCGTCCTTGTCCCGTCTGTTGGGATGGGGCTGCTTGGGGAGGGGCGCGCCCGGGAGTTCTTCGATAGAGTTTCCATACTTCCAGTCGGACGGACAGACGGCAATATATCGTGCATACCCGCCTGTTCCCCCCTCGGGCTTTGCAAAGCCGATCAGGATGAGCGCCCCGGTCTCGGGCACCTTATCGAGGTTTGTCATGCCCTCTGCCTGACAGAAATTGTTCTTCAGCAACCAATTCTCCCCTTCCAGGTTGGGCGTCGTATCGGTATCTAAGGGTTCATGCCCGTGAAAAAGGATTTTTCGTTCCAGATGGAGCAACTTGAGCGCATCCAGCTTGGTGCCGGGAAACGGTTTCTGGGCGAACCGATCGGTTTCCTTCCATTTTTTGTGCCAGTCGGAACGGATGGCAACAACCGAACCCTCGGGGATTTTGCCATTTTTTCCTTCCCACGCCTTGATGTCCTCGATGGTTGCATGGTACCCGGGGTCCTTGGCTACCTTTTCATGGATGTCAATCACCACCAAAGGCCGGACGGAATAGGTGGCGGGCAGGTCGCTGATGGTGGCCCCGTATTCGTAGAAATGGGCGGGCGGGTCTAACTGGGTCCCATACTGGTCGGTCACCAGTTCATAGGAGGTGGCTATGAACCCATGCTTTTTGTAATCGAACGGTTCGCCCACCTCGCAGTAGCCCTTGTACTCCCTGCCAGCGATTGCAGGCTTAAACTTGGCGTTGCCGAACCCGGGCCAGACGGCGATATTCGGGCTGAACGCATGGGTTAGATCCACATATTTCGCCTTTTTCAGAACCTTGTTATAGACGTCCCAGAGTTGGGTATCCGCACTGAATGCGGGTGTGACGCCCATGGTCAACAACAGGAAGGCAGATGCAGCAACAAGAACAATCCATTTTTTCATGACCCTTTCTCCTTTTTGTTTTCGATTAGCAGTTGTCAGTGGATAATGGCCTGGAAGGTTCGCTGCATCACCCCCTTCTTTGCACAATTTGCCCTCTGTAGCACTGCGGTATTTCCTGGTTCCCTATCACGAAAAGCAAGAAGATCTTGTGAAACATAAGCGGTTCCAGGTTCCAGAGGTCAGGTGTCGAAAAAGGCAACGGAAAAATCCGATCCCGCGGGACTGAAACTCGAAAACTGTGAATCCCTCTTGGCGGGAGCACTCGTTGGGTTGCGGGTTTGGCCCACGTCAGGCACATCAGGAAACCGATCCCTACAATAGGTCGGGCTGTGCGGATGCCGACAGAAGGAATAATAAAAAATCGGCGTTGGGGTGTCAAGACTGGATAGTTGGAATCGAACCGGGCCCTCGACGGTAACGGATTAAATATACTGACCTATCATCATGATGACATCCCACCTCAGTACCGTCTTTCGGGGCTGCCGGGTCGGCTGAAAACATTCAGCCGCTAAGGCTTTGTCACGATGGCGTGCCATGCCCTGGGTCCCCATGCACTCTGCTGGAGACATTGGCAGATAACAGGGCTTTCGGCTGGTACTGAAACCTTGAGATATCCAGAAGGTAGCTCTTGTGCCACATGAGACTTGGCCGACCTTATCACGACACCATCCATCGCTCATCGTAATAAGAAAAAGAGAATCAGCCTGTCTTGGCCTTCTCTCAGTGACACGGTCTTTCTCAAAACGGAACTTTTAACATTTGCAACCAGAAGGAATGTTTGGTAAGTTCCGATATCCTACCAGCGGCGACAAGCATGGTTTGGATTCCGAATGACTGGTTTCCCGTTACTCAAATTGGTGGTACCTTTAACCATCGGATAAGAAAGGATCCCCGCATGGAAGCGTCTGAGCTGTATGTTAAATGTCTGGGAGAGGAAAAGGTCAAAGTCATCTTCGGGTTGCCCGGCAAGGAGAACGTCCATGTCAAGGATGCCTTAAGAGGCAGTTCCATGCGTTTCACCTTGACCCGGCAGGGCCGGGCGAATTGAGGCCTTGAAGGAGTAGACCCATGTACAGCGATCTATATGCAAGAAAAAGGACTACCGCTGAACAGGCAGTGGCCGACATAGCGGATTCCAGCACAATTGTCCATGGAATGGCCTGCGGTGAGCCGCCTGCGCTACTGGGGGCCATCGCAGCCCGATTGCGGGCTGGCGATCTCAGAAACGTCAATATTTACACCCTCCTCCCCGGTAAGAGCGCCTTGGAGAGCTATCTGGCCGTCGATCTGAGTGACTGCGTTAACCCCTTTACGTGGTTTGTCTCGCCTGCTGACCGCAACATGGTTCGAGTCGGTCTGAACCATTTCGTGCCCAATCTGTTCCATCAAATACCCCGGTTCATCAGCGAATTGATGAACATTGATGCAGCGCTGACCACTGTTTCGCCGATGGACAAGAACGGTTTTTTTACATTTGGCGCCATAAACGACTATATTTCAACTGCAGCCCGTTGTTGCAGAAAGCTCATCGTCGAGGTGAATCCACGGATGCCGCGGGTTTTCGGAGACTCATTACTTCATATCTCGGAGGTGGACGCGCTGGTAGAAAACGAGGTGCCTCTCTTGGAGGTTAGTCCGACCAAGCCGAAGCCGGAGGCTGCCGTCATCGGAAAGATCGTAGCGGCCGAAGTGCCGGACGGGGCTACGATCCAGGTGGGCTTCGGCGGGATTCCGAATGCGGTGTGCGAGTACCTGAGCGATCGGAAGGATCTGGGAATTCACAGTGAGCTTCTATGTCCGGGCATCGCCGAGTTGATTATGAAAGGGGCGGCGACGGGCCGCAGGAAAAGCTTTCATCCCAGGAAGCACCTGTTCACCAACGCCCTGGGGGATCGCCAACTATATGATTTCATTCATGACAATCCGAGCTGCGAGAGTTATCCCGTATCTTACATCAACGACCCGCTGAACATCGCGAGGCAGGACAACTTCATCTCCGTTAACGCCACCATCGAGGTGGACCTTCTTGGACAGTGCAATTCGGAGAGCATCGCCGGGATGCAGTATTCGGGCACGGGAGGCCAGCTTGACTTCGTGCGCGGCGCCTTCAATTCGAAGGGAGGCAAATCGATCATAGCATTCTACTCGACGGCCCACGATGGTGAGATTTCCCGTATTGTCCCGCGTCTCCAGTCCGGCGCCGTGGTTACGGTTCCGCGCATGGATACGCATTATCTATCCACCGAATACGGCATTGTCAATCTTAAGGGTAAATCCGTCAGGGAGAGGGCACTGGCGGTGATCAACCTTGCACACCCCAAATTCAGGGACGGGCTCCTGCGGGAGGCCGAGAACATGTATCTTATCTGAGCGTTAAGAAGACGGCCGGGATGGGGCAGCGGTCGACTGGGACTCCGTGCCCTGGGCCCTGGAGTCGGGCCCTGCCAACGGATTGAGTATGTTGGATTGATGTTCCAAAAATGGCCCAACAGGGAGTGATTTCTAAAAATAGGGCGAAAATGCTGCTTAAAAAAGCAGCGGTCCCAGTCTTGTCTTTCTTAAAGACTAACTGTCCTGCGATTTCTTGCTATCCTTTGAAACGGTTCGCTCCCATCTCAAGGAAGTCCCCCTTACGAAGGTCAGTTTCAAGAGACTGGACGAGCCTATGAAGAAGCGGAAGGAGGGGACACCGAAATGAAGCCCCTTGCAGAATGTGCGCCGTGTATTCTGGAATGGACCTTTGAAAGGACGGCGCCTCTTCTAGATGAAAACCAAAGGGTCGAATTGATGAGGACCCTGCTGCACGTCAAAACCGTCTTTATCCCCGACGAGAGCGGATCCTTGATGAACAATGCTTTTAGGGAAACTGATCTGGTGATTGCAAAAGGCACTTTCAATTTTGAATCCCTTTTATGGAGAAGACTTTGGAAAACCCGTCATCTACATACTGAAAAGCAAGTGCGGACCCATTTCAAGAAGTTCCGGCGTTGATCAACGCAATTATTTTGTCAGGCTTGAAGACGGCTAACCCCGGAATTATTTAAGCTGGGCCGCGATCCGGATGGATCCCCTACGTCTTGTTCCCCTGACGCGCAATTTCATCGAGAATCCGGCGATACCATCTGTAATTGGCAAACGGAATGTTACTGCGTGGCCTGTCATCCAGACAGGGAAGGTAGTGGCCGCTTGCAAGCAGTTCCGGCACGGTTCGTTCCACAGCCTTTTGCACTGCCGCCTCATCCCTGGCCAATGCAGTGGCGTCAATCCCGCCGATCAGGGCGATTTCAGATCCGAATTGACGACGGAGCCTGGGGTATTCCATCCCTGTATTTGTGATGTTGCTTATCCATAGACCGTTGATGCCGGCATCGATAAGGGAAGGCAAGAGCGGACGCAAGTCGCCTCCTGTGGTGCAAAGAATGCGAAGCGGGATGTGATGCCTCTCCAGGAGATCAATGACTTTCCTGTAGCCCGGCAAGGCGAAGCGCTCAAACATCCCGGGAGAAATCAGCGGCCCCATGTTATATGCGATCGGTTCATAAAATGAGGCATAATCCACCGGCACTTTTGAAAGCACCCTCTCAAGGCAGACGCAGTAGAAATCTGTGGTTCTATTAACAAGGTCTTCCACCATCCGGGGCCGTTCAATAAGCGCGACGCAAGCACCTACCAGAGAATCCCAATCGCCCACCCCCAGCATCTGCAAGAGACCGCCCCCCGAGGCATCCACGTAAACCACCCGGCCTTCCTCATGAAGGCGCAGGCTTCTTTCTACAAAACCTTTTTCATAGCGGGACGGTTGATCCGGGTCGTAGTGCCTTCTGAAAGACGAGGGGTCGTGGAGAAGATCTGGCGCTTTCTGATAAAAGGGGTGGCTGCGGAGGGTTAGCCCGACCGAATAGTGTGTCTCCAGGTCAAAATGTTCAGCAACCGACCCGGTTTTGGGAAGCCCCTCCTGACGCCATCGCCTGAGCGTGTCTTCATCCGGCTCAAGGTCGAAAAACGGGAACCTGTCAGCCCCATGGCCCAAGAGGGTCCTCAGGAATCGTTGTCTCTGGTTGATCCTGCTCATTATCATCCCCGGTTAGCTTTCAAAAAGGTGAGGAACTGGAATGTGCGTAACGGGCTATATGGGAACGCTCTTTTATCCATATCACACGGTTGTTATGGTGTTTCATCAAGAAGTCCCAGGAGTTGCCGAACAGATGATTGCATCTCCGGGCCATGGCGCCGATTTATGAAGAGAATAACCCTCTATTGACGTTTACGTCAAAGACTTTCGTCTGATCACCCGATCCACGGCCCCGAAAGGGAGAAGGCCCGTTGAGAATCAAGTTGGTGGATGGCGGCCTATTTTGTCCAAGGGGGTTTAAAAATCCATTCGATTGGGGTAAAAGGATAACCAGAGGGCCGTTCGGCCTTGAAAAAACTGAAAGGAGAGTGCCAATGATCCGGGCAAAATTGTGGTTTCGATGTGCGGCCATGCACGATCCGGTGACGCCGGTGATTGTAAGGCCCGCCGTGATCAGTTGGGAGGCCAAGAGACGGAACGTGGAACTGACCATCGAGCGGGCCTTAAAGGGGGATGAATTGGTCCTTCGAATGAAGGGCTGGGTGACCGTGGATGTGAAAAAGGTCATAGAGATCGTCAAAAAATTCGGGTTTCTCAAGGTCCTGGATGAGCGGAACCTGGTGGTGGAGATGGAGACGGAAAAGGCGTTCGAGACCTTGAGCCGCGAGCTGGCAGAGGCCTTTGGCGATCAGTTGGACCTGGAAAAGATATGACGGAAATCGATTCTGAACCGGTGGAGATTCCCATTGACGGGGTTCTGGACCTGCACCCCTTTGCGCCGGAGGATGTGTCCTCCCTTGTGGAGGAATACATCCGGGTCTGCCAGGAGAGGGGGATTCATGATGTCAGGATTATTCATGGGAAAGGGAAGGGGGTCCTCCGCCGGATTGTCCATGGCCGGCTTGAAAGGGACCCCCGTGTCCTTGAGTTCGGACTCGATGCCGGGGCTTCGGGGTGGGGGGCGACCCTGGTGCGGCTGAGGCCACAGCACATAAATGAATAATCCTGAACATCCTGTAAATCCTGTCCAAACCAATTTTGATAGAAATTAGAGCAATATGAAGGCGAAATATGATTTTAGCGAAGGCAAACGTAGGGCTGTACTGCCCGCCCCTGGAAAGAAGGTACGTATCACCATTCGGCTTGACCGAGACATTGTCGATTGGTTCCGTTCCAAGGCAGAGAAACAGGGTGGAGGCAACTACCAGTCGATTCTCAATGACGCCCTTGGATCGTATATGGAGCGTCAAGAGCAGCCCATGGAAGAGGTCGTGCGCCGTGTGGTCCGAGAGGAATTGCAGGCCGTTCGGCAGTAGCGAAGGCGAACCTTTCGTTTTACCCGATGGCTTTGCCACGCCGGGATACGTTGAAGCAGATCAGCAGACGATTAGGATCAAAGAATACAGTTCCGTCAGGAGTGTTATCGACCGGGAAAAAACAGATGCAGAAAGATGCCGGCATCAGAAACCGTACAGATGATCTATCTTCCACGGCGACTAAGAGTAAAAGTCAGACCCCATCTATGATCGCAGCCGCTTTCAGTCGGCGACACAGCTTAAGGAGAGATGATCAATCTTGCTCCGATCAATATCTTTCCCTTTCAATAAGGACATCCTTAAGAAAATATCCCCTTTTTTGGTTGCGCGTAAAGAATTTGTGTGGTAGGCAGCAACAAAGTGTTGCGCAACAGAATACCCAATATGTTGTGGTCCTGAGAAAAGGCGAATGATTTCATTGAGTTGGGACTGACGTAGGCATATCTGTACTTTCTGCTGGCCCGAAATCCGTGGGCTTTCCAAAAGGTTTGTATCCTTCACTTATTGACTCTTCAACCTTTCATTTCGTAGCCTTCACGAAATGGCGAGTGCTCCGAAACGATGATCATGCACGTAAGCGTAACTCGGAAAAATAAGGAAGGAGTGGGTAATAATCGTGTCTAAAAAATCTACCTATGAAGAACTTGAACAAAGAGTTCAGGAATTAGAGGGAGCTGAATCTGCGCGCAAGAGGGTGGAGAAAGAATTGCGGGAGAGTGAAGAAAAATTTCGCAACATTGCAGAAATTTCACTGGCCGGCGTCTATATCATCCAGGACGGCATTTTCATATACGTTAATAAAAGATTCGCGGAAATTCTCGGCTACTCTGTCGAGGAATGCCTCAATAACATGCATTTTCGACAAACTGTACACCCGGAAGACTTAGACGTCGTGCGAGAGCAGATCAGCAAGCGCATATCCGGGAAAGTCAACTCTGTTAATTATACCTTTCGGGGGATAAAGAAAAACGGAGAAATAATCCATGTTGAAATTTTTGGGTCTACACTCCAATTGACCGGAAAGCTTGCCGTGTCCGGGAGCATACTGGACATTACCGAACGAAAACAGATGGAGGAACAACGGGAGAAGTTAATAGAGGCCCTTCAAAAGGCACTATCAGAAGTTAAAACATTGCGGGGTTTTCTACCCATTTGCTCATATTGTAAGAAAATTCGTGATGACAAGGGGTATTGGAGTCAGATCGAATCATATATCCACAAACATTCTGATGCTGAATTTAGCCATGGTATTTGTCCTGAATGCGCCCAAAAATATTATCCGGATATGGACCTTTATAGCGGTGAAGAAACTCAAGGATAATTTGGGTAGTCTTCAATGTCTGAACTTTGAAGGTTTCATTTGGTAAGGTTGAATAAATCGGGATACTCGCATGCTATGATCATGCACGTAGTCCTTTGCATGGGACTCAATGAACTGAAAGCAGAGCGACTACCACATGTAGTGGGTTTGTTCTCATTAGCTGAAAAGGGTCAATTCCAATTAGCGTACAATTATAAGGTTTCAAACCCCTTTTTGGCGCTGGTCATGCGTTTCCCCGATTACATCTGATCAGGTGTTTTGAACTATTCTTTCCAATCTGTCGGGCCTTTTAACATATAGACTTGCTATTTCGACACGAATCGACTCTCCTCTCATGGCTATTCCCTTATTTTTTCAAATGGTTAGAATTGTTGAAACAGTCATTGACGAAATGGCATGTGAATTGCTTTCAGCCAAAAAGGGGAATCCATCTTCTCCTTCTCTGACCTCTAACATATCCCTGAATAGGACGACAAAAAGGAGATGTCGAAATGACGCGCACCCATCGGTTTTACCTATGCTTTGGCTTATGGATTGTCCTCTCCCTCCTCTGCGGATGCTCTGATGGGGGGAGTAGTACCCCCACCTACCAGAGGACCATCAGCATGATGACCAGCAATATCCAGAATTACTTGGCCCAGAGCCCGGTGACGGGCCTCTCGATCGCCCTGGTGGATGGCCAGCGGGTGGTCTGGGCCAGAGGGTTCGGATACGCGGATAAGGAGGCGGGTGTTCCTGCCGGGGCCGATACCATTTATGAGATTGGTTCCCTTTCCAAAACCTTTGCCGCAATGGCCATCATGCGGCTGAAGGAAGAGGGGCGAATCGACCTGGACCAACCGCTGACCACCTATGTCCCGGCGTTCTCCATCCTTCAGCGATTCCCACAATCCGGTCCCATCACCATCCGTTCCATCCTCACCCACCACTCGGGTATCCCGGGTGACCTGTTCAACGGGGCCTGTACCGAGGACGCGCCTTTTGATTATGAGGCCTGGCTGATCCAGTATCTCCAGGATCAGTATACTTCGGCACCTGTGGGATCTGTCATGGCCTATTCCAATTCGGCGGTGGCGTTGCTCCATGCTGTCATCGAGAAGGTTTCCCCTGAGGGTTTCAAGCTCTATGTGAACAAGCTTTTCGACCGGATGGGGATGGACAACACCTCCTACGAACTGGACAAGAGGATCCCCCTTGAGAGTCTCTCAAAGGGCTATAGCGACGGGGCTCCCCTTCCTTTTCTCTTTAACAACATCGGTACGGCCGGGTCCATTCGATCCAGCGTCCTGGACATGGCCAAATATATCCAGATGATCCATGCGGGCGGCACGGCTCCGGGCGGGCAGGTCCTAACCCCCCAAAGCCTAGATGAGATGTTCACCCGCCAGAATGGGGCTGCGGCCCTGGACTTTGATTTGCCGATCGGTCTTTCATGGTTCTTGGGATTTCCCGATGACTATGCAGGGTTGAAAGTGGATCACGAAGGGGCATCCCCGTGGTTCCATGCCATGATCCGCATCCTGTACGACCACCAACTGGGCGTCATTGTTCTTGCCAACACGGCAGCCGCTGAGGTTTCCGAGATTGCCGACAAGACCCTGGAATATGCGCTGGAGGAAAAGACCGGACTCACACGGCCGCCGACCCCCACGCCCCCCTTCTCTCCCCCTGATACCTCATGGACCCCAGAGCAGTTTCAGGCCCTGGCCGGCACCTATGTCAAGGACATCTCCGGAACGAATTTCGGCACTGTCCTGATCCAGGCCGAGAAGGATGGCCTCTTGATGGAAGGGCAAACCGAGAAGTGGATCCCGCGACAAAACGGCTACTTCTCTATTCCAGGAGACGATCCCGCCGAATCCCAGCGAAACCAGTACCGCTTCCACACGGTGGATGGCAGGTTCATTATCTCCCTGCGAGCCGGGGGAAAGGAGTATCTGTACGCAGAACGCTATGCGCAGGGGACCATCTCCGATGCCTGGAGGAACCGGGAGGGCGCCTACACGGCCACCAATATCAACCCGGGAAGCGCGCTCTGGCCCGGGACCAATACCCTGGCCCTTGAGGTGGGATCCGATAATATTTTGCGACTCAAGGGCACATTGCAGGGAAACATCCCCATCCAGCCCATGTCCGATACCCTGGCCATTACCGGCGGCATCGGCCGGAACAAGGGGGAGAGTGTCCGTGTGGTGACCGTGGACGGTGAGGAGCAGATCGACCTCTGGGGTTTCCGATACAAGAGGACCCTGGAAGCCATGGACACATTTGAAGGAGGGACGCGTTACCGGACCACGGGCGCCGGCGGTTCAGGCCAATTCAACGTGGTGCGGCTCGTGGGCGACTGGACCCAGATGGGGAGACAGTACGGCCATCTGTTGAAGGCCCCTATGGGGGAGTTCTATGATCTGGCTACAGAGTATCTCTTTAGCCACGGTATATCGTATAACGACCTGGTGCTCTTAGGGCAATCCCTCTACGACATGCAGTTCCCCTGTGTGAGACAATTGATTGACGGCATGGTCGAAACGTCCGGCATGTCACTGGAAAAGCAGATGATTGTGGCGAGTCTCATGGGGGGTCTTTTTGGTTGCTCCAGCATGGATGCGTGGGGTGACTATACCGAAAAGGGGACCCTTGTGGTCGGTAGGAACTGGGATACCACGCGGGGCCCCTTTGACGGCTACGGCTCGTTCCTGACCGTTGTGGTCTACAACCCCCCGGCACCGCAAAACAGTGTCGTGGACATCAACTATGTGGGATCGCTGTCCATGCAGACCGGTATGAACAGCAAGGGGATTTTTCTGGATCTTCAGAATGGCACGATGTCCGACCCAAAGGAATATCCGGACAGGATTCCCGGGGCCTTCCAGCTTTTTTCTTTCCTGTTAAACGCCTCCACCGCTGAAGAGATCGCTTCCTTGTTTCAGTCGACCCTTACGAACATGGGTCTTATTATCAACGGCGCATCTGGATCACGGCTGCCCTCACTCAACACGGCCTCCGTGTATGAGTGGGCCACTTATGATATGAAACAGAGGAATGGGAACGGGCTGCTGGCATCCTCGAACAACTTTATCGACCCGTCCTGGAATAACCTGCCTCCAGTTCCGGACGGGCTTGCAGGCGGTTTTAGCAAGGAACGGCTCGCGAATTTGCTGAACATGGGCGAGAAGGAAAAAGGGGCGATCGATGCGTCGGGCATGATGAAGATCTTCGATACCACCATTCCCAATGGCGGGCCGACATTTCCCGACAACAGCCCCCTGGAAACATATTACCAGATTGTGGCCCTGCCGGCCCAGGGCACCCTCTGGCTGAAGGCGCGTGGCTACTCGGGATGGGAAAGAATGGACTTGAAACCGCTCTTCACATCTTGATAGTAGGTTTATTCCATTCAAGTATGTCGAGGCCTGAAGGTAACGATTGATCGTCCGTGGCACTCACAAGAAGATATGACTCAATGTAAAGAATTTCCAACAGACGCGAGAAGTATTATCCTGGGTTCTCCTGGCAAGAAAGGAGAATACGAATTTCCGATTTATCTTTCTTATATTATACTCCATCGCTTAAAACTAGCGTTCTGATCACAGATTGCAACGCAATTCTCTTTCTCAAAACTGTTCAACGAGGCAAACAATGATCAGGAAGAAAGGGGAGGAATCATGCACAGAAAAAAGGTCAATGGATTTTTCAAGATAGAATCAGCGGGCCGTCTTGTTTCTTTTCTATGTACGCTCCTTTTTGTTGGCTTGATCATGTGTTTGATGTCAAGCTGCTCAAGCAACAGTGGTTCAGCGGCAGAAAACGGTTCTATCTCCGTTCACCATGAGTGGGGTAAGCTCAAAGAGGTCATCATAGGGATTGGGGATGACCTATACATCCCAAGCTACAATGAGGCCGTTTCCTTTTTCTATGATCCCGAATTCATTGAATTGATGAAAAAGCATGGAGGTGAAGCCGCCAGCGACATAGATCCAGAAGGTGTTCAGGAAGCCAAGGCGCAGATTGACAACCTTGCCACCGTACTTCAAGAAAAGGGGATTGTCGTCCACCGTAGTCACCGTCTCGCTCCGGAAGAAATGAAGTACCTCGAGTACATTCAAAAAGGGGGCGTTTTTTTCTATGCGCGCGATCTCGTTCTTGTCATCGATACAAATGTCATCGAGACAGCGATAAGTCTTCCTTTCGGCGAAAAGATACGATATGCACTGCGACCAATCCTGCGTAAACGCATCCCTGGAAGCGACGCCAACTATGTTGCCATGCCTGCTCCTTCCCCTGTGTTCGGTAGATCTCAGATCTATCTGGAAGGCGGTGACGTGTTGCTCAACGGCTATGATATATACGTAGGGATATCCGGGAATGCAAGCAGCCCTGAGGGGGCAGGGCAATCGCATGTAATACCGCTGGACATGTTGATCGAAGTGTGGGAGAATATCTTGGTGAAATCTATCCCAAGGAGGGCTTTCTATGGCAGAGATCCTTTGCACTTCGATCATCGAGAATTTTT
>Ga0209164_1002657_pt1 | contig 18421 bp, 15 predicted proteins | sample MTBNYHSulfiMetaG_FD_187458 | JGI IMG/M metagenome (GOLD analysis project Ga0209164, IMG submission 187458) | Enrichment culture microbial communities from rom New York Harbor, USA that are MTBE-degrading - MTBE-NYH (New York Harbor Sulfidogenic)... | ecosystem: Environmental > Aquatic > Marine >...
TCTTTTTGTGTGATGATGAAGCTAAATACGCACAAAACACAAACGCACTTTAACAATTGAATAACGAAGCTCTGACCTGAACGCTTGCCCCAAAAGGCAAATAAGCTCAAAGGGGGTCAAGCGATGGTAACGGCGATAGCACCGCCAGCACCAAACGGCGGTAACGGCAATCATCAAGGACATTGTAGCCGATGCGGTAGGGTCTGGACACTAAACGAAAGGCAGGGCGTTTGTCAGTGGTGCCATAAGCCCGCAAGCTGTCAAAGCTCCACTTCAAAGCCCCGCCATATCAAGTCTAGGTCAAACCGAAGGCTAAAGCAAGCTCCAGTCCACAGTAACGGCTATGACCAGCTAGAAGGTGAATGGTTAGCTTACTATAATGTAGCTTCACGCTTTACCGACAGGGTGAAGGTTGAGGACAAAGAGGACATACTCCACACGATAATTGCTACCCTTGCCGATGTAGAGCGTAACAACGGACACAAGCCTTTCACCGAAGCCGTGATGTATCGGATAGCCAGCCGAACTGTAGCCGACTACTGGTTCAGCCACTACAGCTATACTAGCGGTCTGGACTGTAAGCACTGTAGCAAGGCACAACGGCAGAAGTGTAAAGAAGATTACCTCTATACCGAGTGTCCAAAGGCTATCAAGCTGGAAAGCCTTAACAAGCCCATCATAGACAGCGAAGGGCATACTACCGAGCTTGGGGAGTTGATAGCCGATGACAAGGCTCTTGACCTTGACGGATGGGTGAGTAGTAGCACTTGGGAAATAGGCTATAAACCGAGACTGGTGGACATAGCCTATAAGCTACATAGAGGGGAAGCCTTGAGCATAGCGGATAGAAAATACCTCTGTAAATACCGACACCAAGAGCAAAAAACCTTGTTTGGGGGGTAACGATTTAAGGCACTTTCGGAGACTTATATAGTGGAAGCACCATCTAGGCTAGAGTATCTCAGCTAGGTGGTAGCTTACTACTAGGTGAAGCTGGCAGATTTGCCCACTAGCCAGATAGCCAAAAGGGGGTTATTCAAATAGAACAATTGAATATCGTGGGCAAGCGTTCAGGTTCGGGGGTAGTCGCTCATAAGGCGACACTGGTAAACGCCTTAAGTCGGGCATTATCCGAGAGGGTAATGCTGCTGGATTTTACCATTGGGCGTAAAGGCTTACTCGGTTATCTGAAAGCACTGGCGGGGAGTAACATCGTTAAAATAGTCCCTGCCGTTGGAAGTGCCAGCGAGGTGCGGGCTTCCGATAAACGGCTGAAAGTAACCTGTGGCTCAAATACCAGCTATCTTGAGGACTCGGCGTGGATTGGTGATAAAACACCGCTCACCATATGCGAGGTCAGGATAAGCCCTAACCGAACAGTCCAGCCGAACATCGGCGGACTGGAGCTGGCGGAAGCCCTTAACAGGGTATTGCCCTTTACCGCTAAAGAGGATAACCGACCTGTCTTACAGTGTGTTCTCTTCAAAGCTAAAGAGGGTAAGCTCACACTGGTGAGTGCCGATGGTTTCAGACTGGCGGTGGTAACGCTGGACTATGACGGTGAGGGTGAAGCCCTTATACTTCGTGATGACCTGCGGGGAATAGCCAATGCCCTGCGGAAAGCCCATCGGGTCAACCTGAGCTTTGAAAAGAGCGGGGATAGTCTTGACGGCACAAGCCTTGTCATTGACACCGAGATAACTCGGTATAAGTGGCGGGGTGCTGATGGTAGCTTCCCTGATTATGAGAAGCTCATTCCCACCGATACCACCATAACGGCTCACCTTGACACTGTGGAAGCGGTCAAGGCGATTGCCTCACTGAAAGTCCTAGCCGATAGCAAGTCTTACCCGATAGACCTACACCTTAACGGCGGTGTGGTGATGTCCAGTCCCGATGACAAGGGGGAAGTCGCTATGCCAGCCGATATTGAGGGTGGGGAAGTCAGGGTAAGGATTGACGGCTTATACCTGAGTGAAGCGTTGAGAGCTTGCGGGGGTATGGTGGACTTCAAGATAACCGATGGCAAGTCGCCACTACTCTTTACTGTTGACGGCTATCAGTTGGTGGTAATGCCGATGTTGACCAGTGAAAGCCAGAAGCCAGAGCCACAAGCCGAGAACACCGAGCCAGAAACAGAAGCCGAGACAACCGAAAAGGCAGAAGCGGTAGCCGAAGCGGAAGCGGTTGTCAAAGCCGAGAAGCCGAAGCGAAGGCGAAAGAAAGAACCAGTAGCCGTAGCCTAGAACGCTTGAACACAAAAAACAGCCACGACAGAAAGACGGGGTAATACCTGTCTTTTTGTCTTTTTCAAGGGGATTTCGCTCCCTGTGCGTGGGAGTGAAGTCCCCTCTTTTTGTGGCTAAAAGGGGCATAGTTCGACAGACTCACTACAGGTGGAGTGCCGACGCCCAGTGGCAGAGGCAGACCTGGTTAAACGTAAGCCCTCGATTGGCAGGGACACTACCGGCGGTTGCGTGCTCAATGGAAGTCCAATGGGACAGGTGAACAGCACGAATAACGACCAAAGCAAGTAGGCACTCCGAACGCTCTGCAAATCGGCCAGAAAGGGGGTAGTCATGTCATGGCTCTATGAGCGTAGAGACCAGCTTGACGGACTGAGACCCTTTGTGGAGATAGCCTACCCCTTCCGTCTCCATGTTAAGCCCGAAGATAGAGACGACATAGAGCAGGAGATAGTTGTCGCCTTAATCAAGGTTTCCCAAAAGCACAACGGGGACACCAGTCCTCAATTGTTGAAGTTCTGTGCCAGGTGCGTGGTCAATCGCTATTGGCACAAATGGTACAGGCAGCGTAACAGGTCTCATCGTCTCTATGAGGACAGCAGAAATATGGCAGGCGAAAGCTGGAACTCTGTCTCCATAAACAGGGACGCCCGCCTTGATGCTATGGCTATGCTTGCTACTTTACCAAAGAGACTGGTGGAGATTGGATATAAGAGGCTCAATGGTGAGGAACTCAATACCGCCGATGAGTGGTACTGGATGAGGCATAAGGCAAAGCTCAATTGCCGTAAGCGTGGCGACCAGCTCTCCGACTGGGAGAAAAGGCGGGTGGCGCAGCTCCACAATCAGGGTTTGTCCGTGAGCAAAATCGCCAAGACTATAGGTAGGGGCAGGAGAACTATTGACCTTTGCCTGGTGAAGGCAGGGCTACGGGAAGCTCCGCCCTACCTGGCAAGGAAATAACTGTAACTGAAAACCAACATAAAGAGGCTGGGGGAGTCCCCCAGCCTCTTTTTTTCCCCAGAAAGCACACCCAGCTTGACCTGGATGGGGCTAATGGTTTAATGTCAGAGTAAAACTACGAGAGGAGGCTTTAATATGCAGGCATATTGCGTGAAGTGCCGTGACAAGAAGGAAATGAAAGATGCCAAGGCCATAACCATGAAGAACGGCAAACCGGCGACCCAGGGCATCTGCCCGACTTGCGGGACCAAGATGTTCAGAATTGGTAAGGCCTAGGTTTGCTTGATATAGTTGATGATGGGTGGGACATCCCGGGATGAGGATGTCCCACCTTTTTTATTCTCCATAAGCAACTATTCAACCAAATGTTGGGCGCCACACGATTTACTATTTGGGGACCTACAACTCACCCTATAACAGTCCAGATAAGAAAATAAAAGTGAGGTAACTGGGGAGCAGGTCTCTCTACTTTCCTTAATCGTTAGGCTTCCACGCGGTGGCGCAGCCTGATTGACCTTAGGTTAAATCAGACCGTGGATCAGCGTAGTCGCTACGCTTCCATCTCCAATAAAGCCCAAACAATTGTCAGGGTTAACCAAATCCGCATGATGTAAGGACAGGCTACAAGGAAGAGAAATCCAATATTTGGTATTATTTAAGGTGAATCAGGGCGATTTCTCATTGACAGATTATTTTCGCTTTCCCTATACTTTCTCGTAAAAACATCATCCGACAATAAAATATGAAGCATCCCGCACCTTCGGGTATTCTTTATTCTTTATCATTGAGAAACGTTAATCAAATCATTCAGAAGGAGTTAGCATGAAAGTTCTGGTCATTAACAGCGGCAGTTCATCTCTCAAATATGAGCTTTTCGATCTCAACACCGAGACCTCTCTCATGAGCGGCGCCGTATCGCGCATCGGCATGGAAGGGGCGGAGCTTTCCTGCGCCTATAGCGGGAAGGAAAGCCTTATGCACATTGAAGCGCCGGATCACCTCACTGCGGTTGGCCTTATTCTTAAAACGATCACTGGTGTTAACGGTGCATCAGTCAAGAGCCTTGCGGAAATTGGCGCTGTGGCCCACCGAATCGGACACGGCGGCTCGCTGTATCGTGGCCCTGTGGTAATAGACCAGAAGGTAATCGAAGAGATCCGGCGGCTGATACCACTTATGCCTCTACATCATCCGGCAATGCTGGCCGGTATAGAAGCCTGTCAAAAGGCGTTGCCCGACGTGCCACATGTGGCCGTTTTTGATACCGCCTTCCACAGCACGATCCCTGACGAAGCGGCGATTTACGGTCTCCCCTACGAAATTTTCGCGGGCGGCGTCAGAAGATTCGGTTTTCACGGCAACTCCCACGAATATGTAACAATGAAAGCGGCCGAATATCTGGAAACCCCGCTTAGACGTCTGAATATCATCTCATGCCATCTGGGAAATGGTGCGAGTGTCTGCGCCGTACAACGGGGACATTCCATGGACACCAGCATGGGATTCAGTCCGATGGAAGGACTGATCATGGGCACACGCGTCGGTGACCTTGATCCCGGAATAATCCCCTATCTGATGCGTTCGCACAACCTAACCATAGACGAACTGGATAAAATGCTGAACAACAGTAGCGGATTGCTGGGCATTTCAGGCGTCAGTTCGGACATGCGGGAAATCATCGCGGCGGCAGAAGACGGCAACGCCCGCGCGCTGTTAACTATCAAAGCTTTCTGTTATCGCATTAAGCGATACATCGGAGCCTACCATGCCGTTTTGGGAGGAGCGGATGCGCTTATCTTTACTGGTGGTATCGGCGAACATAGCCGTGGTATCCGCGCCCGCTGCGTGCAAGGAATGGAAAAGCTTGGTTTTGCGGTGGACTCTGTACGCAATGACAGGTGCGCAGTTAACGCGAGTAATCCTGTGTACGATATCGGAGCGCGCTACTCGAACGCGCATGTCCTCGTTATCGTGACGGACGAAGAGCTTATGATAGCCAAACAATGCGCCCGTGCTCTGGATTACAAACGGTCAATACGCCACGACATGCTGTCAACAGATAAACGGCCCATCCGCATCTCTGTCTCTGTTCGTCATGCGCACCTGAGCAAAGCAGACGTGGAAGCGTTATTCGGACAGGGATACGTCCTCACCGAAAAAAGTCGCCTTCATCTGGACAGCGATTATTCTTCTAATGAAACCATTAACCTGATTGGCCCACGCGGCAGGGTGGACAACGTCCGTGTTATCGGTCCCGAAAGGAAAAGAACTCAGGTCGAGATCTCCCGCACAGAGGAATTCAAGTTAGGTATTGACGCACCCATCCGCGAATCCGGCGATCTTGACGGTACGCCCGGCGTAATCCTGGAGGGGCCGGCGGGACGGGTTGAAATACCAGAAGGTGTCATCTGCGCGATGAGACACATCCATATGTCACCGGAGGACGCCGAAAATTACGGCGTCAATGACCGGGATATTGTTATGGTTCGTATCGAGGGAGAACGCGAACTAATTTTGGGAGAAGTAATGGTCCGCGTTGGACCAGACTACAAATTGGAGATGCACTTAGACACGGACGAAGCAAATGCTGCCGATTTGCCGTCCGTGGCGCAGGGATATCTGGTCCGTATTGAGTCGCGCTACTAATAAAAAAGGGCTTCTTGAAATTGAGGATAGGAAAGTCAGGGCAAATTAGCTTCTCAGAAATCGTCACTGTAGTTCAACAATAACGAGTAATCGTTACCTTTTTCAGGGTAACGAATTGGACATTCGTTTAGTCAGGGGATTCTTTATGGAAGGGACTGTTACTCTCCACACATTGGCAAAATACTCTTCGGTACCTTTTGCGGCCATCCCGGATGCTAATGTTAACCTCGTCCTTTGAATCATTAGAAAAACGGCAGTAGGACAAGTACCTAAACAGAGTAGCCTCCCTAGGTGGCCTCCGTATATGGCGTCTTCAGGATGGACACACCGATAAGGTATGCCAGTCCAGAAAGAACACCCCAGCCAATGACGGATATGACAGTTGCTACTACCAAGGCGTAAATGCCTATTGTACCCAGGCTGCCGATACCAGCGGACAGGCTGGAGATAATGACCACCAGCAATGCCTGTTTTGTAGCACCCGCATCATGCTCTACCTCTTGAAACAGATCCACTCTCAACTTGGCCGCGCGGATCATGCGCTTAATTATTGTTACCTCATTCATGGCTAGAGTACGTCATTTTAAGGGACTATAGTCTATGCTTTCTTTGAGCGGCCCTTACCAGTGCGACGCGCAATCGGTTTTTGTGCTGATGGCGGTTGTAGTGCCGATGCTGTTGGGCCCGACTCCTTAGCAGGCAACGAAGCTGCCTCTTGCTCTTCCAGGATTTGTTTAGCGCGGAAATAGTACTCCTGATCCCTACCTTCTAGTCGACCTTCCTGCTCCCAGATGGCATATGCTAGCTCCCTTATTTGCTCCTCTGTAACCATGTTTACCTCCTTGTATTGCGATAATGCTGATTCAAGTCCATAGGCATTTTTTACGTATTGAGAAACCATGCGTTGTGCATTGAAAAAGGAGCCGTTTATCGCGATAGCCGAGCGCATGATTTCGGCAAAGGCGTCCGGTCTTTTATAAAAAAGTGGCAGTATCAACTCCTCAAGCTTCTCGTAGAGTGAAGCTGCTTCTACAGCGGGGTTACTCGCTACCTGCCAGCTATCACCGATAGACCACCCGGTCACCCCTTCCAGATGTCCCTCAACCCACCATCCATCCAGCACGCTCAAACTGGGCACTCCGTTAAGTGCGGCTTTCATTCCGCTTGTCCCGGAAGCCTCCTGGGGCTTCTGCGGAGTATTTACCCACAAATCCACACCGGCACAAAGTGAATGACCCAGCGTCATATCGTAATCTTCGAGATAAACTATGGGTACCAGACCTCTCACCGCAGCTATGGCCTCAAAGATACGCCGGATGACGGCTTTGCCGCCTTCATCACGGGGATGTGCCTTGCCTCCGTAGACAATCTGCAATGACCCCACTTGTCGGGCTATTCTCTTGAGGCGGTCCAGATCAGAGAGTAACAGATCGGCTCTCTTATAAGTCGAGGCACGGCGGGCAAAGCCAAGGGTCATCACGGTCGGATCCAGGCGGATGCCGGACCGCCGCTCTACTTCAGCTAACAGCTCCCGTTTTGCTTCAGCGTGAGCCTGCCTGATTTCGTCAAGCGGGATGCTTATCACGTACCGCAGGTAGATGTGATCTTTACGCCATTCGGGGATATATCTGTCATAGAGACGCCGGAAAGGCGCTGTTGTCCAGGTGACAGCATGCACCCCGTTGGTAATGGAGTTGATGGGGTAGCTGGGAAACATATCGCGAGATATCTGCCCATGACGCATGGCTACCCCGTTAATGTAGCGTGATAGGGATAAAGCTAGATAAGTCATGTTGAGCATCCCGTCATAACAGCAGTCGGCAGATGCCAGAGTATCAGCTCGTTCCTCACCCAGCACTTGCCGTGTCAGACTCAGTGAAAATTTGTCATGACCAGCAGGCACTGGCGTATGCGTTGTAAAGACACAATGCTGGCGTACCGCTTCTTTCTGCGCCTCGGTAGGAGGAGGTAAGCCGCTCTTTTGAGTGTGTTCCTCGATAAGCGCAAGGGTCAACAGGGCGGAGTGCCCCTCGTTCATATGGTAGGACTGTATCTCCCTGTAGCCCAGAGCACGCAGCATGGCTATGCCACCCATACCGAGTACTACCTCCTGGCACAGGCGATAGTGGTCGTCTCTGCCGTATAAGTGGTCGGTTAGTGTCCGGTCCCAGTTGCTATTATGGGGGAGAGCTGTATCCAGGAAATAAACTGGCACGATATGGCCATTAATACCCTGTACGGTATAACGCCAGGCTCGTATTTCTATAGTGCGTCCTTCAATAGTCACGGTCGCCCGTGGTTCCACGGGTTCCAGAATCTTTTCTGGAGACCACTCGGAAGGGCTCTCGGACTGATTACCGTTAGCATCAAGGTGCTGGCGGAAATAGCCCTTGCGGTACAATAATGTCATGCCGACCATAGGGACACCTAAATCGGCGGCGGCACGCAGGGTGTCTCCCGCCAGTACACCAAGGCCGCCGCTATAGGTAGGCAAGGAAGTATCGATGCCGACTTCCATGGAGAAGTAGGCGATTACTGATTGCGCTTTTTGTTTCTGATTTTTACTATAATCACTCATGTTCGTCTGTCCTCCGTTTTGCTGACCTGTTATTTCTGGCAACCGATGCATCTAGCTCCTCGCTTGCCCCTCACTTTCGGTATGGTTAGCTTATTTTCTCCACCTTTAGTAGATTGGTGACACCCGCCACGCCGAGAGGCACACCTCCGGTAATCACCACAAGGTCACCGGCTTTTGCCAGCCCCAGCTCTTTGGCCAGTCTGGCGCCGGTGGCAAAAACCTCGTCCAATGATGCGGCTTCTTTGACCTCGAAAGGGTAAACACCCCAGTGGAGTAGCAGTCTTCCCGAGACCATTTTGTCCGGGGTTATCGCCAGTATCGGAACCCTGGGGCGGTACTTGGATACACGTCTGGCCGTGCTGCCCGATTGAGTGAAGGCAATAATAGCAACGGCGCCCAGGGCATCAGCCGTATTGCAGGCACTGTAGCTTATCAGTTCGTCGGTCTCCCGCTCAATCCATTTACTCCTTTGCGCGAGCATTGGCTCATAGGATAAATGTTTTTCGGCTTCCAGAGCGATTCTGGACATCGTTCGAACAGCGAGTACGGGATGCTTTCCAATGGATGTCTCTGCGGAGAGCATCGTGCCATCGGTGCCATCTAATATGGCATTGGCTACATCGGTTACTTCAGCCCGGGTAGGACGGGTAGCATTTACCATCGACTCCAGCATCTGGGTGGCCGTTATCACCGGCTTCCCCACCTGATTGCATTTTTTAATGATATCCTTCTGCACCATAGGCACCCGTTCCAGGGGTATATCGACGCCAAGGTCTCCCCGTGCCACCATAATCCCGTCACTTACCCTGAGAATATCATCGAAGTCCTTAACCGCCTGCACCTTCTCTATCTTGGCGATAATGGGTATATCAGCACTGTTCCCGCGCAAGACTTCCTTCACGCCGGAAACGTCCTCGGCACTGCTGACGAATGAGATAGCGATGTATTCGGGCGTTTCCTTGACGGCGAACAGAATCTGCTCGCGTAACGCCTCAGTGATAAAAGGGCCCGAAGTAAGCATGCCCGGTACAACCAGCCCGCGTCTTTCCGTCAGTATCCCACCTGTGGTGACTCTGCATACCACTTTGTTACTCTTCTTCTCCAGCACTTTCAGTTGCATGGCCCCATCATCCAGCAGTACCTTATCGCCCACTTTTACGTCCTGAGGCAGGGTGGGCAGGTTTACCGGTACCAGTGTTGCATCACCTTCGATGTCTTCAGTAGTAAGCGTCAACATGGCACCATTTTTCAATATTGCCTGGCCGTCTTTCAATCTTCCGGTGCGGTATTTCGGCCCGGGTAAATCCATAAGGATGGCCACCTTAATTCCCAAGCGCTGACTCTGTCTTCTCACTGTCTTGATATACTGAGCATGGGTGCTTTGCGTGCCGTGGGCCAGATTGAGTCTGGCGACGTTCATGCCGCTTCTGATAAGCCGCTCTATAACAGACGCCGAGCCAGTGACCGGGCCAATTGTACATACTATCTTAGTTCGCCTTTTTAAAAATCCTGGTTGCTTCATTGTGACTGTTCCTTTATTTCCCTGATTTTCTTGTTTTCCCGGTGCCAGTCCTCGTGCACACTCTCGCACCGACCGTTCTCACTACCCAACTTCGACCTATCAGACGCTATTAACTATTGGAGTTCACCCGGAGAGAATATGCAATAAATCAGTGAGGCCAGGGTGCAGGGAGTTTTGTTTTTCCCAGGTGTCTTTAAGAGGTGTGTGGGCTATCTCCCGGTTTATCTCTCCAACCATATAGCCACCCCTGTTATCCAGCAATGCTTTCACCGCTGCCGCCCCCAGTCTGCTGGCCAGTACCCGGTCGCGGGCGGACGGTGCACCTCCGCGCTGGATATGACCCAGGATGCAAACCTTGGAGTCAAAACCGGCTTTCTCCTTTACCTCTCTGGATATCCGGAAAGTCACTCCCGGGTGCTCAGCTTCGGATACCACAACGATGGCGCTCTTCTTACCACCCTGGAAATATTCCGCTAGACGCTTGCAGAGTTCGTCGCTATCTATGGGAACTTCCGGGATGAGCAACTCCTCAGCGCCTCCGGCAATTCCGCTTTCCAGCGCAATGAATCCCGTATGGCGTCCCATTACTTCCACAAAAAAGAGACGATCATGGGCCGTGGCCGTATCACGGATACGGTCGATAGCCTCTACCGCTGTATTGACGGCAGTATCAAAACCGATGGTGTAATCCGTACCGTAGCAGTCGTTGTCTATCGTGCCGGGCACTCCCACCACGCTGATACCGCTTTCCCGGGAAAGCAGCGTGCCACCTCTGAAAGTGCCGTCACCACCGATGAGGATAAGCCCGTCAATATTCTTCTGCTGCAGTACGGTTATAGCCTTCATTCGCCCGAATTCAGTCCTGAACTCTTCGGAACGCGCTGTGCCTAGTATAGTCCCTCCATGGTGGATGATGTTAGCGATGGACCTCCTGTCGAGGGGGACGATGTCCCCGTCCATGAGTCCTGCATAGCCCCACCTGATGCCAACAATCTCCAGGACATTGGCTAAAGCTGCCCTCACCGCGGCCCTGATGCAGGCATTCATCCCCGGTGCGTCACCGCCGCTGGTTAATATAGCGATCTTTTTCATATCATCCCTCCAGACCATGAAGATAATCCGGCTAACATAGCCGCAGTTCTATTTCCCCCGGTTAAAGATACGCGGCGCAATCAGCTTGCGCAGCTCTTCAACGACAAAGATACCACCAGCCATCAAAATAACGACGCCCCAGTCATCAAGAGATAAAGGCACGGTGTAGAATAACCTCTGGAACGGTGGGGTATAGATAATCATTGCCTGGAGAAGAATGGCGAGCCCTATTCCACCGAGTAGCAGGCGATTGCTGCGTAAACCCAGTTTAAAAAGCGACTGCTGGTCGGAACGAGCGTTAAGGGCGTTGAACCATTGGAAAGCTACCAGCATGCTGAAGGCGATTGTTCGGGCTTCATCCAAACCAACCCTCGGCAACTCCCATTTGAAGACAAAGAATGTTCCCATTGACATGAAAAGAGCGATGAAGACAATTCTACACAACATCCCGCTATAGACGATTCCCGCCTTTTTACGCCGTGGTGGCTCTTCAAGAACATTGCTGTGCTTTGGTTCCAGACCCAGCGGTATAGTACACACACCGTCGGTAACCAGATTGATCCACAAGATCTGGACAGCGACCACGGGCAGGGGAATACCGGCTAAAATAGCCAGTATCCAGGTAAATAGCTCACCCACATTGGTACTTAAGAGATAGAAGACAGAACGGCGGATGTTGCTGAAAATGACTCTACCCTCTTCCACAGCCGCAACGATAGAGGCGAAGTTATCATCGGTGAGCACCATGTCCGAAGCTTCGCGGGCTACATCGGTGCCTTTGATGCCCATGGCTATCCCGATATCGGCGGCTCTCAATGCCGGGCCATCATTCACTCCATCTCCGGTCACGGCGACAGTATAACCCTTTGATTTCATGGCGTTGACTATTCTCAGCTTGTGGATAGGCTCGACACGAGCAAAGACCGATATACCTTCAATCCTCTCGCTGAGTTGTTCATCGCTCATCTGACCGAGTTCCAATCCAGTCACCGCTTCGCCCGGCGGGAGGCCGAGTTCATCGGCAATGGCTACAGCCGTGACTTTCTGGTCCCCGGTTATCATCATTACTTTGATGCCAGCACGTTTGCAGTCGGCGATTGCCTTCTTGGCCTCTTGCCGGGGCGGGTCTATCATCCCCACCAGCCCTACCAGTATCAGATTGCCGTCAAGGTGCGCATGAGAGAGTTGCTCCGGGGCAGGAGCGCAATCGGCGTAGGCCAGCGCCATCACCCGCAGCGCCTTCGATGCCATCTCTACATTCTTCTCTTCAAGCTCAGCCATTTTGTCGGGAGTCAGTTTTTGAACGGTGCCGTTTACGAGTACTTGCCGGCTCATCGCCAGCACATTGTCTACCGACCCCTTCACGTAAGCTATTGCTTTGCCATCCTGACAGGGATGGAGAGTGGCCATGTAGCGCTTTTCACTCGTGAAGGGCATTTCGGCCAGTCGTGGATGCTCCTCCTGTAAGGCTTTTTGGTTCAGTCCTGCCTTAAGAGCGCCCACAAGTAAGGCCCCCTCGGTGGGGTCCCCCAGAAGTTGATGTTTATCACCATCTGATTTCAGCGTGGAATCATTACACAGAGCACTGATTCTCAGGGCTAAAAACAGGTTTTCGTCTTTGGTAGCTTCTAGTTTCTGCCCGTTTTCCAGGAACTCTCCCTCAGGACGGTAGCCAGCTCCTGTAATTTCAATTGTTCTACCAAGAAGATATACCTGGCGCAGCGTCATCTCGCTTTCGGTTAGCGTGCCGGTCTTGTCCGAGCAGATCGCGGTAACGGCACCCATTGTCTCCACCGCTGTCAGTTTCCGGATAAGGGCATGCCTTTTTGCCATTCGTCTCATCCCTAAAGCCAGGACTACAGTTACCATGACCGGGAGACCTTCCGGAATGGCGGAAACGGCGGCGGCTACGGCCAGGGTAAACATATCTTCGAAGCCGTAACCCTTAATCACACCGATGAGAATAAGCACCCCGATAATACCGAGCACCAGGATCCCGATATAGCGCCCCAACCTGGCTACATTGCGCTGGAGTGGAGTGGGCGGGGGCTTGGTCTCCTGTACCTGGGTGGTAATCTTGCCGATTTCGGTATTCATGCCGGTAGCAGTGACTACGGCCACTCCGCGGCCATTGACCACGGCACAGCCCATGTGCGCCATATTACCCATATCCGCTATAGTTGCCTCACCCTCAATAGCACCGGTGAACTTCTCCACCGGGACCGATTCGCCGGTGAGGATGGACTCGTCTACTGATAGACTTGCCGCCTCAATCAGACGGGCATCAACGGGAATCTTGTCCCCGGCTTCAAGTATGATAACGTCGCCGGGAACCAGGTGGCTGGCGGAAATCTTGGTAACGGCACCTTGCCTTAATACCTTGGCGTGAGGCACAGCCAGTCGTTTGAGAGCTTCCATAGCCCGTTCTGCACGGCTTTCCTGAATAAAACCGACTATGGAGTTAATCATAAGCACGGTTAAGATGACTGCCGCATCAGTGGGCTTATGCATTACAATGAACTCGATCAGAGCGGCAGCAAGCAGGATATAGATGAGAGGGCTGGCAAACTGGCGCAGAAAGACCATAACCGCCGGGCGCTTGCCTTTCTCCGTCAGTTCGTTCGGACCGTACTGTTGCAATCGCTCCTTTGCCTTTTCATCAGAAAGACCGGAGCGCGAAGCGTCAAGCTCTTTCAGAGTCTCTTCAATAGTTAGATTGTGCCACTTCATCAGCACACGCTCCCTTTCATTTTTGGATGGTTTCAACCATCAGCAGAAGTGTATGTGAAGAGTCTATGGGATTGCATTTTGTGTGTCAATGTTGAGTATGGCCGCGTAGTTTGAGTTTTCGTGTGAAATGCCTGAGGCTGCACAAAACCGAGTAATGTTAACCGAAGACGATCCATATAAAAGCGCGGCTCGTATGGGCTATGCGCGGATTAACTTTTGCGTTTATCGTCGTTTGCCTCTTCTTAAGCATGATGGGTGGAATACACAACGCAGACGCGGTAATCTCGACCATGTGTCGTTTTCGAGTACCCTCTACTTCTGTAGCTCTGCCCGCGTCTTTGGCAGAGCATCGGGATATTTCTTCTGAATGAACTCAATAAGCTTTTCCCTTACTTCACAACGCAGATCCCATCCTAAAGATGAATCCGCTGTGCTCATAAGCGCTCGCAATTCCATCGTATGTTCACTGGCATTGGTTATCTGCAACCCCCACACTTTACCATCCCATTTATCCGAACTCTTCAGAATACGGTGAAGCTCTTGCCTGACTTCCTCGACAGGTACAGTATAATCCGTATAGATGAAAACCGTACCGAGCAGGTCAGCAGATACTCTTGTCCAGTTCTGAAACGGGCTTTCTATAAAGTAGCTTATAGGTAAAACCAGGCGTCTCAAATCCCATATCCGAACGACAACGTATGTTAGGGTTATTTCCTCTATCCACCCCCATTCATTTTCCATTATAACCTAAGAGGTACAATCAAAAGGTGTGGAAATAGTTGGCGGCAGCGAGTACCCTTTCTGTAGTGAGAAAACAGCAGAAGGAGGTACTCACCATGGGAAAGAAAATCATAACCGGGAACCAAGCGTCAAGGGTTGTCTGGGACAACCTGGAGGAATGGGTACGGAGGAAAGCGCAGGAGTTCATCCAGTCTCTCCTGGAAGAGGAAGTCACGGAGCTACTGGTACGTAATAAGTCGGAGCGGCGGAAGGCAGTGGACAGCTCTCCCGGCTACCGGAACGGCTACGGCAAGGAGCGGAAGCTGACGTTGGGCTGTGGCACTATCACACTGCGCCGGCCCAGGGTGAGAGGACTGCTGGAACGTTTTGAGAGCCGAGTATTGCCACTCTTTGCTCGAAGGTCCAAAGGAGTGAGCAAGCTTATCCCACAGCTCTATCTCCATGGCTTGGCACTGGGGGATTTTGACCTGGCGCTCCGGGGATTACTGGGTGGTGATGCTCCGGTGTCAGCCAGCACTGTCGCCCGGCTCAAGGAGGGATGGCAAGCCGAGTGGCGCGAGTGGAAACGGCGCAGTCTAGAGGGGCTTCAGGTAGTTTATCTGTGGGTAGACGGGGTATATGTCAAGGCTGGTCTGGAGAAGGAAAAGGCGGCGCTACTGGTAGTGGTTGCTGGGCTTCTGGACGGCCGGAAGATAGTCCTGGCAGTGGAGCCAGGCTATCGTGAGTCGACCGAGAGTTGGTCTGAGGGGCTGCGGGACCTTAAGAAGCGTGGTATGAACTGTCCTTGCCTAGTCGTTGGAGACGGAAATCTCGGCATCTGGGGTGCTCTGGCAAACATTTATCCCGGGGCTGCCGAACAGCGTTGCTGGAACCACAAAATGGTCAACGTGCTGGACAAGCTGCCCAAGAAGCTCCAGGGACAAGCCAGGAGGCACCTGCAGGATATTGTCTACTCAGAGACTCGTGAGTCGGCCGAGACTGAGCGAGATGACTTTGTCCGATGGTGCCGGCAAGAAGGCTACCGGCGTGCCGGAGAGACGCTGCTCCGAGACTGGGATCGCATGGTGACCTTCTACCGGTTTCCGCAGGAGCACTGGAGGCATCTGCGGACGACCAACGTGGTAGAATCACCCTTTGCTGGTCTCCGACTGCGGACGAACGCAGCGAAACGCTATAAGAAGGTCGAGAATGCCACGGCTGTAATCTGGAAGATGCTACTGCTGGCTGAGCAAAGGTTCCACCGGTTGGACTCCCCGGAGAAGCTGATGCAGGTCTACCTGGAGTTTGGCTTACAGGAGATGAATGAAGAAACTGACCCGCCTGCCGAGCCTTGGCGGGCAGGAACTAAGCGGGAAGAGGTGCTCGCCATTGCCTGACATTTACACACCTATTGACAAGACCTCACAAGACCTCCAGTAAAGTGTAATCTTATTCTGCATTTATCAATGACTCAGCTTCCTGGAACGATGGCTCTTTCACACACCAGCAGCAGTAGTCGTCATCCGTCATCCTTGCGAATCCTGCTTTTTCCACATCACCGGCAAGCTCACGCTCAGAACACACTACACATCTTATAACGCCTGGGATCGATGCAATCTTGGATGCAACCCTGTATATCCCTGCTGAATCTTCGGCCTCTACTACGGTAATGATTTCACATGGTTCTGTGATCACATGAACCGACCTTGTCCCTTCCACCTGATTAATCAGGCTGGCGATCCCACGGGCTTCATCCATAGCGTTGTTAGCCAACACAAGAGCTGTTGTTGCCACGTTATCTACCTCCGTACTATTGCCCATTCACTGCTCTCACCCCATACCCGGAAATTGTGCGGCTCTAACCCCTAACCCGGGGGTGGCCGATTTGCTCCGAAAAACGCAGGGGCTAAGTAGAGCATTAGCCAAGAAACTACTGCGTGCGAAAATGGAGAGGGTCTCTGAGGTTTTGCAACTCCCTGTAATAATAGAGCGGGGTAGGTCGTTTTGCCTTGAATCTCAACTTTCTTAAAAACGCAATTTCCTCCTCGCTAGCATCACTGCCGATCCCAGGGTCATTAAGGAATTCTTTGAGCCCCGGTTCTTCCTCGAAAGGTTCGGGTTCCTTTTCAACAAAGTCTAATTTCTTAACGTGCTCTGAGACTACTCTGTTGTTCAGGATAATTTCCATACCAAAAGTCTCGAGGTCAATGTCCCACGATTCAATCAGCGGCTCCAAGAATGAGACGGAGTTTTCAATCGACACGTTGAAGATATCCGTTTCAAGGAACTCCAGAATAATGACTCGCATCTGTTCATAGCCTTGGTTGCTGAGTAGAGCCACCTTCCGGAGCCAGTCTTCACTCTGTAATTCTTTTTTAGCCACACTCTTGACTACATCCAGAAGCTTCTGTGTGACGAGTCGTTCGAATTCGCCGAAAGGCTGCTTCTCAAAAATCGCTCGTATCTGGTTTTCTTTGTCGGGGACACATTTGCGGAGAATCAACTCTCTAACTTCCTTGAACAATGGCACAGGCGGGTCCCCCAGCTTTCCTTTCAATTCTTCAATGCGCTGGAGCTCAGCCAGCTTTGAAAGCTCACCGCTCGGCAGTTTCAAAAACTCTTCCATTTTCTCGTATATGTCTGTTCGATTAGCCATGGGAGGCGCCTTTTTCCCGGTCAGCAACTGGGAAATATAGGACTCCGTAACCTGGGCGGCGGTTGCCAGGTCTCTCTGCTCAAGACCCAACTCATTAAGCCGATGCCTGATTACCAAAGAAACATCCATCAGAATCCTCCCTCTGTTTAACCCAATGTAGTTAATATAACCTGCCTTCTAAAAGAATACCACGGAATAATTGACAAATCAAGTTAACTATGGTATTGTTAAGTAGCCTGAATTATACCAGTCTATTTGAATGGGTCCAGCCCTGTGGCTGGATAATCTAAATTAAGGAAGGAGAATTAAGATGACAGTTAAGCTTCAGCCGTTGGCTGACAGGTTGGTGGTCAAGCCTATTGAAAAGGAAGACGTGACCAAGGGAGGCATATTCCTGCCGGATACAGCTAAAGAGAAACCCCAGGAGGGAAAGGTTCTGGCTGTTGGCCCGGGAAGGTTATCCGATGAGGGCGAACGGATAGCTATGGATGTTAAAGTAGGGGATATTGTGCTTTATGCTAAGTATGGAGGCACTGAGATTAAGATTGATGATGAAGAGTTAATAATCTTGCGCGAGAGCGATATTTTAGCTAAGAAGACCAAGTAACAGGTCAGGTTATATATAAGGAGAATAAAAAATGGCTAAACAGATTGTATTTGGTGAGGAAGCCAGACGTGCTTTAAAGAAAGGGATAGACACTCTGGCTGGGGCGGTCAAAGTGACCTTGGGACCTAAGGGCCATCCTGTGGCACTGGATAAAAAATGGGGGGCACCATTAGTAATAGATGATGGCGTTACTATTGCCAAGGAAATCGAGCTTCCCGACCCCTTTGAAAACATGGGGGCGCAGCTAGTTAAGGAAGCAGCGACTAAGACAAATGATGCTTGCGGTGATGGCACTACCACATCAACTATTCTGGCTCACGCTATTATTACCCAGGGCTTCAAGAACATAGCTGCTGGAGCCGAGCCCATGGAGCTAAAGAGGGGCCTTGAGAAGGCAACCCAAGCCATTATTGACGAGCTGAAAAAGAAATCTACCGAAGTTAAGGGGAAAGAGCAGATTGCTCAAGTGGCGACCATAACCGCTAAGGACAAGAATATTGGCGATTTAATCGCTGAAGTGATGGAGAAGGTTGGTAAGGACGGTGTCATCACGGTTGAGGAGTCCAAGGGTATGGCATACGAGACCGAGTACGTTGAGGGAATGCAGTTTGACCGGGGCTATATTAGTCCCTATTTCATCACCAATGCCGAGAAGATGGAA
>Ga0209164_1002658_pt1 | contig 18386 bp, 9 predicted proteins | sample MTBNYHSulfiMetaG_FD_187458 | JGI IMG/M metagenome (GOLD analysis project Ga0209164, IMG submission 187458) | Enrichment culture microbial communities from rom New York Harbor, USA that are MTBE-degrading - MTBE-NYH (New York Harbor Sulfidogenic)... | ecosystem: Environmental > Aquatic > Marine >...
GGTTGCAATGCGATCCACGCAAGCAGCCGGGCTTTTTTTATTATCACAGGAGAACCACATGCCTCCATCGAGCATCTTTGACGAACTGGTCGCGGAAGAACAGCAGCAACAGCAGCCGGCAAGCAAGCCGTCGGTATTCGACGAGTTGCGGTTCGAAGAAGAGCAGGGAAAGCCACAATCTGTCAAGCCGTATTCCGTGGCGGACAGGGTCAAAGACATTGCCAAGAACTACGGCGTCGGCTCCGGCTATCTTGCCGGGACCGTCGGCAAGGGCGGCGAGATGTTGGGCCGCGCCATTGAGGAGCACGGAACGGACATTGCCAGGGTGGCCCCCCAGACGGTGATCGCCGACAAGGCGGCCGGGCTGGCGGCGAAAATGCTGGGCAAGGAGCCGGAGTACGAACAGTTCAAGGAAAAGACTGCCGACCGGGCGCAGAATGTCGCTGCAACGGCGGGGAAGGGCGTCCAGGCGGCCGGCCGCAAGGTTCAGGAAGCCGGTGACGTGACCAGCGAATACTGGACCGGCAAGCTCTCAGAGCCGGGCCGGCAGTTGTCCGAAATGCCATGGTACAAGGCGGACGGCATTGGCAACAAAGTAATGTCGGCCACCCTGCAGGCGGCACGGTCGGCCCCGGAAACAATCGCAATAGGCATGGCCGGCGGCCCGGTCAGCACGGCAATGAAAAGTATCGGCGTGGGCTCCATGTTGACCAACGCCCTGGCGCGGACCGGCGTTTCCAAGAAGCTGGCTCCGAAGATCGCCTCCTGGGTCGAGGAAGGCCTGGCATACGGGTCAGCCGAGGGACTGATGGCCGGACTTTCCAACGCCAAGCAGGTGGGCGAAGAAATCGAGAAGATCGATCACGCCAAGCTGCTGGCCGATTCTCCGGCCTACCAGGAATATTACAACCAGACCGGCGACGAGTCCGAGGCCAAGAGGCTGCTCAGTGACGACGCCGAGGCCATGGCCCTTGGCGCAACGGCGGTCCTTTCCACGGCGACCGGCGCGGCCGCCGGCGGCGGTCTGTTCGACAAGACACTGACCAGCAAGAACTTCCTGCTTAACCGGGTACTGGGCGGAGCCAAAGAAGCGCACCAGGAATTCTGGCAGTCCGGCATCGGCGAGGCGCTGCCAGCCAACCTGGCAATGCGGAAGGCCGAGCCTGACAGGGAGGCCATGGAAGGGGTCTGGGAGGAAGGCGCGGCCGGAGCCGGGCCCGGCTTCATCATGGGCTTGTTCGGCGCGAGCGGCGGCCGCCATGAGCAAGAAGGCGGGCAGGACGAGACTGGTCCGTCCGTCGCGTACCTGAACAACCAGGCCGTCATGGAGCTGAAAAAGCGGAACCTGCCGACCAGGGACCTGCTCAGACTGAAGAACAATCCGGAAATCGGCCGCCTGGGGATTGAGCCGCGGCACATTGACGCCATCCTCGCTGAACGGGCGCAGGATTTGGAGCAGGCCCGCTTCGCCCTGGGTGGCGACGAACAGGGCCCATTGACCAGGGCGGCGAAGCAGACGGTCAGGGGGCAGCAGGCCGAGATCATCCTCGGGCTGGATAAAGACCGCAGGGAAAGGCAGCTTGCCGCCGACGCCACCGCTTTTGACAAGGAGTACAGCCAGTACCAGCCGGAAGTGCCGGAGCCCAGGGAGGCGATTGTCGAGGAGATCCGGAAGGAGGCGGAGAAGGAAGAAATAATAAGCGACGGGGAACAGTTCAGGCGAGACCTGGAGGAAATAGAGAAGCTCGATCCGAAGGTAAGAAAGTACGCGGAACAGAAGGCCGAAGAGATCGTCAACGCCGATCCTGTTTATGCCCACATGGACGAGGCACGCAAACGCGGCCTTGACCTGAACGCCCTGCAGAAGGACTACGACAAGGACACGACCACGGCCATTGCCAGGAAATACCCGGCGATTTTCTCCTACAACGGCAGGGTGAGGCCCGACGAGTTCGCCCAGGAGAAGGGGTATGAATCCCTGGACCACATGATCCAGGCTTTCATGACGGCGCCGCCGAAGAGTTCGTTAATCAGAAAAATCGCCAAGGAAGAAGCTGAGAACTTTAAGCATTACGACAACCTGATGGAGCGGGACAGTGCCCGGGAATGGACGGGCGCGGGCAAGCCGCTGACTGTCGACAAGAAGGACACGGTATCCTATCCAGCTCCGGACGCCGACATAGACGCAATGGTGGAGATGATCCGGGCCAACCCCGAGACGTTCAGCGACGAGGACCTGGACCACTGGACATTCACGTCGGCGCAGAAGTCCCGCCTTCGTGCGGCAAGACGCGGGGAGATGATTCAGCGGACAGGGGCCCGCCCAGGCGCGGCCTATACCATGGCACAACCACCACGGGAGGGAACAGGTGCGACAGAAACGACGACAGCGGCGGAAACAGGCAAAGAAGAAGGCGGCAAGGAAAGAGACGAATTCATCCCGGCAGCAACCGGCCCGGTAGTCCCTCAAGGCCAATCGGCGCAGGATTTCCTTATTCGCCAGCAGGCAACCGGGACGTCGGCGGCCGGCAACCTGGAGAAACAGGCCGCAATCCCAGAGAAGTACAGCGGCCGGAGCGACGACTTCAAGAAGGGGTACGCTGATTTCCTGATGGGACGGGAAAGGGTAGAGCCCAGAGAATATCATGGGTCCGGCAAGGGCGCCGAATGGTATCGCGGATGGGACGCGGCCAATGTCGAAACTCCGGTAATGTTTCAGAAACAGCCAGCAGGTGAGATGCAACGCGGTCCCGCCATTCCCGACTTCAAGAGTTCCAATGAGATCAATGAATGGCTCGAGGCCCAGGCCGAGGCCAAAGGCATGTCATCGGTTGAGTACACGACCACCGATGAATATAAGGGGGTCCACTCTCAGCTTCGGCAGAAGTTCGATGAACTGCGGAAGCAGGAGAAGGAGACCGAGGCGGCCGACGCCAGGATCGTCAAGCCGGTCAGGCGCGAGGACGGCAAGTATTGGCTGAAATTTTCCAAGGGGAAAGGGTATGTCGCTGCCCCCGGCGCGTTCGGCGCGCTGTCCGGGACGGCCCAGCAGTTCGATACGGAGCAGGAAGCCCTCGAATGGGCAGAGAAGGAAGGGTACACCATTGAAACTCAACCAAAGGAGGCAGGCCATGGGCTGCAGCAGGAAGGGCAAGGGAAGGCGGAAGTAGTCCCACCGGGATTCGGGCAGAACAACAAGGTATTCACCAAGGACGCGGCGGAGAAGGCCCGGGAAATTCTCCGCGCAAAACTCAAGACACAGTTGAGCGCCGGCCTGGACCCGGAAATGATGCAGTCCGGCATCACCCTCGCCGGTTACTACATCGAGGGCGGGACCCGGAAGTTTGCCGACTATTCCAAGGCAATGATCAACGACCTGGGGGAAGGAATCAGGCCGTATCTCAAGGCGTTTTATGACGCGATTCGCTCCTGGCCTGGATTCAATACCGAGGGCATGAGCACCCCGGAACAGGTAGAGAAGCTCCTGGCCCAGGGCGGAGAGAAGGTGGTCGCCAATGTCGGCGACAAGGTGCATTTTACCGCACCGGGCCGCGGGATTGCCAAGGAGATGGCAGGCACCGTGGAGAAGGTCCACGGCGACCACGATGCGTACACGGTGCGGGGAGAGAACGGCCTTACCTATCAGGTTTACCCGAACGATGAAGAAGGCACGGATACCATGCGGCCGGCCGGTAGCAAGCCGGATGAAAAGAAGCCGGGACAAAAAAAGCTGGCAGACCTTGACCTGAGAAAGCTTGGAGAATTCCGCCAAGAGATAGACAGGCGGCTGGATGCGGACGAGAAGCTGAAGGCGATAGCCCTGAGCCCCCAGGGCCATTATGACTATGAAGGGAACCGGAAAGCCTTCGAGACGTTCAGGGATACGATTTTCAGGGACAAATTCAAGGAGGTTGCCACCGACATCCTCGCTTCCGATCCGGCCGCTGCAGGAGACGGCATTTACGACTATTTTGCCGAGCACATCGAGAACGAGGTGTACCGCGACAAAGTCGCCAAGGCATACATTGATCGACTGATTGAGCGAGAAGGCAGGCCGGAAGAGAAGGAGAAAGAAGGGGGCCGCGCCCTTGCCAGGTTTGAGAACAAGGAGGACGGCATTGCGGTAAGCGTATTCCCGCACGAGAAGGGATTCAGTGTCGTGACGATGGATACCGATTCGGGCGAGATCCTCAATACCGTTAAGATATTCCCGGGCAAGACGGAGGCCATTAACTACGCCCAGGAGATCGCGGCAGGTAAACAGGCGCGGCAGCCGGCCACCCCGCATGAGCAGATAGCCGACAAGATCGCCCGCCGGCTGAAGAACAAGCAGCGCCTTTCATGGGCCATGCTGTTCCGGATGGCCGACGAAGCCTACGGCGGCACTCAGGCGGAAGGGAAGTACGTTGCCAAGGACGCCTACGATGCCATGGAGCTGGGAGTCAACAAGTACCTCCTGGAAAAGGGGTTTGGCAGCTACTCATACAACATTTACTACGGTGGCAACCGTGGATTGACGCACCGGGCGGTCAAGGATCTGAAAGAGATGATCGACCTACTCCCGACTCAGACACGGCGGTCCGCGGAACAGGACGAATTCCAGCAGTTTTCCACGCCGCCGCCGCTGGCGTATCTGGCGAACTGGGTCGCCAACCTCAAAGGAAGCGACGTGTACCTGGAACCGAGCGCCGGGATCGGCGGCCTGGCCGTGTTCGGCAAGATGGCCGGCGCCGAGGTCATCGTCAACGAGCTGAGCGAACGCCGGCGGGGCCTGCTTGAATCCATGGGCTTTGACCGGGTGACGAAAGAAAACGCCGAGCAACTGCATAACATACTGCCAAAGGACATCAAGCCGACGGTCATTGTCATGAACCCGCCCTTCTCCGCATCGGCCGGCCGGATTGAAGGAAGGCGCGACACCAGGATAGGGGCGCAGCACATCGAGCAGGCCTTGAAACGGCTGCAGTCCGGCGGCCGGCTGGTGGCCATTGTCGGCGAAGGCATGGCGCACGACCGGCCGGCCTTCCGCGAATGGTGGCGCAAGATTGAGGCGGAGTACACCGTCCGGGCCAACGTCGGGATGAGCGGAAAAGAGTATCGAAAGTACGGAACAACCTTCGATAATCAGCTACTTATCATTGACAAGACCGGGCCGACAACCGATAATATAATTAAGGACAGGGTTGAAAAGGTCGAGGACCTGATACCCCTCCTCGAGGAGGTCAGAAATGCCAGGCCAGAGAATCAACAAGCAGTATCTCGACCGGGTGGCGAAACTCAACCGGTCGCCCCTGAACCAACTGGCCAGAAAGAAGCTGATACAGGCCAAGGAGCAGCCGGCGGCGGAGATGCTGCATTTCCTCCAGCTGGCGCTATGGGGCATCCCCCGGCTGCAGGCGCCGGAGGAACTCAGGGAAGCGACCGAGTACCTGTTCCTCAAGGGGAACCCGGGCAAGGTGATGAGGCTCCTGCGGGAGGAAGACCTGCGGCACCTGAAAGAGAGCCAGAGCCCGGAGGACATAGCGGCCGAGATACTGGAGCAGCTGGACAGCAGGCTGACGGAGGAGATCGAGGAGTACAGCAGCAAACCGGTCCCGAGGTAACCCCCGGCCTTTCCGTAGAAGCGGTTGACCAGCAGCACGCCGAAGAACTTACCGACAGCGTTTACGAAAACTACTCCCCCGAACGCATAAACATCCCCGGAGCGAAACCGCACCCGACCCCGCTTGTTCAGAGTGCGGCCATGGCTTCGGTCAAGCCCCCGAAACCCACCTATTCGCCAAGCATCCCCCAAAGAGCCATCGAGGCCGGCAAGATCAGCGACATCCAGATTGAGGCCGTGGTCTATGCCGGCCAGGCCATGGACCAGGTTCTGCCCGACGGGGAAACCAGGCAGGGCTATTTCATCGGCGACGGCACCGGCGTCGGCAAGGGACGCGAGATTGCCGCCATCCTTTGGGACAACTGGAACAAGGGCCGCAAGAAAGCGGTGTGGATTTCCGAGAAGAAACCCTTGTTCAACGACGCCAAGCGCGACCTGCGAGGGGTAGGCTGGCGCGATAACCAGCTTGTCGACCACGGCAAGGTCAAGGCTGCGGACAGCATCACGGCCCGGGAAGGGATCCTTTTCAGCACCTACGACACCATCAAGGCCGGCGAGAAAAAGGAGGGAGGCAGGACCAGGCTGGACCAGATCGTCGAATGGCTGGGCGAGGATTTTGACGGGGTTGTCGTCTTTGACGAGTCCCACAACATGGGCAACTCCCTCCCTGTCAAAAAGAAGCGCGGTCGGTCCAAGCCGTCAGCCAAGGCGCTTGCCGGCATTGAACTGCAACGGCGGCTGCCGAAGGCCAGGGTGCTCTACGTGTCGGCGACCGGCGCGACCGAGGTCATGAACCTTGCCTATGCGGACCGTCTCGGACTGTGGGGCAGAGGAACGCCCTTTCCGAACAAGATAGAATTCGTCAACCAGGTATCTGCCGGCGGCATGGCGGTCATGGAAATGATCGCCCGGGACATGAAGGCCAGGGGCCTCTATACCTCCCGGTCGTTGAGCTACGACGGCGTGGAGTATGACCGGCTGGAGCACGTCCTGTCCGACAACCAGCGGACCGCATACGACCGGATGGCCGAAGGGTGGCAGGTTGTCCTCCGCAACATCAACGATGCCCTGGATCAAACAGGCGGCGCCCACAGCGCCGCGGCGAAATCGGCGGCCATGTCCGCCTTCTGGGGGGCGCACCAACGGTTTTTCAATCAGTATCTCATCGCCCTGCAGATGCCTTCCGTGATCAAGCAGATGCGGAAGGACCTGAAGGCGGGCCACGCCATTGTCGTGCAACTGACCAGCACCTATGAGGCGTCACAGGAAAGAGCCCTTTCCAAGATGGGCGACGAAGGCAACCTGGAAGACCTGGATATCTCCCCGTTCGATACCCTGATGGAATTCGTGCAGAACAGCTTCCCGGTCGCGCAATACCAGGAGGTCATGGACCAGGACGGCAACGTCGCCATGCAGATTGTCAGAGACTCGGACGGCAACATTGTCGAGAACGCGGACGCCGTAGCCATGCGCGAGCGTCTCCTTGACGAGCTGGGAGCCCTGCGGAAGGACGTGGCCGACAGCCCCATCGACCAGATTATCGACGAGTTCGGAATAGACACCGTCGGCGAGGTCACCGGCCGGAAGCGCCGGGTCGTCTGGAAGGAAACCGAGGACAAGGGCAGGCAGCGGGTCGTCGAGAAGCGGCCGGCAAGCTCCGGCGCGGCCGATGCCCAGGCGTTCATGGACGACAGAAAGCAGGTCCTGATCTTTTCCGAAGCCGGCGGGACCGGGCGCAGTTATCACGCCGACCGGGGCGAGAAGAATCAGCGCAAGCGCATCCATTATCTCCTGCAGCCTGGGTGGCGGGCCGACAAGGCTGTCCAGGGCCTTGGCCGGACGCATCGATCCAACCAGGCGCACCCGCCGAAGTATATTCTTGTCACCACCGACCTGAAAGGGCAGAAGCGGTTTCTGTCAACCATCGCCCGCCGCCTCGACCAACTCGGGGCGCTGACCAAGGGCCAGCGGCAGACCGGCAGCCAGGGCATTTTCGCGGCCCGGGACAACCTGGAAAGCCAGTATGCCGCTGACGCCCTGCGAAGGTTTTTTCAGGACCTGGTCAGTGGCCAGATCGGGGGCCTCACCGTCCAGGAATTCGAGGAGCAGACAGGGTTGAAACTGATCGACGACCAGGGCGGATTCAACACCTCGAATCTCCCGACCATCCAGCAGTTCCTCAACCGGCTTCTGTCCCTGAAGATCGAAACCATGGATATGGTCTTCGACGAGTTCTCAAGCAGGATGGACGCGATCATTGAGGCGCATGCCCGGGCAGGCACCCTCGACGTTGGGATGGAAACCCTGCGGGCCGACTCAGTCAAGAAAGTCGAGGACGAGGTTGTCCATATCGACGAACGGACCGGAGCGGCGACCAAGTATATCAAGTTGCGGACGGTCAACCCCGCGCCGATCCTGACCTTTGAGGCGGCCAGGCAGAATTATGCGAAAAACGGGTTTTTCAAGAACCGCGCCAGTGGTAAAATATGGGCAGTTACCCACCGGGACGTGACCAACCGGGAAACAGGCGATGTTGTGCCGACGGCCGTTCTGCGGTCCGTGACCTACAGCGAGCAGCGGGTCAAGCTGAGTGAGTTTACCGAAGACAAATGGGAGCGGATCCACTGGGCAGGGGACGAATGGCAGGCGGCCATTGACGCCGCGCCGAAGACGGTCACCAGGGACGTTCACCTGATTTCCGGGGCGCTGTTGCCGGTATGGGACCGGTTGTCCGGCGGTCATGCCAGGGTCATGCGGGTGCAGACCGACCAGGGCGAACGGATGATCGGCCGGGTCATCCCAGAGAGCCAGCTGCAGGAGACGCTGCAGAAGCTCGGGGTTTCCAGGGCAGACGGAGCGACAAAGGTCAAGCTGGCGCCGACCGAGATACACGCGCGGGTGCTGGACCAGGACTACACAATCCGTCTGGTCAACGATTGGACGATTGTCCGCCGCAGGGTATCCGGCGACGACCGCATCGAGATCAAGGGCATGTCCCTGCCTGAATTCCATAACTACAGCAGGGACGGCGTCTTTTCTGAGCGGATCGAATGGAATACCCGGTTTTTTATCCCCGCAGGAAAGGAGGGGGTGAGGACCATTGAGGCGATCACCAAGGACATCCCTGTCCTTTCCGCCACGCCGCCGGCAGGAGCCGAATACGGCGCGGCCGACGGAGCAAGCCTGTTCGACAGGATTTCGGAAGAAGGAGGCACCTATGAAATACAGGGAACAAACAATGCCGTGGTTCGGGACCGTAGCGGTGATTCCGGAGTACAGCTGCAACTTTTCACCAACGCGGAAGAAGGTCGAAGGCAGGAGAAATTCATTGAATCGTACCCGGCGCGGATCGGGACGTTCTACTCGGACTTCGAGACGATAGAGAACGCGGCCCAGGCCGCGCAGCTCCTTTCTCCCATCGCCGCCAGGGCGCAGGAGGTCTTCGCTGCCGTCGTTCTTGACAAGGACAAGAAACCCATCGCTGTCCTGCAGCATTCCATCGGGACAACCACCAGCAACCAGGTCGCCGCCGGCCAATTCATTGGTTCAGTCCACAATTTGACGGGGGCCGATTCGATATGGATCGCCCACAATCATCCGTCGGGGAGAGTGACCAGCAGCCCACAGGACCGGACACTGACCAAGCGGCTGGACAATGCCCTGCAGGGCACCGGCGTTTCCCTGAATGGCCACGTCATCATGACGCCGACCGGCAAGGCTACGCTCCTCACAGATACGGGCGACCAGGATTTTACATTCAACCCGCCAACAAAAAAGAGCCGTCGCGTTGGTGTCACGGAACGTCGCCTGCGCGGGAACAAGCCCGAACTGCTCAGCGAAGACGCTGTTGCCAGTTCGGCGCTGGCAAAGGAGGCGCTCAAGGACCATTCCCGCGGCTTGAACGGCATTCTGTTTCTGGATTCCGGCCACCGGCCGATCAGGTTCATGCCGGTGACGCTTGCCGACATGCAGGCCCTCAGAAAAGGGGAAAAGAAGGGCCTGGCCGCCAAACTGTACCGTTTCATCGATCGTCGGAACAGCGTATCGGCCGCCATCGTCAACATGAATGGCGGCACGGCTGGAGAACAGGTTGCTGCCGGCCAGAACCTGGTAAACTTTTTTGCCCAGGCCGGCGTCACCGTGCTCGACATCATCGCCGAGGGCGACAGCCTGGCGGACCAGGGGGTTGTCAGCAACATGCGGGACAACGCTATGGTGAGCGACTTTATGTTCCATTCCCGGGGCCCCGGGAGAAAAACCGGCACAAGGCCGGCGCAGGTCCTGACGGCCCTCCGGAAGTTCATCGGCAATGCGGTTGACGGCCTGGTCGAATCGGGCCGGCTGGAAGTGGTCCGGACGGCGGCGGGGTTGCCGGCGCATATCGGCCGATTCCTGAAAATGGTGGCCTGGCATGGGACGCCGCACAGGTTCCAGCAGGAGTCCCGCGTCAAAGACGCCAACGGCAAGATCATCGCTCACTACGCGGCGAATGAGACCATTCCGTCCGATATCGCGCAGCGGGTCCGCGATGGCGAGTATACCGTCGAGACCCTCCGGCACGGGCGGTTCAGGTCTGACAAGATCGGCACGGGCGAAGGGGTGCAGGCTTACGGGCACGGATTGTATTTTGCCGGCAGGAGAGAGGTTGCCGAATGGTATAGGAACCGACTGTCCGAGCGGGTTGGTTACGAGTACAAGGGCCGCATGTACAACGATTCGCAATACGACATCCTCGAAGAGCATTTGGTCGAAGATTTTAACCTTAACGAAGACGACAGAAAGATGCTGTTCGACCTTCTTGCCGAGGGCGTGGAAGAGGGAAAGAAGCTCGGGCAGAGTTGGCTGGAGTCCGCAAAGGAGGAACTGTTTGCCGCAAAAACTGAATTTCAGCGTCAGGTGGCTGAGAGTCAGATTGCCAAGCTGAAAAAGCCGGTTGCGGCTATCAATTCCATCAAATATTTCAAGCCAGGAGCTGTCTACAAGGTCGAGCTCGCCCCTAAAGAAGACGAGTACCTGCTCTGGGATAAGCCCCTGAGTGAGCAGAGCGAGAAGGTAAGGAAGGCTCTAAGAGAGGCATATGAGAAAGCCAGCGGTGACTGGAAACTTGCGCTTGCCCACTCATGGGATAGTGAGGACAGTGGAAAGTATCTATATTTTGGCCTTGCTGACGAAATCCGCGGGAAAGGGAAGGTTGATATTGAAATCTCGCCAAACAGATTTGAACGAATTGAAGACCCGGAAGAAGGAGCATCTGCATTCCTGCACTCTATCGGCATCCGTGGTATCAAATACCTCGATGGCACAAGCAGGGCGAAAGGCGAAGGAGCATACAACTACGTCATTTTCTCCGATGAAGACGTCGAGATCTCCGCCATGTACTCCAAGGATGGGGCCGTGGTCGGCGCCTACGATCCGACAACCGGCAAAATCTGGCTGGTCGCCGATCAGATGGATCCGGGAGACGCGAAGTACGTCTTCACCCACGAGGCCGGCCATGCCCTCCTTCGGGAAGACAGGCAGTTCATGGCGCAGCGGGAGAAGATCCTTTCAAGGTTTGAGCAGCTGAAAGATCGGTCCGAAAAGGTCAAGGCCGCCTACGCCAAAGTTCCAGAGGACACGCCGGCGGAGGACGTGGCCGAAGAAGCCCTGATGTACTTCGTCCAGGACAAGAACAACCACAAGCACAGTATATTCCGGCGTGTTGTCGCGGCGGTCAAGGCAGCCCTGGCGCGGCTGGGCGTTCCGGTTGACAGGCTGAACCTCGGGGAGGCCGATTTCGTGGCGTTGTTCACCGGCGGCGCGAAAAGGTGGGCGAGGACCGCTGCAACTGCAACGGAAGGCGTTGCAATTGCAACGGGGGAACCGGCCCAGGTCTTTACCAGCATGGCAAAACGGCATGATGCAGATACCGAGAGTTTCGACGATATTCTGGGGGACCTGCTTGGAAAGGACCAGGAAAAGGTCATCAAGGAAACCCGGGAAAAGATCAAGAATGAAGGATTGACCGTTGACCTGGAAATGAAACACGCCCGGACGGTGGCGGCCAAGGCCGAACAGCAACCGTCCCCGGGAGAGACGCGCACATGGTGGGACCGGCTGACCGAGCGGTCCAAGAAGGACATGCTCGCCTTTTTGACCCTCCGCCAGATCAGGGAGATATTCGGGCCGAAAAGCATCCATGCGGCGCGGTTTTACCAGGCGACCAGGGACATGGCCGCCGATGCCAATCAGATGATGGCCGAAGCGGACAAGGTGTATGGCGAATTTGCCGCCCTTCCAAAGAATATCGCCGACGAACTGGCCGACATCATGACCAGGGCGACAGTTGATGGCGTCGACCCGTCCAAGGGATACAAAGGCCGCAATGCACAGAAGCGGACGGCGCACAAGAAGCTGAAAGACCGCTTTGACGCCCTGGCGGAGCGAGAACCCCGTGTCCGCGATGTTTGGCAGAACGTCCGCCAGACCTACGACACCAGCCTGCAGCGGCTGAGGGACGCCCTGCTCGAACGATTGATGCGGACCGCTGGCAAGCATGACCGCCGGATCCTGAAAGAATTCTACCGCCTGATTTTTCACGGCAAGACCATTACGCCGGCAACGGTTGAAAAGCTCCTGGGGCAGCTGTCCGGCGAGGGGAGGGCGGTTATCAGGTACATGGACCAGGTCCGGCTGCGCTTCGAGCAGTATATCAAGGAGGGCCCGTACTTCCCCTTGAGTCGGTTCGGCCCCTACGTCGCTGTGGCGACCAAGAAGGGTTTTGACCGCGAGGTCCGCACCTTTGAGACAATGAAACAGCGCGACCAGTATGTCGCCGCGATGAAGGGTGACGGCTGGAACATTAAGACAACCTATTCCAAGAACTACAGCAGGGAAATCCAGGGCGTCAGCAACTCCTTTGTCGAGGGAGTGATTCATCTGATCGACGGGTCCGGCATGGAGCAGGGGGAGAAGCGGCAGATACTCGACGACCTGAACCAGCTGTTTATCCAGACCATCCCCGACCTGTCGCACCGGAAGCATTTCGCCCACCGGCAGAAGATAGAGGGGTATAGCCGTGACCAGCTTCGGGCCTTTGCCGAGACGATGCAGCATGCGGCGCACCACATCTCCCGGATCCGCCATGCTGACAAACTGACCACGGCGCTCCGGGAAATGGACCAGGACATCAACAAGGCCAGGACCGGGCACCATGAGGAACTGCGCCACGTCTGGAACGAATTGAGCGAGCGACTGGAAAAGCAGATTCTGAACCCGAATATCCACCCGGTCGCTCACGCGCTCACTTCCCTTGGGTTTGCCTGGAACATCGGCCCGTCCATTGCCTCCGCCCTGGTCAACCTGTCCCAGACGCCGCTGGTCGCCTACCCCATGATGGCCGCCAGGTTCAAGGCGAGAAGGGGGGCAGCAGTGGAGCTGACAAAGGCCTCCAGCGACTATTTCCATTCGCCGTTCGAGATCGACAAGGGGTTCAGTATGGCTGAATCGACCAAGCTGACCGACGACGAACGCGACATGATCAGGAAGCTGATCGCCGACGGCACTATTGACGTGACACAGGCCCATTCTCTTGCCCAGGCCGCGGCGCCGGATTATCTCAACCTGGCCAAGACGGCTCATGGACATAAGATGCTGCAGGTGATGCGGCTGGTGTCCTATCCGTTCCATGTCGCCGAGGTCGCCAACAGGCAGATTACCGCCCTGGCGGCGTACCGACTGGCGAGATCAAAAGGAATGGACCACCGGAACGCCATCAGCGAGGCCAGGGAGCTGACCCTTGACTCCCATTTCGACTATTCACAGGCGAACCGGGCCCGGTTCATGGAGGGCAACGCCAGGCGGGTGTTGTTCCTGTTCAAGCAGTATTCGCAGCAGATGACCTTCCTGCTTGGCCGGTCCTTCCAGCAGGCCGTTTCCAAGGGCGTTGACAAGGAAACCAAGAGGATCGCCCGGGCGCAGCTTGCCGGCATCCTGGGAGGGCATTTCCTGGTATCCGGCCTCATGGGCATGCCGGTGATCGGAACCATTGCCGACATCATGGCATTCTTCATCAACGGCCTGGGGAACGATGACGACCCATTCGATTGGGAAGTGGATCTGCGGAACCTGCTCGCCGACACGGTCGGCAAGACCGCCGGGGAGGCGATAGCGGTCGGGCCGGCCAGGATGATCCCGCTCCTGGGACAGTGGGACGTGTCCGCCAGGATGTCGCTGGGCGACCTGTGGTTGAGGAGGCCGAACAGGGAGACAGAAGGGAGGGACAAGTTCAACCAGTGGATGAATCTATTTGCCGGGCCGGTTGCCAGCAACCTGTCGAATATGTTCCAGGGTGCCCACGCCTGGTCCGAGGGCCAACACCTGCGAGGGGTAGAGATGGCCATGCCCAAGGCGATCAAGGACGGATTCAAGACCATCCGGTATATGCGGGAAGGGTTGCGCTCCTGGAACGACGACACCCTGATCGAGGAAATGGGATACATGGAGCTGTTCGGCCAGCTGCTTGGCTTCAATCCTTCACGGGTATCGGAGATGTACGCTGGCAAGAGCGCCATCAAGAACAGGCAGACCAGGATCGAGCGGCGCCGGCATCGGCTGATCAATGCCTGGGTGAGGGCGAACAGGGCCGGGGATATGAAAGCGGCGCAGGAGGCCATGGAGAAGATGGTCATGTTCAACCGGAAGAACCCGGCGTTTACCATCACCGGGGGGACCTTGACCAGGTCGTACCGGCAGCGGTTGAACGTGCAGGCCAGGACGCGGCAGGGCGTCTATCTGCCGGCAAGGAAGGCCGGGCTCCGGGACGAAGGCAGGTTTGCGAACATCGACTGAGGGGTTTGACTGAGGGACGGCAATATAATATAATTCTATCGTAAGAGATTATTTTCCGGTTGTTTTTTTGCTTCGCGAATAACGGAGACAAAAAAGCCCGGGGGCACGGCAATCGCTGTTGTTCCCGGGCTTTTTTTATTGGGAGAAAGTGATGGATGTAAAAACACTGGCCGCCATCTTGATGTTGTTGCTGCACCCAAGCCCAGGGTGGACAGAGGGGGACGCGACGTTTGCCTGGATCCCGAATGCCGTGGAGGAGCAGATTAGCGGCTATAAACTGTACTACAAGGTCGCTGGCAACGAGGAGTGGGACGGCAACGATGCGGACCAGGGGTCCAGCCCTCTGGTCATTACTGGCGGCGATGCGAATATGTTCACGATCACCGGGCTGGACCCAACCGTGTCGTACACTTTTGCCCTGTCCGCCTGGCGCAACGAATGGAATGGGCAGCCGGCGGTGTATGTTGAATCTGGGTTGACTCCGGAAATAACGGTCACCGGCACCAGCGGCATGATCATGGTGTCTACCCCGCAGGGCTGGGAGCTAATCAAAATCGAATAGAGGAGAAGGGGCGATGAAGCGATCAATTTTCTTGTTGACGATGGCATGTCTTGTTGGCCTTGCGCTCGGTGGATGCGGAGGCAAGTCGCTCCTGCCGGTGGAGGGCCAGGACGCCGTGGATGTGGTGCGGGTGGCGGGGGACCGTTTCGGCTACTGGTATCTGGCAGTGAAAGAGCAGGCTGAAGCCAAAAAGGCTGAATCCAATGCCCGGGCAGAAGAGGCCAAGGCTCAGCAAGCGGCATTTAACGGGTTTGGGGACAAGGGCTGGGACCTCTCGAGAGTGGAGTCCCAGGCCATGTATGTCATGCACCAGAGCAACCAAATCATGGCCGCGACTATGCGGGAAATGGCTCAGGTCATGTCAGCTATGACCGGGCATGTTGCTGATGCCTATACTCCGATGCCCAAGGGGGCCTTTTCCGAAGGGATCGAGGCCACTTTTACCGGCTTGGCCAACGTCGGCAACTCGACCGGAGTTAAAATTCTTACCACGGGAATTTCCGGGAAATGGATACTGGATGCCCTGGGCGGCTGGCAGGGCCATCGGTTCAGTACCGAGGGCGGCGACCTGACCATCTCCGACAGCCTCACTCGCAGTGACGTGGGCATGTCCGGGTCGGAGGACGGGCTGATCAATTTCGGTAACCCGTCTACGACGACAACGACCACAACGACTGGCATGCCGGAAATGTTTTGATGCGCTGCGTTAGTAGACCGAACGGCTGCGGCATCATCCTGCCGGTTTATCGAAGCCCAGACCATGAATCCCCATGGACCATCTGGTGCATCCGGGGGGAGCTTGTCCAACAACTGTATCCTCCGATCCCGGCATGGATGAATGTCAGGCCAAGGCCATCAGGAGGCAAAGATGATAAGACGACGACCCCTGACCTGGCATGAGAAGATGGCGGCAGCCGTCCTGGTGCTTATCGGCGCGGTGGTTATCTGGACCTTAATCAATCTGCCGGGGTGCATTACCACGGCGATTCATGACATCATGTGGGTGTACCAATGATTAAGCGCAGAGTATTGATCTTAGTGGTCCTATTGGCCGTTATGGCCGCCCCGGCCGGGGCTAAGCACCTGCATCCTGAGAAATGGTATCAGGACCAGTGGTGCGAGGACAAAGGGGAGACCGAGGTTGTCATGGTGGACGGCACTAGGGTCGATTGTTTGACAGAGACGATGGCGGTGGAGGTCGATTTCGCCCGGGGCAAATGGTACGAGGGTATCACCCAGGCGTTGCACTACGGCCTGCTGACCGGCAAGGAGCCGGTTCTGCTGCTGATCATCGAGGCCCCGGAAGACATTAAATATTACTACCGCGCCGAGCGCCTGATCAATCACTATAACCTGCCGGTTGAGATCATCCTAACCGGGGCCGGGCTGTGAAGCGGATTCGCCGGCCAGGGGACTATGACTATCGGGAAGATGAGGGGCCGCCTGCCCGCCGGGTGGTCCGGATTCCCTTGCCCATAGGGCTATTGAAGACGCTGATCAAGAAATGCAAAAGGAGGAAGAGATGAACCTGACCAAATTGATAGGATTATTCTTCACCGTCTGGAAGGCCACCGGCGGCAAGAAGACCATTTTCGGGGCGGTTATTGCCGTGTGCGGAGCGATCTTGACATTTTTCGGCTATGCCGCCGAGGCGCAGCAATTGGAAGACCTGGGCAGGTTGATAGTCGAGTCCGGCGTCTACGTCCAGGCTGTCGGCCTGTTCGACAAGCTGCTGCGAATCGCCATTGACCTGATCAAGGAGCGGCAGGCCCAAAAGGCGGAGATGGGGCAATGAGCTGGACCCCGCCGCCAGAAAGGGTCCTGCCCGGCAAGGACCGGGTGCCGATGCCAAAATATGAGCCGGTCCCCATCCCGACCAGGGGGTTGCCGGGGTACAAACAATTTCTGGTGATGATCACCACCACCAGGAAAATCAGGTTGACCGCGGACTATATTATATGGGTCGAATGCCTGGGCCAGTATGTTTTGATTCCAGCCGGGTTCGCCTGCGACCTGGCGTCGGTCCCCCGCCTGTTTTGGCCGCTGATCCCGCCGGACGGCATCTTTATGATCCCCGGCATTGTCCATGACTTTTTGTATCGCTTCGACTGCCTGCTGGATGAGGAGCGACAGGTCACCCAGCTTGACAAGGGACGGCACCACGCTGACTGGATATTTCGCGAGTTGTCGGTTCAAGTCAATGACATGCCGATCACCGGTTATCTTGGCCATCTTTTTTTGGCCTCTGGCTCAGTGTTCTCCTGGATGAAGCACCGCCGGAACAACCTGTGGGTGGGAGACCACTTCCCCGTCAATGTCGCGGAGGTAACATGATGGAATGGGGGTCCGTTAAAGACTGGCTGTATATATTGACACTGATTGTTGGCTTCGGTGTGCCGATCTTTCGGCAGGGGCGCTTTTTCGGTCAGATGATCGAGCACCGAACTGGACAGGATAAAAAGATCGAGGCGAACTGTAAACGAATTGAGAAGGTGGACAATGAAGTGAAAGAGTTGAAGGACTCACGCCCTATGACCCATGCGGATCATTTTGTGCTGTGCGGCCGGAACAGTGTCGAAATGAAGGACAGGATGGACCGGAAAAATGCCGAGATTGAGCGGCGCCTGGATGAGGGGCAAAAGACGTTCCAGGAGATCACGAGGGCTGTCCGCGAAAACGGTGAGAAATGGGCGTTGGTAGAGAAGCAGCTGGCGGTCAACACAACTGTCCTCGAAAGCGTAAGGACACAGCTACAGAAGATTGAGGCCAAGTCCTGAGATGGACTTTTTCACCGCATATTTCTGGATCGCCGTCTGCCTCTATCACGAGGCCCGGGGAGAACCGCAGGAGGGAAAGGTGGCGGTCGCCCATGTGATCCAGAACAGGGCGCTTAGGCGACGGCTGACCGTGGAGCAGGTCATCATTCAGGACAAGCAGTTCTCTTGGTATAACGGTGGGCGCCGGCCTCCAATAACGAATTACGATGCTTTCATCAACTGCATCCGGGCCGTAGCCTCAATGGCTATGCAACGACTGTCGGGAAAAAATATGTTCGGTGCGGACCATTATTATTCCACCGACATAGACGCGCCATCCTGGGCCAAGCATTCCAAAATGCAGTTTCTTGAGCAGATCGGCAAGCACCGATTCTTCCGGTGGGACGGATAAGAAATTCTTGCCGGACGCGGATTGACCTGTTATTTTCACAGAACCTTCCTGGCTTTCTACTAACTACGGGAATAATTCTCAAAACGTAGACAAATGTAGACAAGCCAAATCCGCAAACCGCGCGCCCTCGTAGCTCAGGGGATAGAGCACAGGATTCCTAATCCTGGTGTCGCAGGTTCGATTCCTGCCGGGGGCACCATTCCCTATATTCCGTGTTAATGAGCT
>Ga0209164_1002660_pt1 | contig 18375 bp, 18 predicted proteins | sample MTBNYHSulfiMetaG_FD_187458 | JGI IMG/M metagenome (GOLD analysis project Ga0209164, IMG submission 187458) | Enrichment culture microbial communities from rom New York Harbor, USA that are MTBE-degrading - MTBE-NYH (New York Harbor Sulfidogenic)... | ecosystem: Environmental > Aquatic > Marine >...
ATCAGGGCCGCGACCTTTCGGTATCGCGGCCCGGTGATGGGACCGAGACCGTCCCAGAACAATCCGTGATGCACTAGAAGGAAATCGACACCCCGTTCCACGGCCTCGCGGATCGTGCGCTCGCTTGCGTCTACCGCTGCCCCCACGTGCCTTATTTCGGCGGGGCCCGCCACCTGGAGGCCGTTCAGGGCATGGGGGTAATCCGGGATATCGGAAACTCGCAGTGTCCGATCCAGAAAATAGAGGAGCGATTCTAGATCTCTCACGGTCCATTGCTCCAGGCTGGTCGAGTCAACGGCTGTGGTTCGGACAAGGGGAAGCCTGAGGCCAACCTGGGCAGGGGATGTGGACAACTCCCTCGGGATGGGGAAAACTCCCTACCAGCCCCAAGAGAGCGGAGGGTATGGTTGCATTCCGCCTTGAAGAGGAAGGCGACCGAATGTGGGAAACCTCCCCCCCGACGGTATCCGCCTCCAGCATGGTCAGGCCGGGAACCCATCAGGTGGGAGGAGCATGGGGCGAAGAACCGGAGGGTGTCATGCCGGCCTGTCCCATCTGGACAGTCCCGTTCAGGAGTGCACCCTCCTCCAGTTGGATCCGCGCGGCTATGATCTCGCCCTCGATCCGACTGGTGGCTTGAATTTCGAGCCTCGAGTCCGCCCGAAGAGTCCCGTGGACCCTTCCAGCAATGACAGCATCCTGCGTCGAAATATCTCCCTCCACAACGCCGTCCTTTCCCACCACAACCGCCTTACCCGCCCGCACATTCCCCTGGACCGAGCCCTCAATCCTGATGGCACCCTCCACTTCGCAATCCCCCACCACCCTCATGCCCGGTCCGATGATGGAGATTACATGCTCTGGGGGGCTGAGTTTTGCACCTCGGTCTCTCGACATTGGCTAGTACCCTCTTGATGGCAAAACAATGGGCCGGATCGCAGAGCGCATCCGGGCCGCATTGGTCCGAGTCAGGTAGGTTGCTGGACCATGGACACCGGGTCGACCGGGATGCCGTCCAGCAGGATCTCGAAGTGGAGATGGGGAGCCGTGGACCGCCCGCTGGAGCCCGTCAGGGCGATTACTTCGTTTCGACGGACGGACTGGCCACGCTCCACCAGAATCAGGGAGGTGTGGGCGTACACCGTCTGATATCCCTCCCCATGTTCCAGGACCACGAACAGGCCGTAGACCGGATCATCCCCGATTCTGAGCACTCTCCCGGCGCCCGACGCTCGCACATACGAGTGTGTGGGAACGGCGATGTCCAGGCCGGGGTGATCGCCGGCCTCACCCTCGATGAGAGGCTGGGTGACGAACCCAGCTTCCGTCAGAGGCCAGCTTCGGGGCAGGTAATCGTCGGCGGCAGGCCGCCTCCCCGTGCTCCCACTACCCGGAACACCGGACGGCGGAAGCCAGAGGTCCGAAGACATGGGGCTGGAGGAGGAACCGAACAAAACCCGAAGACGCTCGTACTCGATTTCGACCCGAGCCAGCTCATCCGCCAAGGCCGAGATTTGAATCTGCTCCTGCTGGAGAGAATCGACGGTCGCCTGCAACTGCTGGCTCTTCCTGGCCTGGAAAGCCATATACCACCAGCTTCCAGCCATGGCGGCGCCGGACAGGAGGAGGAGCATGCTCAAGACAAGAGCAACCCGGTAGGCTGTGGAAGTCACGCGGAAGCTCCTGGTTTCCCTACCTCCCTCGGGCACGATGAAGACGGTCAGTCCACCAGAGTGCCGTTTCGTCCAGGTCACTCAACCACCTCCGAGGCTTCCTTCCCGGCCAGCATGGCGAAGATGCGCTCAAAGTCCTGTACGTCCAGGAAGGGAATCTCGATTACCCCCCTGCCTCTCTTCGCTCGGCGCAGGATTACGCGCGTGCCCAGCACCTTCCGAAGCTCCTCCTCGAGGGCCTTCAGGACTGGGTCGATGCGAATCGCACGGGCTGACGTGTCGCCACGTCCAGCATCCCTCCTCGACCGCACCATCTCCTCCACCCGGCGCACTGACCACCCCTCTCGGGCTGCCTTCCGAGCGATTTCCGCCGCGCGCATGGGATCGTCCAGGGCGAGCAGGGGGCGTGCGTGGCCGGCGGAGAGCTCACCCCCCGCAACGAGCTTCCGCACCGAGGGCGGCAGCTGGAGCAGGCGAAGGGTATTCGCCACTGTGGAGCGCTCCTTGCCTACCGCATGGGCAATCTCAGCCTGGGTGAGGCCGAAGGTCTCGGATAGGGCCCGATACCCTTCGGCCTCCTCCAGCGGACCCAGAGCCTCTCTCTGGAGGTTCTCCACCAACGCCAGTACCAGGAGCGTCTGATCGTCGACCTCTCGCACCCAGACCGGAACCTCCGACCAGCCCAGGATGGAGACCGCCCGCAGCCGACGCTCTCCCGCGACGAGTTCCCAGTCCCCCGCGCCTCCCGGCCCGGGTCGAACGAGAAGTGGTTGAAGGAGTCCGTTGTCTCGAATCGAGCGAGCCAACTCCTCCAACTCCTCCTTGGGAAAATCCTTCCTGGGCTGAAAAGGGTTCGGACGTATCTTTTGAAGAGGGAGGTTCCTCACGTCCGACGGATCAGGGCTGGCGTGGTCGTCCAGGAAATCGCCGAGAAGTGCCCCCAATCCTCGTCCAAGGCGCTCCTTCTTGCCGCGGTTCATAGCCCACCCTCCTCCCCTCCGTCCGCTCCGCTCACGCCCAGATTCGACTCGGAGCTTCTACTCCCCAGGATCTCCCGAGCCAACGCCAGGTAGCTTTGGGCGCCGCTGGACAACACGTCATACAGCACGATCGGCTCACCGAAGCTCGGGGCCTCGGCCAGACGGACGTTCCGAGGGATCGCGGTTCGGAAGACTTTCGATCCAAAGAACTCCCTAGCGTCGGCTGCTACCTGGTTCGATAGGTTCAGACGACGGTCGAACATGGTGAGGAGCACGCCTTCGATGCTCAAGGCAGGGTTCAAAGCCCGTTGCACGAGGCGTATGGTATTGAGAAGCTGGCTGAGGCCCTCCAAGGCGTAGAACTCACACTGAATCGGAATCAGCACTGAATCTGCGGCAGTCAACGTATTCAGGGTCAGAAGACCGAGAGAGGGAGGGCAATCCACCAGGACGAAGTCATAGTCGTCGCGGACTGTTTCCAGCGCCCGCCGAAGCACCGTCTCACGGGAGATCATGGTGACCATCTCGATCTCCGCACCGACCAGATCCCTAGTGGACGGAACCAGGTCCAGGAAGGGGAAGTGCACCCCTCGTTGGATCGAGTTCTCCAGCATCCTCGCACCCACTAGCACGTCATAGATGTTCGGGTAGCCTTCGCGCCGGTTCAATCCCAACCCGCTTGAAGCGTTTGCCTGCGGATCAATGTCTATGACCAATGTTCGGCGTTCCGCCACCGCCAAGGAGGCGCCGAGGTTGATGGCAGTGGTCGTCTTTCCGACCCCACCTTTCTGGTTTGCGATGGCGATTACGCGGGACATGCGGGACAGGTGGTTCAAAGTGAGCCCAGAAACCGGGGATTGAGACTGCAATATACCCTTGGGCCGGAGGGGGGGAAACCCGAAGCTCACTTGACGCTCCTCCCTCTTCGGGCAGAGATTGGTGGTCAGGCGCCGCATTTTCCCCAGCCAGCAACAGCCCGAAACGGGCACCGAGGGTCAGCATGTCTCGGCTCAGAACATCACTCTTCTCCGGTCTGTCAGCTCTCCTGTTCCTCGCCTCAGTGGGATCCTGCTCTGATGCGGGAACGGACGGGAGCAAGGAACTTGCCCCCTTGGTGGGGACCTGGAGAGCCCGAGCCCTTGTTCTCACCAACAAGGCCAATCCATCTCAGTCAGTGGATCTAGTGCAGCAGGGTGCAATCTTCACGCTCTCCATCCTGTCGAGCGGGCAGTATGCAGCCACGATGGAGGCCTTCGGTCAGACGGCTCCCGAGGTGGGGACCTTTACCGTGTCGGGAAGCCGCTTCACCATTAGTCCCACTTCCCACAGTGGTCCTCCCACGACTGGCACGTGGAAGTTCGAAGGACAGGTTCTGGTTCTCGACGGCGACACAGAGTTTGATTTCAACCAGGACGGGAGTCGAGAGCCCACGAGTGCTCACTTCGAGCTGGTGCGTCATAACCCTTGACTCGACCGGAACCACAGGTGTTTCACGTGAAACATCCTCTGCCTTCCTCAGAATCCGGTATTCACGTGATACAACTCACCGGATCCGGCACTCCCTCACCCCCAAAAAGGCAGGGGGGCGTTTAGCCTCCCTACCTCACATCCCCCCGACAATTGCCTGGGGTCTCCCGTCAAGATCATCAAACCTCGGACTTCAGGGACCTCAGACGCTTCCGGAACTGGTCCAGGGTGACCAGTACCTCCACTCCCTGAGTCTCTAGCTTCTCCTTCTGCATCACGGCCACCGGCCCACCCAGGACAAGGAGCACACCGCGAGGTAACTGGCTTCGCAGGCCCGCCACCTCCCCGGGCAGAGCCAGAGCTCTCCGCGGATCCACGGCCGAAAGGCCCACCACCTCAGCCTCCAACCTCACAGCAGCAGAAGCGATTTCCTCCCCGGGTAGATCAGGGCCCAGGAAGAACGCTCTCCACCCTTCCCCCGCCCCTGACACAGCCGACAGTAGGGCACCGAGCTCGTGGCGCTCGCCCGCGAGAGTGGATGTGACCATCACGGGAGCTTCGTCCGTCTGGCTGATGGTGCCCAGCAGCCACTCCAGGAACCGACGGATCTGGACGGTCGCCAGGTGTTCGTGGCCGGGTCCGTACACTCCCTCACTCCAGGATCTCCCCACAGACACCAGCAAAGGGCCCACAACCGCATCCAGAACCGTGATCAGGGGCAAAGCCATGGCGCTTCGCATCAGGATTCGCTCCAGGCGGCCCGGATCGAGGCCGATCACCGCCCTCTCCGCCATGGCCAGGATCTCGGCGGCCGTGGAGCTATGGAGGGGGCCTGCTAGGGCTGGCCCCATCCGCTCAGCCTCGTCCTCCCGGACGAGAACCTGCAATTCCTCCGTAGAAAGGCCGGCTACCTGGCTGATGGCTCGTCCCTCCTCAACGGCCTCGCGAAGCAGGCTCAGCCTCCTCACGTCATCGTCCGAGTATGCCCTCTGACCGCCCTCTCCCCTTGCCGGCACGACGACCCCGTAGCGCTTCTCCCACGCCCTCAGAACCGCCGGGGTCAGGCCGGTCCTGCGTGATACTACCCGGATTGGGTGCCGTGGAAGGTCGGGGCGGTCGTTCTTCATGAACCTATAGTCTCTCTTCGTCGATTGTCTGTCAAGGTCTTGTCTAGGACCCCCCTTGACACTTCTCGACATGCGCTATTAGCTTCATCGACATTAGTTAGACAGGGCTTGACACTGACTTCAGCAGCTTGTGGCCCCCGGAGACCCGGATCAGTCGAGCCATCACGCTCAAACCAAGGAGACCGACGCATGTTCGCTCACGTACTCACGGTGGCTCTCGCAGCCAGCAGCATCCTTCCCAACCCGTCCAGAGTGGAGGACTCCCCAAGCCCCGATTCCCAATCCACCATAGTGGACGTCGCCATCAACGCTGGTTCCTTCAACACTCTTGTTGCCGCCGTTCAGGCGGCCGGCTTGGTGGAGACTCTCTCCGGGCCCGGGCCGTTCACGGTCTTCGCCCCCACCGACGAGGCGTTCGCCCAGATTCCGGCTGATCAACTGAACGCTCTTCTGGCCGACAAGGATGCGCTCACGGCAGTCCTCACCTACCACGTGGTGGCGGGGAAGGTCCTCGCCAAGGACGTGGTGGACCTATCCTCTGCCGAGACGGTGAACGGCCAGAGCATCCGGATCTCCGTCAAGGACGGGAAGGTGATGGTCGATGAGGCCACCGTGGTCTCAACGGATATCGAGGCATCCAACGGCGTGATTCACGTCATCGACAAGGTGATTCTTCCGAAGAGGTAGCGGAGGATTGCACGGCGGCTTTGGAGGGTGGGCGGACTCAGGTCCGCCCACCCTCTCTGTTCCACTTCCGCGTTTCCATGAGGAGATTCTGCAGATCCGCAGGGGACACTCCCGGAATCCGGCCGGCCTGCGCCAGGCTGTGGGGACGAATCCGGTCCAACTTCTCCCGGGCCTCCATTGACAGGGTAGTGAACTCCATGTAAGGGAGGCCTAGATCCAGCGAGAAGGCAGCTTGCTCCCTGAGCTTCCGCGCCCGCTCAACTTCCCGTCCCACATACCCCTCGTACTTCAACTCCACTTCCACCGCGGTTAGCGCATCGTTCATCTCACTGGTCTCCGGGCCCGCTCCTCCTGCTCGAGCAAGCGCCTCAGCCCCCACACCGGGCCGTTTCAGGAGCTCACTGGCCCTCGTTGACGCGGCAATACCCTCCCCACCTGCCGCTTCCAACACGGGGTTCGCGAGCTCCGGCGAGAGCGGCGTATCCCTGAACCAGATCCGCACAGCTTCTTCGGCAGCCAATCTCTCTTCAAGCGCCCTCACCTGCTCGTCCGTGAGCAGCCCCAACTCGCGAGCCTGGGGCCCGAGGCGGCTGATCGCGTTGTCCTGCCTTAACAAGAGGCGGAACTCGGCACGGGAGGTGAACAGGCGATAGGGCTCGTCCACACCTTTCGTGACAAGGTCATCGATGAGGACTCCCACATACGCCTGGTCCCTCTCCAGCACAAACGGGCCCCGGCCCTGGACCCTCAGCGCCGCATTCGCCCCAGCCATGAGGCCCTGCCCCGCCGCCTCTTCATAGCCCGTCGTCCCATTGACCTGCCCCGCCAGAAACAGCCCCGGTATGCCCTTCACCTCCAGGGTCATCGAGAGTTGGTGCGGCGGGAAGTAGTCGTACTCGATGGCATATCCCACCTTCGTCATCCGCACCTCCTCCAGGCCCGCCAAGGTCTTCAAGAACGCCTGCTGCACTTCGGCGGGAAGGGACGTGGAGAGGCCATTCACGTACAGCTCATTGGTCTCAAGCCCCTCCGGCTCCAGAAAGACCTGATGACGGGCTGCAGCCGGGAACCGGACGACCTTATCCTCGATCGATGGGCAATACCGCGGCCCCCTCCCGGAGATCCTCCCCCCGTAAAGTGCGCTCCGCTCCAGATTCTCAAGCACGACCCTCTTCAGCGCCTCGCCCGTCCACGTAACCCAGCAGGGCTTCTCCCGAAGCAACGGTCGGCGCATACAAGGGCTGAATCGAAAATCCGCACCCTCGGACGGCTGCATCTTCAGCCGCGAGAAATCCACGGTGCGTCCATCAACCCTCGGTGGTGTTCCGGTCTTGAACCGCGCCGTCTCCAATCCAAGGCCCTCGAGGGCCTCCGCCAGCTCCACTGACGGAGATTCTCCAGCCCGCCCTCCCGCAATCCCAGCCCCGGGCCCCACATGGATCTTTCCACGCAGGAACGTCCCTGCCGTCACCACCACCGCGCCCCCCCGGAATCGCACGCCACCGCGGGTCTCCACTGTGAACCTCCCATCCCCCCCGACCGCCACGTCGGTCACCATCTCCTGGTAAAGGTCCAGGCCCGTGAGCTCTTCCAAAGCCTGCCGGACCATGCGGGGGTACAGGCCCCGATCACATTGGGCTCGGGGACCCCAGACAGCAGGCCCCTTGGATTGGTTCAACATCCGGAAGTGAATCCGGGCTGCGTCCGTGGCGCGCCCCATCACACCGCCCAGAGCGTCGATCTCCCGAACGACGGTTCCCTTTGCCACCCCTCCGATTGCTGGATTGCAGCTCAATTGCCCGAGCCGCGATATATCCGGCGTGAGGAGGAGTGTTTCACACCCCAGTCGCGCCGCGGCGGCCGCCGCCTCCACTCCGGCGTGCCCTCCCCCAACGACGATGACATCGTACCGCTGGGTCATGAGCCAGAGGGGAGAATGCGAAAGGGGAGGGGAGGGATGGGATCCGGCGACTCGAATGCCTCGACCTTCTCCACAAGCGCCGCCGGTGGCCCTTCCCACAGGCGAGCCTCGAGCTTCTCCAGAGCTTCAGGTGGCCCCAGAGCATGAACCTCAACCGAGCCGTCCAGACGATTCCTGACCGTACCTCGAAGCCCGAGCTCTTCCCCCAAGGACTGAGTCCACGCCCTGAAGAACACGCCCTGCACGCGCCCACGGACGCAGAAGCCCCTTTGCAGGCACTCCCTCTCCGACACCTTGCCCCTCCTACTTTCCGATGCAGAACTCCCGAAAGACGCGATCCAGGATCTCCTCCCGCGGAATCACGCCGAGCAACTCCTCCAGGGCCGTCTCCGCAGGTCGCAGATGGGTCGCTGCCACCTCCATCGGAAGGCCCCCCGCGAGGGCGCCTGCGAAGGCCCCCAGTTCCTTGAGGGCCATCCGGATTCCATCCGCTTGCCGCTGACGGGTGAGCAACGGCGTTTGCACCCCCGATCGTACCAGGCCCCTGAACGCCAGGCCTGGCAGGACCTCTCGGAGACGGTCGAGACCATCCCCGGTCTCCGCGGACACGGCAACGATCTCCTCGACCCTCTGCCCCTCGGAGTTGCCGATCGCCGCCGCTCCCGCGGGTTCCTCCGGCTCGAACCCGGGAAAGAGGTCCATCTTTGTCCTCACCAGCACGACAGGGGCCCCAACCACCTCTTCGAGGAAGCCGGCTTCCGCAGCGGACAGAGCTCGCAGGCCCTCCACGCAGAACAGGATCACGTCGGCCCGTAGTAGATAGCGCCTGGCTACCTCGATTCCAATCCGCTCAACCTTCTCATCCGTCTCCCGGAGACCCGCCGTGTCCACCAGGCGGAACGGAAAGCCTCCCAGGGACACGACGACCTCCAGCGCATCTCGCGTGGTCCCCGGTACCTCTGTGACGATGGCCCTCTCCTCACCCAAAAGGGCGTTGAAGACGCTGGACTTGCCCGAGTTCGGCAGCCCCGCCAGAACGGTGATCGCCCCCTCCCGGAGCAGCTCGCCCTCCGGCGCAAGCCGCAGCAGGTCTTCCATCATCGCCATCGTTTCCATGGCTCTGGACAAGATCTCCGCCGTGGGCACCGGCGGGTCGTCTTCTTCCGGAAAATCCAGATGGTGTACAAGCATGGCCTCAAGGTCCACGAGACTTCCCCTGAGCTCGGCGATTCGCCTGGACAGGCCTCGGTCGAGTTGGTGGACCGCAGCTCCGTGAAGGGCACGGCTCCGTCCCTCGATGAGGTCCAGCACGGCCTCCGCCTGCAGGAGGTCCATCTTCCCGTTCAGGAAAGCTCTGCGGGTGAACTCTCCAGCATCGGCCCTCCTGGCCCCTCCTCGGAGGCAGGCCTCGAGAATCAGCGCCGGCGACAGCCATCCGCCGTGGCATGACACTTCGGCCATGAGCTCCCCGGTATAGCTTCCCGGAGCCTCGAACACGGTCACTAGCACGTGGTCCAGGAGCTCTCCAGTGTCCGGGTCGAGGGCTCGCACAAGCTGGGCTCTTCGAGGCTCCGGCCGTTTCGGCAGGCCAGGGCAGATGCGCGAAACGACGCTAAGGGATGCGGGCCCCGAAAGCCGGACCACCGACAGCGCACTGATTCCCGGGGGGGTTCCAATGGCAACGATGGTGTCGGAGATGCCCATCTCCTCTCCAGGAAACCCAGACTCCCAAGAGCTCAGGAGTCCCCCCTATTTGCTCAAGGCCAGGGGAGGTTGAGCCTGCATCTTCTTCCGCTCCCTTGCGATCAAGATCTGCTGGGGGAGTGTCGCGAGGTTCGCAGTCGAGTAATAGAGGTTGAGGCCGGAGGCGAGGCTGAAGAAGATGAACACCATCATGATGGGCATCACGTACATCATCATCTTCATCTGCGGGTTCGTCTGGGGCATGGAGCGCATCGTCACCCACTGAAGGGCGAACATCGACACACCCAAGAAGGCGGGAAGGATGTAGTAGGGGTCCGGCGCCGATAGATCCGGGAGCCAGAGGAACGACACGCCCCGGAGCTCGATGGTATTCTGAAACACGAAAAAGAGGGCGATAAGGACCGGCCAGGGCAGGAGCATGGGTAAGCAGCCGGCGAGCGGATTAAACCCGTGCTCCTTATAGAGCTTCATCATCTCCTTCTGAAGCTTCTCCGGGTTGTCCTTGTATTTGGTCTGGATCTCCTGGAGAAGGGGCTGCACGGCCATGTTCTTCATCTGGGCCTTCATGGCCTTCTGGTTCAGCGGGTAGAGGACCACCCGCATGAGAATCCCAAAGACGATGAGGACCCAGCCGTAGCCAAGCTTCAGGTTTTCGTGGAGGAAGACCAGGATGGTCATGATGATCCCCACGAACGGCCGGACCACCGGACGGAAGAACTTCCAGCCGTACGGGTTCACATTCTCCAGATCCTCGCCCATGTTGGCCAGGCGAGCGAACTCCTGAGGGCCCATGAACAGACGGTATGCAAACGACCCGTCGGCCGCGACGGAATGGGTCACACTAAGCTCGGCCTGGTACTCCCCGGGGACATCCCGGACAATGACGCCGCCCAGGTGAGCCTCATCCCCCTCACCCTTGCCGGCCAGCATGGCCAGAACGAAGTACTTGCTCTTGAAGGCCGTCCAAAGGAACGGCCCCTCCTCCACCCGGGTTCCGGACACCTTATTGAGCGGTTGCGATCGGATACCCTGCCGAAGGTGATTGAGCACGTAGGCCGCGGACCGGGCTTCATCCCTTTCCTGCGGCTCGTTGAAAGGGATGCCGGACCCGAGGTCGGTGAAGATGAGCTGGGCATCAACCCCACTCACGCGGCCGGAGACGTCCACCACGTAGCCGTCGGGGGCAAACCGGTATTCCACGTAGTAGGTGAAGGGGTGAGAGGGATGGCGGTAGGTGAACCGAACGGACTGAGCTCCCCCGCCCTCCAAGACCTGCAGTCCTCCCTCCGGCTCCACCTCGAAGGCCAAGTTCCGCAGGTCCAGGGTGTCCCGCCCCACGAGGATCTGGGACCCCAAGGCCCCTGGACCATCGGGGTGAAGCAATTCCACCGCACCCTCGAAGCCAAAAGACCGGAATCGAAGCAGCCTTGCGGAAAGGAGGCGGGCTCCGCTGGGTGAGAAGGTGAAGGAATAAAGGGGGCTCTCCACAAGAACCCCCTGAGGCGCTTCTCCCGCCCCCTCGCGGGCGGCAGAGACCGTGTCGCCCACTTCACCTGCCAGAACGTCGATGCCTGGGGCTCCGGGTATCTCCGGATCCCCGGAGGATTGGGCTTCGGCTGGTAGCTCCAGCCCCCCCGGATCCCCGGCAGGTTCGGAAAGTGTCGACTCGGGAACCTCGGGCGATGCAGGCACCTCAGGCGGGATAGGGGGAAAGGCGATGTTCGTGATCACCAGCACGGCGATCATCAGAACCACAGCTAGAAGAAATCGGATCTCGGTTCTCATGGCACCGGGTCGTATCCCTTACCCCCAAGCGGATGGCAGCGGAGCAAGCGGCGCAGGGCAAGCCACCCACCCCTTCCGGCTCCATGTCTCGTGATGGCCTCCTGGGCATAGGCCGAGCATGTGGGTGTGAACCGGCACGACGGCGGAGTGAACGGTGATACGGCGCTGCGGTAGAACCGGATCAGCCCCAGGAAGATCGCCCTGAACATAGCTCCTCAGTAACCTTCAGCAACTCCTGCCGGAGCTGCCGGTAACTGGTTTCGTACGCTTCTCTCCGCGCGCGGATGAGAAGATTCGCCGGCACTGACGATGCCCTCAGGCGCGGCAACACCTCCCGCCTGCTGAGATCCCGAAGCCGGCGCTTCATCCGGTTCCGCTCCACTACCCCTCGCTGGTACTTGGGAACCACCAGCCCTATCCTCGGACGAGGCCCCGCTGAGGACAAAAAAAAGACGTCCAAGTGAGACGTCTTCCTTCTTCTTCCTTTGCGAAATAGGGCCCGAATCTCCCGGGTCCTGGTGATCCGGCTTGAGGGGGGCATCCCGAAGCCGGCCGGGGTCACCTCTCCCGGGCATGCCTCCCCCACGGGCCTACTTTGATCCGACGGTCACCACCAGACGCCGCCGGCCTCTTTGCCGACGCCGATTGAGGGTCTTGCGACCCCCCTTGGTCTGCATACGGGCCCGGAACCCGTGCTTGTTCTTCCGCTTCCGGTTCCGAGGATTGTACGTCGGCATCATGAGAAATCACCCACCCAGTCCAAAGGTTGAGCCCGAAGATGAGCTTTGAAAGGTACCTATGACAATGGCTGAGGGTCAACCCCGAGCGCGCTCGTGCGTGCGGCGTCGGGCGTTGAGCGAGAGCCCCGGAATTGACTTCTCCACATCTCCCGGATAGCTTCCCTCCCCCCATTTCCAAGCCTCTCTTTCCGGGTTCCCATTCGACCGAAGCGGGCGTCCATGGAGCTCACCGCCGCCGAACTCTGGTCCCGAATCCTTCAGCTGGTCCGGGCCGAGCTCCCTGAGCAAGCCTTTCGAACCTGGCTGTCGGGAACTCGTGCAACGGGCCTTTCCGAAGAGTCTCTTCTCGTAGAGGCTCCCGACGAGTTCCACGGTCACTGGTTGGAGGACCGGTATGGGCCGCTGCTGGACGCCGCCGCCGCCAGGGTCCTCGGACGACGCCTCACGATCTCCTTCACCGTCGGATCGGGCGGTCCGGCCCCGTTCATTCCTTCGGTCGAGCTCACCGGGCCTGTGCCAGGATCGCAACGAGACCCGGTGCTCCCCCGGGCTCCCCTCTCCTCCGGTCCTGGTCCCCGCCTGAATCCCCGATATACGTTCAAGCGCTTTGTGGTGGGCGGGGATAATCAGCTGGCCGCTGCGGCCTGTGTTGCCGTGGCAGAGAAGCCGGCCCGCATGTACAACCCTCTGTTCCTCTACGGGGGCGTAGGTCTCGGGAAGACGCACCTGATGCATGCCATCGGAAACGCGATTCTGGAGGCAGACCCCCGGAAGAAGGTGGCCTACGCTCCCACAGAACACTTCATGAACGAGCTGGTCACAGCGATTCAGGAGGGAACCACTCCTGAGTTCCGGCGCCACTACCGACGGATGGATCTCCTTCTAGTGGATGATGTGCATTTCCTTGAGGGCAAGGAGCGGACGCAGGAAGAGTTCTTCCATACCTTCAATGCGCTCTTCGATGCTCACAAGCAGATTGTGCTGACGAGCGACCGGCCGCCGAAGGAGATCCCGGGCCTTGAAGAGCGCCTCATCTCCAGGTTTGAGTGGGGATTGGTGGCTGACATCCAGGCTCCGGATTACGAGACCCGTGTAGCCATTCTCAGGAAGAAGGCTGCCGACGATTCTCTTACCCTGGATTCCGATGTCATCGACTATATAGCCCGCTCCTGCACGTCCTCCGTAAGAGAACTGGAGGGAGCCGTCATCAAGCTTCTGGCCTACTCATCGTTGAAGAACCTGGAGATCTCCATAGCGATGGCCCGGACCGCTCTTCAAGGAGTGCTGGGAAAAGGAGATCAAGCAGAGGGCATATCGGTCACTCCAACTCGCATACAGGATTCCGTGGCCAGCCAGTGGAATGTGACGACGCAAGCCCTTCGATCCTCACGGCGTACGAAAGACTTGACGGTGCCTCGTCAGGTCGCAATGTACCTGATGAGGGAGTTGCTCAAGCTACCCCTTGTGGAGGTCGGGAAGCTCTTTGGAGGTCGGGACCACTCCACTGTCATTCACTCCATTCGGAGGGTGGAGCAGACCATGGAGGTAGACCCAGCCTTTCGAAATCTAGTGAAGGACCTCCGGGATCGCCTTTCTCGGCCTGTGTGAACAACGCTGGGGAGAAACTAGGGAAAACACGCTAGTCTCCCACACCACTGGTCGTCACAGGAAACCGTTCACAGACAGAGACCGTTTTCCACCAGGCTCTCAACAACCGATCATGGGGGCAATCTCGGAACACACGAGGGGATCTTCATCCTCCTGATCTTCCTTTTCGACAGTTCCACAAGTACTACTACTACTGTTTCTTTCTTTCTAACTGAGTACAACCACCACTTGGGAATGGCTTCCCTGTGGAAACAGCAGCAGCCGATTTCCGGCAGAGCGGAGGATTCATGGATTTCACCATCACCCGACAGAATCTCCACCAGGGTCTAGCGGCTGTCTCGGCGAGCATTCCTGCCAAGACCACTCTCCCGGTCCTGTCGAACATTCTGATACAGGCCCGGGAGGGTGGTGTATGGATGACGGGAACGGACCTGGATGTCGCGGTGCGTATTCAGGTTCCGGCAGACGTCGCTGTTCCAGGGAGTCTCACTGCGCCCGGCAAGAAGCTCCAGGAAATCGCCAGAGAGCTTCCTGACCAGCCAGTCACCATCGTAGCCCGTGGAGATCAGTTGGAGATCCGATGCGGCCGGAGCGCCTTCAAATTGAACGGACTCCCGAGCGAGGAGTTTCCGAGCCTACCTGAGATCCGGTTCGAAGAAGGGTGGACAGTGACCGGAAAGGATCTCCAGCGCCTCATTCATCATACTTCTTTCGCGGTTTCTACGGAGGAGAGTCGCCCCATTCTGAATGGTGTACTCTGGGAACTTCGGGACGGACACATGAGGATGGTCGCCACCAATGGACATCGCCTTGCACGAATGGTGGTGCCGGCAGGAGCAGCCACGGCCACTAGCGCAGACTTCATCGTGCCGCCCGCTGCTCTCCAGCAGGTCCAGCGCCTCTTCAGGAGCGATGATGCTCTCGACGTGGCTCGTGACGGGAATCACCTGGGATTTCGATCCGGCGGAACCGAGGTTTTCACCCGCTTGATCGAAGGAACTTATCCCAACTATGAGCAGGTCATTCCGAAGGACAACGACAAGTGGGCGATTGTCCAGAAGTCCACTTTTGAGTCAGCGGTGCGCCGCATGGCAATTGTGGCGAGCGATCAAACGCACCGCATCCGTCTCGTGTTCCAGAAGAACAGCGTGCATCTGAATGTGCTCACTCCTGACCTGGGCGAGGGTGAGGATGAGCTCGAGCTTCAATACGAAGGCGATGAGCTGGAGATAGGGTTCAACGCGAACTATCTGCTGGAAGTCCTCCGTTATATGCCCACCCAGGAGGTGAAGCTCACTTTCAAGGCCCCTGAGCGGGCCTCCACCCTGGAGCCCGTCGTCAAAGGCGATGAAAGCCTCGACTACCTCTGCCTGGTCATGCCCCTGCGTTTGCTGGATTGAGCGAACGCCTGCTCCCCGCCAGTGTAAGAGATTAGGGTATCAATCGCCGGCCAATGACGCTGGCAAGAAGGTCTTCTAGAATTGTTGGTGGCCACCCTTAGGCATTGGCTGAGGGAACTTGAAGCATGAGAGAGGAGAGCGGACGCTACTGCGATGATGGGGCTTGTCGCTGAGGGTAGTCGTTGGCTCAGGGCTTCATCCCTGCTGGTGCTGACCCTGGTCGCTGCCTCGGTCGTGGCGTGTGGAGACAGCCAGGGCCCGCCAATTGGTGCCCTGAGGTTTGGACAGATAGGGGAAATCCGGGTCAGCGTCATGGCTCCGCTCGTCTCCGGAGCGGCAGATGGCCAGATCCAGCAGATTCTGACCTGGGGCTCCTCCGGGTCATGGATCCTAAGGGAGATCATCTCCTATCGAGGTCTTACGGGGGATGAGACGGTACGCCGGAGCGTAGGTGATCCCCGAGCGTACGCCTCAGCCTATGCATCTCTCATCACTCAATTGAATGAGGCGGCCGGCCTGCAGCTTTTCATTTCGGATCTGGCTCAAGGCCTTCCGAGTGAGTGTCCTGTCGGCTGGACTCACGTCTCCGTCTTGATCTGGGACGAGGCCAGGGAGCAGGAAGCCAGTTGGACCCGCTGTACCCAGGGGACCTTGGCTACGATCCAAACCTCGGAGTCGGGCCCGGATCTGAATGCCGGCCGAGTGATTCAGGCAGCCCTTCTGGTCAGGGACTTCACTCAGGGCAGCCGCTTTGCGTCGGCCTACCTGGGAAGCGTTCCTTTCGGAACCCTTGACCGTGTGGAGGATTCAGGGGCCAGATTGTCCGAACCGACTGTCTTCCTTTCCATTCCGGAGGGCAATCCCCAGTCCCCCACGGGATGGGAATCGTTCTGGCAGACTCACAAGGGCGGGCTGGCTTCTGCGCCTCCAGCGGTGGACTGGGCGCATGAGATGGTGGTCGTGGCGGCTGTGGGCTCCCGCTCTGAGGCGGGAGACAGCGTGGAGGTAAGGAGGATTCTGCAGACCGGGGAAGGCACTCAGATCCACCTGTTCGAGCGGGTTCCTGGCGACTTCTGCTCCCCTGCGGCCCGAGAGCATTCCCCCGTGCACGTCGTCGTCTCGCCCCGGACCCGCGAGCCGGTTCGCTTCAGCGATATAGTAGTCGAGCGGGTCCCCTGCGGGATCTGATACCGTGTCTCTCCGTCAGCAATTTGTCCTCGTGTTCGTGGCCTTTTCGGCCTTCATGTCGGCTCTTGGGGGCGGCATAGCGTACAGGACTGCCTCCCGTGCCCTGGAGAGGGAGTTGGATGCGAAGCTGGTACAGGTCGCGGGGGCGGCCGCAGAAGTCGGGCTCACCGCTGATCTGATTCTGGCCCTCAGACCCGGCGATGAGGAGCGCCGGGAGTTCACCAGCATCCAAAGCAGGATCCAACGCCTCAGGAGCTTTGTCGACGAGGCCTACATCCTCAGACAGGATCTTACCGCTCTCGTCACCACATTCTCCACTGACTCGGTCCCTATTGGAGCTACCCTTTGGGAGCTTGCTCCTTACTCCGATGAAATCCAAAGGGCCGCCATCCTGGGCCACGCGGTGTCGCCCCTCTTCTATCAGGAGGCGGAGGGGCGCTATTTCAAGTATGGCTTCGTGCGCCTCGAACAAACTGAGGCGGTTCTCGCCGTTCTCATGCCAGCGGATTTCATGGCGCCGCTCTACGCATTCCGCCGCACGGCAATCGCTGGCTCGGTCCTGGCTGCTGCGGTGGCGGCTCTCATTGCCTGGCTGCTGGCCACGACGGTTACCCGACCGTTGAATCGTCTTGGACGCGTAGCCCTGAGGATCCAGAGGGGGCGGATGGACGAGCCGGTCACCCAGGAACGAGGAGGAGAGCTGGGGCGACTCTCCCGAGCCATGGAAAGGATGAGGGAAGGGATTCTCCACAGGGATGAGCAGCTTCGCCTCATGCTAGCGCAAGTGGCGCACGAGATCAGGAATCCTCTTGGGGGGCTGGAGCTCTTCGCATCGGCGGCTGCGGAGACGGACGATCCGGACGAGAGGGGTCGCTTCATCGGTAAGGTCCGCTCCGAGGTGGCGGCTCTGAACCGCATCATCGACAACTTCCTCGCCTTCGCCAAGCCTTTGCGCCCCGACGGGGTCCTGCACGACGTCCGGGAGCCTGTCCGGGAAGCGGTGGACCTGGTTGAAATGGAGATGAGAGGTGCCGGTCGCGATTTCGTTGTGGTTCTTCCTCCGGAGGCCCTCATGGCCAGAGCGGATCCGGAGCACGTCAAGCGAGTGATCCTCAACCTCGTGCGGAACGCGGCTCAGGCGGGTGACAAGGTGCAGGTCCGGTGCGAGCCGCATCGAGGGGAAGCCGTCATCATTGTGAAGGACAACGGACCGGGTGTTCCGGAGGAGCTTGAGGATCGGATCTTCGAGCCTTTTGTTACCGACAAGGAGCAGGGCGCCGGCCTCGGCCTGGCCATCGTGAAAAGGGTGGTAGAGGCTAACTGGGGAAGGGTGGAGGCCAGTTTCGGGGACCGGTCAATTGGGGAGGGTGCCGAGTTCAGGGTATATTTTCGGGGTGGTGAAGACCTGTCCCCGGAGGAATCCAGGAATTGAGGAATGGCCCAAGTTCTCATCATCGATGACCATGATTCCATGCGAGAAGGCCTGGAGCTTCTGTTGCGCCGTAGGGGGCACAGGACCATTTCCGCCGACGGAGGTGCCCGGGGGCTGAGCCTTCTAGATGAGCAGGGGGCCGACCTTGTAATCACGGACCTGAAGATGGCGAAGATGGATGGACTACAGGTCCTCAGGAAGGTGCGTGAGAGTTTCCCGGACACGGAGGTCCTGGTCATAACGGCCTACGGGACCATCGAGAAGGCTGTGGAGGCCATGAAGTTGGGGGCAGCCGACTTCATCACAAAGCCCTTCTCCTCAGAGGAGTTCGGCGTGAAGATCGATCGGCTCCTGGCAGAGCGAGCGGAACGCCTGAGGCTACGGCGCGAAAACGTGGCTCTGCGGGTCGAGAATACCTATCTGAGACAAGAGGCCGAAGCACGCTACGGAGAGATCGTCGGTGAATCCAGCCAGATGAAGGAGGTGTTCCGATGGGTCGAGCGGGTCGCCCGTAGTGAGTCGACCGTGATGATCTATGGCGAGTCCGGGACGGGGAAGGAGTTGGTGGCCCGAGCCGTGCATGCAGGATCCCCTCGGAGAGAGGGACCCTTCATCCGGGTGAACTGCGGGGCCCTTACGGAGGGCCTTCTGGACTCCGAGCTC
>Ga0209164_1002661_pt1 | contig 18373 bp, 19 predicted proteins | sample MTBNYHSulfiMetaG_FD_187458 | JGI IMG/M metagenome (GOLD analysis project Ga0209164, IMG submission 187458) | Enrichment culture microbial communities from rom New York Harbor, USA that are MTBE-degrading - MTBE-NYH (New York Harbor Sulfidogenic)... | ecosystem: Environmental > Aquatic > Marine >...
CGCGCCGGGCCCCGCTTCGAACCGCACACCGGCACGCTGCGCCTCGCCGGGGGGGACGACCTGGCGGCGCTGCTGGCTCTCACCCATCAGGGCCTCACCCACAACCCTCGCTTCCACTCCCGCTACAAGGACCGCGCCTACTTCACCGCCGAGGAGAGCGCACGGTGGTTCGAAGCCTGGGTGCGCCACGACCTGGCCGACCCCCAGAGCCTGGTGGCCGTCTGGGAGGCGGAGGGCCGCGCTGTGGGTTTCGTGGGCTATGCCCGCCGCGGCGAGCGCGACGGGATCCCCGTGTACAAGGGAACGCTGGCCGCCATCGACCCCGCCTGGCAGGGGAAACGAGGCCATCTCGGCATGCTGACCTTCCTGTTCGACCGCATGGCCGCCGATGAGCTCTGGATCGAGAGCGCCACCCAACTCACCAACACCCCCATCTTCCGCAATCACCTGGTCACCGGGAAGCGCCTCGATCGCATCGAACTGACCTACTTCCGGCGACCTCAGGGCTGACTCCGTCTCAGTGCCGGCGCGCCGCGACCAGTGCCGCGGTCGCGGCGGCAACGGCCACCACCTCGGCGCCCACGAAGGCCACCGCCACCCGAGCCATCGGCTCGATCCCTCCGACCAGGCCGAGCAGCAGCCCGCCCGCAGCCACGGCGGCGGCCCAGGACGAGACCAGGGCGGCCCGCGCCCCGACGACGATCAGCATCACGGTGAGCCCCAGCCCGCCCAGCGCCAGCACACACCCGGCGGCGATCGTCCCGGCGATAGGGCCCGAGGGAGCGGTGGCCGGCCCGAACAGCGCCCGGATCAGGGGAGGGCCGAGGGGCCAGGCAGCGCCGAAGGCCCCCGCCGCCAGAGCGAGCCCCGAGGAGGCCAGGGCCAGCGCCGGCGGCCGCAGGCTTTCCCTGCCGTGCGCCGCAACCCGCCGGGTGAGGGGCGCGGTGGCGCGCACCGTGAGGCCCAGAGCCACCAGGTAGGGCGCCCGGAACAGGGCCAACGCGGCGAAGAGTGCCGTCACCTCGGCTTGCTCCCCGCCGAGAGCGGCGAGTAGCGGAGGCCCCCCATTCAGCGCCACCTGAGAGAGCAACACACTCACCCCCGCCGCCCCCACCAGGCCCGTTGCCGGACGGGGTCCCCGCACGGGGCCGAGCCGCCAGATGCCGGGCCAGAGCACGGCCACGGCCGGTCCGGCCAAGAGAGCCGCCGCCAGCAGGCGTGGGTCCCGGGCCACCGCCAGCAGGGCCGCTCCGGCCGCGAGCCGCAGCAGGTTCTCCCCGCCGACGGCCACGGCAGCGGCGTGATAGCGCTCCGCCCCGGCCAGAGCCCCGCGGAGGAGGCCCATGAACCCGGCCCCGGCGGCCACCCCGGCCACACACACCGGCCAGAACCAGGAGCCGTCGCCGAAGAGCGACCGCCGCGCCACCAAGGCCACCAGGCCCTCCACGAGTGCCACCGCCGCCGCCAGCAGCACCACCCGGCCCCGGGCCGCCCGCACCCCGCCCGAATGCCCGTCGAGGGCCATCTGACGGATCACCCAATGCTGGATCGGGAAGGTGAGCAGGGCGGCCGAAAAGGCCCAGAAGACCCACACGATGGCGACCGGGGCGAAGTCGTCGGCCCCGAGGACGCGGGTTCCCAGGGCGATGAAGCCGTAAGCCGCCAGGCCGTTGACCAGCGAACCGGCGAGCAGGGCCCCGGATTCCCCGGCCACACGGCGGGAGGCGTGCATGGCGGGGACGGTACACAACCACGGCTGCGCTGTGGCAGCATGGGCCACGGAGGTACCCGTGCGCAAACGAACCCTGCCGACCCTGGTCTTGCTGGCTCTACTGGCCGCCGCCTGCGGCGACGACGCCGCTTCAACCACGACGGCCTCCTCCACCACCACCAGCAGAGTCACCGTCACCACTGCTCCCCCGTCCACGACCTCCATCACCGTCACCACGACTACCACGACGACCACCACCACCCTGCCCCCGGAGCCGGAGGTGGGCTGGATGGCCTGGTCGGCCACCAACCTCGGGTTCAACGAGCTTCCGCCGCCACCCTGCAGTGGATGCTCCGGCGGGGAGAACCCGGTGGAACGCTCACGGTCGGTCTTCTTCGTCGATGCCGACGGAGTCCTCTGGGTGCAGGAGAGCCAAGGCCTGGCGCAGTGGGATCCGGCGAGCGGCGAGTACCGTTCTCTGGGGCGCGAGGACGGCCTGCTCGACTCCGTGGCCTTCGCCGCCGCCCGCGCCCCCGACGGCCTGCTGTGGCTGGCTACCTACCGCGGCGCCAACACGTTCGACGGCGAGCACTTCGCCGTTGGCCTCACCCGAGACGAGGGTCTCATCGGGGACACCACCTGGGAGGTCTGGGCGCAATCCAACGGAACCGTCTGGGTCACCACCAACCAGGGCTACGTGCTCAGCGCCTGGGACGGGACCGTCCTACGCCATTTCTCCGACGCCGATCTCGCCGCCGTCCACGGCCAGGGCATAGAGGCGGTTTTCCCCGCCTGGACCCAGTTCTCCTCCATGGCGGAAGGACCCGACGGGACCTTGTGGTTCGGCACCTTCGGCAACGGCCTGTTCTCCTTCGACGGCACCGAGTGGCGGCGCTATACCGAAGACGACGGCTTGCCCAGCAGTTCGGTCGAGAACGTCCTATTCACCTCGGACGGGACCCTTTGGCTCGAAGCCATCGGGGGCCTGGTGCGCTACGACGGCACCGTTTTCGAGGTCATCGACCCGGAGGTGATGGGCAGTTGGTACGGGGAGTACCCGGAGGGCCTGGCCCTGGGCCCCGACGGCGCGCTCTGGGTACTGGCCAACAAAGGCGTGTTCCGTCTCCTCGACGGCGCCTGGGACTTCTGGCAGCGCGTCGATGGCATGGAGTTCGGCGGCACCCATTCGATCACCGCGGGCGAGGATGGGTCGGTATGGATCGCCGATGCCTACGGCCTGGCCCGCTACGGCGAGATGCCGGCTGCCGGCGGCTGACCCGTAGGAGATCGGCTGCCGCACAAAGCCGCGGCGGCGAGGAGGTCCGGGACTCCGCCGCGACGCCACCCCCGACGACGGTCCCGGACCGGAAGGGAGGAGCGCGATGCGGATCTCGAGATACGTCTTAGCAGCCGCGCTCGCTCTGGCACTGACGGCCCTGGCGGGAGCATGCGGCGGCGACGCTGCAGTCCCCTTCTCTCTCATAGTGGAACCCGAGTTCGTCTACGACGCCGTACCCGGTTCTGCCACCGGCGTCCTGGTAGCCCTCAGCAACGAAGCCGACACCGATGCCCCCGTAGCCCTGACCGCCGCTGCCGAGGGCGCCGAGGTCAGGGTCGATCCGCCCTCGATCGGCGCCGGAGAGGTGGCGGAAGTGACGGTCGTGGCGGCTCCGGTCACGGCCGAGCAAGACCTCGAGCTGGTGATCACCGGCCGCCGCGGCGGCCTGGAGGCGACGGCGTCGCGGTCGTTCAAGGTCTTCGCCTGGGAAGACGACCGCGGCCCCTACGCCCGCCAACTCCTCGGCCTCTTCACCTCTTGGCTGGCGGAGAACCAACCCGACCTGGGCATCACTCCGTCGACCGAGTTCTCCGGGAGCATGGTGGCGCCGGGGCTGCTGATCGTGTCGCACTACCTCTTCCGGTCGGAGGAGTGGGAGATCGGCCTCTCCTGGCACGTCATGGTCCCCCCGGACGACTGGGCGGAGATCTACCTGCGGCCCCGGGACGAACTGCACCCTACTCTGGCCTTTCGCCTCGCCTCCCAGGATGCCGCCCTCAACGAAGGGCGTCTCGACATCGCCCCCGTCTCCGTCCCGGAGGAGGTCGTGCGCTGAGGGAGAAGGCCCCGCTAACGTAGCCCGGCCTCAGGAAGCATGGTCCGCATGTCCCGGCACATTCCCCCCTGGCTCGCCCGCTCCGCGGTGGTGTTGAGCGCCCTGGCCGCCCTGGCCGGATCGGCCTTCATCCTGTGGGCGGCGGCCACCGGCGACTACTGGTGGGCGATCTGGGCGGGAGCGGCCTTCGTGGGGGCCGGCCTCCTCTGGTACCTCGGCGACCTGGGCGCCGCTCAGGAGGCGGGCCTCCCCCACTAGGACCGGCCCGATCGCGAGCCGGGCTACGATCCCGGCCCATGGCCCGGGCCCGGTCCACCCTTACCTTCTGGCCGCTTCCCCTCGCCGGGGCCGGCTTCCTGCTGTTGCAGGTGCGCCGCGCTGCCCACCGCGACGACCTCCCTTCTTTCTCCAATCAGGACATCTCAGATAGCTTCGGCGATCCGGCGGCGCCGCCGCTGCGAGTGGTGGCGGTGGGCGATTCCTCGCTCACCGCCCCCGGGATAGCCGACCTCGAAGACGTGTGGCTGCGCCGCCTGATCCGGCCCTACGCCGAGAGCCACCACGTCGAGCTCATCTCCCTGGGCGTCGGCGGATCCCGGGCGCGTGACGTCATCGACGGACAGCTCGATGCCGCGGTCGCCCTGCGGCCCGACATCGCCGTGGTGACGGTGGGCTCCAACGATGCCATCCGGGCCACGCCGGTACGGCGATTCGCCGCCGACCTCGAGAGGATCGTGACCCGGCTGGAGAGCGTGTCGGGGGCGGTGCTCCTATTGGGCATGGGCGACCTGGGCTCGATCCCTCGCCTTCCCCCCAGCCTGCGCCCCTACCTCAGCTACCGCTCGCGCGTCTTCGACGCCGCCTGCGTGCGGGTGGCGGTAGCGCATCCTCACACCGTCAAGGTGCACGCCCGGGGGCGCATGGTCACCGCCTTCTTCGAGGACCCCGGCCTGTTCGCCGCCGACCAGTTCCATGCCTCCGAGCGAGGGCATGCCGTGTTCGCCGCGGCCGCCGCCCCGGCTTTCGAGGCCGCTTACCGCATCGCCTGGCGGAGGCGCTCCGCGGAGGCCTAGCCGGCTGGCGCCGCGGCAATGGTGATGTTCCCCGACACCGATCCCACTCGGAGGCGAGCGGGGGCGCCGCTCCCCTCCCCGGACACGGGGAAGTCGGTGCGGGCCCGGCCGGACAGGCTCTGCAGCGACACCGCGTAGCGTCGCCCCGGCGGCACCCCCACCCGCACATTGCCGCTGACCGTCTTGGCGTCGAGGCGGCTGCCCTCCAGGCGATCGACCACCACGTCGCCGCTGGCGGTACGCACGGTTAGGTCGCCGCCCACCCAGCCGAGAACGACGTCGCCCGAGGCCGTCTTCACCGCGGCCGCGCCGGCCACCCGGGTCACCTGCACCTCGCCCGAAGCGCTCACCACATCCAAGCTCCCAACGGCTTCGGCCCGGAGATCGCCGGAGGCCAGCCGGGAGGCGAGCCGCCCTTCCACGACCCCGGCCTCAACGCCCCCGGAGGCGCTGGTGCAATCCACTTCGGCGACCGTGGTGCGGAGCAACAGGCTTCCCGAGGCCTGGCGGGAGGATATCTCCGGGGCAGCACCCACCGCGATCTCCACATCGACCGCCGCCCAACGTCCCCAGCCGGAGCGCTCGGCCTCAACCGACACCGTGCTCCCCCGGCCGGTGATGATCAGGCGGCCCAAGTCGCTCTCGGAAGCCCGGGCCCGCACCACCACCTCCCCGGGCTCACCCGCCACCACCCGCACCTCCCCCGCCGGAAGGCGCAGCACCAAACGCGGCATGCCGGCGACCTCGAACCTCTCCATGCGCTCGTTCATGTCTCGATCGTCCCTTCGATGCGATGACCCCGCCCTCGAGGAGGGCCGCCGTGCAATGAGAGCGTTCGCACCAGCCAGGAGTTGAGGGATTCTCCTCGCTCCGCTGCCGCCTCCTCGATAGCCCGCTTGAGCCGGGGCGACAGCCGCAGGGTTACCCGGGCGTCTGCCGTCTCGTCGGGAGCGGCGGCTCCAGGCCCCGCCTCGTCGGAGCGCACCCGCAGCGCCGGCTCGCCCTCTTCGAGTATCACCTCCACCTTCTGGCCCGGCAGTTGGGCCCGTACCTCCGCCGCGGCCTGCTCGACGAGATCGAGGGCCAGGCCGCGCAGCGCGGGCGCGGCGGCGGCCAGCAGCGCGCGCCCGGCCGCTTCTACCGCCGGATCGCCTCCGGCGAGGAGCACTTGCTGTTCCAGCGCCGCCTGGAATCGGGTGATGGCCACTGTGGTGTCCATGTTCGAATCCTCACCGCACCGAGGGCACGGCCGCCGGCCGCAGTGCCGAGCCGTAACGGGGCCGGCCCGCCGGCTGCTCCCGCCGGCCCCGGGGCCGGGAAGTCGCCGCCTTCAGACGGGCGCGGTGTACCGCCAGAGCCAGATCGCTGTGGTACCACATGGATGCCTCCTCCTGCCGTCGTGGTGACTTCGTAGTGATGTCAATATGATGTCACAGAGCTGTCGGCTTGTCAAGGGGATGCTGGGCGGGACGGGGTGTTACCCTTGGGGCAGCACTCCGGGGAGCTCGGGCGAGCCGAGCTGAGAGGGTGGCAGACCGCAAACGCGGCCGCGCCGCCGACCCGTGGAACCTGATCTGGGTAATACCAGCGGAGGGAGACTTGGAGAGCAGCGGCTCTGCAGTGGTCTTTGCCGGGGGCGATCCGGTACCGTCGACGATCCTCGACCTCCTGCCTCGCGGGGCGCTGGTCGTCGCCGCCGACTCCGGCCTCGACCTCGCACGGCGCCTGGGCCTACCGGTCGACCTGGTCGTGGGCGACTTCGACTCCGCCGATCCCGCCGGGGTCGCCGCCGCGGTTGCCGCCGGATCCCGCCTGGAACGCCACCCGGTGGACAAGGACGCCACCGACCTCGAGTTGGCTCTCGACGCCGTGCTCCGCCTCGGCCGCTCTCCGGTATGGATCGTGGGCGGAGCGGGCTGGGACCGCCTCGACCACCTCGTGGCCAACTTCCTGCTGGTGGCCTCCCCCCGCTACGCCCCCCTCAGCCTGCGGTGGTGGGTCAAGGGAGCCGAGGTCGCCCCGGTGCATCGCCGCCTCGAGATCAGCGGTATGCCCGGCGACCTGGTGACGCTGCTGGCGGTAGGAGGGCCGGCCACCGGGGTCACCACCAGCGGGCTGCGCTGGCCGCTGCTCGGGGAAACTCTCGTCCCGGGCTCCACTCGCGGAGTGAGCAACCAACTCTCCGCCCCCACCGCCGCCGTCTCGGTGGAGACGGGCGCGGTGGTGGCCATCCACACCGGGAGTGAGCCATGAAACGCTTCTCCGTCTTGCTGCTCGCCGCCCTGACGACCCTGACGACCCTGCTTGGGGCGTGCGGCGGCGGCGCCCCCGAAACCATCCGCCTGCTGACCCATGACTCGTTCCGCATCACGGAGGAGACGGCCGCGGCCTTCACCACCGCCACGGGATGGCGCCTCGAGGTGCTGCCGGCCGGCGACGCCGGATCCATGGTCAACCAGGCCATCCTGGCTGCGGGGAATCCCGTGGCCGATGTGCTCTTCGGAGTGGACACCACCTTCCTCTCCCGCGCCCTCGACGCCGACCTCTTCATCCCCTACGAGAGCCCCGCCCTCGGTGCCCTGGTGCCGGGCCTGGCTACCGACCCCGAGCACCGGGTGACCCCCATCGACTACGGCGATGTCTGCCTGAACTACGACAAGGCAGCCTTCACCACGACGCCGCCGCCGCAATCGCCGGCCGACCTCACCGCTCCCGCCTACCGCGGGATGCTGGTGGTCGAGGACCCCGCCACCTCCTCCCCCGGCCTGGCGTTCCTGCTGGCCACCATCGCCGCCTACGGCGAGGCCGGCGACTACACCTGGCAGGACTACTGGGCCGACCTGCGGGCCAACGACGTCAGGGTGACCTCCGGCTGGGAGGAGGCCTACTACGGGTCCTTCTCCGGCGGCTCGGGGGAGGGCGACCGGCCCATCGTGGTGTCCTACGCCTCTTCGCCCCCCGCCGAGGTGATCTACGCCGACCCGCCGGTGAGCGAAGCGCCCACCGCGGTGGTGACCGAGGGCTGCTTCCGCCAGGTCGAGTACGCCGGGATCCTACGCGGCACACCGCGGGAAGCGGCCGCCCGAGCCCTGATCGACTTCCTGCTCGGCGAGCGCTTTCAGGAAGAGGTGCCGCTGACCATGTTCGTTTTCCCCGTCCTGGCGAGCGCCGACCTGCCGCCGGAGTTCGTGGCCCACACCGCGATCCCGACGGCCCCACTGACCACGGACCCGGCGGCCATCGAGGCCAACCGCGAGCGGTGGATCGAGGAATGGGCCGCCATCGTGCTGCGGTGAGCCGCCATCCCCGCCTCGCCTTTGCCGCGCTGGCGGCCCTCCCCGTGTCATTCCTGCTCGCCTTCTTCTTCTGGCCGGTCGGGTCCATCGTGGCCACCGGCTTGTTCCCCGGCGGGCGCTTCGACCCCGAGCCCTTCGCTCGGGCCCTGCGCGGCGGCCTCCCCGGTGTGGCCTGGTTCACCCTGTGGCAGGCCGCCGCCTCCACCGTCCTGACCCTGGTGGTGTCGCTGCCCGCTGCCTACGTGTTCGCCCGCTTCGAATTCCCCGGCAAGCGCACCCTGCGCGCCTTCTTCACGGTCCCCTTCGTGCTGCCCACCGTGGTGGTGGCCACCGCCTTCCTAGCCCTGATCGGCCCCGGGGGAATGCTGGGCGTGCGCCTCGACGGCACCATCTGGGCCATCCTGGCGGCCCACGTCTTTTTCAACGTCGCCGTCGTGCTGCGCACCGTCGGAGGCTTGTGGGCCCACCTCGATCCCCGCCTGGAGGAGGCGGCCCGCCTGCTGGGGGCGAGCCGGTGGCGAGCCTTCACCAGCGTCACCCTGCCCCTCCTCCGCCCCGCCCTGGCGGCGGCGGCCTCCCTGGTGTTCCTGTTCACCTTCACCTCCTTCGGCACCGTCCTGCTGCTCGGCGGGCCCGGCCTGGCCACGCTGGAGGTGGAGATCTACCGTCACACCACCGCTCTGTTCGACCTGCCCCTGGCCGCCGTACTCGCCCTGGTGCAGATGGCCGGAGTCACCGGGGTGCTGGCCGCCTACTCCCGCTACCAGGAGCGGCGGGCGGTGGAACAGACCCTGCGCCCCGCCGCCGAAGTGGCCCGCCGGGCGCGGACCGCCGGCGAGCGGGCGCTGGTGGGCGGCACGCTGGCCGGCACCGCCCTGCTCCTCCTGGGCCCTCCGGCGGTGCTGCTGGCTCGCTCGCTGGATACCGGCTCCGGCTGGGGGATCGGCTTCTACCGGGCCCTGGGAAGCCCGAGCCGCACCGGGGTGCGCCTGGTAGACCCGATGCAAGCGGTGGGCAACTCCCTGTCGTTCGGCGTGGTGGCCACCGCCGTATCCGTGGGCATCGGGCTGCTGGCCGCAGCGGTGATCGCCTACCGGCGCGGCCGCGCCTCGCAGTGGTTCGACACCCTGCTGATGCTGCCCTTGGGGACATCGGCGGTGACCATCGGCTTCGGGTTCGTGGTGGCCCTCGACGCGCCGATAGACCTGCGCTCTTCCTGGATCCTGGTGCCCCTGGCCCATGCCCTGGTGGCCGTCCCCTTCGTCGTGCGGGCCGTGGTGCCGGTGATGCGCGCCGTGCGCACCCGGCTGCGCGAGGCCGCCGCCGTCCTGGGGGCGCCGCCCCGACGGGTGTGGCGCGAGGTCGATCTGCCGCTGGTGTCGCGGGCGGCCGCAGCCGGGGCCGGATTCGCCTTTGCCGTCTCCTTGGGCGAGTTCGGGGCCACCGCCTTCGTGGCCCGCCCCGACACCCTCACCATGCCGGTAGCCATCTTCCGCTTCCTCGGCCAGCCCGGGACCCTGAACTTCGGCCGGGCCATGGCGATGAGCGTGCTCCTCATGCTGGTCACCGCGGCAGCGGTAGCGCTGATCGACCGGCTGCGCCCCGCCGGGCTGGGGGACTTCTGATGCTGGAGGTGCGTGGGGCCGCGGTTCGCTTCGGGGACGTGACGGCCTTGGAAGACCTCGACCTGGTGGTGGCCGACGGCGAGGTGGTGGCCGTCCTCGGCGCCAGCGGGTCGGGCAAGACCACGCTGCTGCGCGCCGTGGCCGGCCTGCAGGCCCTCGACTCGGGCCGAGTCCTCTGGGACGGCGCCGATCTGGGTGAGGTGCCCCCCCACCGGCGCGGCTTCGGCCTCGTCTTCCAAGACTTCGCCCTGTTCCCCCACCTCGACGTGGGGCGCAACGTGGAGTTCGGCCTGCGCATGCAGGGGCTGGGCCCAACCGAGCGCCATCGTCGCGCCGCCGCGGCCCTGGAGAGAGTGGAACTGCCCGGCATTTACCGGCGCAAGGTGGGCACACTGTCGGGCGGTCAGGCCCAACGGGTCGCCCTGGCCCGGGCCCTGGCCCCCGGCCCGCGCTTGCTGCTCTTCGACGAACCCCTCGGGTCGCTCGACCGGGCACTGCGGGAGAGGCTCACCGGCGAACTGCGCCGCCTGCTCGCCGGCCTGGGAGTGACCGCCCTGTACGTGACCCACGACCAGGAGGAGGCTTTCGGCCTGGCCGACCGGGTGATGATCCTCGATGCCGGCCGGGCGCTGCAGGTGGGAACCCCCGAGGAAGTGTGGCAGGCCCCTGCCGGGGAACAGGTGGCTCGCTTCCTGGGCCTGCGCAACATCCTGGAAGCGCGGATCGAGGGCAGCCTGGCCTTCACCGCCGCCGGCCCCGTGCCCGTGCCCCCCGGCACCCCCGACGGCCCGGCCCGGCTGGTGATCCGCCCCGGGGCCTTCCGCCTCGACCCGGCGGGGCCGATCGCCGGCGTGGTGCGCGACCGCCGTTTCCGCGGCAGCGACTACACCGTGGAGATCGCCGCCGGCGAGCTCCTGCTGGAGGCCGACCTTCCCGAGGCCCCGCTTCCCGGCGAGCCGGTACGCCTCGCCCTGGAACCCGGCGGCGTCTCGCTGCTCTGAGGAGAGCCGTCGCTCAGACCAGGTCCTCTAGTGCCGTCGCGATCTCGGCGGTCAGGCCGTCGTCCAGCGTGGACCGGAGGACCTTGCCGTTGAAACGGTGCAGTTCGCGGATCAGAGTCGTGGGAGCCAGCGGCTCGAACAGCAGGAACAAGGCGGCCGTCCCCGGATCGAGGTGCTCCCCCATCTCGCGCATCTCCTTGTCGGAAATGCCGATGTCGCGCAGCTTGGCCCAGATGCCCCCCACCGCGGCGCCGAGCACCGCCCCCACCAGGGGCACCATGAAGATCAGGCCCGCCAGCATGCCCAGCCAGGTACCCGTCATAGCCCCCTGCGCCGGGCCGACGTCGCGGGTCTGGTGGATGCGGATGCGTCCTCCGGCATCCTTGGAGACGATGGCGGCATCCTCGATGCGGATGGTCTGGCGCTGGTGGAGGCGAAGCGAGGCCAGCAAAGCCTCCTGGGCCCGCAAGGCGTCGTCCAACTCGATCGCCAGCAAGCGCGAAGGGCCCTCGCTCTTGGGCGGGATCTCGGTCGCCTCGTCGGCCCACGGGTCAAAGGCGGTCGTCACGTCTCTCCCTCGATGGCTGCCCCCATTGTGGTGCACCCGCCGCCGCAGAAAAGCCCCCACGCCACTTCTCGACGGGCCTCAGCTCCGCCGCAGCTCCCAGTAGGACTCTCCCGGAGGCAGGTCGCGCGGTCGCGCCCGGGGCTGCAGGCCGCACCGCTCGTAGAGGCGCCGGGCCGCAGTGTTGGCCGCGGACGGCTCCACCCAGACGGCGTCGACATCGGGTTCGTCGGCGAACACCGCCCCGATCAGCATCCTCAACGCAGCGGTGGCGATGCCGACACCCTGGGCCCGTGAGCACAGCTTGATGTCGAGGGCCGCCCGCCGCGCCGACCGCTCGACCCGGTAGTAGGCCTCGCCGCAGAAGTTGCCCCGGTCGTCGCCTATCACGAAGTGGTGGCGGTCCGGGTCGGCGGCCACGGCGCGCCACCAGGCCGCCATGTCCTCGGCCCCGTACCCCAGACCCTCCGGGAACCCCACCCAGCCCATCACCTCCCCATCGTTCCACAGGGCCATCAGATCGGGGAGGTCCTTCGGACCCGTCGGCCGCATGCCGACGCCGGCGGAGAGGCCGCTCGGGTCTTCGGGAAGAGTCATGCGCGCGAGACTACGGCGGTCGGTCGCGGACTCGGCCGAAGCCCTACCGTGCCCGACGCGCTCCGGTGCGGCCCAGCGCCGCCCCCAGTCCCAGGGCGATCAAGGCAGCCGCCCCCACGACGATGTGGGCCCCGGCGGTGAAGCCGTCCATCCCCAGCCGGTGCGCCGGTCCCCACCCGGCCAGGCGCAGCGCCCCCATCGCCAGGAACACCGCCGCCCCGGTCCCGGCGAGGGCGGCTGCCCTCCCCCGGCCCGTGCCCAGGGCCCAGAGCACCGCCGCCCCCAGGACGACGTGGAGCAGGTTCTGCAGGGGGTTGAAGGTGAACATGAGGATCGCCTCCCCCGCCTCGGGCGCGAAAGGGAAGAAGCCGGTCTCTCCGAAGCCGAGGATCCCCACGGCCACGGCGAACACCCCAAAGCCGGCCGCCGCCGCGGACACCGGATGGTCGCCGATCGGCCTCCCGCCGGGATGTACCTCGAAGCGCCCCAGGGCCCACAGCAGCAGGCCGAGGAAGGGCAGCAGCCACGCCACCCAGGCAGGCCGCAGCGCCCACCACAGCCCCGAGCCGATGGACGGTTCCGGTGCCCCGGCCGCCCGGGCCACCGCCGCCCCCAGGATGATGGCGGTGACATGCCACAGGAAGGCCGTCAGGAGCAGGCGATGCACCCCCCGCACCGCCCGCCCCCAGCGCGGCCGACGCATCAGTTGGTGCGCCGCCGGGCGCGCCGCCAGGGCCAGGCCGACCAGCCACAAGGTCAGGGCGACCATGGCCAGGCTCGGAGGCTGGGCGTTGGAGCGTTCCTGCCCGGGGACCCCCACCAGGCTCACCGGGTAGCCGCCCACGGTGGTGAGCAGCACCAGCATCGCCAGGCCGGCGAAGGTCAAGGCCGCCGCCCCGCGCCGCCCCCATTTCTGCAAGGTGCCGTCGGCGTAGGCGAAGCCCAGTTGGTGGGCGAAGAGCCACTGGAAGGCGTAGTTGGCCCCGCCCACCCCCTCGAAGCTGAACCCGATGGACACCAGGTCCACCACCCCCACCGCCGCCGCCAGCCCGGCGGCGGCCCACAACCCGAGGCGGCGATGCAGGGCCTCCATAGCCGGCGCCAGAGCCACCGCCACCAGGTAGATGCCGAGGAACCACAGGGGAAGGGCGGCCACCTCGGCGGCCCGCGCCTTGCCCGCCGAGGCCGGGTCCAGAGCTTCGGCGGCGATCCCCAGCACCAGCCACACGGCCAGGAAGACCCCCGTCGGCAGCAGCAGCCGCCTCAGGCGGCGATCGAGGTAGGACAGGTACGAGCCGGCCCCGCGGCGCGAAACCGAGTTGGCATAGCCCCCGGCAAAGAACACCAGGGGCATCACCTGCAGCAGCCAGGTGGCGACCCGGGTGCCCGGGATCTCAGAAAGGGCGTTGATGCTGAGTACCCGGTCGGGTTCCCACACCACCGTAGTGGTGGCCCAGTGGCCGATGACGACGGCGATGATGCAGACGACCCGCAGCAGATCGATGAAGGGGTCTCGCTCCTCGAGCGCCGGAGCCGGGGGCATGGCCGCCGAGGGTAGCGCCGTCGCCGCCGCCTACGCGAGGCCCAGGAACCGCGCCAGGTCCGCCGCCGCGGCGTCGCCATCGGCCCGGGCCGCCGCCTCCACCCGCGCCGGGTCCTCCCCCGGCTTCACCTCCGCCCGCCGGTCGACGTAGATCTTCAGCTTGGGCTCGGTGCCGCTCGGACGCACCAGGGCCCGGCCGGCCCCCCCCAGGTCGAGGGCTACCAGTGGAGTCGCTGCCAGCCAGCGGGGCCGCGCCTCGGCCCCTTCACGGAAGTCGACGGCGCCGACCACCTCGGCATCCCCCAGGCGCTCCGGCAGGCGTCGGCGCAGGAGCTCCATGGCGGCGGCGATCTCGGCCGCCCCTCGGGGGCCCGGCCGAACCAGGCTGAGCTGAGTGCTGGCCCACATGCCGTGGCGGCGGTACAAGCGGGCCAGGCGGTCCCACACCGTCTCCCCCTGCGCCCGGCAGTGGGCCGCCAGTTCGGCGAAGAGCAGGGCGGCGGAGATGCCGTCCTTGTCGCGCACCACCGGCCCGGCCGTGTAGCCCAGGGCTTCCTCGTAGCCGAAGACGAAGCGAGTGCCCGCGGCCGCCTCCAGGTCGAGAGCGGCATTGGCGATCCACTTGAACCCGGTAAGCGTGGCCTCGAAGCGGGCCCCGTAGCGGGCGGCGATCGCGGCCAGCATCGGCGAGGAGACGATGGAGTTGACCACCAGCGGGGTAGGCCCGGGCCCGGCGTGCTCGAGGAGGAAGTCGGCCAAGAGCAGCCCGACCTGGTTGCCGGTGAGCATCACCCACTCCCCGCCGCGAGGTAGGCAGACGGCGAGGCGGTCGGCGTCGGGGTCGTTGGCCAGGATGAGGTCCGCCCCCACCCGGGTGGCCAGGTCCCGGGCCAGGTCCAGCGCCCCCGGCTCTTCCGGATTGGGGAAAACCACCGTGGGGAAGCGCCCATCGGGTTCGGCCTGCTCGGCTACCACGTGCAGGTCGGCGAAGCCGGCGGGGCGCAGCACCCGCTCGGCCAGGCGGCGCCCCACCCCGTGCATCGGGGTGTAGACGATGCGCAGCGCCCGGTCGGCGGCAACCTCCGGACGCAGCGCCAGCACTTCCTCCACGTAGCGGGAAGCGACGGCCGCCTCGATGGGCCGTGCCGAATCGCTCGCTACCTCGAGTACGCCCTCCACCCGGGGCACCTGATTCGCCGGACCCACGCCGTCGATGGCCGCGGCGATGCCGGCATCCACCGGGGAGATGATCTGGGCGGCATTGGCGTCGTAGACCTTGTAGCCGTTGTCCCGGGGAGGGTTGTGGCTGGCAGTGACCACCACCGCCGCCGTGGCCCCCAGCACCCGGGCGGCGTAGGCCACCAGAGGGGTAGGAGCCACCTCGGGGAAGTAGCGCACCGGGAGCCCCGCCGCCGCCAGCACCCCCACCGTGTCGGCGGCGAAGGCCCGGCTGCTGAGGCGCCCGTCGAAACCCACCACTACCGGCCCCGACCCGGGACGGGTAGCTCCCAAGTAGTCGGCCAGGCCGCGGGTGGTGCGAATGACCACCGCCCGGTTCATGCGGTTCGACCCCGCCTCCACCACCCCCCTGATGCCGGCGGTGCCGAAGGCCAGAGTGCCTCCCATCCGGTCGGCCAGGGTGACCCCATCCCCGGCATCGAGCAGCGCCTGCAGCTCGGCTCGGGTCTCGGGATCGGGATCGGCGGCGATCCAGGCTTCGGTGCGGCGGCGCAGGGCGGCGTCGATAGACATAGGAGGACGATACCCGGCCTTCGCCGGGCAAGCCCCGGCGCCGGCTCAGGAGAAGAGGAGCGGGGCCATCCCCTGCAGTTCCTCTTGCACCGACCCAGGGACGGTGTAGCCGGCCTCGGCCCGGATGGCGTCTACGTGGCCGGCCACGTCCTCCACGGTGAGCCCGCCTTCGCGCTCGGGATGCTTGAAATAGCCGGCGGTGCGCCCGACGAAGAAGCGGCTGACGTTACCCCCGGCCACCGACCACACGTCCCCGTTGACCGCACATTCCTCGGAGCAGAAGTAGGCCACCACCGGCGCCACCGCCTCGGGGCCTAGACGGCCCGCCAGCGGCCCCAGCAGCTCTTCGGTCAGGCGGGTGCCGGCCACTGGCGCCACCGTGTTCACCTTGATGTCGTACTTGGCCCCTTCGTGACGCAGCACGTTCATGAGGCCCACCAGGCCCATCTTGGCCGCCCCGTAGTTGGCTTGGCCGAAGTTGCCCAGAATCCCGGCATTCGAGGCGGTGAGCACGATGCGCCCATACCCCTGCGCCCGCATCGCCCGAAAGGCGGGCTGGGTCACGTAGAAGGCGCCGCGCAGATGCACGTCGAGCACCGCATCCAGGTTGGGCCACTCCAGGTTGTGGAAGGCCTTGTCGCGCAGGATGCCGGCGTTGTTGATGAGGATGTCCACCCGGCCGAACTCGTCCAGGGCTTTCTGCACGATGGCCGCCCCGCCCTCGGGGGTGGCCACCGACGAGTGCTCGGCCACCGCCGTCCCTCCGGCCGCCCGTATCTCGGCGGCCACCTCTTCGGCCGGCGTGGCTTCGGTGGCGGCGCCGTCGGCCGCCACCCCCGGGTCGTTGACGACTACCGCCGCCCCGCGAGAAGCCAGCAGGCGGGCGTAGCCCGCGCCCAGGCCCCGTCCCGCCCCGGTGATCACGGCCACCCGGTTCGCGAATGAGATCATCTCCCTGCCTCCTTCGCCGCCCGGCGGCGCCTCGCCGCGCCCGCCCGGGTTCTCCGTTAACGCCGGCTCACAACCTAGTGGAACGCCCGTCCCGATTGCGCCCGGCGCAGCGGGCCCGCCAGGCCGCCTCGCTCACCCACCTCGACCCCTTCGAGGCCGAGCCACCCCGCCATCAGCCGAAGTTCTTCAGCCAGGGCCGGCACCACCGCGGCCGCATCGGCCCCCGCTTCGAGGAACGCTCCCGGCACTCGCAGCACCCGGCGCGGCCTGTCGGCCTTCAGGTCCACCCGGCCCACCAGGTGCTCGCCCACCAGGAAGGGAAACACGTAATAGCCCCAGGTGCGCTTCGCCGCCGGGGTGTAGATCTCGGCGCGGTAGTCGAAGCCGAACAGGCGCGCCGTCCGCCTCCGGTCCCAGATCAGCGAGTCGAAAGGGCAGAGCAGGGCGGTGGCCTGCACCCGCCGCGGCGCCTCCGCCTCCGGGTGCCGGTAGGCAGGCTCTCGCCAGCCCTCCACCGCCACTCGATCCAGAGACCCCTCGGCCGCCAGGGCCTCCACCGCCGGGCGCGCCTCTTTGATGGGGAGCATGTAGTAGCCCGCCAGGTCCGCCGCCGTGCCGACCCCCAGCGAGCGGGCGGCCCGCAGCAACAGGCGGCGTTGCGCCTCGGCCCGAGATGGGGCGGGCGCTTCCAGGTACTCCCGGGGTATCACGCGTTCGGGCAGGTCGTACCGCCGCACCAGGCCGCGGCGTTCCGCCACCACCAGCCGGCCGGTGACGAAGAGCCATTCCAGGGCCAGCTTCCCCGCCGTCCATCCCGTGCTCCAGTACGGGGTATGCCTTTCGCCCGGGTCTTCCAGTTCGTCGGCGGCCAGGGGGCCGCGGCGGCGCACCTCCTCCAATACCGCCTCCAAGTAACCCGGGCGCCCCCGTTCCAGGCGCTGCACCTCGCCCCAGGGACGCGCCGCCTGCATGCGGTGGCGGAACAGGGGGTAGTCCTCCACCGGCAGGAAACAGGCAGCATGCGCCCAGTACTCCATCAGCTCTCGCCGTTCTTGATAGGCCCGCCACAGCAGATCGCGCTCATGCGGCCCCAGGCGGGAGTAGAGCGTCAGGTGGTGGGCCCGCTCCACCACGTTGATGGGGTCGATCTGCACCGCCCCCACCCGGGAGAAGACTCGGCGCAGGTGGCGCAGGTCCACCCGTCCCGTGGGTCGGGAAGCAGCGAGGCCCTGGGCCGCCAGGGCCATCCGTCGCACGGATGCGGGAGAGAGGGACTTCAACGGCCGTGGAAATCGGGCGGCCGCTTCTGCAGGAAGGCGGCGGTCGCCTCGGCGAAATCGGCCGTGCGGAAGAGGGGCAGGAGTTGCAGGAGCACGCGCGACACATGGTCTTCGTACCCCTCGGCCAGCGCCGCCCGCATCATGCGCTTGGCCGCCTGCACCGCCAGGGGCGGCATGGCGGCGATCTGCCCGGCGATCTCGGCCGCCCGGGAACGGCAGGCCCCGGCGTCGTCGGCGACCTCAGAGACCACTCCGGCGGCCAGCGCCGCCTCGGCCGAAAGGTCCTCCCCCAAGAAGTAGAAGCGGGCGGCCTTCTCCCACCCGGCCAGGCGGGGGAGCAGGAAGGTGTCGCCGCTCTCGGGCACCAGGGCCCGCCGGGTCGGCGGCACCAGGCGCGCCCCGCGGGCCATCACCCGGATGTCGGCGTTCAGGGCGAGGCCCACCCCGTAGCCGGCAGCGGCCCCGTTCACCGCGGCCACCATGGGCGTGTCGGCTCGATGCATTGCCAGCACCGGGATGCTCTCCGGGCGATAGGAGGTGGCGATGTCGTCCACCACCCCGGGGCCCTGCGCTGCCGCTTCCACCAGGTCCAGGCCGGCGCAGAAGCCCTCCCCAGCCCCGGTGAGCACCACGGCCCGCACCTCGGGGTCGGCGTCCGCCCGGCGCACCGTCTCGGCCAGCAGGTCGAGCAGGGGCAAGGTGAGGGCGTTGCGGCGCTCCGGGCGGTTGAGGGTGATGGTGGCCACGTGGCCGGCCACCTCGTACAGGACATCGGGCATGCAGCCTCCGGCCGACGGCACGGGTAGCCTACCGAGCCGATGCGCACCGCCTACAACGCCACCCGGACCGTCTTGGGGTTCGCCTT
>Ga0209164_1002662_pt1 | contig 18353 bp, 16 predicted proteins | sample MTBNYHSulfiMetaG_FD_187458 | JGI IMG/M metagenome (GOLD analysis project Ga0209164, IMG submission 187458) | Enrichment culture microbial communities from rom New York Harbor, USA that are MTBE-degrading - MTBE-NYH (New York Harbor Sulfidogenic)... | ecosystem: Environmental > Aquatic > Marine >...
CAAGGGCCAAAACCCCAGTATGACCGGTGGACCTACTGGGAGAAGTTTGATTTCCTCGCTGTCTTCTGGGGAATGTTTGCCATAGGACTTTCAGGATTGATGCTCTGGTTTCCACAATACTTCACTATCTTTCTGCCGGGATGGATCATCAATATCGCTGCAATCGTCCACTCCGATGAGGCACTCTTGGCTTCGGGTTTCATCTTCACCGTCCATTTCTTCAACACCCATTTTCGACCCTCGAAATTCCCGATCGATACGGTGATCTTTACAGGGAAAATTCCTAAATATGAATTGGTAGAAGAGCGACCAGAGCAGTATAAGAGAATGATCGCACAGAAAACACTGGAGACCTATCAGGACAAATACCCAAGCGTAGGGATGGATCTCTTCTCCACGATTATGGGATTTGCCATGATCGCCCTGGGTCTTCTTTGCATCTTCCTGATTGCGTGGGAATTCCTTGTATAATAGTTGTGAGTTCGGAGTTCAGAGTTCGGAGCTAAAATTTTTAAAACTCCGAACCACGAACTCATTACTTCGAACTATTTGGTAATCTTGCAGCCAATTTTTTCGAGATAGGCTATATAATTAAAGGTAGGACTTTGATCTTTGGTGTGGCAATTCCGACAAGTACCGAGGGTCACTTTCCTCTCTATTTTTCCTTTCCCAGGATGTCCCTTCCCCTCTCCGTGACAGGCCTCGCACTGGACCCCATGAAGATAAAATGGTATCTCCTCTACCGTGATATACTCTCCTATCTTTCCATAACCGGTGGAGTGGCAAATCAGACATTCCTCCTGGGAATATTTTGGGGAGGCAACGATGGTCTGGGAGGCCTTTGCATGTTTGGTCTTGAGCCAATTTCTGTAATTCACCTCGTGGCATTTTTTGCATGAGATCGCTCCAACAAAAGTGCTCTCCTTAGGAATTCGGGCAATCATCTCTTTCTCCGGCAATTCCTTTCCAGATCCGGCCACCATTTTTGGCTTGTATAGCTTTCCTGACTCGGTACGATACGTCTCCAAAGCCTTTAGAATTTTTAAATCATCCTTCACGGAGAGTTGGACAGGAATGGAGGTATGTCTATAAAAATTCTTATCTTCCAAGGCAATGAGGGTCTTCTCCAATTCCTTCTGTTTTGATTCCAAGAATTTCAATTCCTTTATCCTCATCTCTTTCTGCTTTCCGGATCTTGCCATATCGGATTTAATTTGCATCGAGCGGGTGATCAGTCTTTCCAACCTCTTTTCTAATTCATCCCGTTCGCTGGAAATCATAAATTTAATCGGTTTTTTTATATCAGCGAGAGAGTAATCAATTCGGCCCAGATACCCTCCCCGGGGTTCCAATCGATAAATGGGGACTTCGTTCACCCTTTCCTTCACCGCTTTTTTCGCCTCTCCCCCTCCCCCCAAGATCAGGTCAATCTCTCGATTTTCTCGTGCCAGTTTCCTATCTTTTGATTCGCCCAATTGAGAGAGGACGACGATCAAGTCACAATTTTCCCGAAGGCTTCTGGCGAGGGTCTTTGCTGTCGAGAAAGGTTCGAGAATAGACAATTCGGGATCTCTCTCCTGGAGGATTGGGCTGAACGCATCATCTAAGAGTCCAACTATCCCAATCCTTAACCCTCCTATCTCTTTGATCACATATGGCTTGAAGATGCTTTTTACGGTTTTTTTGTCCACCAGGTTGGCCGAGACAAAGGGAAACTTTGCCTTTTGGCTCACATCGGAGAGGAATTTAAGCCGCATCATCAAATCTTTTTCCCCAACATTGACCGCATCATATCCCATCTCGTTATAGGATTGGATGAGGAGATCCACGCGGAGAAGGGCGTCCCTGCGTTTGGTTTCGGTTTGGAGGGGCTTACGGAAAAGGAGATTTCCCGTATCGAGGAGAAGAACTTTTTCCCCTTCCTTTTTTATCTGGGAGATTAATGTAGATTTCTTGGCGACACCGCCAAGAGGGCTTCTAAATCAACCACAGGGTTCGACTTCAGCTAAAACGTCATTCGTATAAACGAGACTGAATTGAACTTTGGAGGCGCTTTGACCCATTGGGACAAGGGTTAGGGTTGAAATCAGGATGCAGATTAAGAGTGAAAACACTTTTTGAAGTCTCATCAGAACTCCTTAATCGTTTCCTTTGAATTATTCATCGAAACCGTTTTTCTCCAGCCCGAATCGCGATATCAAGCCAATTCTCCTCCGGTGCAAAGGGGCAAGCGTATTTTCCATTGAACTGGCAGAACGGATTATAGGCCCGATTGAAATCGATCAGCACCTTTCCTCCGGCCATCGGTTCGATATAGAGATAACGTCCCTTCGGATAGGTCTCTGTCTTCGAAGTTTTATCTTTAAAGGGAAGAAAAAGTTCCCCACCCCCTAAAGGTCGATAGATTTGGAGGACATATTCTTTTCCCTCCCATTTAAATTTGAAGCGGCCATATTTCACATATTTTCTTCCCCTCTCTTTATTCGTGGGGAGAGTGACATAGATGGGTTTAGGTTCCGTTGGATATTTTTCAATGGATCCAATCATTGAATATTTGGGGTCAATTGGGTAGTAAATAAGACCCTTGAATTTCCTTCGATCGCTCTCAATCAGTGGAGACTGAGCGCTTTCTTTAAAGAACCGATCCTTCTTTTCTCGAAAGGCCTTTAATTTTTCCTCTCTCCGCTCCATTGGATTTTCATCCTCTTTTGAAAGGGGAAGATCGACCTTTCCACTCAAGAGGAGGAGACAAAGGAATGAAATGGAGAAGAGGAACAATCTCTTATTCATTTTCGATTTTAAGGGAGATAAGTGCCAACAATATTAAATTTTCCCGAAAACCCCACCTAGTGACCAAGAGGCTTACTTCAAATTTATCAAAATAAATTTGTGAAATCAATTTAATTTGTTGGGCATCAATACCCTTTAACATTCCCCTTACTTGCCAACTTAAATTTTTTCTTGCAATCATTTTTAAAAAGTGTTAGAAATGTTACCATTTTTCGGGGGTGGGGGCCCCAGTGGAAACTTTCCGGATAATTGAACATCTCTTTTCGCTATCATTAACGATTGAAAATTATTTAAGGCCATTAACTGAGCTGCGGTGTTAGTTTAGCATAGCAGCTCATTTTGGAGATAGGAATATTCAAAGAAAGATACTTCCTTTTTAGAAAGGGATGGGTAAAGGAACATGACGACAAGTAATAAGATTATAGTATTTTCAATGTTGGCGGTGGTAATAGCCATTTTCCTGTTTCTTGTTTACCAATTTACGGCTTTTCTCCATTACAAATCGGTTGTTCTTGATAGGTTCCCCGTTGAGCCCCCTTCAAAAGAGACGAAAAGATATTTCGAGGCAGAGACAGAGAGAAAGGAATGGGCGATCGAATTGGCGAAAAAATATGCAAGGGGAAAGGGCGAAATCTATGGAGATGTCCAAAATATAGCCGAAAAGGTAAAAGGGGATTTAAAAATCGTCGGATGGAATGCCGATAAAGCCATCCATGCAGGCCAATTGTATGATTCCGAAAAAACCGGGTCCAGATTGATAGAAGATTTCAAGTGGACCATGGAGAAAATTAAGAGAGGTTTAATCAAACTGAAAGATTTGGGTTTTTTGATGGATGGAAGTCCAGCTTCTGAATTACTCCTTGAAACCGATCCAAAATATTTTGCATCAAAGATAAAAAGGCTCAAAGAGGAATATGTGTCCATACAATTTTATTTAATCCCCCGAGGCAAAGGGATGGTTAAAACAAAAGATCTATCTGAAGAGGCTCAAAAGGTGGTGGATGATATCGACAAGGAGATAGAGAGGGCTTTGGGCATGATGAAGCATTTTTACCACTATAGTGACTCGATGTATTTTGTGACCTTTCGATATCAAACTCAGGAGGACAGGGTAAAAAATCGAAGCCGGGGGTGGTATTTTGAAGTAGACCTCAATTCGAATACGGTGAGAGATGTCGCTTTCGATAAGGATCTCAGCAAAAAATATCAAATCACTCCTATGGTTAAATAAGATTTAAGGGAACCTCTAATCATTCCCAATTTGTCACTTCCGCCCCGTATCAAGTACGGGGTAACGTCCGGTGGGAGTCCAGTAAAGGGAAAAGCTTATGGATTCCGGCTGGAGTTCATCCCGATGAAAATCGGGGCAGGAATGACGTTAAAGAGGTCGTCTTAATATTTAAAGGAGAAGCTTTTATGAAGAAAGAAGTCAAGTGGGGAATGGTGATTGATCTCAAGCGCTGTGTGGGATGTTTTGCCTGCCAAGTGGCATGTAAAGCGGAACATGAGACCCCTCTTGGCGTTTGGAGAATTTGGGTGAAAACTATTCAAAAAGGAACGTATCCGGAAATGGCCACCCTTTCCTTACCTTGGGATTGTCCTTACTGCGAGCGCCCCGAAGAAGCGAGATACCCTCGAATGTCAGTTCTTTTCTTACCTTGGCTGTGTAACCATTGTGATCGCCCGATCTGTAATACGGTCTGTCCGGTAGGGGCTGCCTATAAACGTAAAGAAGACGGTATTGTGATGATTGATCCTCACCGCTGTATCGGCTGTAACTATTGTAGAGCTGCTTGTCCTTATAACGCCCGATTCGCGAACCCTATCACCGGTATGATTCAGAAATGTGACTTCTGTGTCCATCGGGTTGATTCTGGCCTTCAACCAGCCTGCGTGGAAACATGTCCGACCCATGCCATAGTATTTGGGAATTTGAAAGACCCGAGTAGTAAAGTGTCTCAACTGATTTCAAAGGAGAAAGTTCAGGTTCTCAAACAGAATATGGCCACTTATCCTAATGTCTACTACATTCATCTGGATAAGGATGTCGCGGATCCACTTAAAGGATGGGAAAAGCACTATTATCATAAAGAATACGAAAACTTATAAATAGAATTCAAAAAGGGACAATTATGGAAGTTCAACTTTTATACAATGTTTTTCATCATGAATCGGTTAGCATGTTGATTGCCATCTATTTTCACATCGTCGGGCTCCATGCAGGGTGTTCGATTGTATCGATCACTGCCACCTTGATGGGAAAAAAGGAATATAAACCTGTGGCTAAGATTGGAGCCATCTTTGTCATCATCCTTTTCTCCATATCGCCCATTTTTCTTTTAACGGATCTGTTTCAACCCTTGCGTTTTTGGTATCTCTTTCTCCATTTCAATCCCACTTCGCCCCTCAGTTGGGGAACCTTCATCCTCTGCGCTTACCCCATCTTCACGGGAATTTACATCTACTTTTTATTTAAAGGAAATGTTAGATGGTCAAAAATTTTCGGTGTGATCAGCCTTCCCACTGCTATTGGTGTTCACGGATATACAGGTTTCGTCCTCGGTTTTGCCAAATCCAGAGTCCTATGGAACACCGCTGTCATGCCCTCTTATTTTCTGGCTTCAGCAATGATTTCAGGAATGGCTTTTATGCTCATTGTGGCTCTGGTTCGCTACCGTTTTACTTATCAGGACAAATCACTTGAGGATAGGGAGAAAGATTTAGAAATCATCGACCTTCTTGCGAAATGGATGGCGGGGTTTATGATCCTAAATGTTTTCTATGTGTTTTCTGACCTCACTGTGATGTATTACCACACGGAGGATGCCTTTGAGACTGTTGAGCTTGTCCGTCTTGGTAAATTCAGCTTCCTGTACATCTGGGTGGATAATGTCCTGGGGAATATTGTCCCTGCTCTCATTATAATTTTCAGAAGGACACGGAGGTCACATCTTCTATTATTGATTGCTGCGATCTTGGCTTCCATTGGTGTCTTTATCATGAGATATGTGATGGTTTTTGGAGGGCAATACGTGCCTTTGAGTTGATGGAAGGAGAATGGTAATGATACGTCGTGATTTTTTAAAATTATGCCTTGGCAGTATCCCGGCATTCCTGTTTCACCATTATCTTGGGTTCTCTGCCTATGCTAAGGAGGTGTTTGGAGGAAAGCAGGTCTCGCGGCATACGAGGAAGGCCCTCAAAGGGATTCCAAGTATCTGCCAACTTTGCCCTGCCCATTGCGGGATCATCGGTTTCTTAGAAGGCGATCAGTTGGTGAAGATTGGAGGGAATCCAAAACACCCCAACAACCTCGGAAAGTTATGTGCCAGAGGTCTGGCCGGCTTAAATATGGCCCATGACCCCGATCGAATTACCTCCCCTTTGATCAGGAGAGGAGAACGAGGAAAAGGGCAATGGGAGAAGATCTCTTGGGAGAAGGCCTATAGTGAAATCACTTCAAGATTGAAAACAATATATCAAAGCGGACAGAAGGGAGACTTCGTTTTCCAATCAGAACATGAGCCCGATGGCATCATCGGGCGGTTCTTGGAAGCCTTTGGCAAGACCCTTATTCTCAGTGAGGATAGCCTCGATTTTGCCAATAGGGACTGGGGTCAATGGCTCACCTGGGGGGAGGAGAGAGGAGTTCCTGATGTGATCAATAGTCATTACATTCTAAATTTTGGCTCCAATCCTTATGAGGCACACGAATATTACGCAGGTTTTATAGGAAGATTGATAGAAGCCAGGGTCCAAAATAAAGCCAAGCTGGTTACTTTTGATGTAAGGCTGTCCTACACAGCCGGAAATAGCGAGGAATGGTTTCCTGTTTCCCCCGGGACCGATGGAATGGTGGCTTTGGCCATGGCCAATGTTATCGTTAAGAATAATCTCCATGATAAAGATTTTATTGAGAAGTGGACAAACACCTCTATCTCATCACTGGAAAAGCACTTATCTCAGTATACCCCAGAGATGGCGGAGAAGACAAGCGGGGTAGCGGCATCGGATATTGAGAGGATTGCCAAGGGATTTGCCCTATCGAGGCCTGCCGTAGCCATTACGGGCCGCGGTGTGAGTAGCCATTTGAACGGCGTCTATAATGAGAGGTGTATTTTCCTTTTGAATGCCGTTGTAGGAAGCATTGATATTCCTGGGGGATATTGTCTTCCAAGGACTTATCGTTTTGAAGAACCAGACTTAAAGCCATCTTTCCAAAAAGGGAAGGTATTCGATTTAGAAAAGGTCCAAATCACCCCCCAAAAGTTTATCTCCATGGTGAAACGTGGAAAATTAACCCCGAAATTGTATTTTGTTTCTGAATCCAACCCTGCCTATAAAAACCCTGAGAGTGGTTTAACTTCCGAAGTATTGAAGAACGAAAAGTTAATTCCCTATATGGTGGTGGCAGATAGCCATATGACTGAAACAGCCGCATTCGCTGACATCATCCTTCCCGCTGCTACCTACTTAGAGAGCTGGGGGCTCGACTCCTCCCCAGCAATGGACTTAAACCCCTTTGTTGGACTTCAACAGCCTATCGTTTTCCCGTTTACCAAATCCGTTCCCATCTCAGATATCTGCATAGAGCTTGCACACAGAATCGGTGGGGATCTACCGCGATACTTCAAATTCAATTCTACAGAAGAATATATCAAAAAGGTTGTCTCAGGAATTAAGAAATTGGAAAAAGGCGGGGGCCTCAAATACTTAAAAGAGAACGGAGTTTGGTTCGATAGCCAAGTGAAGCCGAAATACAGATCGTATGAATTGGACAGGTTTAACACGCCCTCAGGGAAGATTGAAATCTATTCAGAGAAATTGAAAAGAAGGGGATTCCAACCTCTTCCCACTTACGAACCGATTCCAGGCCATGGAGACCTTCAAGGGAAGTTTGTCCTCGTGACGTATGAACCCAATGTAATGGGATCGAGGACAGGAAATTTTAAATGGCTGGCCGAGATTAAGCATTGCAACCCAGTTTGGATCAATAAGGATGTTGCCAAACAACTTCATATTGGAGAAGGAGATCGTATTAAAATTTCCACCCGAATCGGATCATTTGTGACGGACGCACGCTTAACCTTCGGTATCCACCCGAGAGTGATCGCTATCGAAAGAAATTTAGGTCATTGGGGAGTTGGACATATTGCCCGCGCCAAAAGATTTAAAAGCAAGGATCCGAACACCAATTTAGTCTGGTGGGAAAAAGAAGGAAACGGTATCTCTCCCAATCCAATCGTCTCTGGAAATTCTGATCCAATCGGTGGGGGAGAGGCCTGGAATGATACTTTGGTGATCGTTTCGAAGGCCTAGGAGAAGGATGGATGAAGGTATTTAGAAAGATAAAATCGATAAGATCTAAGATAAATATTAAAAAGATTTTGAAATCAAAATGGGTTATTTTTGTGGTCGGCCCCCTCCTCACCTTGATCGGACCCGTGTTGGTGGTCTGGGTAGGACACACATTGACGGCTCATCCGGTCATCTGCCTTTCGTGTCATGCAAGACAGACCAGTATCTCCATGTGGGCACCTTCTTCAATTCATCCTACCCGTGTCACTTGTGTGAATTGTCATGCGAAAGTCGGTCAAATGTTTCCCCGGGATTTTTTCGCTGATGAGCGGGTGAATGAAAACTGCTTATCTTGTCACAAGCATGTGGCTGAGAAAGAGAAGGAAGAAGCCCATCATATGAAAATTGCTCACAAACTTCATGTTGAAGAGTCAAAACTCATGTGCATTGACTGTCATAGAAATATTGCCCACGAAAAAAGGGAGGTCGGGACGAACCGTCCCCGCAGATTAACCTGCATGGAATGCCATGAAGAGGCGATTTCAGGAGGACCTGAAGCCTGCATGAAATGCCATACGAAGATCCCCGTGAAATCCCCCTCGTAATCGTAAGAAGTCGATCAAGATGAATTACTTCTTTGAACTTTTTCCCAGGATCATTAAGTTTTTTTCTACAAGAAAAAAGGAGGTCATCTGGGGCCTTCTTTTTTTTCTTGTTATCGTCTTATTTTTAGGGGGGTTTAAATATTCAGAAAGCCCTTCGTTTTGTGGTCTCTGTCACAACATGAAGGAATATGTTGAGTCTTGGAAAACATCCTCGCATAACAAGGTGACTTGCTTGAGTTGTCACCGCAAACCAGGCATTTGGAATCATCTGAGAGGGAAAGGGGAGGATCTCCAACTCGCATTGACTTATATCATTATCGGGAGAAACATCAAAAAAATCCATTATGAAATTGATGATGGTAACTGTTTACAAAATGGGTGTCACAAAACAGATGATCTGAAAGGGGATATGATATTTAAGAATGTCAACTTTCCTCATGGAAGACATCTGGGTGAGTTGAGAAGAGGAATAAGGCTTCGTTGCACCTCTTGCCATGCTCAGCTTGTCCAGGGAGCTCACCTCACTGTTCACGAGACCAATTGTTTTATCTGTCATTTTTATCGAGCCGGACCCCAGGGGGAGGAGGAATGTATATCTTGTGCTGTTGGAGGATGTACCTCTTGCCACATCGAACCCAAAGGGGACATTAAAGTCAAAGGTTGGAACTTCAATCATCGGAAATATATTGCAAGAGGCGTTGCCTGTGAAAAGTGTCATGTCAATGTGATACGAGGGGACGGCCATGTCCCTGAGGGGAAGTGCTTCCAATGTCATAATGAACCAGAAATATTGAGAACCCAATATGCCTCTCCCTTCATGCACAAAAATCATGTCACCGACCACAAGATTGAATGTTCAGATTGCCATAGCCCCGTTCAGCACGAGATCGGACCGATTCTTACCTTTACCCATTCTCCAGCAATATGTGATAAGTGCCATAGTAAGGAGATCCATCTCGGACCCAGAGAATTATACCGTGGGAGTGGAGGAATTGGAGTTCCGGACTCCCCCAGCCTTATGTTTACAACGAATGTCGACTGTATCGCATGCCATCGAAAAGGAGAAGAGAGCCAAGCTGCGCTTCATACTACGAGGTATATGGAAAGGGCGATTGGTGAAGCTTGTGTGGACTGTCATGGTGAGGGGTATGATGAGACCTTAAAACATTGGAAGGCTCTACTTTCAAAAGTGGAAAATGAGACAAATCAGCGTATCTTTAATGTCCAAAAAATTCTATACGAAATAGAAAAGACCAGAGGAAGCTCTGCAGATTTCAAAAAGGCTCAAAATCTCCTCAACCAAGCGCGCCACAACTACAGCTTTGTTCTTCTGGGGAAAGGAGTTCACAATATCGAATATGCCTTCAAACTTCTCAATTCATCCAATAATAAGACAGAACAAACCTTGGCAGCCCTCAATAAGAATTATAAGCCAAAGGAGTTTAAGACCGAGATGACATGTATTACCCTTTGCCATGTGGGGATGGAGAAGTTATCCGTCCCCTTCAATGACATCAAATTTTCTCATGAGACACATGTGGTTCGAAAAAGCCTAACGTGTTTGGATTGCCACTCCCCTCGTCAAAATCATGGAAAGACCTTTCAAACGAACTGTTCAAGCTGCCATCACGGAAAAGAGATCGAGAAAGTCAAGTGTGGAGACTGTCATATCTCGGTAAAAAGACTGGTTCAGGGAAAAGGGGGGATCGGTGTTCAAAGTAGGCCAAGCAATAAGTTAGATGTGGTCGAATGTATTGATTGCCATCGTGATGTCCCAGCAAAAAAGAGGGGTACCTTTGATGCGATTAAGAAACGTTGTATCGAATGCCACGACCAGAGTTATGGAGAGATGGCAGCAGGTTGGAAATCGGTCTCTGAAGGATTATTGAAGAAAGTGGTCCCAAAGATCGATAAGGTCAGGGAAGAGATTAGGAGGATTGAACTTCGAAGAGGTCACACTTTTGTCTATCGAAAATTATTTGGGGAGGCAGAATTTAATTATAATTTAGTGAAAAAAGGAAATGGAGTCCACAACCCGGAGTATGCGGAAGAATTATTAGAATTCGCCAATCATCGACTGGAGGAAGCGATTAAACAGTTGGCCAAAAAGAAATAGCCTCCTTTTTTCAAAATATAGATCGAATTGACCTATCAAGAGGGAGTCCTTGTCCAATCTATTTCCTCAGGTGATCAATCGAAATAAGTCGTCCATTTCGTCCTAATCCAATCCACCCGTTTAGATGATCTCCTGGTTTTCAGTGAAACGTCCCTTATTTCTATTCTCCTTCTTCCTAAAGAAGAAGAGGGCGGCACTTAATACAACAATCCAGAATAGGAGAAAAAAGAGGACAATAAGAAGGATAATTAAAAAGCCAAAAATAATTTTTGACATACTTCCTCCCTTTTATGGAAATCTTAGAAAAGTCAATGAGGCAACTATAGAATAATTTAAATGAAGCTGTGCATTAAAATCAATATGGAATTAATCCTTGTGAAAAAATTTATTTTTATTGAAAAACTTGGAAATTAGTGTTAAACATTAAACATTTCAAAGCAGTAGAGTCTTCGATGAAGAAATTTAAAATTTCTATTTCTGTCGATAAATTTAAAAATTTTTATCGTATGGAGAACTTAAGAGAGGTTTATCAATTAATCAAAGCATTTTGGTTTGATATTTTTTTAAGTTTTAAAAAAGGAGCTCAAGAACACACCCGGGCAATCAAGACCTCTCTTGCCATTTGTATTATTGCATTCATTATTCTCTCCCTGGCTCTTCTTAAATTCACGGAAAGCTCTACCTTCTGCGGGCTCTGTCATCAGATGGATGTCTATATGGATTCGTGGAGGACTTCCAGCCATAAACACGTGACGTGTACGAAATGTCACTATGAACCTGGATTTTATAATCATATGAGAGGCAAGTGGGTGGATGGCCAGGTATCACTGGCCTATTTCCTTTCCGGGAAAAGGCCGAGCATGCCTCATGCACAGATCAGCGATGCGAGCTGCCTCCAGAGGGGTTGCCACAAGACCGAAGAACTCCGTGGAGATATGTTCTATAAGAATGTAGCCTTCTCCCATGATAAACATTTAGGCGAATTGAGAAGGGGGATGGAGCTTCGGTGCACCTCCTGTCACGCCCAGCTCGTTCAGGGAAAACATCTTACCGTTCACGAAACCAACTGCTTCGTCTGTCACTATTATAAAGCTGGTCCCAAAGGGGAGATGGACTGCATTTCTTGTGCCATAGGGGGTTGTACTTCCTGTCATTTAGAGCCTAAGGGTGACATCCGGGTCAAGGGCTGGAGCTTCAATCACCGAAAGTATATCGCTAGAGGGGTGGCCTGCGAGAAATGCCACCTCAGTGTTGTTCAGGGCGATGGTCATGTCCCGGAGGGAAAATGTGGGGAATGTCATAATGAGCCTATCTTACTGAGTACGAAGTATACCTCCCAATTCATGCATAAGAAGCATGTCACCGACCATAAGATTGAATGTGTAAATTGTCATACCCCTCTCCGACATGAGATTGGGCAGATTCAAACCATGACTCATATCCCATCCAATTGTGACAGGTGCCATTCCAAGGAAATGCATCTTGGGCCAAGGGAGCTATATAGCGGGACTGGGGGCATTGGTATCCCAAGCTCCCCCAGCCTTATGTTCACGACCAATGTTGACTGTATCGCCTGCCATCGAAAGGGTGAAGAAAGCCAGGCAGCGCTCCATACAACAAAATATGTGGAGCGAGCGATCGGAGAAGCCTGTGTGGGCTGTCATGGAGAGGGATTCGATGAAACTCTGAAAACATGGAAGACTCTGCTCTCCAAATCAGAGAATGAGACCAATCAGAGGATTTTTAATGTTCAGAAGGCATTATATGAATATGAAAAAATCAGTGGAAGCACGGCCGTTTTCAAAAAGGCTCAAAACCTCCTCAACGAAGCTCGCCATAATTACAGCTTTGTCCTCTTGGGGAAAGGGGTTCACAATATCGAATATGCCTTCAAACTTCTCAATGCGGCGAACAATAAGACCGAACAGTCCCTCGCGGTCATCGATAAAAATTATAAGCCACAGGAATTTCAAACCCGGATGACCTGTACAAGCCTTTGCCATATTGGAATAGAGAAGCGGACCGTCCCTTTTAACGACATAAAATTTTCCCATGAAACCCACAACGCAGGCCAAGGGCTGAAATGTTCGAGTTGCCATACTCCCCGTGAGAACCACGGTAAAACGTTTATGAAGAATTGTGCGGAATGTCATCACGGTACGGAAGTGAAGAAAGTTAAATGTGAAGATTGTCATGTAAATATGAAGAGACTCATTCAGGGAAAAGGAGGCATCGGCGTCAAAGAGAGGCCGAGCGATAAGTTGGATGTTGTCGAATGTATTGATTGCCATCGTGGTGCAACAGTAAAAAAGAAGGACAGCTTCGATACGATAAAAAAACAGTGTGTCCAATGTCATGATCAGAGTTATGGGGAGATGGCAATTCGATGGAAAACGACCTCTGAAGCATTATTGAAGAAACTGGCTCCCAAGCTGGCCCAGACCAAGGAGGAGATCGATCGGATTGAACGCCGGGGAGGGCATACCTTCGTCTATAGGAAGTTGTATGGGGAGGCAGAGTTTAATTACAATTTGGCAAAGGATGGAAAGGGAATCCACAACCTTGAGTATACAGAAGAATTATTAGAATTTGCCAACCGTAGACTGGATGAGGCTGTCAAACAATTGGCCAAAAAGAAGTAGACCTCAATCCCAAAAGAGTCGAAAACTAATAATCTTTCATTTTCCCCATAAATTAAAGTAAATTCCCATTTGATTGATCTTCCGATCATGTAGGCTGTAAGTAGTTCCTATTAACCTTGAAAACCATATAAGATTCCACTTCATGTTGTGTCGTTGGGACGTTACTTTTTAGAGCTAATAGACCATTTGAATGGAACGGGGTCATACACAAAGAAAGACTTGACAAAGGTATTAAAATTTAATAAATTTTTTCACAATATATGTGAAAGGAGTCACAAAATTGAAGTATCAAAAAATCCCCGAGGCGACAATTAGGAGATTATCGAGGTATTCGAGATGCCTGGAAGAGATGGAGGAAAAGGGAGAGAAAGTTGTTTCCTCTGCTCAATTAGCCAATAAATGCATTGTGAATGCAGCTCAGGTGAGGAAAGATCTGGCCTATTTTGGAGAATTTGGGATTCGAGGCGTGGGTTATTATGTGAGAGATTTGCTTAATAATATTAAGAAAATATTGGGATCAAACAAAGAGTGGAGGATGGCGCTCGTTGGAGTTGGAAATTTGGGGTCCTCCCTCCTGGATTATAAGGATTTCTTGAAACAGAATTATACAATCGTAGCTTCATTTGATATTGATCCTCCGAAAGTGATTGGCAGGGTCTCAGAAAAACTGGGCAAGCCGGTAGAGGTCTTTCATATCAACAAAATTAAAGAAGTCGTAAAAGAGAGAAAGATTGAGATTGGACTGATCACGACCCCCCCCTCAGAGGCTCAGAGCGTGGCCGACCTGTTGGTGGAAGCGGAGGTAAAAGGAATTCTCAACTTTGCCCCAGCACAGATTACAGTCCCCGAGGGTTTTGTGTTGAAGGATGTTTTTTTCACCACCATCTTAGATAATTTAGCTTACCTTTTATCAAACTGAAGTTGATTCCTGGAAAATAGAATTCTCTATTTCCCCATCCTTCGTATCACTCGTATCGTTTAGGCCATTTTTACCTGGAGGAAAGTACAAGCTGGATTTCAGGTATGAGTGATTTAAAAGATTTGCCTAATGGGAATTCAATTGACTCGACGGTAAAAACTACCTATATTAAAATAAGTTTTTTTATTCCATGTGATGAAGGATGGAGGGAAAATATGGAGAAGAGAAGATACTCATCTCCCTCTATGGTGACTCGGCTCCCTGGACCTGAAGCAAAAAAGGTCTTGAGGAAGGATCAAAAATTCGTCTCCCAATCTTACACGCGTGTCTACCCTCTTGTCGTTAAAAAAGCTAGAGGGATATGGGTCGAGGATGTAGATGGGAATCGATTCCTCGACTTTACTTCGGGGATTGCTGTCTGCAATACAGGCCATTGCCATCCGCGATTGGTGGAAGCTATCCGTCGCCAGGCAGAGAAACTCATTCATATGTCCGGCAGTGATTTCTATTATAGTCTCCAATCGAGCCTTGCTGCCAAGCTCTCAGAGATCACCCCCGGACACAAGGGGAAGAGAGTCTTCTTTGGTAATTCCGGTGCGGAAGCGATTGAGGCGGCACTCAAACTGGCACGTTATCATACCAAACGACCTCGAATTTTAGCTTTTCTTGGAGCTTTTCATGGGCGTACCATGGGCGCCCTTTCTTTAACAGCGAGCAAAATAATCCATGAAAGGGGGTTTTCCCCGCTTGTCCCCGGGGTGACTCATGTCCCTTATGCCTATTGCTATCGTTGCCCTTATCATCATCAGGAATATCCTGGTTGTAGTATTGCCTGTGTTGATTGGATTCGTGAAGACCTTTTCAAACGGAGCATTCCTCCGGAGGAAGTAGCGGCTATCTTCGTTGAACCCATTCAGGGCGAAGGGGGCTATGTGGTGCCTCCGCCAGAATTTCATCAAAAACTTTACGAATTGGCAAAGGAGTTCGGGATCCTCTTTGTGGATGATGAGGTGCAGAGTGGAATGGGAAGGACAGGAAAGATGATGGCCATTGAACACTGGGGAGTGGTTCCGGATATCATCGCCTTGGCAAAGGGAGTTGCCTCAGGAATGCCCCTGGGAGCCACTGTCTCCCAGAGTGAGGTGATGGATTGGGTCCCTGGTTCTCATGCCAGCACGTTTGGCGGAAATCCTATCAGTTGTCGAGCTGCTCTCACCACCATTGAACTTCTCGAGGACGGACTGATTGGAAATGCTTCACATGTGGGGGAATACCTCCTCGAAAAACTGAGGGGACTTCAGAAACGATTCCATCTGATCGGTGATGTGAGGGGAAAAGGTTTGATGATCGGGATAGAATTGGTCAAAGACCTGGAGACGAAAGAGAAGGCGATCGAAGAAAGAAGGAAAGTCATTCAGGCCTGTTTTGAGAGGGGGCTTCTCATTTTAGGGTGCGGGGAGAATGTGGTTCGCTTCATCCCGCCTCTGATCATTACGAGGAGAGAGGCGGATACCGCCCTTACGATCTTCGAGGAGGTGTTAAGAAAAGTTGAGAGTGGATTGAGAAATCATCCCCCTGTTCCCAAGAAAAAATGATGGAGGGTAAGGGACGATCGATCACACTTTTATGATTTTTTTGGATGTCTCACGTCGGCTTTAACCTTTATCGTTAAATAAAATTATATAAAAAGGGTGGTGGGTGTGCTGAAAACCTTTACGGCGGCACCTGTAAGCATTTTGTTGCTCAGTTTTCAAGCCGATGACAAAGATTGCCTGAGGTGATGTCGTCTGTTACCCATAAGCCCTAAAAAAATCCGCAATTGTAAAGGGTTGGAAGTACACTCACTGCCCTTTTTAACACGTTAAGGTTAACATTTGGATTAATTCGTCACAGGTCATCAGGTAGGCGAAGCCGTAGCCCAAATTCTTCAATGTGGCGAGATGGTGTTCATCTTTTCCAGTGGCTGTCCCGTCGATCAGGAAGAAGACTCTGTAATCCCTCATAAAGGCATCCCGTGCCGTGGTTTCACAGCAGAGGTTCGTCATCACCCCTGAAATGATTAATTCTTGGATTCCTTTCGATCGAAAGATTGACTCCAGTTGGGTCTCATGGAAAGCACTGTAACGCTTCTTAGGAAGAATGGTATCCTTTGAAACAATCTTTATCTCCGGGATAAATTCCCAATCCTTTGTCCCGTGTCGGATCACCTCGCCCCACCATTCCCCAAGGACTCCGCCATCGGAGGAGGGATCGGTGTGACCATGCTGTGTGAAGACGATCGGAATTTTTTTTTGTCTGCAGGCTTGAATCACTCCAGAGATATTTTCCAAGACAGGTTGAATAATTCGTTGAAAATAGCTCTGCATATCAATGACGAGGAGGGCAGCATGCTTCGGATCGATGGTCACCCTCCTCTCCCGGTAAGGTTGCAATTCCTTCAAAATATTTTGGAGAGAGAGTTTCATCTTTTTCTCGATAAATAGTTGATGACGATCTGTGCATAAATATGGGCAGCCTGGACTAAAGCCTCCACCTCCACCGATTCGTCTCTTGTATGGATCTGATTCGTGTCTCCCGGACCCAAGATGAGAGTTGGAATGCGACAGTGGTTAATATAAAAACGTGAATCCGTAAATCCCGAAAACGCTCTCAGCGGCGGCTTTTTCCCCATCACCTTTTGGATGGCCTCGACACCAATTTTGGCAATTTCCTCTTCAGGATCGACTTCAGAAGGTTCTGCAAAATCGATTTCCTCCATGCGATATTGAAAAAGGGGATCTTGTAATTTCACAGAATCTAACCTTTCTTTGATTTCTTTTAGAACTTCTTCCTTCTTCTCAGCAGGCAACATTCGTCGATCCAATTCAATCTCACAACAGTCAGGGACGATATTAATTTTCGTGCCGCCTCGAATGGTTCCGATGCTTAGGGTGGGCTTTCCCAGCAAGGGATGTTCCTTTTTCATAGGAATTAAATTTATTTGATGAATTAACTTCGTCATTTTTTCGATAGCATTCACTCCCCAATGAGGTCTTGCGCTGTGGGCTGATTTCCCAAGTGTGGAAATTCTGAGCCAAAGAGCTCCCTTATGGGCGATGACAGGATGGAGGTCAGAAGGCTCTCCTACGAGGGCGGCGTCCCCTCGGATTCCTCCCTTTCGGGTTAAAAAACCCATGCCTTGATGACCATGAGATTCTTCATCGGAGACAAGATGGAGTATCACAGCGCCTTGATGGAGATGGGTTTTCGAACGGTCTATCATGGAGAGGGCATGAATGAAAGAAGCAATTCCACTCTTCATATCCGATGCCCCACGGCCATAAATCCTTCCCTTGTGGAGTTTTCCCCGAAAAGGTGGATACTTCCATTGAGAAGGATCTCCAGCAGGGACCACATCCAGATGGCCATTGAAGATGAGCGTTCGGCCACCTTTTCCCCATCTTCTTTCGGCGATGAGGTTCCATCTCCCTTTGGGAGAAAGAAGGGTTTTTACTCTGAACCCCATCAAGGAGAGGAGAGGCTTCAAAAATTGCGCAGCTACTTTTTCATTTCCAGGCGGGTTTTCCGTGGGGAGTTGAACTAACCGGGTGGTTAAGTCCACTAATTCTTTTTTTCTAATGAACCTTTGCAAATTCATCTTCCACACCTCTTGACATGTTTCATCTTACAAAGAAAGAAGGGCAAAGGCAACCAAAAATTGGGCTGACCGTCCATCACTTTTTAAAACAGATGGACAGGTGGATAAAGCTGTGGAAACCCGTCCATCTGTTTCAAGCGCTTCCTTAAACGCGTGACCGGCTTATCTTGTCGATACGACGACCTATTTCAATGAAAGGGATCGACGGTCAGAAAATTGGAATTGCCCACCCCCCAGTTTTCCCTTCTCTTCCCCGGTGGCCTGGACAAACCCCTCTCCAAGGCTTCATCAGGCCATACTTCAGATGGCAGGGGTCACCCGTCTTCTGCAGCCAAGAAGACTCCTG
>Ga0209164_1002663_pt1 | contig 18350 bp, 16 predicted proteins | sample MTBNYHSulfiMetaG_FD_187458 | JGI IMG/M metagenome (GOLD analysis project Ga0209164, IMG submission 187458) | Enrichment culture microbial communities from rom New York Harbor, USA that are MTBE-degrading - MTBE-NYH (New York Harbor Sulfidogenic)... | ecosystem: Environmental > Aquatic > Marine >...
CACTGAGCAGTTGCCTCAGTTCCAGACTGCGCAAGTTCTTCTCAAGGCTGCGCGTCTTTTGCTGCGCTTCATACAAGGTCTCTTCGTCTTCTTCTTCAACAGCCATATCTAAAAGAACTTCGCAGTCCTCAAGATCCTGCAGGAATTGTTGCCAGGTTTGAAGCAGCTCATTGTGGCGCGAGCGTTCCTTGAGGATATGCTTGCTCTCCTCCGGCTTGTCCCAAAAATCGGGTTTCAACAAGATTTTTTCGATCTCCGCCAAACGTTTCCGTCTGCCTTCTATGTCAAAGGTAGCCTCCAAGAGTATGAAACCTTTGCGATGCTTCCCTTTGTCTTGTTCTCAGATCTGTTACATCAATGTTTGCCATAGAATGTCTCCTTTGATTTTATCGATAATACCGCTCGAGTTAATTTTCATGATACCTTAAAAAATAAGATTCTGTTTCGTTTCACACAAACTTCCAAGGTTCCAGCCAAAGCGACTGCTCAAGGGGGGCTCGCCGTCCGGCCCTATGATAAATGCACAGCTCCACGCTCCCTGCTCCATTTTTCCCCTTCCGGCCTGCTGAGTTCCGAATAGGATATTACGATCAACGCCGCGAAGACACAAAACCACGCAAAAAGATCGCCCCATTCCGCATAAAACGTCTTGACGTGAATCGGATGAACATCTGCGACCAGATAGCCCTGCTCGTTCAAAGGAATGCTGCCAAGGGTCTTGCCTCTTGCATCATAAATGCAGCTGATTCCGGTATTGGCGGAACGAAGCAACGGAACCCGGAATTCGATCGCTCGCCAGCCTGCCATCTCTTTGTGTTGATAAGGAGCACTGCTGGTCCCAAACCACGCATCGTTGGTGATACTGACAAGACTGTTTGCCCCGTGCCGGACGGCAGAACGGGCCAATTCCGGAAAAATCGCTTCATAGCAGATCAATACCCCAAGGCGCATATCATTGATTCTAATTGGCGACGGATCGTCGCCGGCTATGAAATCGCCGGCAGCTTCAACCAGTTTATGCACGAAGAAGAGTATCTTCTGATATGGAACATATTCACCGAAAGGTACCAAGTGCTGCTTTGCATAATCATCAACCATTTTCCCGTCGGAGTTGATCAGGTATGCGGCATTGAGGAGTCGAGGCTTTCCTTCGACCGCTTTGGCCGCAGGGCTTCCCAATAAAACGGGGACTCCTATCTCCCGGATCATCTGATTCAATTGTATGGTCAGGTTCTGCTCTATGCCGTAAAAGAAGGGCACCGCAGTTTCCGGCCAAACAATCAGGTCGGGTCGAGGATCGTGGCTCGCTGCAGCAAGAGAAAGCTGGAGATAACGGTTCAGGGTTTCCTGCTGAAAAAGAGGATCCCATTTTTGCGCCTGGTCGATGTTACCTTGCACAACCGCTACGCTCCAAGGAGCGACCTGCGCTTGCAGTTGCTCCACCATCTTCAATCGCCATGAGCCGTAGAAAGCAACGGCAATCAAGCACACCAGTGCAATGATGGGACTCAAGCGCAGGCGAAATCGGCCGAAGCAGGCCATGACAGTCGTATTTACCAGCACTATGAGCCAGCTTATGCCGTAAACCCCGGTAACGTCGGAGACTTGTATCAACCACGTAAGAGGAGTCTGAGAGTAGCCCAGGTTTGCCCAGGGGAATCCTGTCAGCAAATGAGCCCGGATCCATTCCAGCGAGACCCAAACGGCGGGCAGGCCGAGTATCCAAAGCCAGGGACGATGCTCCAACCGATGTGAAGCCAAAGCAAAAGTGGCCGGATAGATGGCCAGATAGCTGGAGAGCAACAGCAAAATCACGATGGCCAACGGTAGAGGGATGCCGCCGTAGTGGTACACGACGTAGCGAATCCAGTAGAGCGTCGTGAGGTAGTGTGCCAGGCCGCAAATGAATCCGAGAGCCAGAGCCTGCGTGGCGCTCTTGCCGTGCAGGGCTATAAACAAAGGCAGCAGCGCCACCCAGGATACAAAATAGAGCTCAAACTTGGGGAATCCCAAGGTCAACAATATACCACTCGAGATGCTTAAGAGAGCCGCAAGCCCCATGTCACTATCTGCTTGGATTAAGGGCGGAAATATCTGTTCGTTGCTGGCAGGTTTTGGAATCAACAGATTCCAAGGTGGAAATCAGCCGTTCCTTCCAGCTTCCCGGAAACAAAACAAGGAAAGCAAGCGGATTCAGTAAAAAGATTCCTCTGAAGACGATGAGACAAGCTTTGCCTGATCACTGCTACGGATGCGTATCTTTTCAATTTTACGGCTGTTTGCGGCTTCGATTACCATTTCGATATTCTGGTACTGGATGCGCTCGTCGACGTCCGGAACTCTTCCCAGCAGGCTGATAACAAAGCCTGCCACAGACTCGAATTTTCCTTCCGGAAATTCTACATGCAAATAATCTTCCAGATCTTCAACGTCAAGGCGAGCATCAACCGTGATCGAGCCGTCCTCGTTTTCGGCAATCAGTTTTTCCTCGGCATCGTACTCATCCATAACATCGCCGATTATTTCTTCGATGATGTCTTCCAGGGTAAGAATGCCGGCGGTGCCGCCGTACTCGTCGATGACGATGGCCATGTGTGATTTCTTGTCACGCAGATCCTTGAGCACCTCACTGATCTTTTTGGTCTCAGGAATGAAGTAGGGCGGCCGCAGCATCTCGCGGAAATTCTCCATCTCGCTGCACCAATAACTGAGCAGATCCTTTGCGTGAAGTATACCTATGATGTTGTCGACGCTTTCCTGGTAAATGGGGATTCGCGAATGACCGCTCTGCACGATCAGCTTGATAATATCGGCGAGGGTCGCGTCTTCCGCCCGGGCGCAAACCACTTCCGTGCGGGGAACCATGATCTCTCGCGCAATGGTGTCGCGAAAGGAGAAAATACCCTGGATCATCTCACCTTCATCTTCCGAGATGAGTCCACGCTGCTCCCCTTCATCGATCAACTGCTGGATCTCTTTTTCTACATCTCCATGGGCTTCAAGCCGGGCAAGCCGGCGAAAGAACATTCTGAGCCACTGTTGAAAGCCTATGGCCGACTCGTCTTCCAATGTCAAACTCTTCCTCGAGCACTCGCTGATGGGAAGACCCCACCAGATTGGCTAAGTTAATGGCATCGCTATATTATTTAATTACTAAAATTTAACAAGCTGTCCGCTTTTTGTCTAGAAAAATATACGAGAGAAGTTTGTACACAAGGCGGGCAGCCAGAAAATCCGGAGCCGCCAAATGCGGGATAGGCAGAAGCTCCATAACATCAAATCCCACCACTTGTCGATCCCGGGCAACCTCTCTTAGCAGCGCCGTCACCTCCTGCCATGTCATGCCGCCGGGCTCGGGGGTACCCACGGCCGGCATACAGGAAGGATCGAATACATCCAAATCAATACTGATGTAAACCTCCGGCCCCAGGCGACCAACAACTTCTCTCCACCCATTCTTTGCTGAAAGTTGATGCGCAAAGAAGCACGGAATATTACGCGCTTTAATTACATCATACTCATCGGCGCTCAAAGAGCGGATACCCACTTGAACCAGCGGAGCACGCTTTAACGCATGACGCATGACGCATGCATTGCTGTAAGCACTGCCCTGGTATTCTTCACGCAAATCGGCATGAGCGTCGAGATGAAGGATGGTAAGATTCCTAAATTTCTCCACCACCGCTTGAATCATTCCAAGAGAAAGCAGGTGCTCACCGCCGAGCAGAACCGGCAGCTTACTGTGGGACAACAGAAATTCCCCAGCCCGGCGAACCCGTTCCACCATGTCTCTGGGCGAAGCCACCGTCACCCCAAGCTCACCAACTGTGAAAATGCCCTCTCGGTAAGCTTCTGTGCAGGTCTCCTCATCAAACAATTCGAGCTCTCGGGAGGCCTGTAGAATAGCACGCGGCCCTTCGCGGGTTCCTGTACGGTAAGTGGTGGTGCCATCATAGGGCACAGGCAAGATGACTGCTCGTGAGTCGTTGAAGGCTTCCTGGCGAACCGGCAGCCCCAAAAATGAATAATGGGGTACCAAGCGTTCTATCGGCTCGGACCCCATTGCTTCTGGCCAATTTGACATTCCTGCTACCTTGAGCGCTGCATGAGCATGCGATCCATGCGGACCACCTGAGCGGATTCCGAAATGTTATTGGGAAACTCCTGCCCCCGATCGAGTACTTTCATCTCGTATTTCTGAATCTGGAAACGCTCTTTCACGAACTCCACCGCAAGCTCGGTATCGAACGGCTTGCATGAAAACATATCCAGACTTAAATACTGCTTTTCCGGAAATGTGTGTATACTGATGTGGCTTTCGGCAATCAGTACAAAACCCGATACGCCCCAGTCTTCAGGCACCGTTCCACTGTAGCGGAAGACGTAAGGAGGCATAATCTTAGTCATACCCATCCGCGCGGGGTAATGGTCGAGGAAATCGCAAATCAAATTGATGTCCTCCAGAGCGGATCGATTGCAGCCATATCCATCCACCATAAGGTGGACCCCAAAACCGAATTCAGGTTTGCCCATGCCCATGGCAGTCACCTCCTGACTTTGCTACGAGGGCCGTACGGTCCTCTGTATCCTCTATTTCTGCCGCCCAACACCTGGAGATGCCACCGCGCGACTTCGAAAAGCGTTGCAGGGCCTTTAACTCACCCAATAACACTTGCTGGACTCGTCATCCGTTTTCGGAGAGCAGACTCATTTCGGTAAATCTTTCCCACGGCAAATTGAGGTGTATAACTAACCAACCCGCATCCGTTCGTCAAGCTTTCAACATTTAATTTTCGTCTACCGACCGGTTTTCCTTTAACAGAGATTTCAAAGAATTCTCGCTTGCTTACCCGGAAAAAGCGGCCGCTGGCAAAAGTGTGCCCTATATAAAGTACGCCACCCGAGGTGTCAAGAGAATTCATGCACCTGGAAATTATTCTTGAATCAAGCTAAAGTCAGCAGAATGAAAGATCAAGAGTCGGAGAATCGAGGCTGGACACTTTGTCCTACGATCAATCTTCAGGTCGACCGTCAAAGCGGATATTGTCTCCGTTCAGCCTGTGCTTGACATAATAGAGAGCGCGATCGGCGCGATGGACCAAATCTTCGATATCTTCCTGTAAGCTTCCGGTTTTTTCGAAGAATGCAGCCAGACCGATAGAGAGGGAGGTGGGTTGAAGGTTCAGCTTATTGTACTTTTCTCTGATTCTTCGCGCTACTTTGAGAGCATGGTCCAGAGTGGCTTCATCCCCGCCCGTAAGGCAGGTCAGCAGCACAGTGAATTCGTCTCCGCCGAAGCGAAAGGCCGTATCCACCTCATGGCGTATGGAAGAGCTCAACACGTCAGCCAGACGAACCAGCAGATCGTCTCCCGCGCCATGGCCAAACTCATCATTGTATTCTTTGAAAGCATCGACGTCCAAATATAACATGAACAGCGAGGTCCTATAGCGTGTAGCCCGCACCACCTCACGCTGCACCACTTTGCGGAAGAACCGGCGGTTGTATAGTCCGGTCAGGGGATCCCGAACAGCAAGGCGCTCAAGCTCCGAGCGCATGAAACGCTCGCGAATGATCCGATTGACCTTCGCCTCCAACTCGTTCAGCGTGAAAGGTTTTATGATGAAATCCACCGCGCCTGCTGCAACAACGTCGGTGTATTTATACTTCATTGTATGTCCTGTCATGGCAATAATATCGGGAGCGGTATTGCCTTCTTGTACTATGCTCTTGATGAGCTCCATCCCATCCATTATGGGCATATCCATGTCCGCGACAATAAGGGAAAATCGTCCCTGTTGTAATACCTGCAGAGCCTCTACGCCATCGCTGGCCGTTGCCACGTCATGGCCGAGAAAAGCAAGCGCCTCCGCCAGAAAATCACAGACTTGCTGGTCATCATCAACTACCAGAATCTTTTGGGAACTGATTTCGACGCCCTCGGTATCCCAAAAAACAGTCTTATTCGTGTTCAGCAAATCAAACACGCCTGATTTGAGCGTCTCATCTGTCAGCTTTTCCTTGTATCCGCGCAAACTATCACCCATCCAGCTCAAATTAAGTACCATACTATCGGTGCAACAGATGCCCCTTTATAAACTTTATCGCCCGATTCAATTGAAAAGTGTAATTTAATTCAACCATGGCCGTTTTACAAACCTTTTTCATTGCATTTTTCCGATGTTTGCCTATGATTCGAATCCTGGGCCTTTGGAGGATATCGATGCAACACGTTGCCATTATTTATAAGAGATCACGCCCGGACGCCAAGACTCTGGCAAGAGAGCTCAAGGTATGGTTCGAGCAGCAACAGATCCAAGTCTTCTGTTCACAGAACATCGACGATTCAGATGTGGCTTGCGGTTATCAGAAGATCGAAATCCCCCGATCCGCTGAAGTCGCCGTTGTGCTTGGAGGAGACGGCACTTTTCTCAGTGTGGCACGATTTCTCGAAGATCGCTCTACCCCCGTTATTGGAGTTAATCTCGGCGGTTTGGGATTTTTGACCGAGATCACCAAGGAATCCTGTTATCGCGAGCTTCAGGAGATCCTGAACGGCCACTACGAAATTGAAGAGCGAATGCGCCTGCAAGTGATCACTCAGCGCGATGGAAAAGAAATCTTCCGTCAGAGTGTTCTAAATGATGTAGTTATTAACAAGGGTGCCCTGGCCCGAATCGTAGACGTGAAAATTAATATCGACGGCCGTTACCTGACTCATTATCGGGCAGACGGACTCATCTTTGCCACTCCTACCGGCTCCACCGCTTATAATCTCTCGGCGGGCGGGCCAATTGTTTATCCTACTGCCCGTTCCACTATTTTGACTCCCATTTGCCCATTCACCTTAACCAATCGTCCCATCATCCTTCCGTCAGAGGTGGTCATCGAGGTTGAATTGGGAGAACGCATCAAGGATGTGACCCTCACCTGCGACGGTCAGGTGGGATGCCAATTGGCTCCTTCCGACACGTTTTTCATTTCCGCCGCCGTCAATCCTTTGCAGCTGATCAAAACACCGAGTATCGATTACTTTGAGATTCTTCGCACCAAATTAAAATGGGGCCAGTACTGACGCTTACTGGCTCGGACTGTATGCCGCCCCTATAGAGCTCTCGCCCACTCGGGTCTCAAATCGATTCTACCCCCCAGAGCTTTATCGATGTGCTCCAGGGCCTTTTCTTTCTCCGCAGGCATTCTAACTTTTAACGCCAAATAGTTGGACGCATGATTAGAAAGGAACAGGCCGCGGGACATTTGAGTGTGTTGAAGCATTTCGCGCAATTCCTGCAGCAGTTCCGGAAGCTGTAGAAGTTGAAATTGCCCGGTTCTTACCTTTTCCCCCAGTTCCGTGTTGGGCAACACCATGAGGGTCAGCACCCCAACATAATTCGGGTCCATAGCCGTCAATACTTCACCGGTGGCGCGAGCGTGCAACAGGGAGCGCTCCAGCCCGGCAATCCCCAGCAAAGCCGTAACGGAAAGCTTTATTCCCACTTCACGAACCCGCTGTCCAGCTTCAACCATGCGCTGCGGAGAAACCCCTTTCCTGATTTCCTGCAAGACTTGGGCGTCGCCACTTTCCAGACCAAGATACACGATGCCCAGACCCAGAGCGCGCAATTCCTCAAACTCGGCGGAGGTTTTCCGCATAATGCTCTTGGCGTTGCCATACAGCCCAACCCTCTGAATCCATGGCATTTCATCTTTTATTCTGGAAAGAATTGCTTTCAGCTTGGCTTGCGGCAATATGAGCGCGTCTCCATCGGTAATGAACAGGCGCCGCAAGAAAGGAAAGTTCTCCGCCGCATAGCGAATATCTCCGGCGATAAGAGCTTCATCCTTGATCTTGAAGCGAACGCCTTTATAGGTGCCGCAAAAGGTGCACTTGTTGTGCGAACAACCCACTGTGACCTGTAAAAGAATGCTGTTGGCCTCACTGGGAGGCCGAATGATCATACCCTCGTAATGCATCCCATGCATGGGCTCCGTTTTACTCCTTTCCTGTAGAGAGTTATCCCAGTTGAATAGCAAGTGAGAAGAGCAACGATTGAGCCAATATTCGGACAATCAGGCTACGGCTCAATTCTGGATCCCAACACCTGCAGAAATTTACGCATCCATTCCGGGTGCCCGGGCCAGGCGGCCGCAGTCACTAAGTTTTCGTCCACATAGGCATTGGAGAAGGTTTCATTGACTTCTCCCCAGTTCGCTCCCGCTCTGAGGATGTCCGGCTTGACCGCGGGGTAAGCTGTGCAAAGTTTGCCTTTAATCACATCCGCTGCAACCAGTACCTGTTGCCCATGGCAAATTGAAGCGATCGGCTTGCCATTGCCGGCAAAGCTACGAACGATTTCCAAGACTCTCTCATTCAGCCTTATATATTCGGGAGCTCGACCTCCAGGAATCACCAGAGCATCATAATTCTCCGGTTGAATCTCAGCAAAGGATGCATTGAGCGAAAAATTATGGCCGGGTTTTTCGCTGTACGTCTGATCGCCTTCGAAATCGTGGATGGCGGTGCGCACAGTATCCCCGACATTTTTTCCGGGGCATACCGCATGCACGGTATGTCCGACCATAGTCAGCATTTGGAATGGAACCATCACTTCATAGTCTTCAACAAAATCCCCTACGATCATTAGAATCTTCTTTACCGCCATCGCTAGCTCCTTTCTTCAGGAATGGTATATAATTTTTCTCCAATACCGCACCAGTTTAACATTTTATATGAAGTTTGAACGTTGTAATGTGAGCTTTGAGACTGCGAGGGCTTCATGGGCTGGGAAAAAAACCAGGTGCGATTGCCTTCAGACCTTCCCTGGCAAAAAGGGCTCCTGGGGTGTGTCGCCTGCATCATCATGCTTTCCGGCTTTATGGTCTGGAAGACACGGCAAGATCTTCGGCCTCTGCCGGACAGCCTCAGCCCCGGCGCTTTCCCCATCGGCAAGGTACAGATGCTGGATCGTCGCGGCATTCCTCTTTCCATCACTTATCAGAATGATTGGAATATTCACGATCAGCGGCCCCTTCACGAAATACCGGCACTGCTGCAACGGGCCTTTATCGACTCCGAAGACAAGCGTTTCTATTATCACCATGGGGTGGACTGGCTGGCTCGACTGCACGCTGTTGTGCAAAATCTTATAACCTTGAGGGCCTCTCGCGGAGCCAGCACGATCACCGAACAGGTGGTGCGAATACTCCACCCGCGCCCGCGCACCATGTGGTCCCGCTGGCTCGAAGGCATCGAAGCTGCTCGCCTGGAAAGACGTTTTTCAAAAGCCGAGCTGCTCGAATTCTATCTCAATCAGGTTCCCTACGCACGCCAGCGGCGAGGCGTAGTCCAAGCGGCCAGTCTCTATTTCGACCGAGATCTGTCAACTCTTAATTTCAAAGAAATGCTGGCCTTAGTTGTTCTGGTAAGGGCTCCATCGAGCATGGATCTGCGGCGTGAAACATCCCGAGCGGATGCGGCGGTGGCAAGGCTTGCCGCCACCATGTTGGAAAGAAGACATATTAGTAAGGACCTATACGAAAATGTCCGAATAAATGATTGGTCACTTGCCGGATTGAGACCGCCCGTGGATGCAGGCCACTTTGTTCAGCATCTTCATGCGAATAAGTCCGCTGCTGCGGATACTTCTTCCGACGCTCAGGGCCACGGCAAAATGGTCACCACTCTGGATGCAGCGTTACAGGGACGTGTCCAGCACATTCTCGACAGTAGGCTTGAAGATTTGCACAACAGTGAAGTAAGCGATGGTGCGGTTCTCGTTGTCGACCATGGAAGCGATGAAGTTTTGGCTTGGGTCAATGGGGGGGGTCTGTCGGACAAGCAACACGGCGGGTGGATCGATGCCGTCGTTGCACCTCGGCAGCCCGGTTCGACCCTCAAGCCTTTTCTCTACGCTCTTGCCTTGGAAATGGGCTGCACTCCGGCTACGCTGCTCGACGATTCTCCCCTGGCGGAAGCTATCGGAGCGGGGCTGCACAGCTTCAACAATTACAGTCGAACCTGCTATGGTCCCGTGCGATTACGCGACGCTCTTGGAAATTCCTTAAACATTCCTGCCATACGAACAATTCAGCTTACCGGCATTGAGCGTTTTCTAGAGGTATTGCAGCGATCAGGATTCAACAGCCTCAGCAAACCGTCTAACCACTATGGTGCGGGACTGGCATTAGGAAATGGTGAAGTGACTCTATATGAACTGGTGCAGGCGTATTCCGTTTTGGCCCGGGGCGGGGTGTTCCGTCCTCTGCGGACGGTCGCACATCCCAAGCATCCGCCTTTACAGCCTTATCGAGTATTCAGTGAGGAATCGGCATCGCTCATCGCAGACATTTTATCCGATCCTCACGCACGCCGACTTGAATTCGGAGAAGGACACCTGCTCCGGCTTCCTGTCCAAACGGCTGTCAAGACCGGCACTTCAAACGATCACCGCGACGCCTGGACGGTCGGGTTCTCCGGTCGTTACGTAGTGGGTGTGTGGATGGGCAACCTGAATCGTACTCCCACCAGCGGCCTCACCGGCACCAGCGGTCCGGCCCTGGTCCTGCGTGCGGTGTTTGCCGAATTGAATCGCCACCGACGATCAGAGCCGCTCAAAATGAGCCGTAGACTCATTCCGACCCCCATTTGCCGAGCCAGCGGACAGCGTCCCACAAGCCGTTGTCCGATCATTCAAGAGTGGTTCGCACCCGGCACCATTCCTCACTTGAAATGTCGGTTTCACCAATCAAAAAAAGAGAGTGACGATGGACTACTCGAGGACAACAACCCCAGTGAAACAATCACTCTGTTGCAGCCGACTCAGGGCCTTGAACTGGCCTTGGACCCGCGTATCCCAGATGAAAACGAAGCTTTTCTCTTCCTGATTGCCAGGGAAATCAAACCGTTAAAGGTCGAATGGATCGTGAATGAAAAGGTTGCGGGAGCTACAGGGACCGATACCTGCGAGTTTGCCTGGCCTCTCGCATACGGTACCCATTACGCCAAGGCGCGGGTTTGGCTGAAGGAGGAGGAGCCTCCGGTCGAAACACCACAAGTTAAGTTTACGGTGAAATGATTATTAGTCATCTCCCAGCCATGTCGGAATTTTTTCGGTAATCAGCCACTCAATGGCGTCACGGCATGTTCTATAGGAGTCGAGGCTTTGTCCGTAGGGGTCGCGCACATACCAGTTGATGATTCTTGGCCAATAGCGTGCAGGAATTAACGCTACCAGCGGATATTCCGAGAGATTGACAATGGAATGAAATTTCTGCGGATCAACTTCTTGAATACCTTTTGAGTAAAATCCCTCTACGGGAATTTCGAGCTCTTCAAGCACCTTAATGGTACCTTCGGACACTCTACCCAGAGGGCTTATCCCCGCCGAGGCGACCTCATATTTATCTCCCCAATAGTGCTTTGCGAGCACTTCAGCCATTATGCTTCGACAGGCATTCCCGACGCAAATGAACAATATTCCTTTTTTCATGGTTCTCACTCATGCCTTAAAGAAGATGAACGCCTCCTCGACCCTCTGGAAAGCCGGCATTGACCATGCTATAAGATAACTTCATTATAAGCATTTATGGACAGCCTTGTGACAACTTATAGACGGCAACCTCATGCATGTGCGGTTCAGAAATGGGAGCAGTGTTGATATGACAGAATTCGTGATTCATCCACTCGTTATTGGTGCCAATGAAACCGATCAAGGAATCATGACTTATTTGCAGGGATATGGGAAAAGGATCTGGATTCCCATTTACGCCTTCTACCTTGAAGGCGGAAGCGAAAAAATCCTTGTGGATACCGGCCTCGAGCAATTCGTGGTGCCGGATCAGGTGGGTCGCGAGTACGGCCTGGACATTCTGGAATTTGAAGATGCCCTGGAAACCGTGGGCTTGCGCCCTGAAGATATCGATGTGATCATCCACACCCATTTGCACAACGACCATTGCGAAAATGACTACAAGTGTCCGAATGCCAGAATCGTGGTGCAGAAAAAGGAATACGAATTCTTCCTGCACCCTCACCCCCTGGACCACAGGTATTACTCCGATTTGCTGGACGGTCTGAATGTCGAACAGGTGGAGGGAGATGTGACGCTATGTGAGGGCATCGACCTCGTCTTTTCCCCCGGCCACACCCCGGGGGGTCAGTCGGTGGCCGTCAACACCGCCAAAGGAAAAGCGATCATTACCGGTTTTTGCTGCAATGATCAAAACTTCCCATCGGGAAGACCGGCCATCGCATCAGGCGTCCACATTAATGCCATCGATGCCTATGAGAGCGCTCAAAAGATCCGGGACATGGCCGACATTTTGATTCCCTTGCACGATCTCTCGGTGGGACGACAGAAAAGCATTCCTGCCTGAGAAATGCGGAAGACAATGAACAAAGGACAAGAAAACCTCACCGTGGCTTCACAACAACAGGAAACTCAAAAACGTAGAACCAAATGGCGACGATCCAAGGCGTCGTATATTTGCTGCACCTGCGGACGCGAGCTACCCTTCTGCTGGCACTGTCCATGCGGCTTCATGATTTGCTGGGACTGCATGGAAGAAAATTTCTGGGGCATGAGCTGCAACGGTATCACCTGGACCTGCCCGGATTGCGGCGCTATCCGCAACTTTGGGAACGCTTGAGAGATGAGAAAGGAACGGTTTTATGGATAAACAACGCGTTGTGATCATTGGAGCGGTAGCTTTGGGCCCCAAAGTGGCCTGTCGATTGAAGCGCTTGCGACCTGACTGGGAAGTCGTCATGATCGATCAGGATGAACATATTTCCTATGGAGGATGCGGCATTCCCTACTTCATATCCGGTGATATCAGCGAAGTGCGGGAACTGATGAGCACCAGTTTTCACATGGAAAGGACTCCGCAGTTTTTTGAAGATGCCAAGGACGTGCGCGTGAGAATTCGCACGCGGGCGCTTGCTATTGATCGCCAGGCCAAAAAGGTGCGCATTCTGGATCTGGAATCGGGGAGAGAGGAAGATCTTCCCTACGATAAACTTGTTCTGGCAACGGGCAGTCAACCCAACCGCCTGCCCATACCCGGCGCGGATCAGCCCGAAGTGATGAGTGTCTCGAATCTCAGATCCGCCATGAAGATCAAAGAGAGAATCTCCAAGGGCGAAGTCGACTGTGCTGTCATTGTCGGAGCCGGAGCGATCGGCTGCGAAATGGCGGAAGCCTTGAGCGACCTGTGGGGCATCGAGACCTCCATGGTAGAGATAGCGGAGCAGGTTCTGCCCGGCGTTCTCGATCCTGCCTTGGCCCGCATGGTTCAGAAACATATTGAAGAAAAAAACGTTGCAGTCTATCTCAATGAAACAGCTCGCGAAATCAAACGAATCGACAATGGCGAGCATAAGCTCAAGCTCGTCACTTCGCAAAGAGAGATCGAAACCGACCTGATCATTACCGCAGTTGGCATTCGTCCCAATTCCGATCTGGCTCGCCAAGCCGGCTTGATGGTCTCACCCAGGGGCGGCGTCGTGGTCAACAACCACATGCAGACTTCCGACCCTCACATCTATGCCGGCGGAGACTGTGTCGAAGTCCCGCACTTGGTCACCGGAAACTCCGCCTTTTTCCCGCAAGGTTCCCTGGCAAACCGGCAGGGTCGGGTGATTGGAACCAACCTGGCGGGAGAGTTCGCCGTCTTTAGAGGCATTGTGGGCAGCTTCTCCATTAAGATTTTCGATCTGGCCGTCGCCTCGACCGGTATAACATTGCAGGCGGCTCAACGCGAAGGTTTCGACGCCGTCCATGCTTTGGTCATTCAGGCGGACCGGGCCCACTTCTATCCGACTCAAGACCTCATGTACCTGCAAGTGGTGGTGGACCGGAAGACCAGGCGTGTTCTCGGTGCCCAAGGCATTGCAAGCAACGGCGACGCACTGGTCGGCCGTATCAACAGCATCGCCGCAATGCTGCCGTATCGCCCAAGCCTTGAAGATTTATCGAATCTGGAAATTGCCTATTCACCACCTTATGCCTCAGCACTCGATATCGTCAATGCCGCGGCCAACACGGCCGAAAATATACTCGACGGCTATAATGTCACCATGGAGGTGGATGAATTTGAAAAATGCTTCCTCGATGGCGAATCGGATAACTGTATTTGTCTGGACGTGCGCGGACCGGCCAATGCAGCACCCTATGTGGCCCATTTCGGTAAACGATGGTTGAATATTCCTCAGGAAACATTGAAACACCGGCTTTCCGAAATACCAAAGGATAAGCGCTTGATTGTGGTGTGCAACTCCGGAGTGCGATCCTATGAGGCTTTGCGCCAACTCAGTTGTGCGGGCCCCTGCGATGTCATCAACCTGCAGGGCGGACTGGCAGCACTCAATAAATCCGGCCTCGTAAACTTAAGCGATGAATCGGACAGTGACTCTCAACAGTAGCACAACAGCGTCAGCCTCCTGGGGCGGACCGGCTATTGCTCTGTTCTGGGATCAATCCCTGGTTTGGGGCTTCATTTGCCTCAACACGCTGAGTAAATTGAGCATTCCCTTCCATCTTTTAAACAGCGCGGATATAGCCGGCGGAGCCCTGGAGCATTATCGGGTGCTCCTGGTGCCCGGCGGATGGGCTGCGCACAAGATTCGCGTTTTGGGAAATGCTGGAAGGCGGCAGATCAACCGGTTCATTGACCGGGGAGGCAGCTACCTTGGATTCTGCGGTGGAGCCGGCATGGCTCTTTCCAGCCCTCCCTGCCTTGAGCTGGTGCCGTTTGAGCGCATGCCGCTGGCGGAGCGGCTGCCCAACTCGAGTGGCGAAGTCCGTATTCGGGGTGTCAGGAATCATCCGGCATGGAAGAACCTTCCTGAAGAAATTTCCGCTTCCATCTGGTGGCCGGCTCAATTTGCCTGGCAGCCGCTGCCGCGATCCCTTCCGGTTGGGTTCTATTCGTCCCCGGGAAAAGACTTTTGGATTGCCGATCTGCCCCTTTCCGATGTCGCAGCCCAGCAGATGCAATGGAAAGAGTGGGAAAAGATCTACCGCATCAATCTCAATCCAGCAAGATTACTCGGGCAGCCGGCCATTCTGGAGGTACGCAAAGGGAAGGGAAGACTCATTCTCTCCTACCCTCACCTGGAAACTCCGGGAGACTCTCATGCCAACACGATGCTGCTGAACATTCTCGAGTATCTTGACCGTGCGGCGTCGAAAAATCTGCAATGCAGCCACAATCCCCCCCTTCCGCATCAGGCGATCGCCCATCATGTGAGCAACGAATCCTTTGAGCATGTCGAGAACATCAGGGCAGCTGTCGACGACCTGATCGCTTTCGGGGAGCGGCACCTGCTCTGGTACTGGCATCTCCCGTGGCTGCTGCGCTGGCAGCGAGGGATCCGGGGGCTCGAGTACAGCATGCTCGCGGTGACTGTTCGGTTTTTTCAAGAGTTCAGCTGCCCTGCGGTCGAACGTGAAACTAATGCCGATCCCTGGTTGGGGCCGATCAAGAAATTGGAGCAAGACATTGGAGAATTCTGCCGACAAGCCAAGGCCTTGTTGCTCGAAGAAAAGCTGGCGGCGCACAGCGGCAGCCTAACCAAGCTGGGCAAGGTGAATGAACGGGTGGATGGCATGCGCTCTTTTCTGTTTGGAAACCGCATGAACCACGGCGGGTTATGCCGCACCATTTTCGATGAATTGGACAGCCTTCTCCTGCAACTGCTAAAGCAGGCAGAGACTCTAAACTGAGCCCGCAAGAACATGACGCTCGTCGAGCGGCCCCCTACACATTGAAGCGGAAATTTATGATATCCCCGTCCTGAACGATGTAGGTTTTGCCTTCCAGTCTGACCAAACCCTGTTTGCGGGCGGTGACATAATCGCCGGCCCGGCGCAAGTCTTCATAGGTAACGACTTCCGCTCGGATAAAACCTCTTTGAATATCCGAGTGAATGACGCCTGCAGCCTCTTGAGCCGGCAGCCCTTCGGGGATTGTCCACGCTTTCACTTCATCCTCCCCCACCGTGAGAAAAGTGATGAGCCGAAGCAGTGAATAGGAGCTTTGAATGACTCTATCGAGCGCCGATTCGGTAATGCCGAAATCCTCTCGAAAGACGGCAGCTTCCGTTTCAGACAGCTGGGCCATCTCCATTTCCAGCTTTCCGCGAACCACCATCACGTCGGCATATTCAAATGAAGCTTGCGGCAGAGCATCGTCTTCATCGGCATTATTGACGATCACCAGAAGCGGCTTGGCTGAGAGAAACGTAAATCCGCGCAATTCGGGAGCCCTGATTATGTCAGGTTCGGCTCTCAGCGGCTTTTCCGCATTGAGTATCCCGGCACATTGATCGAGCAGTTCTTTTTCCGGTCCCGCCTTTCTACCCTTCTTTTCTTCCAGTAAGAGTTTTTCCAGGCGTTTTTCAACCGTTGCAAGATCGGCGATGATGAACTCGTCTTCCAGTTCGCGAAAATCTCGACCTACGTCCGGCGCCCCCACAGCTGGATCGGTGAAATTTCTTATAATCATGAGAAACGCGTCTACCTGGCGCATGTGACTGAGCAGAAGGGCCATATATTGCTGCTTGCTTTCCACCACTCCGGATATACCCTGCAGATCCATGTAGGTAACCTGGGCGTGAACTTTCTTTTTACCGTGGTACAGCTGATCCAGCCATTCTACCCGCGGGTCCGGCACCGGCACTACGCCAAGAACCGGCACCGCCTGGCCGCCTGGAGGAACGGATTCGCCGCTCCTCTGAGTCAGTGCATTGAAGATTGTCGTTTTTCCAGAACGCCCCATACCAACAATTCCCAGTTTCATTTGATGCTCCTGCCTCAACAAAAATCGCCGAATTCAGGCGATGAAACCCCTTATGAGATTTTATTGACGACTAAGTGCCGTAACCCTTAAACTCAGCATAACTCTATACCAAGTAGTACCACTGCCAATACCGCATTTTGAGCAATTTGTATGGCTTCCTTGCCCTTTTTGCAGAACGCCCCCATTTCCCCTGGGCTCTTCAAGATTCTCCCGGAACCTTTGACGCATGCTATTTTTGCTTTCGACGCCCACCTCAGCAGGCGTGTAAGACTGGATGGACCTTCCTATCATAATTTACTCGCGAAATGTATTGATAACGATCGTATCGAAACAAAGGATACAAACAAGTTGCTGCGAAATTTGGCTCCAGCCGGGCTCAAGCAGGCAAAGCATTTGGATAAAGCCTCCCAAGAAGCGAGACAGCTGATGCAAAACGGCATGTGGATAGCCGGTTGGCAGGGAGAGGCTGCTCCGCCTGGTCCAAGCTGTCCGCAAGTGCTTTTCGGATATGGCCAAAGCCGGTGGAATTGGCCGTGGGTGGCGGTTTTCAATTCCAGGAAGTCAAAACTGGTAAAACCTGATGGAAAATGGCTGGCAGCGCTGCGCTCCTGGCTGCCCAAGCTCGCTTCAACGCGCGCTGGAATTGCCTCCAGCTTCAGTACCTATTCCTACGATCTACCGGTTGTTTACGCAAAAAGCGCCGGCCTTCCTCTGCTGATCGTCTCCCCGCTGCCGCTTTCAGCCATTCTGGCAGGCAAGCATTTCCCTTTCTCATCGAAGGACACCTTCCCTTACGTTGTCCTGACCTGCCAAACAAACGCGCTAAATTGCTCCAAACCCACCCGGATGGTCTGCCGAGATCGACTGCTTGCGTTCATTGCCGATATCCATTGGGTCCTCGAAATTCGCTCGAACGGCAATTTGCATCGAATTTTGCACGCACAGCATGAAAAACAACCGCGTCATCTGATGATTTTGCACCCCAACAACAAGTCTCAAAAGAACGCGGGGAATTTTCAACTGTTGGAGGCATTCCCTTCTGCCGAAGCTGTAACTGTTCCAGACGAGGATGCCATGACTCCAAGTCTTCAAGTGGTTGTCGATGAGAACCGGCAGCCCCCCCACGAGAAAGCTCTAATTACTGCATCCGAACCGACTGGCAGTGAGTGGCACCGTTACCTTTATCATTATACCCGATCCTGCCCAGGCCCATGGCCGGATCAATCCTACGAAGACTACCTTTTCAGCCTGTTTCGAAAGGAACGATTTTGCGGCCACACCGCATTGGACACGCTCATTCGGATACTGTCGGGAGGTAGAATCCGAGCGAGTAAGAAACTGGTTAAAGGAGAACAGGCGGTAATTTCCTGGAGTGCCGTGCCGCCGATTGAGCTTCAAAAACTGCGACAGTGGAATCCGGCATTGATCCGCTGGACTTTTGAATCTTATGGAATTGCCGTTCGTCGGAGGTTAGCGAAAGAGAAGGGAGTTAGGCCTGTCATATACGGTCGTGAACCGGTATATGCTCGACTTAGGCAGGCGGACCGCTT
>Ga0209164_1002664_pt1 | contig 18349 bp, 16 predicted proteins | sample MTBNYHSulfiMetaG_FD_187458 | JGI IMG/M metagenome (GOLD analysis project Ga0209164, IMG submission 187458) | Enrichment culture microbial communities from rom New York Harbor, USA that are MTBE-degrading - MTBE-NYH (New York Harbor Sulfidogenic)... | ecosystem: Environmental > Aquatic > Marine >...
TGGGTCTTTCATTCGCTTTGTAACCTGAATAGGAGGAGACTTTAATGGGCTTGGGAAGGTCGTTCTGTTTCACGGCCTTTTTCTCTTCATCAGGTCAGCCTGCCCGAAAGAGTGGGCACGATCGATGAATCACACTTTGTTGAAGAAATCCTGCAGCTCTTTTATAAACGCCACTTTGCTCTCCGCCGAAATGTGCTCTTGAAAGACAAACTCCAAGAGGAAAACGAGACGGTATTCCACCGCCGAGGTTCTGTACTCCTGGAACGAGGAGACGATTACGTCCTTGAGATTGCCTGAGGGATCCTTGCTGAAAATGTCTTTCTTCTTCAGAATGAGATTAAGCGCTTCCCTGGCATCCTCGATGTTTTCCAAGACCATTTCTATCCCGTGGAGTTTTCTCACAGCCTTTACGATTCGTTCGCTTTCAACTTTGATCTTCATAGCTCCCTATCACTCCTGTGTCCCCTTCCCGGCCGGGAAGTGTCCTCGTCGATCCGCCTGCCCATCGCTCTGACGGATCATATCAGCATACCGACGATCTTTTCAAGACTTTGAAACCTTTAGTTCCTTGCGATGCGGCACTAAGGAACTCCTGGCCCCCGTCCTGAAGAAAATCCTTTATAAAATTGACGGGATATGGTAAAAATATGTGTTATTCTCCGCGATAAAGCAACGAAAACGAGATATTGAACGAATGTCTGAAAAAGATATCATTAAGCGGCTCCTGAAAGAGGCTGAAATTTATCGAACTCAGGGGCTCTTGTCGGATTCCAAAGCGAAATATGTAGAGATCCTTTCCCTCGTCAACAGGAATCCGACGTTTTCAAGGAACCATGAACTGGTTCAAGGCATCAAAGGCAAGATCCGCGCCGTGGAGAAGTCTCTGCGCGAACTGAAAGAGAGACCCGACAGGCCCGAACTCACCAGGGATATGCAAAAACTGATCAAGAAGCTTTTCACTTTTTCTCAGACCAAGGAGGCTGCGGCTATTGAAGGTGCCGTGGCCCTGGCAAAATTCGGCCAATATGATCAAGCGCTCAACGAATTCCACAGCCTACTGGAGCAGGGAGTCTTGCCGGTCGTCACGGCCAAGAACATCGTGCGATGCTGTATGTCGCTAAGAAAAGCGGACGCCGCCGTCGAGTACTATGCCAAATGGCTGTCGGCGGATTTATTCTCATTTGATGAACTCAAGGAACTGCGCGCCTTCATCGCAACAGCTCTGGAAAAGGAAGGTGTACGGATCGATCTACCGGAGGTCACGGCCCGTTCCCGAAAATCCAGGGCCAAAAGGGGGGAAGAAACTTTCCTCGAAATTTCGGCAATCTCGATTCATCTGCAAGGCGACTCCCTTCAGGATCGAAGCCTGGACCTCGAAGTGCAGTTCCAGTCGGCCAACACCGTCACCGTTCACCTGCCTTCGAACAGCAGGGAAGTGGCCCGACTTCTTGCTCCCGGTACACGTCTTGATGATATCCAATGTTTTTCACCGGTCACCGTGTTTCGCAGCAGCGGAACCGTTGCCGGGACGGCAACCATAAAGCACGGACCCAAGCGGGGAGACTACACGCTGGACATTACCATCGACGCCGATTAGCGTCTTTCTGCAACAACGTTGGGCTCGTCGTTTGACCCGGTCAGCCGGACTAGCAAGGAGGTTTTCCCCTTAGGATCATGGCTGTTTTCAACGCAAAAGACCGAATCATCGAATGCAAACTCGTCTATTACGGGCCAGGCCGGGGGGGGAAGACGACCAATCTGGAGTACATCTTCACCGCCTTCAACAAGAATGCCTCCGCGGAAATGGTTTCCATCAACACCATGGGAGATCGCACCCTGTTTTTCGACTTTCTTCCCTTGGGATTGGGAAAAATCAGGGGTTGTGAAGTTAAGATTCAGCTCTATACCGTCCCCGGGCAGGCAAGGTACAGGTCCACGAGGAAAATGGTGCTGAAGGGTGTGGACGGCGTGGTCTTCGTGGCCGACTCTCTGGAGGTGCGGAGAAAAGCGAATGTGATCTCCCTCAGGGATCTTGCTGAAAACCTCAAAGATGAGGGCAAAAGCATCTTTGAGGTCCCCCTTGTCCTCCAGTACAATAAGAGGGACCTGAAAGAACAGGGCATCCCTATTTTGCCCGTGGAAGTCATGAATATGGATATGAACAGCAAACTCAAGGCCCCTTTTTGCGAAGCAAGCGCGATCAAGGGGGACGGGGTAGGGGCAACGTTGAAGCAGGCTTTGCTGATGACATTGCGCGAACTTCAAAAGGAATTGAAGTGGACGAGGTAGGAAGACCGTCATGAACGGAAAAGCGGCTCTTGCGGGCGGGCTGAAATTCACCAGCCTCGCCGATCTTTTTCAAATCATCGGCAGCAACAACAGCACAGGGATGCTCCGTATCAGCAGTCAGTACACGCCTGAGCCGGGGATCATCTATTTTGCCGACGGGAATCCAGTCAATGCGAAGGATGGAGATCTCAGGGGACTGGAAGCCGTCTATTCCCTCTTCGGAAGGACTGAAGGCGAGTTTGAGTTCGTCGAAGGGAAGGTTCCGATCGAACATGCCATCAAGAAAAACCGCATGGAGATCGTCCTGGAAGCCTTGCGGATGATTGACGACGGCGTTACCAGGAAAGTGGAACCTCTGTCGACGGAAGAGATTTTTACCGTCAGACCCGGGAGAGAGGAGGAAACCAAGAGAGCGAAAATCTCTGCGATCAAGGGTCCTGCCATCGATTACCCTTACATCTTGGAGGAAGAGGAGTTCTACGAAGGGAAAACCATCGTCAAGGAAGGATCTCACGGGAAATGGATATGGGTTTTGCTCGATGGAACGGTAAAAATCAGCAAAGAGACCCGGAGAGGCCCCTTGACCATCCTTCACCTAGGAGAAGGATGCTACATCGGGACCTTCACTTCGCTCCTGTTTCATGACTATGCGCGGAGCGCCACAGTTGCGGCCGCGGAAGACGTACGTCTGGGATTGCTCGACACCCAGAGGCTCGCCGGCGAATTTTACGCATTGCCGAACGAATTCAGAGAAATGTTGATCAGTCTCGATCGCCGGCTGAAAAAAACCACGGATAGAGCAGTGGATCTGGCGTTAAACAGGAAGGGACTTCAAGTGCCCCCCAAAGGTCTGGAGATTGTTGCGCAGGGCGGTTCCAGGAAGCAGGATGCCTACGTAATTAAGGAAGGAAAGGCTTATGTGATCGGCAGGACGACGAAGGGAGCCCTGCCTCTGCTGGAGCTGGGAAAGGACGACGTTTTCGGCTTCGTACCTTTCATGAACATGGGCCAGGAATCGGCATCCGCCTCAGTAGCTGCAGGCAAGGACTTGAAGGTTCAGAAGCTCAATATTTCAGAACTGCATGCCGCATACGACCGGCTTTCCACGGCCTTCAAGGGTATGATCCTCAACATCTCCGTATGCGTCTCCTATACTACCAGGCTGGCTTACCTGTTCAGCCAGAAGAAGTAACCTTCTGATCCACATCCCGGACAAGGCCCGCGATTATGCTTTCCGCCTTGTCCATCGCGACGTCCTTCATGTTGAGCGATACTGTATAGAGAAGAGGATCGTCGTGGGATCCTTCCGGCGCAAAACAGTTCAGAAACCGGGTGCGAATCATGTCCGCCCTCTTCACCGCACTCTCCGCTTCGCTTTTTCTCATCTTGTATTTCTCGCGAAGGAACTGTACCCGGTGTTCCATGTCCGCCACTAGGAGCACATGGATTGTTCCGGGAAGTCCCTTTAGAGTGTAGTTTCCACCCCGTCCTATAATCACCACGTTTCCCTTTCGATGAAGGTTGAGGAGTATTTCTTTGATCTCCTCCACGTAGCGCTCTTCGGTAAGTGGAGCCTTCTCGGAAGTGTGCCGCTCAATGAACTGAGGGTTTACCACCAGGTCGAGGAGTTTCATTAGTTTGGAGGTGCCTGATTTCTCGAAGGTCCGGACCCGGGAGGGCGATACGCCGACTTTTTGCGCCACTTCCTTGATCAGTTCGTCATCGACATAGCGGTATCCGAGCCTTTTTGCCAATCTTGCGCCGAGAGTCGTTCCTCCTGCGCCGAACTGCCTGGAAATGGTTATTGTTGCCATAAGGTGTTCCCTTCTGTCCCGGTCAGTTGAAAGGGGGTTTTCTCTTTTTATAAATCGGTAATGCCATGAAAAGTCAAGCGAAAACTTGTTTTTGGAAACCCGGTCTGTGAGCAATTGGCATCTATTAAATCAACTTAAACATACATGATGTTGTATTATGATTTGTTTAAAATACTATATATCTCAGTTATACATAATTAAAATAAAAATGCTTGACAAATGTGAATATCCGCATATCATATAGGGCACACTGACCGTCCATGAGAGATAACTCATCGTTTCATAAAGAGATTCTTCTCAAGTGCGCGTGCATCTTTTCTGCCGGGAATCTTATCTTAACCTTAAAGAAGATTATAACCGGCAAAAATAACGGCACTCGGGGAAGGCGGGGATGAAGCGGTTGGATAGGAGGATAGAGACCTAATCGATATTTTGCCCGCTGACAACTGATTTTTTGCCCGACCCTTCATTCCAAGCAGAGCCACTCGTGGCTCTGCTTTTTTTGATTTTTCCGTGTATCGCCCGATCCGGCGGTCTTTCCTTCGCCGCCATGTTGTGATAAATTCTCGGGGATCGTTCGGAAAAGGAAGGAACTCAAGCAACGATGACCAAGAGCAAAGTTGTCACTCGTTTCCCACCCAGCCCCACCGGCTACCTGCACATCGGCGGAGCCAGGACGGCTCTCTACAACTGGCTTTTTGCAAGACAGAATCAGGGCCAATTCATTCTTCGAATCGAAGACACGGATAAGGAAAGATCATCCGAAGAGGCAACGCAGGCCATATTGGAATCTCTCCGGTGGCTCGGCCTCGACTGGGACCAGGGACCCTATTTTCAGTCACAGAGATATCTCATCTATTGGGGATTCGTGGAGCGGCTCCTTTCAACCGGAAAAGCCTACTATTGCCGCTGCACGCCCGAGGATCTGGATCGAAGGCGAAAGGAAGCCATGGCAAAGGGGCTCAAGCCCAAGTACGACGGCAAGTGCCGCGAACTGGGCCTCGGCCCCGGCCCTCAGGCGGTAGTGCGATTGAAATCCCCCCAATCGGGCAGGACGGTTTTTCACGACCTCATCAAGGGTCCTATTTCGTTCAGCAACGAAGAGCTTGACGATCTCATTTTGTGGCGTTCAGACGGAAGTCCGACATACCATCTCGCGGTTGTCGCGGATGACATCGCCATGGGTCTTACCCATATCATCCGTGGAGACGACCATGTCAACAATACCCCGCGGCAGATGCTCATCTATCAGGCCCTCGAAGAACCTTTGCCCCTCTATGCTCACGTCCCCATGATTCTCGGACCTGACAGGACGAGACTGAGCAAGCGACACGGCGCCACTTCCGTTCTGGCCTACAGGGAGATGGGGTATTTGCCGCAGGCACTGGTCAACTCCCTCGTCCGGGTCGGATGGTCTTACGGTGATCAGGAAAAATTCACCATTTCCGAACTCATCGAAAAGTTCTCATTGGAAAACGTGGGAAAATCCGCCGGCATATTCAACACCGAAAAGCTTCTTGACCTCAATGCCCGGTACATCCGTGAGTCCGGAACCGAAACGCTCGCCCGTGATCTCATTCCCTTTCTTGAAGAGCAGGGTCTGGGGAATTTGGATCATGATCGAGTTGCGGCCGCCGTGGAAACCCTGAAGCCCCGGAGCAGGACACTTGTTGAGATGGCCGAGAACGCGCGCTTCTACTTTACGGAGGATGTAACATACGACTCCGCTGCAGCGGAAAAATTCCTAAAGCCCGAAAACATCGATCTCATGAAGGGCATCAGAGACCGAATTCAGGGTATGACTACTTTCACCCAAGGCGATTTGGAAAAGGTGTTTCTGGATTTCCTGGAAAAAAGGCAGATCAAGCTCGGGAAAGTTGCCCAACCTCTAAGGGTAGCCCTGACCGGCACCAGCATCAGCCCCGGCCTTTTTGAAGTAATGGTGGTCCTTGGCAAGGAAACCGTGGTCAGGAGGATCGAAAAAGCCTTGGATTACATGTCGCGACTCACGCCCGGTTCCGGGTGAGATGAAGTGTTCGGTGTTCAGGAAAGACTTATTGCGACCCCATACTGAACGCCGAACACCGAACACTTCTTGTCTCTCGTCACTCGTCTCTCGTCTCTACAGCACTCTGAGCACCTTCTCCCACAGGTCGCCGTAGTCCTCCTCCCGGAAACAGAAACGCAGATCGAGGAATCGACTCCTGAGGGCCTTTACAGACTCAATTACTTTTTTCTCCTTTACGACAACCTCGTGGATCAGGCCGGCCAGGGATCTGAAATCGTCCTCTTCCATGCCGAAGCGCGTCATTTCCGAAACGCCGAGTCGCAGGGCGCCCGCCACAGTGAAACCCTCCTCATCGGGCGCGGCCTGGTAGTTGCAGATTATGTTGTTTTTCTCGAGACGTCTTGCGATTTCAGGACCCCGTCCATAGCCGACCCTGACTATTACCTGGTGCGTCTCAGTGAAGTCGACGGACGAATCTCCCGCCACGTCGAGCCCGCAGTCTTTGAGGGCGCGGGCGAAAGCCTTGGCGTTCCTGATCACCTGAGGTTGATAGGCATCCTTGAAATGGTTCATTTCATAGGTCGCCAGCAGAAGTCCCAGCAGAGTGCCCAGGTGATGGTTCGATGTACAGCCGGGAAAGGCTCGCCGCTGCACGGCTTCCCAGAGTTCGTATTTGTCTTCATGCTCCAGGAAAGGGCCTCCCACGATGCCGCGCTGCGTTCCAAAAAAGGTCTTGTGGGTCGATCCGGTGACGAGGTCCGCCCCCTCTTTGAAGGGCTCCTGAAAGTAAGGGCCGATAAGACCAAGGACGTGGGCCATGTCATACAGAACCACAGTCCCCATATTGCGCTCGTCGAGGAAACGGCGGATATCTGAAACCGGCTCTCTGTGGAGAACCATGCTTTTCCCGAAAATGATCATTTCAGGCCGGTATTCATCTATCAGGTCGAGGGATTTGGCTACGTCGATCTTGTAGGGATTGTCGGGAATGACTGCAAAATTGATCACCGCAGGCCTTTCCGTTTGCGGATCCCTCGCTACGAAATCCCTCAGGGCGCCCATGGGCTGGGCGCTCAAATGACCGCCCTTTGCGATGTGGTTGTTCATGACCATGCCGATGCGCCGGGGTTCGCTCTTGCGGTCCGTCCGGTTTATATAGTCCATCACGCCGCTGAACACCGCCATGTTTGCCATTTGACCGCTGATGATCCGGGTCTCCACATCGGCGCATCCGAGAAAGTTCCTCATCTCTTCGTGAACCATTTGTTCCACTTCGTTGATGAAATCCGTTCCCTGGTAGTAGTATATCTCAGAGTCATAAAAGGCCTTGGATTTCCTGTGCTCAGCGTATCGAAAAGAGGGATCCGTCACCGAGAGCAGTCTTGCCATGGGCGAAGCCGTCATCTCCGATGGAATGAGATTTATGCACTCTTGCTGACGCCAAAGGTGGTTTTCCAGGGAACGCTCAACGAGTCTCCTGCTCTTGATCTTTTCATCTCCGGAGCAGAGTTCTTTTCTCTCGCGCCGGCTGTCGTAAACGATCGGACGGGCATACGGTGGCGCCTCGCTGCGCAGGTGGTAGGGAACGGTGACCGCATCAACGAGCTTGCCGCGGATCTCGATGCTCACTCGATCTCCCTCAGTGATATCGCTGTCGATGTAGGCGAGACAGATGGAGCGAAGCTGTTTTTGATCGGTCACCTTGGAACTGAGGCCTTCTCCTTCGACGACCCAATAAGGCACCATGGTGCCGCTCGTCACATAGCCCACGTGCTTGCCGTTTCTGAAAACCCGCGATCCTGCCCGGGCGATTCCTCGTCCTGCGACCGCCAGAGGCTGCACGATACGGGGCAGGCAGCTTATCAGGGAATAGTCTCCGGACATGATCTTCTCCAGCGCTTCAAACTGCACCATCAAGGCTTCTCTCCCGATGAAACAACCTTTGAAAGGAGAAAAGCTCACGCCGATTTTCACGACGGGGAAGGAAAAAAGCGGCATGTCGAGTCCTTCATGATCCTGTCCCAGTTCGTGACCGTAAAGGGGCAGGCCTGCTTCCAGACGGAGGGTGTCTCTGGCCCCGAGCCCCACGGGTTTCGCCCCTTCCGCCATCAGGGCATCCCAGAGCCTGAGTCCCTGATTCCGACCGACAAAAAGCTCAAAACACAGAGGTTCGCCCGTATACCCGGTGCGGGCCACTTTCACCTCGGTCCCTGCGATAGTTGCTTGACCGACAGTGTTTCGCATGGGCTCAGGCAGGCTCCCGGAGTCCAGCAGTCGCTCCAGGATGGCCCTGGAGTGGGGCCCCTGGAGAGAGAGCATGGCCAGTTCCCCGGTAACATCCGTCATCTCCACATTGGCAAAATCTTTCAGACAGGCCCGCAAGTGACGATTGTCCTTGTCCATGTTGGATGCGTTGACCACGAGCAGGTATTCGTCAAACGTAAAACGATATAGATAAGCGTCATCCAGAGCGCCGCCCCTTTCATCAGGGATCAGCGTGTATTGCGCGCCGATTACTCTGGGGTCGATCGCTCCTGCGTTGTTCGTTAGAACGTGATTCAGAAAAAGAAGCGATCCCTGTCCCCGAATGATGAACCGGCCCATGTGAGACACGTCGAAAAGGCCGGCTTCCTTGCGAGTCGCCAAGTGCTCCTCCACGATGCCGCTTGGATAAAACACAGGCATCTCCCACCCGGCAAAGTCCATCATCTTCGCACCCAGTGCGACGTGCTTCTCATAGAACAGGGTTCTTTTCAGCCCTTCCATGATTCTTCCTCACTTTCCGGCGATGAAATCCGCCCCGAAGATTTCATACCAAGATGACTTTACATTTTCAAGAGAATTGAGAAGTTTTTGTGATGGTATCGTCGCAAAAGCATGAAAATGTTGACACATCCATCAGCTTCTCTTATTCTGCGGACCTGTCGCCACCCCCTTATCCACCGGGAGCCTCCTTGTGAAGATCGACGAAACCAACCTTGCCATCATCAAGCATCTCCGGGAGGGAAGGAAATCCCTGAAAAGAATTGCAGAGAAGCTGTCCCTTTCGGAGAATACCGTGAGGGCGAGGGTGAGCAGGCTAATGGAGGAAGGGGTTCTTGATATCGTCGGCCTCGTCGATCCTCAGTCTATTCCGGGGCACAGAGTGATAATGGTGGGTGTAAAACTGCAGACCATGGACCTGCTCAAGAAAGGGGAGGAGTTCAGCAAGCTGCGGGGCGTAGTTTCCGTCAGCGTCGTTACAGGGCGTTTCGATCTTGTCCTGGTAGTCTTGTTAAAGGAGGGTTTCGGGCTTCTCGAGTTTTACACGGAGGAGGCGGCGAAAATCGCAGATGTCCAATCCGTGGAGACTTTCGTTGTTTACAAAAGTTACAATTTAAAGGTACCTTACATACACTGAGATTGGCGCACCGCACACTGAAGAGGATGCTTCGTGGAGCGGGCTAGCCGTGCACCCTGACTCTTGCTCCTTGTGCCGCCCATGGGAATCGAGCAGGTTGCACAAACCCAGAGTTTAACTGTAGATGCACCCGGAGGTGATCCATGAAGGAAATTGACGAACTCATCCTGCCTGACGACGTGCGCTATGCAAGTGACCACGAGTGGGCAAAACCCGAAAACGACTTGACGACTATCGGAATCAGCGACTACGCGCAGGCGCAACTCGGAGACATCGTGTTTGTGGAGTTGCCTCAAGTGGGCGCGAATTTCCTAAAAGGTGAGCAGTTCGGCACTGTGGAGTCGGTGAAGGCTGTGGCAGAGCTTTACATGCCCGTGGCCGGCGAGGTTCTTTTCGTCAACAAGGAGCTCGAGGAATCTCCTGAGCTATTGAACAAGGCGCCTTACAGCGAGGGCTGGATCATTAGGGTGAAAGCGAGCGAGCCGGCGGAGTTAAACGCCCTCATGAACAAAGAAGCCTATCTCGATATGCTGAAAGGATTGAGTTGAATGAGATATCTTCCTCATACGGCGGGAGAAATCGAGGCGATGCTTGGCGTTGCGGGCGTGAAAAGCATGGATGATCTCTTCTCCACGGTGCCGGAGAACTGCCGTCGCAGCGGGGATATGAACCTTCCCGAACCCCTTACAGAATGGGAACTCAACACTCTGATGGAAGGACTCGCCCGGACCATGGCTGTGGCGCCGGGCTTCAAGGTTTACGCCGGCGCGGGCAGTTACGAGCACTTCATTCCCCACGCAGTTTCATATCTTCTCAGCCGCTCTGAGTTCGTGACCTCTTACACTCCTTACCAGCCTGAAATCAGTCAGGGAACTCTCCAGGCCGTTTATGAATATCAAACCCTGGTGTCCCGGCTTCTGGGGATGGAGGTGGCGAATGCCTCCATGTACGACGGCGCCTCCGCTTTTGCAGAAGCCCTGCTCATGGCCGCAAGAATAACCCGACGGAGGAAGGTGGCGGTCTCAAGCCTGATTCATCCTCACTATCTCCGCGTCCTCCGAACCTATTTCGGGCCCTCCGACCTTGAAGTCGTGGAGATCCCCCGCCTTGAGAACGGAAGAACCAACTCTTCCGGCCTTCCTGAAACCGATGATCTGGCAGCCGTAGCCGTTCAGTCGCCCAACTTTTTCGGATGTGTCGAGGATTTGGCCCTGTTTGCGGAAAAGGCCCGGGAAAAGGATGCCCTGTTCGTGGTCACATTCACGGAGCCGCTCGCATACGGTCTTTTCAGGAGTCCCGGCGGACTCGGGGCGGACATTGTCTGCGGTGAAGGTCAAAGTCTCGGCATCTCTCAGTCCTTCGGGGGCCCCGGTTTGGGAATGTTTGCGACCAGGATGAAGTTTGTGAGACAAATGCCCGGCCGCCTGGTAGGGAAGACGGTGGACCTTGAAGGCAGGAGAGGCTTTGTTCTCACTCTGGCAACAAGGGAACAGCATATTCGGCGCGAAAAAGCTACATCCAACATTTGCACCAACAACAGTCATTGCGCTCTTGCGGCAGCCATGTACATGGCCTCCCTGGGAGGCAAGGCTTTCAGGGAACTGGCCCGGATGAATCGCGACAAGTCCGAATATCTCAAAGGCGCGCTGGCAAAGGCGGGGCTCAGGGCGCCATTTGACTCGCCGACATTCAACGAGTTCGTGATCCTTGCACCCTCGGGTTTCGAGAGAATCCGAAAAATGCTTTTCGAAAGCAAGATCGTGGCAGGTCTTCCCGTGGTCCCGTTTTTTCCGGACCTGCCCCATCACTACCTCTTTTGCGTCACGGAAACAAAGACCAGAGAAGACATTGATAGATTGGTGTCGGAGATCGAAGCATTGCTGTAGGAGATGAATCAAATGTCGGATTTCCCCGGCCGTACCGGATTGATCCTTGACGAGCCGCTTCTGTGGGAGAAGGGGAGTTCCGGGAGATGCGGTTTTTCGATCCCCCGCAGGGACGTGGATCCTTTTCCCATCGATGCCAGCATCGAGGGCGAAGTGCCCGACCTTCCTGAACTCAGCGAAGTCGATCTCGTGCGGCACTATACCAGGCTCTCCACGTGGAACTTCGGAGTCGACACAGGGATGTATCCCCTCGGTTCGTGCACCATGAAATACAATCCCAAGACCAACGAGAGGCAGGCGGCTCTTCAGGGATTCGCCGCTGCGCACCCTCTTCTTCCCCAAGAACTCTCCCAGGGGCTTCTCAGGGTCATGGTTGAGCTCGAACGATTTCTGGCCGAGATCACCGGGATGGATGCCGTGTCGCTTCAGCCCTCGGCAGGAGCCCAGGGCGAACTAACCGGCATGCTCCTTATTCATGCCTACCACAGGAGCAGGAACAGAAAGCCGTCCAAACTCCTTGTGCCGGATACCGCTCACGGGACCAATCCTGCAAGTGCCGCCCTGTGTGGTTATCGCCCCATACCGGTAGCCTCGAACGACAAAGGAATTCTCTCCGTCGAGAGCGTCGCCGAGGCAATGGACGACGAGACGGCGGGTATCATGATCACGAATCCCAACACACTCGGACTTTTCGAAGAAAACCTCAAAGAAATTGTGAACCTCGTGCACGCCAGGGGCGGGCTTGTTTATGGGGATGGAGCAAACATGAACGCTGTCTTAGGCGTCATGGATGTGGCATGTACAGGCATAGACGTGCTTCACCTGAACCTCCACAAGACTTTTTCCACTCCTCACGGGGGAGGAGGACCGGGTGCCGGGCCCGTGTGCGTCAGGAAGCATCTTGAGCCTTTCTTGCCCGTACCCCGGGTTGTCGAGGCCGACGGCGCCTATGCCCTTTCCGATGACTTTCCCCAGAGTATCGGCAGGCTTCACGCATTCTTCGGCAATGTGGGTGTGATGATCAAAGCCTACAGCTACATCCGGTCCATGGGAGCTGAAAACCTTAAGAAAGCCAGCCAGCTTGCCGTTCTGAATGCGAATTATATAAAGGAGAGCCTGAAGCAAACTTTTCACTTACCTTACGACAGGCCCTGCATGCACGAATGCGTTTTCACCGACAAGCACCAGGCGGTGCACAAGGTGCTCACCTTGGATATGGCGAAGCGCCTGATGGACTACGGCTTTCATCCGCCCACGGTCTATTTCCCTCTGGTGGTGAACGGCGCCATCATGATCGAACCGACCGAGACGGAATCGAAGCAGGATCTCGATCTCTTTATCGCCTCCATGAAAGCCGTTGCCAGGGAAGCGCAGGAGAACCCTGATCTCCTGCGGCAAGCGCCCACCAAACCGAAGGCGAGAAGGATGGATGAAGCGGCGGCGGCGAGAAAGCCCTGTTTGGCGGAGTGAGTGAAGAGCAGCAAGCAGTAGGCAGCGGGAGTAAGGAGCGGGAAGTGACGGCTGAGCGCTCAAGAGAATCCTTGCGCTAATAGTCACTATCCTGGGACCGGCGCTTTTCTTACTGCCTACTGCTTTCTCTCTACTGCTTGCTGATTACTGATCTAATAGGTATGGCGACATCAGGAGAGAAATGGCTGTTCGTTGATCTCGGCCTCTTGGACTACCGGGAGGCTTGGAGTCTGCAGAAGCGCTTGGTTGATGCCAGGAAAGATGACGTTCTGAAAACCGACGTTGTGCTCCTTCTGGAACATCCGCCCGTTTTCACACTTGGAAGACGCGGAGGTCTTGCAAACCTCAAAGTGACGGAGACATTTCTTGCTTCTCGCAATATTCCCCTTGTTCATGTGGAGAGAGGTGGAGACATAACCTATCACGGCCCGGGACAACTCGTCTTGTATCCCATTGTCCATTTGCGGTCCGCGGGTCTCGGCGTTCTGCCGTTCGTTGAGGGCCTCGAAGAAGTCATGATTCGATCGGTCGGAGACTGGGGAATACGAGCGGCCCGAAATCCCCTGAACCGCGGCGCCTGGGTGGGTCAGAAGAAAATCGGCAGCATAGGCATCGCCGTGCGCCGGTCCGTGTCTTTCCACGGTCTGGCCTTGAATGTGAATACGGACCTTGATCCTTTTACATGGGTCAATCCATGCGGGCTCCATGGGATCATGATCACATCCATGAAACGAATCCTTGGAAAAAAGATTCCCATGGAAGACATGAAAGATGCCGCGAAAAGGCATGTGGAAAAGGTGTTCGGAGTAAGGCTCGAGCCATGCGGTCCGGACAGCGTTTTTGGAGCTTCTTCAACGGGAACGGAGATATGTTCTGCCCTTGACGGAGGCAGGATTGAAAACTTATGAACTCGACTAATCCCCCTGACAGGACGCGATTGCCCAAGCCTCCCTGGCTGAAGAGGAAGATCCCTTCCGGAGAGACTTACCAGCGGTTGAGAACACTTTTGAAGAACGGAGGTCTCCACACCGTTTGCGAAGAGGCATGCTGCCCCAACCTTGGCGAGTGCTTTTCTCGGGGGACAGCCACTTTTCTCATCCTGGGTGATAAATGCACTCGCAACTGCCGCTTCTGTGCCGTGAGTCACGGATATCCGGATCCTCCCGACCCACTGGAGCCTCAACGTGTTGCGGATGCCGTAAAAGCAATGGACTTGAAGTACGTGGTCATTACCTCCGTCACCCGCGACGATTTGGCCGACGGGGGTGCACATATTTTCGCACAGACCATCCTTGCGCTCAGAAAGCAGGTTCCTGAAACCGAGGTAGAAGTGCTGATACCCGATTTTCAGGGAGATGATGAAGCACTGAAGAAAGTCATGGATGCCCGCCCCGATATATTGAACCACAACGTTGAAACGGTGCCCCGTCTGTACGCGAAGGTTCGACCGGCTGCGGTCTATGAGAGATCCATCCGTCTTCTCAGAAGGGCCGGGGACCTATATCCTGCAGTGTCGACCAAGTCCGGTCTCATGCTCGGGCTCGGGGAGTCTGACGAAGAAGTGCGGCGAACACTTCAGGATCTTGTCGGGGCGCGATGCACCATGCTCACCCTCGGCCAATATCTACAACCTTCCGGAGGTCATCTCCCGGTAGTGCGTTTCGTTCCCCCTGATGAGTTCGATCGCTGGAAAGAGATAAGCCTTCGAATGGGGTTCGCCGAGGTGGCAAGCGGCCCATTCGTTCGTAGTTCATATCACGCACGAGAGCTATACCGAGCCTTGAGGGAGGATTGCCCTGCTGTGAACTCACAGTCATCCGTAAGACAGGGGAAGGAGCATGGGACATGACCACGCTGCGCGTGCTGCAAGGCCCCGGCAAAGGAAAGAGCTTCGAGCTGGGAGGAGATATCATCTTTGTGGGCAGGGGTGCGAAGAACCACATTCAGATCGATGATGACACCGTGTCCCGAATGCACCTGAAGATATTCACCATCGGATCCGCACTTTTCGTGGAGGACTTGAAGAGTTCAAACGGTACCCTCGTCAACGGTATTCCGGTCGAACCGGGTGAAGGACACCAGGTGGACGGAGAGGACGTCATAACCATGGGAGACACGGTGTTCCAGTTCGAAGATGTAACATCACCCAAGAACATCGATTTCGAGGATCTCTCGCCGAAGACCTCTGGAAAAGCTTCAGCCTCTCTTCTTCATTCCGATAAAGAAGAACGCCGAGCCCGTTATTCCGGGGAAACGGAACTCATCTCCAGGATACCAGGACTCTTCCGAGATTCGACAAGACTTCCGGAGGCCCTGGAGAAGTTGTCGGAGCAACTCCTCGAAATGTTGCCCAGGCTCGACCGGGTCGCGGTCTTTATGCGAGATAAAGAGAGCGGCGACGTCAAAGAGAGAACCGTGAAAATGAAGGCCGGCAGGGAACCGGTGCAGTTCAGCCGCAGGACGGTTCAAGAGGTGTTTGATCGGGGGAGAACCGTCACAGTCGCTGACGCGACAGACCGGCCCGCCGCAGATTCTGTGGGCGATGGAGGCACTGTAGAGATCAAGTCCCTGCTCTGCGTACCCATGAACGCACGCGGACGGGTTCTGGGCGTACTGTATCTCGACGGCATTGAAGGACCTTACGCTTACCGGAGAGAAGATCTCTTGTGGATAGAGGCGCTGGGAACTCTTGTGGCTTATGCCATTGATAACGCTGAACTCGCCTCCAGAATGTCCGTCATCGCCAGACTGTCTGCCTCTTGATTTTTTCTCCGAAAGACATAATATAAAAAAGTTGGTTCGACGAATAAATTTGCTGATTGGCGGACATGACAACCGAACCCCGGACACCATGATCCCGCGGGTTGGCCCGACGATCCTCACTTCATCGTTTTCTCTGAGCCTTTCAAGTGCCTAGGGGAGAAAGGCTTTTCGGAATATATTCCCTTCCTGAGTCTGTAGGGCAGTATGTATTTTTATGCAGAGAAGTGGAAATTCAATTCCCACTTCTCGCAGTCTTCCTGTCTGCATTCTTTGGGAAGAGGTGCGTTATGATCGCACAACTATTTGAAATTAGAGCTATATTTATGGATATCCTCTTTTGGCAGGAAAGTTGCTCCTAAAGTTCTGAGAGGCAGACAGGCGAAGCAGCGGTGATGGGATAGCTTGTTCAGCAGTTAGCGTTGCTTTGATTGACTCTTAATCAGGAACAGGCGTCATGAATCGCGATCCGGTATATCTTATTTTCCTTCCCCAAGGGCTCGGCAGGGTCAGGAGATTAACCCTGCCTAAATCCCTGATTAACTTCGCAGCGACGTTTTTGCTCTTGTGCACTCTTCCGATAAGTTACATTCTTTTTGATTATTGGTCGGTCAAACAGGCCGCATCTCAACTGGCCCGGCTCGAAGGAGAAAACCTCGAGCAAAGGGACCGCCTCAGACAAATGGCCGGCAAGATCGTACTGCTCGCTGATCAACTTGCAGAGTCGGAGTCGTTCGCCGTTCACGACCAATCGATTACCTCTCTGAGAGAAGAAGTCGGGAGTTTATCGGTTGGCGCGGAGAAATCGGAATGTACCGCTCCTCTCATGTCGAGTCCTGCCGGGCCGGCACAGTACGAGAACATGGTCCGCCAGATGCATGACGGTCTAGATTATCTCAACGCGGAAATCAATGCTCTGGCTCTCCTGCGGGACGATGAGACATTGAATCTCGCCCTTTACGCCGCGGAATCGGCCGACCGGGCAATCTCCGGCAAGAAGGCGGCCAAAGCCTTTGAGCGGACTATGATCAAGAGTCGATTGAGAACAATAGCGCGCGAACTCGGTCTCGCTCCCCGTCTCGCCCTGGGCATGGCTCAGGTCGAATCCGGATTTGATCGTGGTGCAGTGTCTCCGAAGGGTGCTATAGGTGTAATGCAGGTGATGCCCCAGCTCGCCGGCGAGCGATTTGAGGTCGAGCCTGAAATGCTTTTCGATCCGGAAGTCAACATCCGCGTCGGGCTGCTGCATATGAAATACTTGCTCGACCGTTTCAATGACAACCTTGATCTCTCTCTGGCAGCTTACAACGCGGGGGCTAGGCGAGTCGTTCTCGCAGGGTACCAGGTTCCTCACATCTCGGAAACGAGGGAGTATGTGAAGAAAGTGAAGCAGGCGATGAACGACTACGTGGCCGCAGCCACATGGGAAGAGTAGCGACGTGCCGCTCATCGATCAGTCGAGTTTTTAGACAATCAGCGCAGGATACATCTCTCCACACGCTGTTCCGCTATCGATCGAAGAGACTTCATCTCCTCCCCGTCGTATCCCGCTCGGATCCCTTGAAAGAAATCGGGGCGCAGAATGCTCTTCTCCCGAAAACTCTGGAGCGCATAAAGACCCGCGCCCTCGATCATCCCCGCGATCTCTTCGACCACCCCTCTGTCCACTAAGGGCTTGACGCAAGTGGTACGGAACTCGTAGTTCCCTCCCCACTCCATTATCATGCGAATACTCGTCAGAAGACGGGCCGCATCGAATCCTTTCTTGATGAAGAGAGGATAAAGAGAGGGCGCGGTCTTGACATCCATGGCGATGTAATCCACGAGCCCCTCTTTCATGAGCGATTTGATAACGCCGGGCCGGCTGCCGTTCGTGTCGAGTTTGACAGGATAGCCCATTGCCTTGATTCCGCGGCACAGGGATATTAGTTCTTTGTGGAGTGTGGGCTCCCCCCCGGAAATAACCACGCCTTCGAGAAATCCCCTGCGCGATTCAAGAAATCGGTGAAGCCCGTTCTCGTCCACGGGGGCCAGCATCGTCAGGTCCCCTCGAACCAGAGCGGGATTATGACAGTAAGGACACTCGAAATTGCATCCCGCGACAAAGCAGACACAGCTCACCTTCCCGGGGTAGTCGATCATGCTATTCTTCTGCAATCCGCCAAGGACCATGGCAGGAAGCCCGCCCTACCCGGCGCTCCGCTTGAGATAGGAACCTTCTTCTTCGTGAAGGGAGGGGAAGACCTCGCCGCCGGCTGGATGTTTGAGTGAGGGGAGAGAAAGGTCGAAACCTTTTCGCATGGCAAACTCGGCCCGCTTTCCGTCATTCCACTGTTTGACCGGTCTCAGATATCCAACCACCCTGGAATAAACTTCCGTCTCCAGATCGCAGACCGGGCATCTTTCCTGTTCACCGTTGAGATATCCGTGGGAAGGACAAACGCTGAATGTAGGGGTGAGTGTGAAATAAGGCAACCTGAAACGTGTGACGATCTTCTTGATCAGGCCCTTCGTGATATCCGGATCGCTTACTTGTTCGCCGAGATACACATGGAGCACCGTACCGCCCGTATACTTGGACTGCAGGTCGTCCTGGAGCAGGAGTGTCTCGAAAAGGTCGTCCGTATAGTTTACCGGAAGCTGCGTGGAATTGGTGTAAAAGGGAGCAGCCCCTCCAAACCATTTTTCCTGATTCGCGCACACGATATCCGGAAAATGCTCC
>Ga0209164_1002665_pt1 | contig 18340 bp, 15 predicted proteins | sample MTBNYHSulfiMetaG_FD_187458 | JGI IMG/M metagenome (GOLD analysis project Ga0209164, IMG submission 187458) | Enrichment culture microbial communities from rom New York Harbor, USA that are MTBE-degrading - MTBE-NYH (New York Harbor Sulfidogenic)... | ecosystem: Environmental > Aquatic > Marine >...
TTAAGGGTAATAATTGAAAAAATTTGGAGTTCAGAGGGACATGTGATTATGCGAGATAGAGAACCCCCTATCTTTTCCTCAGGTCAACAATCTCGTAAACCAGGTTTTCCTCTTCCAATCTCTGCACCAGAATTGGAACCTTGTCCTCACTACAGACAACCAGAGAGGACAGGCCACAGTAAACTGCCTCTATGGCTGCTTCCCGGACACCATGAAGGTAGTCAGGCTTTACACCTATCTGCCTCAATGCTATCAGGGCTTCCGTGCCCATTGCCCCTACCAGCCTCGCTGCCTTTACCTCCCTTTCCAATCGGGCAAGGTCGGTGCTTCTAGAACCTCCATCCTGCACATTAGGTACTTTGCCTATGGTTAGTTTAGCTGGCTTGAGTTTTATTACTCCTTCGATATTGCGAATGCCGACATCCTGTCCTTTTTTAGCCTCAGTGATGGCTGTTCCTTTAGCCCCTTTATCAATTATAACTTTGGAAGCGAAGAGCAAGCCGTCCTTCATATATAGCGATGCTGGTTGACCAACGGATAAGTCGCTATCAGCTATGGCAGTGGTAGTTGATATATCAGCCACGGCTTTGCTCACAACCCAGGCGTAACTGTGTAACTGCCGGGACATCTGTAAAATCCAATCTACGCCCTCCTTGGTTACCTTATATCGGGAGCGACCTTCGGAGCTTAGCCAGCCGTCCTTTATCAATTCCTTCACGTACTCGGAAACCGCCTGCGAAGTGATGCCCAATCTTGGGGCGATGTCTTTCTGCTGTATGTTAGGCTGATGTGCGGCTATTTCCACCATTATCTGAAACTTGGTGGCCAGGTTTTTGCTCTTTAGTATCTGCGCCATGTTCACCATTATATCACTTACTAACCGGGCTATAATTAACTGCGTAAATCATTATAATCCTCCCTCAAAAACTATTGACTATTTCTTAGATACCAGTATAATAGCCTCCATAAAACCAGTCCCCCTAAGAAGTAATATTCTAAGGCCAACATAATGTTGGGGTCAATTGTGTGCACCAGAGGGTTGTCATAGTTCCCACCATGGTCGGTTCAGCATGAACAAGGGAGGCGAAGCAATAAAGAAAGGCAAATTGATGGGCAAGATCTTTGGGATTGTACTTGTGCTTGTGATGATTTGGATGATGGTTGGAGGACTGCTAGCGACGGCGCTTCCTTTGGGCGCCTTGGGCAAGAATCTGATGTTAGAGCAGGGGGCTTCAGCACAAGAAGAAAGTACGGGTGTTTCCTATTCAGTTGGCAAGACATTGAACGGATATGAATCCTCAGAAATACTCTATTTCAATTCATTTGATGACTTTTCTAATGTGCAAGGCTATAAGAATTGGTATTACATGTACAATTTTGAGATACCTATGAGTTATGGAATTAACTGGTGGGGGGGAATCACTTGGCATGACCCAGAAGGATGTTGTGCTATAGACCATGATTGGATGAACCCTGGGTGCATCGAGCTCTATTGTGCTGAAGCAGAAGTGGCGACTAGAAAGTGGGTCAGCCCAGCCTCAGGCGAAGCGCATATCTATGGCAACGCACACAAAACCAATAGTGGCGAGTTGGGAAATGGTGTAATTGTACAGATTTATCACAATTACCAGATTTTATGGTCGAGATATCTTGCCGATGATGATAGTGTCGGATACGATTTCGACATCACCTTGCACGTTGAGAAAGGTGATGCTATTCATTTTGCCGTGGATGCTAATTGTACCAACTGGTACGATGGTACATCATTCAGTTCAAGTATTGTTCTGAACACCGAACACAAGATAGTGGTATGGACTGGTGGCGATGGTACAGATGGTCACTTTATTTCGGAGTGGGAAGGCTGGGAGGAGACTGTGTCGGCTACTCTCGCAATTCATGTTCAGGTTCTTGAAGGGAACCAGCCAGTTGAGGGAGCTACAATCTTCTTTGAGGATAATCCCCGTGGACAAACTGATGCTAATGGGCACCTCAGATTCCTGTTACCGATTACTGCAATCCCCCCGATAGAAACGGGGCCATTCACCAGTACAGTGGAAGCACAATGGAATGGTGCATCAGTTGAAAGTGAGCCTACTGTTCTATACGAGTGTGAAAATCTTATACATGAAACACCAATGACAATAGGCTGGTGGCAAGCGTTATGGTACAACACATATCAGGCAGCAAAATTGTTCGCGAGTATGCCAAGTGTGCCTGGAGAGCCGGCGTGGTTAACGGTAGTACGATACCTCGCTTTAGCTGCACTAGAAGATGGATATCAAGCAGAAGCGGGTGATGTGGTAACCTTCGACACGTATGTATTTACTGCTCCTGACGTCGCACAAGCGTGGCTCGTTCGGGAATCCGTAGAGCGGAGTGGGCAGGTTATTTTCGCGTCTAATTGTTGGACTGAGAGGGAAGAAAAGTATAATACGATCGGAACATTAACAGACCCCTGGTTGTTGTTTTCCCCTGAAGCAATGGCAATAACCATCGCTTCGCCTGCGACACTCTTCATTGCAGTTCCAGACGGCTCTCACGCTGGCTATGACCCGTTAACTGGTGAGCTAATATTGGATTTTCCAATAGCCGTTAGTAACCCTGGAGATGAGCCTTTCCAGATGCTTATCCCTCAGCCAGTTGATGGTAAATACATGTTGTCCGTCGTAGGTACCGACTCTGGGAGCTATACTCTGTCTGTGCAAGCCTTGGATTCTGATGGGGTTGCTGGGGGGGAGTCAAGCTTCACTAGACCCATTACGGATGGCGAAAACCACTTGTATGAGGTCACACTCCACAAAACAGGCGATATCACCGTTTTACCAGATACTAATGTTACAGGGTGCTTCATCGCCACGGCAGCCTACGGCACCCCGATGGCCGAGGAAATACAAGTTCTGCGTGAGTTTAGGAATGAATACCTGCTCACTAATCCGCTGGGACAAGCCTTTGTAGATTTTTATTATAAGGTCAGCCCACCAATAGCCGAGTTCATAACTGATCATCCTAGCCTGAAGCCAATAGTGAGAGCTGGACTAGTGCCTGTTGTGGCTATGAGTTCGGTGGTTGTCAATGCAGCGGTGACTGAGAAGATCGCTATATTGGCCTTGCTAGTACTGGTTTCAGTAGCGTTGGCTGTGTGGGTGATCAGGCGGCGAGTTAGAGGTTCACAGTGCACCTGAGGGTGAAAGTCGCCCTCACCTTGCCTCACCCAAACCCTCTCCATCAAGTGGAGAGGGGACTCTTACTGAGGGAGAGGGCTTTACACGAAATTATGGAAGGGCTATAGATTAGCAACGCGAGCTGGGGCAAGTGTTTCTCAATAGGCACCTATCGCAGCGGGGCTGTCGGGCGTGGCATATCTGCCTACCATGCTCTATCATATGGATATGGAATTGATATACCTTGGAGGGCGGAACTTGTTCCTGCAGCAAGCCATGTGCCTTCTCTACGGACACCTTGGAATCAATCAGTCCCAATCGTTTGGCTACCCGAAAAACGTGGGTATCCACGGGCAGGGATGGCTTTCCCAGGGAAAAAAGCAGCACACATCTAGCTGTCTTATGCCCTACCCCGGGCAGGCGCATTAAGTAATCTTCGTCTTCAGCCATGTTCATCGATTTGAGGGCATCAAGGCTGATACGACCCTGTTCCTTTTCAATTTGCTGAAGTACCTGCTTGATTCTAACTGCCTTGATTTGGGATAACCCCCCGGACTTAATGACCTGAGCGATATGCTCTGCTGGAGCCGAAGCTACAGCTTCCCAGCTATCGAAGCTAGCTTTAAGAGAGGCAAAAGCTCTTCCCGAGTTTGCATCCGAGGTATTTTGGGATAGTATGGTTCCTATGAGCACATCAACAGGGTCCCTGTCCGACTGCCACTGGCGAGGGCCATATTCCTGTTCTAATAGCTCAATGACTTCTTCAATAGCCACCGGCTCAAAAATATCATGTCGCGCCTCTGGATGCAAAGGTGCCTGACTTTCTTGTCTTTGCGAGGAGCATAGCGACGAAGCAATCTTGACGGGTCTGTTGAGATAGAGATTGCCACGCACCTTTCAGGTGCTCGCAATGACGAAAAAATGTGTGGCATTTGCGGCAACCTGGGTGAATGAGATAAGATAAGCATCTTCAAAACGGAAGATGACCATGACTCTTGTAGAGAAGATATTAGCTAAAAAAGCCGGGAAGAAAGTTGTCAGGCCGGACGAGCTTGTCGAGGTCTCTGTGGACCTGGCCATGATACACGATGCGTTAGGTGCGCATACGATTGCCAGGTTCAGGGAGCTGGGCGTGAAAAAGGTCTGGGATTCGGCGAGAATAGTAGTGGTGCTGGACCACTATGTGCCCAACAAAGACATCGATACTGCCAAGAAGTGTCTCAATATAAAGAAATTTGTACTCGAGCAAGGTATAGAAAACTACTATGAAGTTGGGAAAGGGGGGATAGCCCATCAGGTGCTTGTAGAGAAGGGACATGTGCTGCCGGGGACTATTCTTGTTGGTGTGGACAGCCATACCACGACATCGGGTGTAGTTGGGGCTTTTGCTACCGGGATCGGTGTCGATGAGATGGCTGTGGTCTTCAAAACAGGGAAGTTATGGGAACGGGTCCCGGGCACTATCAGAATAAATGTTGAGGGCAAGCTTGTGCCTCCTATAATGTCCAAGGACTTGATGCTTCTCATATTGAAGAAATTGGGTGTAAGCGGCGCTTTGTTCAAGTCTCTTCAATATACAGGCCCGGCCATAAGCCAGATAAGCATCGCGGGTCGCATGGTATTAACCAATATGGCAATAGAGTCGGGCGCCACTAATGGAATCATCGAGCCTGACCAGAGGCTAGTGGATTTTCTCAGGGCCAGGACTAATCATCCCTTCGAGCGCATTCAGGGTGACCAGGATGCAGAGTATGCGGAAACACTTGAGTTTCACGCTGATGATATTAAGGAACCCATGGTTGCCGTGCCCCCAAAGCCCTCCAATGCGGTGGGAGTTACTGAGGTTGAGGGAACCAGAATTGACCAGGCGTTTATAGGCTCGTGCACCAATGGACGCCTGGAAGACCTCGGGATTGCTGCCAGAATACTCAAGGGTCGTAAGGTGGATAAGTTTACCAAGGTCATCGTCATACCAGCCTCGCAGGAGGTCTTTAAAGCCGCCCTGGCAGAGGGGTTAATAGCGACGTTTGTGGAGGCTGGGGCTGCGGTAGGTACACCCACATGTGGTCCTTGTATGGAGGCACATATGGGTATACTGGGACCGGGAGAGGTTTGCATAAGTACGGCAAATCGTAACTTTCAGGGTCGAGTAGGAGATGCGACTGCCAAAATATACCTGGCATCACCGGCGACTGTGGCAGCCTCGGCGTTGAAAGGCAAAATAAGTGACCCGCGGGAATTTTTTCGGGAGGCGTAAATGGAACTCAAAGGTCGTGTCTGGAAGTTTGGTAAGGATGTTGACACTGATGAACTGTTTGCCGGAAGGTTCATCATGGGTGGTGATGAAACGAGCCAGAGCCAATATCAAGAGTTCATCGAAAGAAGCGGGCTAAGCGATGTCGGGCATCGTGAGAATGTGCCCAGGGATTTCCTCAGCGAGGTTGCCAAGGGGGACATTATAGTTGCCGAAGAGAACTTTGGCATTGGTTCAAGCCGGCAGCAGGCTGCGGAAACTTTGAAGTTTAAGGGTGTCCAGGCTGTAGTTGCCGACTCAATCCACAGGATATTCTTCAGGAACTTCTGGAACCTTGGCTGCCCAGCCATCGATTTGCCGAGAATTTCCGCTGAATTTGAGACCGGGCAGGAGATAGTGATAAACCTGAGGCAAGGGACTATCAAGAACCTCAGTACGGGGAAGGACTTTGAGTTTCGCCTGATAATTCCATCCTGGTTTATAGACATGGTGGAAGCCGGGGGACTGATTCCATACCACAAATCCCTGAAATCTTAAATTCTGGAGCTGAAGTCAAAGGTAAGGAGCTAAGAGGCTGTTTTACCTGTCATTGCGAGGAGCGTAGCGACGAAGCAATCCCAGGGGAATTATATGAGATTGCCACGCCCCGACTTGTCGGGGCTCGCAATGACAAGAGAAAGAAAAGCCTCGCAATGACTTTTGTGTGGCGATTTCTGCAAATCACTTTATGCTCCTCCGAAATTTGTGATAGTGTATCCCGTAGGATTAGATGCAGAAAGTAGTTTGGGATATGGACCCCGGCATCGATGATGCCCTGGCTTTGATTCTGGCGTTAAAATCGCCTGAAGTCCAGGTTCTGGGCATCACAACGGTGGCAGGCAATGCTTCGGTGGAAATGACCAGCGCCAATGCCCGCCGGGTATTGGAATATTTGGACGCAGGCAATATCCCGGTAGCGATGGGGGCAGCAAACCCTACGGACCGCCCGTTAGAAGATGCCTTAAGCTACCATAGCCCGGATGGGCTGGGCAACTGCGACTTGCCGTCGCCCCTGACTCCACTGTACCCGGCAAAAGCCTGGGATTTTCTAGCCCGGTCGGTTTTGGATGCTCCCGGTGAGCTTACTCTGGTAGCCACGGGACCCCTAACCAATGTGGCCCATGCTTTTGAGCTTCATCCCGAACTGCCTGAACTTTTAGCCAGGCTGGTTCTCATGGGGGGTGCTTATAGTCTTACGCCCTATGGCACAGGGAATCGCACTCCCTTTGCCGAGTTCAATATCTGGCAGGACCCTGAAGCTGCTCATATAGTATTCAACTCTGGAGCTGATATCTTTGCTGTGGGGCTGGATGTATCTATGGACCCTGCGGCTTGCCTGAATAGCCAGCATCTGGAGCAGATTAAGACCGGGCGTACACCAGCTGCACATCTGGCGGCCCAACTGGTAGAATACGAGGTAAAATACCACGGATGCTGTAGAATGCATGACCCGCTAGCTTTGGCAACGCTGCTGGATGCTTCCTTGCTCGATTTTACATCGGCAAGGGTAGAAGTAGTTAAAGGAAATGACTGGGACAGAGGGGTTACTCGTATTTTGTCCTCTGGCAGCTCTCAGTTAATACACGTAGCCTCTGCTGTGGACGGGCCTCGCTTTCTAAAGCTATTTCTATCGCGTATACTGGAGGAGTAAGATGGCCAGCTTGGTAGTGTGTGGTGCAATAAACTGGGATATTAATTGCTTTGTAGAGCAGCTGCCGGTGCCCGGTGAAGAGGTTACCATAAAATATATCACCCGTGTATCCGGAGGGACAGGGGGCAATATTGCTGTGGCGGCAGCACGGATTTTGGGGGCTAAAAAAGTTGCCCTGATAGGCGCTCTGGGGAAGGACGACATTGCTCGCCAGCAAATTGCCGCCCTCGAGGACGAAGGAGTTATCACCGAGGGCATCGGCCGCATTGCGGGAGAAGAATCGGGGCAGGCTTATATTCTGGTTGACCAAGCAGGACAGAACGTTATTGCCAGCCATCTGGGGGCGAATGCCAGGCTTGGTCTGGCACACCTGAACAAAGCACAGGTCAAGCAGCAGCTACAAGAATGTCAGGGCATCGTCATCACCGACCCCCATTTGGAAGTGGCAGAGGAGCTGATAAACCTGGCAAAAAGGCGCGATGTTCCCGTGTTGTGGGACCCGGGAATTCTGATAAGCCCGAACCGGGAAGCATTGCTATCTCTTGCCAGACAGGCCGAAGTCATCTTCTTAAACGAGACGGAAGCGAGTGCTCTACTGGGAACCGATGAGTTTAATATGAACTTGCAGAGATTGCAGAAGCTAGGATTCCGCAATCACACGGTGCTTAAACTTGGTGCTCAAGGGGCAGCCGTGCTTGAATCGGCTAGCGGTACGGTGATCAAGGTCCCCGCCTTGCCTCTTAAGGAGCTGGGCCTACATGTGGTCAGCACGGTGGGTTGTGGAGATGTCTTTGCCGGGGTCTTTGCCGCCTACCATGTTATGGGAAGTAGCCTGGCACAATCGCTTATCATGGCCAGCGCTGCCGCAGGCCTTAACGCCACCAAACCCGAGACCCGAGGCAGCCCTGACCGGGCTAATTTAGAAGAAGTGGCAAACCGCAGCCAGAAACTCGGCTTCGCGGTTCACGAACGCAAGCCTTCTTAAAACTACTTGGGCAGCCTTGCCTAGAGAGAAGGCCCATATTTTGTGCCATCTCCCGCCAGCTCCCATTTTGCTACCTTGCGTAAGTGCTGGACAGTTTTATTCCTCCTCACTACCGCTCTATAACTTCAACGACTTTATTTCTGCTTCTGAAGCCGCTGAGAATCATTACTTGGCTCTGGGGAACGCCGAAATGCTTTGCCAGTAATTTGATGACGGCCTGGTTGGCCTTGTCTTCCTTGGGCGGCTCTTTGACCTTGACTATAAAGCTATCCCCTTCCCGGCTAAGCTCTTCGGTCTTAGAACTGGGCTTTACCTTAATCTGGATTTTCATTCACTAATTCTCCCCACATTCCCTGGTTATGAAATCCTAACAGCTTAACAGGTGTTATCTCATTATCCAGGGGCTTTTCGCTGTGAGCAAATACCCTGATGTAGTTGCCTGTCAGCCCTGAGTATATGCCGCTTCCGGGACTGGTTTCCTTCTCCCACAGGACCGGCATAGTTTGCCCCAGGAACTGCTCGTAAAAGTTGCGCCGTGAGCTTCGAGATAGCTCTAGCATCCGCTGGTTGCGCTCTTGTTTAACTTTGTCTTTTATCTGCTCGGGCATCTTAGCTGCGGCTGTCTCAGGGCGGGGTGAGTAGGGGAAGACGTGGATATTGGCGAAGCCAGCTTGCTGGCAAAAAGAGTAGCTCTGTTCAAACTCTTCATCGCTTTCACCGGGGAAACCGACCATAATATCTGTGGTGATGGCCGCCTCTGGTACCACTTTAATCAAATTTACTGTTCTCTGATATTGGTCCAAAGAGTAGCTCCTCTTCATCCTTTGAAGCACAGTCTCGCTGCCACTTTGTAGCGCTAAGTGGAAATGCCGACAAAGCCTTTCATCCTGCCACAAGGCAAGAAATCCAGAGGATATTTCCGAGGGTTGTAGAGATGAAAGACGTAGTCTCTCAATGCCGGTGTCGAGGAGGATACGCTGAACCAAATCCCTGAGGTCAACACTAGATCCTTCGCTAGCGCTCAGGACAGCGCCTCTATAAGAGCCGACCTTTGTCCCTGTGAGAACAACTTCTTTATAACCGAGGACCACCTTTTGCTTGACTTCGTCAATTATCTGGGAAGCGGGCAGGCAATATTCATGGGGTCTTACTTTGGGTACAATGCAGTATGTGCAGGGGCTATGACAGCCATCTTGGATCTTTATCAGGCTGCGAGTCCTGACGGTGGCAGCGAGCATCTGAGATTGCTTTGTTTCACCCTCAGCAAGTCCTTTCAGGGTTTGGGTGAGGGCCAGCAGGTGCTCTTTCTCTTTGTTATCAACCACTAGGTCAGCAAGCTGGGCTAGCTCTTGGCGATTTCTTTGGGCATAGCAGCCAGTGGCGATAATTAGGGTCTGGGGATTTCTTCGCCTTGCCAGCCTGAGCCAGTGACGTGACTTGCGGTCGGCAATATGGGTGACTGTGCAGGTATTGGCGATATAAATATCTGCCCCGTCAGCCGGGGAAACAAGTTGAAATCCGGCCTTACTAAAACGATTGGCCAGAGATTCCGTCTCGGCCTGGTTGAGCTTACACCCCAATGTGTAGAAAGCTACCCTCATTTACATGGATTATAGTATCTTGCCCAAGTTCTTACAAAATCCTCTCCCTTGATGGGAGAGGATTCAGGTGAGGGTAGGATTCTTCGCCCCGACAAGTCGGCGCGAAGAACGATACTTCCATCCTGTCATTGCGAGAAACCACAGGCGACGTGGCAATCTCTAAAAAGAATGTGGATTGCTTCGCTTCGCTCGCAAAGACATTTTGTTAAAGCCTTTTGTGTGATATAGTTAGCGATTCTAACCAAGGCATTAAACTGAGGTACGAAATTGAATCAACGAGCTCGATGGAGAATCCTGCCTTCGGTGCCGGACGAATACTTAAATGCTTCTGACCTTTCCCCTCTAATTGCTCAGCTTCTCTACAATCGTGGTGTTAAGCCAGAGGAAATCGAACCTTTTTTGTCTGCTGACTGTAGGCTGGAAGGTAATCCCTTCCTCCTTCCTGATATATCACAGGCTGTAAGCAGGGTCTATCAGGCTGTGCTTGCCGGGGAAAAGATTGCTGTCTATGGTGACTTTGATGTTGACGGCGTCACGGCCATAGTTATTCTTGTCGAAGGGCTGTCAAGGCTTGGTGCTGAAGTTATTACCTATATTCCTGACCGCGTCAACGAAGGCCACGGATTAAAGATTTCAGCTTTGGAGAAGCTTCAGGCACAGGGGGCAGATTTGGTCATTACTGTTGATTGTGGTGTAACTGACCTTGCAGAGGTAAAACAGGCTCGAGAGATGGGAATGGATATGATTATCACCGACCATCACATTCCATTGGGGAATCTGCCTCGAGCCATAGCTGTAATTGACCCGAAGCGAAAAGATTCAGTGTATCCCTATCCGGACCTGGCTGGTGCTGGTGTTGCCTTCAAGCTTCTGCAAGCGCTATTTCATAAGGATAGCCGGGAGAAATGGCTAGCCAGATTGATGGACTTAGTAGTTTTGGCCACTGTTACCGATTTAGTTACCCTCGTTGGTGAGAATCGTTACTTGGTGAAGGAAGGGCTGCGAGAGCTTAATAATAGCTCCCGTGTGGGAATTCGAGAAATGGTTAAATTAGCCGGGCTGAAGCCGGGTGAACTTGATGCTGAAGATATTTCCTGGGTATTGGGACCTCGCCTCAATGCTGCTGGCAGGATGAACAATGCCTCCACCAGTTACCAGCTGCTCACCACTCAGTCATCAGAGGAAGCTCGCCTTCTGGCCATGGAGCTAGAGGGGAGGAATGCCGAGCGGCAAAAATTAACCAATGAAGTGTTAAGCCGAGCCAGGGAGAAACTAGCCGCCAAACTACACCTGCCGGTGCTTATAGACGGTGACGAGAGCTACTACGTCGGTGTTATCGGGCTTGTTGCCGGCAAGTTAGCAGATGAATTTTACAAGCCCGCCATTATCATCAGTTTGGGCCCCGAGCTATGTCAGGGTAGCTGTCGCAGCATACCTGAATTAGATGTAGCAGCTGCTTTGGGAAAATGCCATAACCTGCTTACCGCCTTTGGTGGGCATCCCTTAGCCGCTGGCTTCACAGTAACGCGCCAAAATTTAGCTCAGCTAGAGGAACGGATTACAACACTAGCTATGGACCAATTAGGTCATCTTGACCTTCGCCAGGAAATAGTGATTGATGCCGATGTTCCTTTGTCTATTCTTGCTGGAGACACCTTTAACCTTATCCAAAAGTTGAGCCCTTTTGGTCGGGGCAACCCACAGCCGACTTTTCTCACCCGGCGGGTCGAGGTAATCGAGTGTCGTAACTTCGGCAACCACGGCGAATGGCTGAGACTAAAACTCAAACAAGGAAACGTAACCTGGCAAGCTGTCGATTTCAAGTCGCGGAAAACGAGAGAAGAAATTCCATCTTACATAGATATTGTCTATAACCTGGAAAAAAGTCGCTGGAATGGTGAAGAGGTGCTGGATCTTAATCTTCGTGACTTTGCTCCTGCTCAGCTTCGTTAGCAAGCTCTGTCACCAAAGTCCGTTTCTTGAATCGGCGCATTCTGGTAATAAGCCAGGGCAAAAATACCACCATTATTGCTAAGTCAAGAACTTGGGCTTGACGAAGACCCCAGAGCACTGGTTCGTCAGTACGGAGAACTCTAATGCCAAGATCACCAGCGGCAAAAAGGCAAAAACCAAAGAACGCAAGACAGCCTTCGGGTTTAAATTTACCCCGAAGCCGCCACACTACAGCAAAAACTATCAGACCCCATAATAAATGATAAATCTGAGTGGGGTGCATTGGGACATTCAAGGGAGCAACACTGTTCGGGTGAGTATAAACGATTGCCCAAGGCAGATTAGGAGCCACGGTGCCAGTGCAGCAGCCGTTTATGATGCAGCCAATCCTGGCTACGGCTAGAGCTAAAGGCATCCCAACAACAACGGCATCGCCTATACTAAGTAAGGTGGAGAAGCGCATTCTAGTTACCCTCATGTAAATCAACGCTGCCCCAATGATGCCGATAATCATCCCGTTTTGAGCCAGGCCAGCAAAGCCGATAATCTTTAGTGGGTTCGCTACGAAATAGTCCCAGTCATAGATTACATATGCTAGCCGGCCTCCAATATAGCCGCCAACAATACCCCAGAGGAAAAGACCGTAGAGATCACGCTTTATGCCTATCCTTTTTGCTTCCCTGAGCATGATGACTAAAATTACTATGACTGCTATACCTGCCATAATCCCCCACCACCGTACTTGGTGGGAGCCAACAGTGAAAGCAACGGGGTCTATGCTGATAGTGAGCATTTATCCTTTCCTTTCGGTTTAAGAGAAAATAGCATCGACAAAGACTTCGGCATCAAAGGTAGCCATGTCCTGTAATTTTTCACCGGTACCAATATAAGAAATGGGTATGTTTAACTGGTCGCAGATGGCAAATATTATGCCGCCTCTGGCTGTGCCATCCAGCTTGGCCAGGAAAATATCGGTGACGTCAACAGCTTCGGTGAAATGTTTAGCCTGAGCTAGTCCATTTTGCCCTGTGGTAGCGTCCATTACCAGCAAAACTTGATGAGGGGCTGAAGCATCGTGCTTAGCTACCACTCTCTTTATCTTCTTGAGTTCTTCCATGAGATTAAACTTAGTATGAAGGCGACCAGCAGTATCGATAATCACCGCTTGAGCATGGCGGCTATAGCCGGCCTGAACGGCATCATAGGCAACCGCTCCGGGATCGCCACCTGGTTGATGAGCGATGACTTCGGCATCTACTTTCCCTCCCCAGTGTTTAAGCTGCTCGATAGCTGCTGCCCGGAAGGTATCTGCTGCTGCTAGGATAACTTGTTTTCCCTGCGAAGTCAAACCATAGGCCAGCTTGGCAATGCTCGTCGTCTTGCCTGAGCCATTAACCCCGACCACAAGGATGATATGAGGGGGTTCTCCACTTTGCTCAGGAATCGGATTTGCTCTTTGGGGGATGCTTAATAAGTTTACCATCTCCTCTTTCAAGGCTTCCCGTATCTGAGATATCTCTGAAAGCCTGTCTGTTTTCACCCGCTGTTTGACTTTATTCAGGAGTTTGCTCGTAGTCTCTACACCAACATCGGCCGAGACAAGCAACTCTTCCAATTCCTCCCAGACCTCATCCTCAAAAGCGTCCCGGTTAAAAATATTAGCTATCTTGCCAAACCAGGTTTCTTTGCTTCTTTTTACTCCTGGTTCAGTCTTTTTTAACAAATCGAACAAGCTGCCTCCGTAATCAAGGGTGCCCATATATAATAGCACAGGTGTAGACGACTTTTTAGCTGGCGATTTCTCGTCTTTCTGGTGAAGGTAGCTCTGGCTCTTTCCCCAGGAATAAAAGAGGATATACGATGTCGCTCAGGCAGCAAGGAATCCAGACCGCAAGGAATAAAAACAGGAAGATGAAAGGAAGCAGAGGAATCCACTCAGCCTTTCCGAATGCCATGATGTAGAATAATGATGCCCAGGTACTTAACAATACGTGTCCGAAGTGTGGGATTTTGGTCGTTTGCTTCCAATAGCCAATGGCAATGCCACCTAATGCCAAGAGATTTATCCACCATTCCTCGATGAAGGGAACATGAAACTCCATTTGGGCATGAAGTAAGCTTCCTCCTAGATAAGGAATTATGGCATCGCTTATCGTGGCTATGCCGATGGACCCTGTCCAACCAATTAAAATTGCCACCCAGAATTTGGCTTTCCTGTATCTTACATACATAGCTGTGGTTACAAGTGCACTCAATAACACGTGGAGTGGATGTAGGGTGTAAAAAACGGTTTGGGAAATATGGGAAGGTACGTTACCTAAAACTATTATAACCATGATGATAATTCCCGTGAGGGCGCCAAGGGCTGTGAAAGGCAGATGCTCTTTGAGTTCGTGCGCTATGCGCTTGGCCATTTCCTATTTCATCAACGGGCTATTTTCTATAACACTGGGAACAGAGTCCAGAAAATTCTGAAAGATGATGTTCGGTATGGAAGCCAAAATCTTGGGCGAAGGCGTTTTCCTCTATACACAATTCTTTATCGGCAAATTCTCGAATGGCTCCGCAGTGCTGGCAGACCATGAAGCGATGGCAGCCTTCTGCAGCATCTAAGCTACACTTCACAAATCCGCCGCTTGATAGCACTTTGTGAGCTAGATTGAGGCTGCAAAGCAAATCGAGTATGCGGTAGATGGTAACGTGGTTTAGGTATTTGCCTCTGGCGCGCAAGATCCCTTGTATATCGTAAGGGGAAAGCGGTTTTTCAGTTTCTTCCAGCACATCGAGCACCAGCTTCCGTGGCCTGGTCGCCTTGTGCCCCTGAGCTTGCAAAATCCGAATTGAATCTTGAACCATGGCAGTATTATACCCAAAGGGAAGACTAAATGCAACATTATTGCAATTAGCTTTGAGAATGATCGCTTATCCGTCTTGAAAAAAGCAGCTTAAACAGCCTAGGACGATGTATCTTAAGTGTTGCTGTGAAATACACGGATTGTCGGCAAAGGTATAAGAGCTTGATTACTTTACGAAGATGGTTTACAGGCGATATAAATATTTTGGGCTGTGAAGTCTATACCCTGCACCCTATGGTAGCGCTCTCCCCCAGTCCACTTCTACGGCGTATTTGATACATTTGCTAAAGATCTCATAGTCAAGACAGGGACATGCAATATTATTTCTGTCTAAAATCTCACCCGCTTTTGTGTCATCAAATATCCTGTCATCATGAAAATTTGGCTCATATATATTAATGAACGAATCAAACAAAATTTCTAAAGCATTCCTGGGCTGATTGACAAAATCCTCAGCTAACACAGATTTGTAACCCGTGGCATTAAAGAATTTTTCCCCAAATGGAATGAGCTCGTCAAGCTTGTTTGGCTTTCTACTCACCAAGTGAAAAATACCGCCATCTAAGCAATTCTCCATAATTGCCATACACCCGTCAACCGTAAAATCAATAGGAACCAAATTGAATGAACTTCCATCTATTTTCCCGATTCGGATAGGCATATAAATTTTGCCATCGTCAGTCTTTCTAACACCCATCTTTTCAGCTTGCAACCCCTCATTTTCTTCGATATCCCTTTCAAAGAGCTTCTTTAAGTAATGCCCCGCCCTGAAGGGAACATAGAAGGCCTTGAAGCTCAGGCTCTTTCCTGTTATTGAATCCCCATAGATTATTGAAGGACGGTATATATTCGCTCTTATCTTCTCTCTACCACAATTTTCGAGCACATGGCCTTCAGCTATATGTTTAGTTTCTTCGTAAACGTTGTAGAATTGCCGCTGAGATACATATTTCTCGGGACATCTTCCACGAACTTTCCCCGCGACATAAGCACTACTCATATGATGAAAGAAATAACACTTGCTCTCTGCTGATATCCTTAACACGTTGAGCGTGCCCTGAACATTTACCCTTTCTGCTTGCTGTCTTTTCCTTTCCGGAAATGACGTATCGGCGGCACAATGCCATATTTCGTCAATGTTTTCCAATAAATATGTGTATACCTCATCATCTAAGCCTAATCGGGGTTCATCTACCTGTCCACTCACTACTTTGAAGTCTGTGTTATAAGGAAGGCCATGCCACTCCAGGACTTTTTGAACCCTTTCGTATGCACCTATATCGTGCTTCGGCCGACATAGGAAGACAACGAAGTAGCCTCTCTTCAATAGCGCTGCTGCGATATGACTCCCCATAAAACCGGTGCCCCCGGTTAGAAATATCACGCTTTCTGCGTTTTTTCTCTTTTCAACGATGTAATCTTCAGATCTCCTCATTTACTCCCCCATTAGTAAGGTCCCTGATGGAGATTCTAATACCCAGGAATATATTAGATATCGTTAACTCTTTATTTAGTAAGGACTTATGGCTCTAACCTCGTCACCACAGATACACAATTTTCTATCTAACAGGGTGTGCCTACGTATATAGCAAATTCTCGCTTCTACATAGCCCTTGAAACACTATGGAAACGAGCGCGGGGGCCTTCATTTCCCGCGTGAATGCGTTTATCTTGTTCATCGATTCTATCAGGGCATTAGCTGCGTTTTCCCTTTCCTGATTATTCGTCTGGTTAAAGTAATAGACATGTTCTATCTGGGCCCGCTTGCCAAAGTCCAGTGGATTTATAACTCCTAAACCGCCCCTCAAGTTATATTTGTCACCGATTGATTTCAGCATATCACATATTTCAACCACCTTATCAAGGTTATCTAGGGAAACAAAGGCAAAGCCTGGGGCATATGCATAGTTTCTGCCTATTCTGCTTGAGAGGATCCTGTACATATTTAGCCAGACCAGGTCTGTCATTTCCGGCTTGGAATATAACTTCTTGAAGAAATGCTGCAAATCTTCGTCGACTACTGCGGCTATATTATCAGGTGAAGGAGATAAGCTCATCTCTACTAAAGGCCGTGTTTCTTCCTTAAACAGGAGTTTGTAAGGCTTTTCAGTCCCTGAAAGTTGGCATAGCAGTTCCATCCCTTCATCGCTATAAAATTTTGGTAAACCTAGCATAATTGTCCTGACCATCTCTTGGTCCACAGTAACGTCTGCCATTTCCTTTACTGTCCTTACCGTGTATTTATCCCCTACCACCATTAGCAGGTATTTCACTTCCATTTCTTCTGTGAAGAAACGCCTGAGTTCCTCTGATGCCTGGAAAGTTGGGGAAATGAACGGTGCAAAATATTCTAATCCCAGAATCGAATCGACTATGCCTAGCCTACTTCTAGCTATCTCCCGCATCATTTTTAAGGCTTCATGAAGGTCTGAGAAGGGAACCAGAATTCCCTCTTCATCTTCTACAATTGGGTAAAGTCTTACGGTAATCTGAGTACATATGCCAGGGAGAGGAGCAAAAGTACCTGGGGCAGGCAAAGAATATTTGAGTACATTCGGTGCATGCTTGTCGTTTGTCCTGAATATTCTCCCATCAAGAGCCACAATTTCTGCATCGACATAATTATCGCCCGCATATCCGTAGGCATGGCAAAGAGTCCCATAAATACCGGTCATTATCATATTAGCGCAGACGCATGCTGCCGGTTCTGCCACACTGGCTCTCATTCTGTGCTTATTCGCTTCCTTCTGCATTTCAAACGAGGTCACTCCTGCTCCAACGGTGGCAGTCCAGTTCTTGGGATCAACTTCGAGCGTTTTCATTCTGCTCAGGTCAATAATGATTCCTTCTCCAAGGGTCAATCCATGGCTGTTCTGGCCGGTGCCTCTGGGCACAAATGGTATTTTATGCCTGTTGGCTGTTTTAACAACCTCAGCAACTTCCTGTGTAGATTCAGGCATGACAACATATCCAGGCATATGTCGCAGGTGACATGGGCTTATATCTCCGGAGTAACTGACTGGTCTCATATCTACGGAGTTGCTGACTAAGGTTGCGGGGTCTACTGGACCTATATCTCTGGAGTAAGTCACTAGGATTGCGGGATCGTTTGTCGCCCATTCCTCGCCGACAATTCCTCTTAAATCGCGCAATACTTGGTCTTCCGCCGGACTTTCAATCGGCTCATTGCTCTGGAGAGCAGCTTCGACATGCTCCTTAAGTGCCACCATGACTTTCATAGGTCGGAGTTCAGTCACGAAGTAACACTGCTTATCACATATTCCACACAAGGTACAGGACCTTGCTATGTCGATAAGCCTTTCAGTGACAGGTATCAGCTTGTTAGCCAGGGCATTGACAATCTCCATTCCTCCCTGAGGGTAGTAACTCGCATATTTATGTTTAATCCCAGAAGGGCAAACGCCTGTCCCCAGGAAATCTATCTTACACATACCGAAATGAACACATTTTTCTGCTATGTTCTTAACTTCTTCTAATCCCATGTCTACAACCTCCTATGGCCAAAGGTGTCTAAGCTGTTAACCCCAAGTCGTTAGTAAATTTACTCACTCCGCCTAACATTTGCAATGTTAAGTCTTTGAATATCTGGAATATAAGAATATCAAACGACCGCCGTCTCCTTATAAGATATCCACCAAATCAGGCCGGTTTTATTGTCAGGTAATTGCCTTCCTTATATTTATCTTACCAGTACTCCAGCGAGTTCTTCAAGCAATATTATCGCAGCTTCTTTATCCAGGGGCTGGTTATTGTTGCCGCACTTGGGTGATTGTACGCAGGAGGGACAGCCGTCAGTGCAGGGACATTCCTTCACGGCTTT
>Ga0209164_1002666_pt1 | contig 18336 bp, 17 predicted proteins | sample MTBNYHSulfiMetaG_FD_187458 | JGI IMG/M metagenome (GOLD analysis project Ga0209164, IMG submission 187458) | Enrichment culture microbial communities from rom New York Harbor, USA that are MTBE-degrading - MTBE-NYH (New York Harbor Sulfidogenic)... | ecosystem: Environmental > Aquatic > Marine >...
AATCTCACCGCGGGGAGACCAAAGATGTCGGCGGTGATTTGCATGACCGCATCGCTCTTCGAGCCCCCGCCACCCACCCGCAACTCCCTTATCCTGTATCCCGAACGCCTCTCGATTATCTCTTTCATCCGGCGCAACTCGTAGGCAACGCCCTCCACAATCGCCCGGTAGATATGCGTTCTGGTGTGGTGCCCGGCGAACCCTATTATGGCCCCTTTGGAGAGCGGGTCATTCTCAAGCGGGTGCCAGTGAGGCTGAAGCATCAGGCCCATCGAACCGGGGGGCACCTGGTCCATCTCCCGGTCCAGCAGTTCCTCAGGTTCCACCATAAGCCTGACGGCTTCCTCCTGCTGGTGTTTGCAGAACTCCTGCTTGAACCAGGAGACCATCCAGTATCCCTTGGGCAGAAAGCCTTCGAGCGTCCACTGGTTGGGGATTGCCGCTCCCCAGGTGAAGAAATCCATGTTGCGTTGAGTGACGTACCTGTCAGAGGACACTTCAATGACAGCAGCGGTCCCGTAGCTGATCTCGGCCACATCGCTGGTTATCGCGCCCGCACCCAGCAGCTCCGATTGCTTGTCCCCCGCCCCGATGATGACCGGCAGCCCTTGCGGTATGCCAAAGTCCCGTGCTCCTTCCTCCGAGACCGTCCCGGCGATGTCGGTTGGCGTGACAAGAGGGGGCAGCTTGTGCCGGTCTACGCCGAAGACCTTGAAGACCACCTCCATGGGGTGCCACCGCAGCCCCTTCAGGTCGATGGGGAACAGCCCGACTATCATGGAGGAACAGTCTTTGAACTCGTTGGTAAGCGCATGGAAGATGTACGACGAGATGGTGAGGAACATGTGCGTCCGGTCGTAGCTGTCGCGTTCGTGCTCCCTGAGCCAGTTGAACTTCGACCGCCTCTGGTACTCGGTGAGCTTGAAGGTCATTCTCTGCGCCCGGAACGCCAGCGCCATGAGCGGACCTCCGGGCAGCTTCAGCCCCTCGGTCTTGCGCTCATCGAGCCAGGTGATGGCAGGGCGCACCGGCCTGCCATCTGCGGCAACGGGCACAATCGTGCTCCTGTGGGTGGTAATGGCAACGGCGGCAAGCTCCTCTCTCGGAACGCCGCAGTTCTCCACCACGCTCTTCGTCAGGCTCTGCGTGATTCTGAGATACTCCTCCGCATCCTGCTCGGCGAAGCCGGGTTGCGTGGCGAAATAGGGAGTCACAGGATGCGCCTCGCCATAGACCTCATTGCCTTTCTCATCGAAGATGAACGCCTTGACGTTCTGTGTTCCCCCGTCGATGACCACGAAGTGCTTCATCGCTCTCCCCGCTTGGTCCTTCCAGTCAGGATGAAGGACTTGCCTCCCCTCTTGGTGATCAAGTCCTTATCTACGTTGGCCTCCCTGCTGATGATCTCCATCACCCGCGGCATGCAGAAGCCACCCTGGCACCTTCCCAGGCCAGCCCGGGTCCTCCTCTTGACGGCGTCGACGCTGTTTGCCGGGATGCCACGGTGGAGGACATCTACTATCTCGCCCTCGCTCACGCGCTCACAGCGGCAGACGATGTGTCCGTAGAGGGGATTCGCGCGGATAAGCTCCTGACGTTCCCTGTCGTCCATCCTCCAGAAGTGTTTCGTACCCTTTCTCGCCGGCTCGAACTCCGCCTTCTCGGCCGGGTGCACCTCCTCGACCAGAATCTCCACCACCCTCTGAGCAACCGCCGGCGCCGAAGCCAGCCCCGGAGACTGAATGCCAGCAGCGTGAATCAACCCCTTCACCCGCCGGGAAGGCTCGATGATGAAGTCCTCCTTGTACGTCGGCGCCCGGCACCCGGCGAAGTGAGCGATTATCTTGCCCGGGTGCGGCTTCTCATAGTCCGGCTTGACCTGCTCCAGCACCGGTGCGAACCTATCGAAGAGCGTCTCACGCCCGGCAGACGTGGTGGAAACGTCCTCTCTATCGCACACCTCGTCCGCCGTCGGGCCGAACTGGAGATTGCCGTCCGTCGTCGGGATAATGCCGCCCCCTTTCGAATGCTTGCTTCTCCGCGTCATCATCATGCCGAGCGTGGCGAGGATCGTTCGCGTCGGCTGGTAGGACGCATCCAAGATGATGGTCTCGCCCTTCCGGGGATGAATGGTGAAGAACCTGTCGCCGGCAAACTCAGCGATTGTGTCGGCGTGCAGCCCCGCGGCGTTCACCAAGATGCGCGCCCCGATGGTCCCCCTCGTCGTGTCCACCGCCCTGACTCTTCCGTCCTCGGTCTGCACGCCGGTGACGCAGGTTTCCAGGAAGAACTGCGCCCCGTTGGTCATGGCGTTCTCGGCATACGCCAACACGAGTTCGAAGGGGTTGATGATGCCGGTGTTCCATATGTACAGCCCCTTCCTGATGTACGGGGCAAGGCCGGGCTCGATCTCGTCCAGTTCCTCTCTGTCCAGCAACCTTGGCGTGGGGTCCTTGTGCTTGGTGGCCATCTCTATGCCGTAGGTAAGCATCTGTTCTCCCTCAGGGTTGTCCGCCACAACAAGCGTTCCGATGCGTTTGAAATCAACGTCGAGTTCGCTGGCCACCCGGTCCCACATGGGGTTACCCCGGTAGTTCATCTCCCACTTGAGCGTGCCGTAGCTGGTGACGACCGCGGGGTGCACCGTCGCGTTGCTGTGGAACGTCTGGTCCATCCCCAGGTCCTCGTGCCTTTCGACGACGGCGATGCTCAGGTTGAAGCGCGACAGCTCCCTGGCGATCGCCACCCCGATCACTCCACCACCCACAATGACAACGTCGAACCCCTGTCCGTTTAGCTCGTCGGACGCCTTCGGAGGCGGAGCGAAGGGTAGCTTGCCCGGATAGTCGATATCGTTGACCACCTCTCTGACTTCTTCGAAGCCAGCGGCAGTGTGCCCGGCATCCACAGCGCTCTGGTTGGAGGAGAAGCGCCCGCTCAGCATGGCGATGCCGTCCTGCACGGCGACCGTCGCCTTCTCGCCGGTCGCCTGCTCTATCTCACCCCGTATCGTCCGTGCCAGCTTGTCTCTATCCATCGACGATCCGTTCCGCAAAGACCTCGGTTATGTCCCTGGTGTCCACACCGGACAGCACCGACTTGCAGGTGGGACACGCGGAAACATACACGTCAGCACCGGTCTCCCTGAGCTCATTGACGCGCATCAGATTCACCTTGTGCGTGACCTCGGCGTCGCCAATGCGCGCTCCGGGGAGCGCGCCGCAGCAGTGCGTGTCCTCCCGTGCGTAGACCGGCTCCCTCAACGTGAAACCCAGCGCTTCCAGGAGCTCCCTGGGGGCGGAGGTGATACCCAGGTCGTTCACCAGGATGCACGGGTCGTGGTAGGTGGCCGAAGCGTTCGCCCTGCTCACCCGTATCTTCCCTTCACCCAGCAGGGCCTGGATGAACTGGGTGGTGTGGATGAACTCAACATCAAGGTCAACCCCCACCGCCTTGTACCCCTGTGTCATCATCTTCACGCAGTTGGGGCAATCGGCAATGACCTGGCGCAGTCCCCTCTTCACGAACTCCCCCTTCATCCTCTCCGCTGCCCTGGCGAATCCCTCGATATCTCCGGCGTAGTAGAGTGGCGCGCCACAGCAGATATCGGCCCCGCCGAACTGCTGAACGTGCTCCCTGCTTACGGCGATGATCCTGTCCATCGCCTGGGGCACGTGCTCGTCGGCGTAGGCAGAGCAGGATACGAAGTAGCCCACGGCTCCCGTACCCTTTTCCAGAAGCTGCCGCTCGCCGCGGGGGTTGCCGAACTTCATGAACGTCTCGACCCGCTTCCTCATCTCTTCGGGAAGCATTCCCTCTCGGAAAGCCTTCCTCCGCGCGCGGTAAATGTAGTCTCGCAGGTCGTGGTTGCCGTAGATGCAGTGTGCTTTGCACGCCCCGCACATGGCGCTCTGGAACACCACGTCGAAGAAGCCCTGCCGGTCTTCGAGAAACCCCTTCTCCTCATATACAATCAGACGCGCCAGCTTCTGGGGGGTGATGGTCTCCTTCCCCGTGGCGAGATAGGTGGGACAACTGTGCTTGCACATATCGGCGCACATCGCACAGTTCAGCAACTGTTCCAGGCCGAGTTCCTTCCTATCCTCCATCTTCGATGAGCTTACCCCTGTTCAGAATGCCGTTCGGGTCCAGAGCACGCTTGATTCTGCGGAGCACCTCCACCCCGCTGGCGCCGTGCTCCTGCTCCATGTACTGCCTTCGCCAGTAGCCAATCCCATGGTGATGGCTGATGGAACCGTTGTTTCTCAACGTCGCTTCCATGGCCGCAGTCCACGTGTCCTGATAGTACTGGAAGGGGTCCTTGGGAAAGCCGGCGAAGGTGATGTAGAGGCACGCCCCCTCCCGGTAGAAGTGCGAGTAGTGCCCCGAAATCGACACCGCACCCTCCACCGCCTTCATCGCGGCGACCATATCGTCGTAGAGCCTGGCGGCGTCCTTGAACAGGGAGACAACCTCGATCGTGTCTACAATCCCTCCGTGCTGCATCAGGACAGGGCCCAGCCCTATGTCGAAGCGCTTCTCCAGCCATATATCAACGGGGCTCTCTCCCGCAGGCTGCCCCCTGCTTTCCCCGGCGATTCTCCTTACCACGCTGCTCTCGAGCGCCACCAGCTCGGGCTCGCCCTCACAGATGAAGATGACGGTGACCTTGCTCCCTATCTCGCTGAAATACCGCTCGCTCTCCGCCTCATCGAATATCCGCACCACCGCCGGCTTCACGTCAGTCCTCAGCACCCTTCGCACCACGTCCAGCGCTGTCTCGATGGACTCGAAGACCCATGATTGCCTGTCCCTCGCCCCGGGCAAGGGGTGCACTGAGACCGCTGCTTTGGTGACAACGCCGAGAGTGCCTTCACTGCCCAGGAACAGGTCTTTCAGCGAAGGGCCGGTGGAGCGTCTCGGGACCGGCTTGATACTGAGAAGACTCCCGTCGGGAAGCACCACCTCCATCCCCAGAACCATGTCCTCGGTCTTCCCGTACTTCGTGGAAAACTGCCCCACCGCACGGGTGGCGATCCACCCTCCCAGCGTGGAGCAGTACAGCGACTGGGGGATGTTTCCCATTGAGTAGCCCCGGTGATTGAGCTCCCGCTCCAGGTTCGCCCCGATGATCCCCGCTTCGAACTGAGCAACGAGCGATGCCTCATCCAGTGAGATGAACCGGTTCATTCTCTGCAGGTTCAAGACGGCGCTGCCCTCTCCGGGGATGGCGCCACCCAGCACGCCGGAACCGGCGCCAAAAGGGGTAATGCCAACCTTGTAGTCGTTGGCGCACTTGAGGATGGCCTGTATCTCCTCACTGCTCCCCGGTGAGATCACCGCGCAGGGGAGCGACGGCAGCTTGCCGTGCTGCGACAGGAAGATCGCGTAGAGCCAGTAGTCAAGGCTGTAGGAAATGAGGTCGCACTCCCGCTCGGAGAGATTCTCCTCGCCCACCACGCGCTTCGCCCTGTCGATGAAGTCAGAGGGTCTCTCCCGTCTTTTCCACAGAAAGGTCTCTATGGACATCGTCACCCCTCACCCCGGAGAATGCGGCACGCCAGATAGCGAGCGTTTGCCTGGACTGCGACGGAGGGCTGTCCAGGGACGCTTTGCCGCCCTAGGCTACCACTTTCGTCGACCGCTATCAACCATTTTGGCCTTTGTCACGTCGGCGCCCTCAGCAGCGCGACGCCGAAGACGAACAGCCACAGCGACCAGGGGAGACCGGCGAGCAGTTGGGAGATGGCCGTGCCGCCCCACGGCCAGGGGATGAGCTGGAGGACAACCATGAGAATGCCACAGGCGAAGCTGAACAGCCCGGACGGCATTCTCGACGAAGCCAGCTGCGCCGCCCCGATAATGAACAGGGCGAGAGGGACCAGCGCGAAGAAGAACGCCGACGCATAGGTATGCGGAGCTCCGGAGGTCCTGGGGAAGATGCCGACGAAGCCTATGGCGCACGCGCCGAGAATGAGCACCGCAATCCCCAGGCGTCCCAATCGCCGCCGCGAAGAGAGGGTAGCGGCGAAGCCGACAGCAAAGGCGATGGCGAGGACGGCATCGACTATCAGACTGGCGTTGAACGAAGCGCGGGCCGGGCCCTCAACCCCGAGAAGGCTCAGGTAGTTCTCGGTCCAGGAGAAGGTGGGGTGATAGTAGATAGCGACGCCGACCAGCGCAAGCCCGAGAAACGGAGAGAGCACGCCGCACAGCCCGGCTACCCTGCGATATGGGGGCCATCCCGAAGCGGGCCTACCGACTTCCATCGCACATCCCGACAAATCGCATACCGGTGCATGGCCTATTGCAGCTCATGGCGAGCCCTACAGGTCAGCAAGGGTTCCCATGCCTTGACTGTAGAGGCTACGGCCTGCGGTCACTCTAGCGTGCTCTCCAGAACGCCGGGGTGACAAGCACCAACACCGTCCATATTTCGAGCCGGCCGATGAGCATGAAGAACGTGAGTGCAACCTTACCGGCGTCGGGAACAAACGCGTAGTTGGCCCCCGGCCCAACCATGCCCAGGCCCGGGCCAACGTTGCCCAGCGTGGCGGCAACAGAGGACAGGGCGGATATCGAGTCCAGGCCGACCGCACTCATGAATATGGAGCCAACGACCAAGGCCGCGAAGTAGAGGATGGCCAGGCCAACGATTTCCGATACCAGCCTTTCCGGCAATACCCTGCCGGCTAGCTTGAGGGGGCGGACCGACCGGGGGCTGAAGATGAGCAGTATCTGCCGGTAGGCGTACTTCGCCAGCACCGCAATCCTGATAACCTTCAGCGCCCCGCCGGTAGAACACGCCGAAGCGCCGACTATCATCAGGACAAGCAGGACCGACTGCGAGAATGGGGGCCAACCACCAAAATCAGCGGTGGCGAAGCCGGTCGTCGTCTGGATAGACACCGCCTGAAACGTGGCGTACCTGAAGGCATTGCCCACCGAGCTGCCCGCATTGAGCGCCAGGTCCAGCACGATGAAGAGGCTCGCCGCGGCCAGGATACCAAGGTACCAGCGTACCTCGCGGTCGGCGAGGATGACGCCAGGGCGGCGCTTCCACAGGAGGAAGTAGAAGAGCTGGAAATTCGTGCCGGCGAGCACCATGAAGATGAGGACGATGACCTCGACAGGAACGCTACCGTAGGCACCTATGCTCAGGTCTTTGAGATGGAACCCGCCGGTGGGCATGGTGCTGAGGGTGGTCACCAGGCCATCGAAGAACGGCAGCCCGGCCACCAGCAGCGCCACCACCTCCAGAGCGGTCAGGCCGAGGTAGAGCTGCCACAGCACTTTCGCCGTGTCCCGTATCCGTGCCGTCAACCGCTGCCCCTTGGGACCGGGCAGTTCGCCCTCCACCAGGTGCGACGCCCCCACGCCAATGACCGGGAAGACCGCCACAAAGAGGACGACGATACCCATGCCCCCCAGCCACTGACTCAGGCTGCGCCACAGGAGAATCCCATGCGGCTGGCTCTCGATGGACGTGAGCACGGACGCACCGGTGGTGGTGAACCCCGACATGGCCTCGAAGTAGGCGTCGAGGTAACCGGGGAAGGTGCCGCTCAGCTTGTAGGGCAGTGCGCCGAAGAGCGCCGCCGCCATCCACACGCCGACGACAAGGATGAGGGCTTCGCGGCGGCTGAGCCTGCCGCCACGGTGCGGTCGCGTCACCAGCCACAACAGCAGACCGGTGCCGGCCGTAGCGGCCATTGAGATGGCGAAAGGGACGGTGTCAGGTTCCCGGTAGTAGAGGCTGACCGCCAGGGGCACGACCATGAGGAGGCCGAGGCCCCCAAGGAATGGCGCCAGGTAGTGTACAACAACCCCGACCCTCATGGCTTATTCAAACAGTCTCTCGACATCGGGAACGGCCGAGGGAAGGCTCACGACGACCACGTGGTCCCCGGCTTGCACCACGGTATCGCTCTGCGGAATCACCGCCTGGGCACCACGCACGATCGCACCAATCACAGCGCCGCGAGGCATCTCCACCTCTTCGCACCGCCGATTGGCGATGCGCGCGTTCTCGCCGACGGCAAATTCGATAGCCTCTACTCGCGATCCCGCGAGAAACGAGAGGGCGACCGCCGCAGGGGAACGGACGAGGCGGACAACCCGCCCGGCTGCGAGCGACAGAGGCGAGACCACCACGTCCAGGCCAATGGCTTCAGCCAGCGCCACGTACTGCGCTCTTTCCACAACCGCCAGACTGCGCCCGGCGCCAAGACTCTTGGCGAGGAGAGCGATGAGAATGTTGAGCTCGTCGTGGGTTGTCGCCGCGATGAAGGCGTCCGCCGACGGTACTCCCTCATCAATGAGGAAATCGCTGTCGGTGCCCTCGCCCTGCACCACCTCGGTTCGTGACAGCAACCCCGCCACCTCGTGGGAGCGTGCCGGGTCTGGCTCGATGAGCTTGACGGCGATGGCTCGTTTCTCCAGCAATTGGGCAAGGCGGAACCCGACGCGCTCACCGCCAAGAATGACAACCCTCTTTGCTTTCGGCCCTGTCTGCCCGAAGGCAGCCTCAAGTTCGTCCCCAGCCTCCTTTGACGAGACCACCAGAAGACGGTCGTCTTCGTGCAAGACCTCATCGCCCGGCGGCACTATGACTTCAGTGGGACGCACAATCGCGGCAACGACGCAAGGCCGGGGAAAGACGATGTCCTTGAGGGGCCTATCCACCATCGCCTCGCTCTGCGCGATGAACTCCCGGACCTGTATGCGGCCTTCGGCGAATTCCTCCATCGACGTCGTGTACAGGCTGGCCAGGATATTTACAGTTTCTTCCGCAGCCATTATGTCGGGATTGACGAAAAGGCTTATCCCCAGGGTCTGCGGCGTGACCACCCGCCGCCGCCCCACGGGGGACTTGGCATCGGTTACCAGATAGCCGGTATACTCCGGATTGCGCACCCTGGCTACCGTCTTCTTGGTCCCCAGCGCCTTGGCCAGCAGGCATGCGACCATATTGACCTCGTCACTCACGGTAAAGGCAATGAGGAGGTCGGCAGAGGGCGCCTCAGCCTCTCGCAACACCCTCGGGTTTGAACCGCTGCCGAGAACGGTCTTCACATCCAGATAGCGGCGGACGTTGTCGAGGGCCGCCTCCGACTGGTCAACGACGACCACGCCATGTCCCGCTCTCGAAAGCATGGACGCGATGCTGTACCCCCCTACCCCAGCGCCCACGACGACGATGTACACGGTAATTCAACCTCCGACATACTAAAGAAAGGCCTCTGTCAGCAGCCAATCATACCACTGTCCTTGGACTTTGAAAACTCACGCCGCTGCGCCGGGTTTCCTACCGCCTACCCGAAGGCGGCACCACTGAGATACCGTACGAACTGAGGGAGGTCCCCCCGGACAGCGCACGACCGGTTTCTCCTGTGCCTTCCCAACCCGTGAGCGCCATTTCCTCAAAAAGTCAGAACACATGACCTATACCAGGGGGGCTTGTAATGGGGGACTCACTGGACTAGAATCTCGCTGACATGGGAATGGGTGACAGTCACCTTGAACGTCGATAGAATACTGGTCCCCGCCAGCGTACAGGGCGGGTGGGAATCTGCTATAAAGCTCGCCTGCGCTCTGAGGAAGGGGCCCGAATCCACAATCCATGTAGTCTACGTTATAGAGCTGGAGCGTAGCACATCCCTTGACGCCGAGATCGAGTCCAAAATCAGAAAAGCGGAGCAGGTGCTGGAGGAAGCCAGAGATATGGCCGCCAAGGGCAACTGCGAGGTTGAGACCAGCATACTGCAGGCACGGGAGGCAGGGCCCGCCATAGTGGAGGAGGCTGTGGAGAGGGAGGCCAGCCTGATTCTGATGGGGATGCGCTACAAGAAACGGTTTGGAGAGTTCACGCTGGGAGAGGTGGTACCCCACGTCCTGAAGTACGCGCCCTGCCCGGTGCTCATCGCTCGAGAGCCGCCAGTTCCGGATAGTCCTGCGTGAACTGGTCGGACAGCGTCCGTTTCTCATTGTGCCCCCTTCCCGGCCACCACAAGGGACTCCTGCCTCACCCACACCACGTCAAGAGGCGAAGTTAGAACCGTGCGAGGCGCAAAGAAGCCCGGTACGGGCGAGCTTCGGCCTGACCGGCCCCACCATCCCTCTCGCTTCCGATGACTGCGAGTCGCATGTCTTGTCTTTGCGCGTTCCCCCTTACGTTTGACAAACGGGGGGAAATGGGCCACGATGAGACCATCAGTGAGAGCTTGATGTCGCTACCGATAGGGAGTAGAACCGATGAGCCAGGGCGATACGGGATGCGAGGACTCGGCTGCTCAGCGAATAGCTGAGGAGTACGAGGTCCAGGAGAAGGTGGACGCCGAGGGGAACAGGTGGCGCAAGGTCTACTTCGGCGGCGGGGCGCATTTCCAGAACTGGCTGGGCCAGGTGCGGGAACTGCGCGGAGAAGAGAACGTGGAGATAGAAGAGGTGGATTCCCGCGGCTTCCTGTGCTTCGAGGAGGGCGGTGAGAAGCTGTACCGCATCTGGGTGAGACAGGAGACGACGGGCTAGGACGCCTCGCCGGGGAACGGCGATTCCGTCAACAATGGCCAAGAGCCGAGGAGGGCGGCGATGCAATCGAACGGGCTGGAACGGCGGCACGAGATACTGTACGGAACACCCGGAACCGCTGTCTATAGCGACGGCCGGCTCATTCTGTGGGTCCCCGAAGACTTCAGTTCGCTGACCAAGAACCTGCCGCGGAAGGAACTCGAGGCGTTGCGCAAGGAACTCAGGGAATACCTTGAGCCTCAGGCCGCCGACGGCGAAGACTTGTAGGCGGCTCCAGTCCTACGCCAGTATGCTGCCAACCGTCCCCCGCTGACTCAGTACTTGCTCAGCCTCACGAATCATGGTATCGATGAGCTCCCTGGCGCTCACCACGCTGTCGATTACCCCCACGGCCAGCGAGCCGCCAGCCGTCCTCACCGCCACCTCGGGGTCGTCAGCCTGAAGGTCGCTCTGCCAGTCCCGCGGAACCTCTGGGGACTGCTTGAGGAGCACCCGTTCCAACCGCATCAGCCACTCACCAGTCACCTGTTCTCCCCTGCCCTTAACCACCTTCTCATATTCCTCCCGCTTCGGGGGAGCCAGGGCGCGATCGCGGACATTGGCATCCCACGGCTTGGCCTCCACCAGCGCCTGCTTGTAGCGGTCGGAGATGGGGCACTCAGCGACGGCCATGAACCGCGTCCCCATATAGATACCCTCAGCGCCCATTCCCAGCGCGGCCACAAGGCCGTGGGCATCGCCAATGCCGCCGGCAGCAATGAGCGGTATCTTCATCATCTTCACGGCGGTGGATATAGCAACAAGGGTGGGAAGCTGGTGGATGCTCTTGAAACCGGCCCCCTCCAGTCCGACAAGCACCACGGCGTCAGCGCCATGACGCTCAGCAGCGAGCGCGTGGTGTATCGTTGCCACCTTGTGCACCCACTTCAAGCCAGCCTCGTGTATCCTCCGCCCGTGGTCATCGGCACGATAGACAGCGGTGAAGATCACCGGCACCCGCTCCTCGATGGCCACTTCCCGCATCTCGTCGATGTGGGGGCATAACCCCACCGACAGGTTGATGCCGAAGGGCTTGTCGGTCATGGAGCGTGCCCTCCTGATATCCTCCCGCAGCTTCTCCGGGGAGCGCAGGGCTCCGGCGGTGATAATGCCAAAGCCCCCGGCGTCGGAAACAGGAGCCGCCAGAGCGGACGTGCCGAAACCGGCGAAGGCGCCCTGGATAATCGGATACTCACTGCCCAGTATGTCGGTAACCCGGTTCTTCCAGTTCATAGGCCCTCCTCCGCTCTGATTATCGCAGCCAGTGCCCCCACCGTCAATGGCGCTCCCGCTTGCGCCAGACGGCGACCGCCGGAAGGAATCTGGACACTCGCAGAGGCTCGCCCGCAGCAGGACAATGTGCTATAGTAGCCACTCAACGCCACGTGTAGAGCACAACGGCGCGACGCAAATCAAGGAGCAAGTAATGGAGAGTGTGATTGCACAGGCAATGGGCCTCAAATACCAGCCGATAGCGATAGTCCTTACCGACGAGAAGCCGAAAGGGGCCAGGCAGTTCAAGGAAAACCGGTTCAGCTGCGTCATGTTCCTGCTGGCGGCGGCCGTCCGCGGCCAGACGGTCGTGTTCGATCGCAAGACCTTTGGCTGCCCCGGCGGAGGGACGGGCCTCGGCTTCGGCAACCAGTACAAGAACATGCCCGGCGGGGAGGAGGCCTTCAGCCACTTCCTGTCGATGGGCTACGAGGGAAGTGAGAAAGGCATGAAGTTCGCCGAGATGGTGAAGCCGTTTCTAACCGAGGACACGTACGACGACCTTGTCCACGGCGAGAGGTATTTGAAGACGCCTGAGCTGGTGCTCAGGTTCATCGATTGCCTGCCCATAACCGACGTGCCGTACGAGTACGTGGTATTCAAGCCGTTGAAGGACGTGGACCCGGAGAAAGAGAGGCCCGAGGTGGTTGTCTTCCTTGCCGACATGGACCAGTTGGCAGCCCTGGTAGTCCTGGCCAGCTACGGCAGAGAGAGCAACGAGGGCGCCATCATCCCCCAGGCCGCCGGCTGTCAATCGATAGGCATCTACCCCTTCAGCGAGGCCCGGTCGGAGACACCGCGGGCAGTAGTCGGGCTGGTTGACATCACAGCCAGACTGGCCATCAAACGCCAGCTCAAAGAGGACGTCATGAGCTTCGCCGTCCCCTTCGCGATGTTCGAGGAAATGGAGGCAAACGTTCCGGGGAGCTTTTTGGAGAGACCCACGTGGCAGGAGCTCACCAGGTTGAAGAAGTAGCGAGAGGGCGCCCGCAGCAAGCCGGGTGAGGGCATGGATGGCGGGCTCTATAGAAAAGCAGGCGACGCGGCCCTCCAGGGGTCTCCAAGGGTCGGCTCACAAAGCGAGTGCCAGTTTCAGATAGAGGCGTGCCGCCTGCACCACCTGGTCACAGGACACCGACTCCTCAGCGGTATGGGCTGCCTCCAGACGACCCGGGCCGACGATGACGGGTGCGGTCCCAGCGGCCCAGAGTACATTCGCATCGGAATGGCTCCTGAAGTCCTGAGGCGCCCACGGCAGAGACAGGCCATCGGATGCAGCCCTCAGCTTCATCACAAAGGGGCCCTCTGCCGGCAGTCGATACCCGTTGTACGTGTCTTCGAACTCCAGGTCGGCGTCGAGATAGGGGATGTCCTGACTTGCCGCTTCCACGACCCGCGCCAGCTCGCTCTTGAGAATGTCGACCCCCGACTCCGGTGGAAGGTGAAGATCGAGCCAGGCCTCACACATATCGGGGACCACGAAGCCGCCGGGGAAGCCGGACAGCTCCCGAATGTTATAGACCAGCCCGTGCGGCGCCGACGAGGCATAGTCAGTAAGGCACAGCAGCAGCCTCAACATCGCTTCAATGGCATTATGCCCCAGCTCGGGCATGGAGGAATGGGCCCTCTTGCCACGAGTGCGAAGCACTGCCTCCACATATCCATAGTGTCCCAGGCATGGTGCCATGTTGGTGGGCTCACCGACCACCGCCCAGGGGAAGCCGTATTCCCCCACAAGAGTCTTGGCACCATCGTTGTCCTCCTCTTCGCCCACCAGCAGTGCCAGGCCCACCGGCGGAAATGCTCCTCCCACAGAGGCCAGAACCGTGAATGCCTCGATCATAGCGGCGCAGCCGCCCTTCATGTCGCTCGTACCCAGGCCGAAGATGGTGTCCCCTTCGGCACGGAAGCCGTAGTCATCCAGGTCGTGGGCGGCCACCGTATCAACATGTCCCACAAACGCCAGCGTGGCCTGCTTCGCGTCCCCGGGCAACACCAACAGGTTGAAGCGGTTCTCATCGACCCCTTGCCGGATCACATTCAGACCGTAGCCTTTCAAGTACGCCTCTATGTAGCTGAGGACCTCCTCCTCTTTGCCCGACGGACTGTATATGTCTACCAGCTCGTTGAGAAGGTCCCGCAGTCTCTCCGGTCGCACGTCGGTGGTCACAGTAGCCCTTGTCCCCATGAGTCCCGCTTGTTTCCCAGTCCCACACGCCCGCCCACGGCCGGTCACGCTTCGTGACGCAGGCGATACACTACATGTTGCCGGTTCGTCAGCTACCCTGCTGGCCTCTAGGCATCCACGTCACTCTGTGCCCTGACTGCGGCAATGGTGCCCCCAGGCTCCGCCGCTCCCGGCGGAGACTTTGCCGCACCCCGTGGCTTGCCAGGCTTCTTCGCCGGTCGACGCAGGGTCTTGGCCAGCCACAGGTGCTCACTTCTCGCCGAGAAACCGATAGCCTTGAAGAAGGCAATGGCGTCTTTGTTGTCTCCCTGGGTATCGGCGATGACCATCCTCACCCCTTCTTCCTTCAGCCGCTGCTCCAGCCTGCCATAGAGTCGGCTGCCCAGGGCACTCCTCTGGAACGCCTCGTCCACCCCCATCCATCCCACGTATCCATACTTCTTCCAGGCCGTGCCCTCCTTCTCGATAGTGGTACCCAGGATGAAGCCCACGATGTTTCCCCCTGCCTCCGCCACCAGACAGAAGTCTGAATCTGCGGAGAAGTAGTCAGTTACCTCATAGGGGTCCCAGGTGCGATAGAGGATGGGCAACTCCTCGCTGGTGAATAGCTTCTCCCCGAGGTGATAGACAGAGGGTATATCGTCTATCTCCATTTCCCTGATTGTGGTTTCCCGTCTCCTCTTGCCCTTTGCTGCGTCCTGTGACGACATGCGTCTCCCCCTTCGTCCGTCGTTCGTCTGGCGGCAGACCCGCCGGGCTCAGCCGTCCCGCTCGCCGGGGCGCCTCAGACCTCCAGCACCCCGTCAGGGTCTCGGTCCGCCACGAGTTTCTGATAGTGGGGCAGGAGGTGCTCCTGGTACACGTGCTCCAGCCGGTCCAGGAGCTCACCTGGGTCGTGACTGCATACCACAACCGCGCCGGTGTCCTTGTTCACCAGCGACACGATCTGCTGGAGATGGGCCGTGATGCCATCGGTGCCCTCCAGGATGCCGATGACCTTGCTCTCGTCATAGGCGATGGCGAACTCGCCCAGAGTGCCCGACCTGCCTCCGGCGAAGACCACCACGTCGCATGACCGGATGTTCTCGATCTCGCGGCCCATCAGCCCGCTGCCGGTGTAGATGAGGGCATCGTAGCCGTGCACCGGCGAGTGGAACTTCACCACGTGCTCCTCGAAGTTGAGGGCGGGGGAGACGCCAACCACCACACCGCCAAGGCTCTTCGCCCCCTTGACTGCCTCGTGAGGGAGCCCGGGGCACGCCCCCGTAATCAGCACGTAGCCGCGGCGGGCGATCTCCCTGCCCAGCTCGTATAGTCTGTCGAAGACCTCCGGCGGTATCATCCCCCCCGAGGACCCCATCACTCCAACGGTCATGCGGGGGAAGAGGTCGTCCCCCAATCGCGGCCTTTGAGTCAATCCCATTCCTCCTCAGATAGTGTTTCACCGTGACGGCGGCAAGTCGCCACCAGCATTATAGCTCGATATTCAGTATACCGAGCAAGTTAAGGCCGTGCAGCATCATGGTCACCGCGATTGCCGCCAGCAGCAGGCTGAACACCCTCGAGACCGCTCTCAGTCCGCCCCGTCCCAACAGGCGGCCAATCCAGTTGCCCATGAGGAAGATGGCCCAAGCCAGTACCACGTTGACCCCGAAGGCGACCAGCACCACGGGCAGCGCGAACTGGCTGGCAAGCAGCAACAGGGTGGTTATGGTGGCCGGCCCCACCGTCAGCGGCGTGCCGATGGGGACAACCGCCACTATCTCCTCCTTCACCGCATCCACCATCCGGCCCGTCATCACGTACCTGACGGACAGCGCCAGCAGGATGATGCCACCGGCAATGGCAAAGGCGCCTACCGACACCCCCATGACCCCGAGGATGAACCGCCCGAAGAAGAGGAAGGCAAGACCAACAACCACGGCGGTCAGCATGGCGACATGCACCATGTTGCGCCGCTGTCGCGGCTGCATGTCCTCGCCGAAGGTGATGACCACGGGCAGGCTGCCGAAGGCATCGATGACTATGAACAGGGGGACAAAGCACAAGACGAAAGACTGCCACCAGTCGCCCACGATGTTACTCCCACAATGAAACTGGCGGGACATGATATACGAACCGCCCTCCGTTGTCAACGCGAATCGCCTCAGGACAAGTGTCGCCGAAGCGTATCATCGCCTCAAGACAGGCGGTGCCAATACAGTGGAAACAGGCCCATTCGCAATCCCCTCTTACTTCAGGGGGAGGACAAGGGTGAGGGTCAGACGCCGTCCCGCGCTTGCCGAGCGACCATGGTGGGGACCTGCCTTGCCAAAGCAATGACGAAAGCCATACACTTGTCACACCCCTCCCCATGAACGGTCATGCGCCGGCAGGACCAGATACTCGAACGCGGTGACCGCTGTGGTGAGACATAAGTCACATGCAGAGCCGCAGCGATGGCGTAGAATTTCTTGGTGAAAGTGGGCCAGAACCAGTCACGTGAGACCTGCACGGAGGTGAAGCGAGATGGCTGAGATAAAGGTCGATTGCACTGGCCAGACGTGTCCGGTACCCCTGGTTGAGACGCGCAAGGCGCTGCGCAAAGCGCAGCCGGGGGACGTCGTCGAGGTCGTCGGGACCCACCCCGCCTCCAAGGAAGAGATACCCATGGCGGTCAAGGCCCTGGGCCTTGAGCTCATGGACGTGGAGGAGGAAGGTGGAGTCTGGAAGATCAGGATACGGCGGTAAAGGAGGGAAACACCATGGCTGAGAAAGCAACCATTATTGTTCACAGCGGCGACATGGACAAGATATACAGCGCGCTCATCATCGGGAACGGGGCGCTGGCGATGGGCATGGACGTGTCGCTCTATTTCACCTTCTGGGGGCTGCAGCGTCTCAAGAAAGGGGCGCTGGAGAAGGGGCCCCTCTCGAAGATGCACATGCTGGGCCTGGGCAAGTGGATGGTGCAGCGCAAGATGAAGCAGGTCGGCGTCGCCTCGTTGGAGAAGCTCCTGCAGGACTTCAAGGAGCTGGGCGGCAAGATCCTCGCCTGTGACATGACGATGCAGATAATGGGGATCAAGAAAGAAGACCTCCGCGACGACCTGATAGCCGACTACTGCGGCGTGGGCACCTACGTGAACGAGGCCAGAGAGTCTACCATAACACTGTTCATATGATGGGGGATGCCATGCTGGACAGAGTAGTGTACCTGGACAATGCCGCAGCCACGCGGCTCGACGAGCGGGTCCTCGAGGCGATGAAGCCATACTTCTTCGACACCTACGCCGTTGCGACCTCTGAGTTTGGCTACTCTCTGGGGATAGAGGCGCAGGAAGCCCTGGCGGAGGCCCGAAGCGCCATTGCCGCCGCTCTCGGGGCGGAGCCGGAGGAGTTCATCTTCACCTCCGGCGACACCGAGTCGTCCAACATCGCCATCAAAGGCGTGGCGCAGGCCCTCGGCGAGAAGAAGGGGAGACACATGGTCATCTCCAGGATCGAGGACTTCCCCGTCCTCAACAGCGCCAGGGCATTGGAGAAACAGGGCTTCGAGGTTGACTATCTCGATGTGGACGGCGAGGGCTTCGTCGATCTCGACAAGCTGAGGGACTCACTGACGGACAAGACGGTTCTGGTATCCATCCAGCACGCCAACCAGGAGATAGGCACGATACAGGACATCGAGAGCATCGGCGGCATCTGCCGCGAGAAGGGAGCGCTGTTCCACACCGATGCCACCCACACCTTCACCCGTGTTCCCTTCGACGTCAGGAAGATACCCGTCGACCTGGTCACGGTGTCGGCTCACACCATTCACGGGCCGAAGGGCGTTGGCGGCCTGTACGTCCGCGGCGGGACGCCCCTGGGCAAATGGATGGACGGCGGCTTTCAGGAGTTCAACCTGCGCGCCGGCCTGGAGAACATCCCCGGGGCGGTGGGGTTCGCCAAAGCGGTGGAACTGGTCACAGCGGAGGAGACCGAGAAGCTGCAGGCGATGCGCGACCGCATCATCGACCGCGTGCTCGCCGAGATACCGCACACTACCCTCAACGGCCACCGCTGGAAGAGGCTTCCGCAGAACGCCAACATCACCTTCCACTTCGTTGAGGGTGAGTCAATCACCCTGCACCTCGACATGCGCGGCTTTGCCGTGAGCACCGGCTCGGCGTGCTTCAGCCGCTCCCTCGAGGGCAGTCACGTCATCTTCGGCATAGGTGGTGACCACGAGCGGGCACACGGCTCGATACGCTTCACCTTCGGGCGGTACAACACCATGGAAGACGTGGATGGCATAGTCGGCTCCATGGCTGAGGTAGTGCAGG
>Ga0209164_1002667_pt1 | contig 18333 bp, 19 predicted proteins | sample MTBNYHSulfiMetaG_FD_187458 | JGI IMG/M metagenome (GOLD analysis project Ga0209164, IMG submission 187458) | Enrichment culture microbial communities from rom New York Harbor, USA that are MTBE-degrading - MTBE-NYH (New York Harbor Sulfidogenic)... | ecosystem: Environmental > Aquatic > Marine >...
GTCATTAGTCATTGGTCATTCGACCTTGGATTTCCGCATCATTTCGCCGGACCCTTTCCCTCTACAGAGACGCGGGCAGACATCCACGGCATCGGGCATCGTAAAGGGTGGTTAGCACTATTCGACAATGTCAGACAGTTGCCGCGGCCAGACCCCATTTCAACACTCTGAACGCGTGATCGGTTACAAATCGTGATGGATCGATTCGCAGTTCAGATATCAAGGGCCGGGAAGAAGACGCGCACCGTGGTGCCCCGGCCGGGGCCGCTCTTGACGAAGATGGCGCCGTCGCAGGCCTCCACAATCCCAAGGGTCACGGCCATGCCCAGGCCCCTCCCCGTGAACTTGGTGGTGAAGAAGGGATCGAAAAGCCGCTCCAATGTGTTCTGGTCCATCCCCGGCCCGGTGTCCTTTACCTCGATGCAGACCCACGGACCGTTCGCGTGGATCGCTCCAGCAGGATTGAACCCCTCGAAAAGGGCTTGATCCAGAACGAGCCTCACAGCGATATCGACGGCGCCTTCCTCATCCCCCAAGGCCTCCCACGCATTCGTGAGCAGATTCGTGACCACCTGGCGGGCATCCTCGGGGTCCATTATGACCGGGGGCGCTGTGTCAAGTGGTGCCGCATCCAGGCTGACCGTTGGCGGCATGGCAGCCTGGACAGCGGGAAGGAGATCGCGAATGAGCTCGCTCAGGTCAAGGGGTTGCACCCGGCGTTTTCCAAGGCCCACATAGGTCAGCATGAGCCGGCTCAGCTCGGCGGATCGCTTGCCGGCGTTTTCCGATTCCAGCAGATACTCCCCCAGCGTGGATGTCCGGGGGACGATTTCACGCGCCAACTGGAGGTAACCCAGGACTGTGGTCAACTGGTTGTTGAAGTGGTGGGCAATGGCCCCGGCCATGGTGATCAGGCTCTCCCGCTTCTGGGCCTGCTGCACCTTCCGTTCGAGGGCCAGACGCGCCTCCTCGGCCTTCAGGCGTTCGGTGATGTCCACGCCGGCGCACAGAAGCCCTGCCACAGACCCATCCCGGTCCTTCATTATTTTGTCATACCACTCGATCTGGCGAAGTCGCCCGTCTTTTGTCAGAATTGGATTCACATTTCTTCTGGTCTGAACATCTTGAAGCGCCGTGTGAAAGAGTTTGCGTATCTGTTCGCGATTCCCCTCGGGGAGAAAGGTGGAAAACCAATCCATGCCCTTCACCTCACTCAGAGCGTATCCGGTAAGTTCCTCGAAATGAGGATTGACCCGAAGGATTCGGCCGTCACGGTCCAGGAGGAGCACAATGGCCGGAGCGGTGTCGATCAACCTGTCCGCGAAATCCCTCTCCTGACGGTACTGGTCCACGGCGATCTTGAGATCCTGAGTCCGCTGCTCTACGGTCTCCTCCAGATGGTCCCTGTCGTGGCGAAGCGTGGCCGACATGGCATTGAAAGTTCCGGTCAGCTCGTTCAATTCCCTGCCAAAGGGGAGGGAAATCTGATCCCCCAGATGGGATGTGGATGACGCGATGAGCCCGGTCTTTTCCTGAAGGGCGGTTAGGGGTCTCAGCAGGAACCGTCGGTGCAGGGTGTTTTGCGCCAGGAACAGGGCCGTCAGGACCAGCAGGAGAATGCCCGACAGCCGCCATGAAAAGGCGTCCGCTGCCTGATAGGCCTCGGACAGGGGGATGCGCAGGGAGACAGCCGAGATCGTTTCCCCAAGTTTTCGGTGAAAGCTTCTTTCCGGCCCGTATATGTCCACCAGCCGTGTGGGCGCTTTCTCGGCCTCGCTGTGACACCGGAGGCACGACGTTTCCATCACCTCGGCACGCCGCAACACATCGAGATACGGCTTGCCGTCGATCATGCGGATAGCGGACTGCGATTCCAGTTTCTCATCAGTATTGATGGCTTTTAAAAAGGCTTTCTCATAAGCATCGGCCTCGTTTTCAGGGCTTCGCGCATTGATGGCCACATCCCTGAAATAGTAACCTGAAGGATTAAACTTCTTGAAATATTTTTCGATCTCCCGAATGGCATAGGTGGAGGACATCCAGGTGGGATTGAAGTACTCTTTGGTCAAAATGGGTTTAGCCCACTTAAAAATGCTGGGCTTCAGGTTTTGGGAAAAATAGGTGTGGGTGGCGAAGTTGCGGTCCAGGATGATCCGGGCCTTGGACTCGGCCTCGACCATGGCCTGCCGGCGCATGGCCTGGTTTACGGCCACGACCGCAATACCTGCTGCGATGATAAATACAATGCCAACCCCGATGTTGAGGAAGATCGCCAGTGACATATTGCGATGTTTTTCGACCATAACGAACTCCTAAGGGCTGAAGGTTGGGATCAAGAAACCGTCCATTCTTCACTCTTCAATTCTCAATGTCTATCGCTTCCCTCACCTTTTGGGCCAGGCTGGCGGGGCTGAAGGGCTTTTCGATGAAGTGCAACCGAGCTTCCCGTGTTTCCTGGTCGAGCCTTGCGATGCTTGCATATCCCGACATGAACAATACCTTTATGGTCGGGCAGATGTTTTCAATTTCGTTGGCCAGCTCTCGCCCGCTCAGTTGAGGCATGACCACGTCGGTGAGCAGCAGGTGGATGGGTCCTTCCTCCCGGCGGACCATCTCGATGGCTTCGAGGGGACTGTCCGTTGCCAGCACGCGATATCCTCCCTGGGACAGGATGACCCGGATCAGCCTCAAGACCGATACATCGTCTTCCACCAGCAGGATGGTCTCTTCAAGACCCCGGGGCGTTTCCGTCTGGGCCGCTGTTTTGTCTTCTTCCACCTCGCCGACGCATCGCGGAAGATAGATCCTGAAACTCGCGCCCCGACCCTGAGTACTGGCCACATCGATATATCCCTGATTCTGCTTGACAATGCCGTACACCGTGGAGAGCCCCAGCCCGGTTCCCTTGCCCGCCTCCTTGGTGGTAAAGAAGGGCTCGAATATGTGATCCAGGGTCTCCTTATCCATGCCGACCCCGTCGTCGCTCACCGCCAGCATTGCATATTCCCCGGGAACGCATCCCGCATGCCTCTCGCAATAGGCCCCGTCCAGGATCACGTTTTCCGTTGCAATGGCGAGCTCGCCCACGCCCGCAATGGCGTCACGTGCATTGATGCAGAGGTTGGCCATGATCATGTCGATCTGGGTCGGATCCATGTTGACCGGCCAGAGGTTCTCGGCCGGCCGCCAGGACAGATCGATGTCTTCCCCGATGAGGCGTCTCAGCATCTTGAGCAGTCCCTCTACGGTTTCATTGAGGTCCATCGGCCTGGGCATGATGGTCTGTTTCCGGGCATAGGCCAGAAGCTGCCGCACGATGGCAACAGACTGGGTTCCGGCCTGCAGGATCTCCTGAAGGTCCTCATAGAGAGGGTTCTCCCTGCCGAGGCCCTTCATGGCCAACTGGGCATATCCCACGATGATGCTCAACTTGTTGTTGAAATCATGGGCCACCCCTCCGGCCAAACGGCCTATGGATTCCATTTTCTGGGACTGGATCAGCTCGGCCTGCAGTCTCTCCCTCTCGGCCTCCGCGCGTCTTCGATCCGAGATGTCCTGGATAGTGGTTCGGATGCCGGTGATATGGCCGTCGGCATCGGTCAGAAGTCGGTCTTCCACCAAGACGGGAAACGTGGCGCCATCCTTGCGGCAGTAGGTCTGCTCAAAGGCGCGATCCGGCGGTCTGATCCCTGACAGCTTGGCCAGGATCCGCTCGCAGGCATCCTCCTCGACAATGAACCGCCAGCAGGGCTGACCGATCATCTCTTCGGCCGTGTACCCCAACATCGTCAATTCGGTGCGGTTCACCTGGACGATATTTCCCAGAAGATCATATTCGAAATACCCCACCGGGGCATCGTCGTAGAGGTTTCGAAACCGCTGTTCGGATTCCTGAAGCAGCCTTTCCATCTCTTTGCGCGGGGAGATGTTTATGCCCATCCCCGCCAGATACTGTCGATCATTCAAGGTGAACCGTTTTCCTGTCAGGATATAGGGTCTCTTTCTCCCGTCCTTCAGGACTACGCGGGCCTCTACAGAGGCCTCGCCCGTCTCGAAGACCTGCTGAACGGCCTGCCCGACCCCCTCCATTTCCTCTTCTACGAAGAAATCACCGATGCGCATGCCGGAGATCTCTTCGTCGGAATAACCCGAAAAATCGCGCAAATTGGTGTTCCAGCGGAGACACCGTCCCTCTTCATCGAACAGATAGAACACGCCCGGAAGGCTGTTGATAGCAGCGTCGGCGAATTCCTTCTCTCTGAGCAGGGCCTCCTGAACCCGTTTGAGTTCGGTGATGTTGTGCATAACGTGAACCAGCCCGGTGATCTCGTTGTCGGGTCCTTTCACCGGATCTGTTACCACCAGGAATTCTTCGGGGCCTACAGACATGGGCATGGTCTCCCGACCGCTGCTCCGGATGGAGCGCAAAAGGGGGCAGCCCTGGATATGCCTGTTGGCGCGATGCACGAGTTCAAAGCATTTCTTGCCGATCACCGTCCCGGCATCCTCTCCCACAAATTCGGCAAAGGCCTGATTGCATTGCTGGATGGCGCCGTCGGGTTGAAGAAGCACCACCGGGTCCAGCATGGCGTTAAAGGTGGTTTGCCAGCTTTGCGCCGCTGCCCGGCCCGTCTCTTCCGCCTGCCTGCGGGCCGCCATTTCCGCGTCAAGCTGAACCTTGCTCAGTTCGAGTTCTCGCGCCAGCCGTTCATTGCAGAGCTTGTAGGCCTCCTCAGCATCGGGCGCCTCGGATGGCCCGGCAACCCTTCCACGTTCCGACTTCAGCGTTCCGCGTTGTTCATTATTCATTCTTCACTTCTCACTTTCCACCGCCTTCTGCACCTTGACGATCGGCTGGCGCAGATCCTCGATGCCGTAAGGCTTGCTCAGAAATGCAGTGGGCTGTCCGTTCGCTGCATCCGCATCTCGCAGACCTGGGGTTGGCCGGTCTCAAAGATCTGTTTGCTATGGCGGTAGTAGATGTCCTGGTCATCGGGCAGGATGAATCGGGTGATCGGCTGTTTGATCAGCGCGCCGCGGTTTTCGCCCAACAGCGCGGCCGCGGTGAGGTTCGCCTCCAGGATCGTGCCCTGTTCGCTGACCGTAACATAACCCACCGGGGCCAGATCGTAGAGGTCGAAATAACGCGCCCGGCTTGCTTCCAGGGCCTCATGGGCCAGGCGAAGGTCCTCGTTTTGCATCTCAAGCTCGATCTGGTGCACCCGCAGTTCGTGGAGGAGGCGTCGGGTTTCTTCACGACCCAGGGCCTCGGGGTCCAACTCCTTCACGGTCCGGGCCTTTTCTTCGGCCTGCCTGCGCAGTGACTGGCCGTTGTCGGCCGAACGGTCAGCCTCGGGATTGTCTTTGCGGTTGTGGGTGTTCATAGGGCGACTCCAATGAAAAATGAAGAGTGGCAACTGAAAAGCCGATGCGGATGGAGGCGTGCTCGATTCTTCAATCTTCAGTTATGCTTATTCATTGACGAAGGTGGCCATTCGCTTCGCTGTCATTTGGCCTGCGGCGTCATTGGTCATTGGTCATTGGTCATTAGTCATTAGTCATTAGTCATTGGTCATTCAACCTTGGATTTCCGCATCATTCCACCGGAACCCCTTCTCTCTGAAAAGGCGCAGGCAGGCATTTACCACATCCGCATCATAGAGGCGTCCCCTGTTTTTTGAGATTTCTTCCAGTGCCATTTCAACGCCCAGGGCCGGTCGATAGGGCCGGAAGGAATTCATGCTTTCCACCACATCGGCCACGCCCAGGATCCTTGCCTCAAGGACGATTTCTTCACCGGACAATCCCTGGGGATAGCCGGAACCATCCATCCTTTCGTGATGCTGCAATACGATCTCCGGGATCGGATAAGACCAGTCTATCTCTTTCAGAATGTCATAACCGATACGGGAGTGGACCTTCATGAGAGACATCTCTATTTCTGACAGATGACCCGGCTTGTTGAGGATCTCGGCCGGAACAGATATCTTGCCGATGTCGTGAATACTGCCCGCCATACGGATGGCATCGATCTGAATCCGTGGAAGGTTCATCTCCCGGGCGATGGTGCGGGCCAGGTCGGTGACGCGTCGTTGATGGCCGGCAGTGTAGGGGTCCTTCTTTTCGACCACCTGAGACACGAGCTTGATGACGCGATTGAGATTCCGCCGCAACATCTCCAGGGTCTTTTCCAGCCTCTCCTGGTCATGCTTCTGTCTGGAAATATTTTTGACGATTGTCTGATACTCCCGGACTCTGCCGTCAGCGGCCAGCCGCCCGGTCGAGCTGATCAGGCATGTCACCCCTTCCCCGTCCCGGCGGCGAAATCGGGTCTCGAAGTCCTTGACATACCCCATGTCCAGGATGTCCCGCCTGATCTCATTGAAATCATTGGGGTCAAAAAATACTTCGTCGGGCCTCATCGGCATCAGATCAGCCCTGCCGTACCCCAGAAGGTCCAGGCACGCCTGGTTCAGTTCAATGAATCCATTGGCCCCTGAGGTAATGAAGATAGCGTCTCTGGAACCCTCGAAAAGGGTCCGATAGCGCTCCTCGCTTTCCTGAAGGGCACTGGCCAGTTCCCGCTTTTCAATGGCCCTGCGAATCACCCCGAGCAGCTTCCCCACATCGAAGGGCTTCTCCACATATCGGTACGCATGGAGATTGACCGCGTCAATGGCCGAGGATTGGGACGCATATCCGGTCACAAAGATGCCTTCTGTCGTGGGGGAACGCTCCTTGATCCCCTTCAGCACGTCGAGGCCGGACATGTCCCCCAGTTTCAGGTCTATGAGTGCAACCGCGACCTCGTGCTCCCCGGCACACTTCAAGGCATCCCTTCCGGTCGCGGCGATCACGGGCACATACCCTTCTTTTCTGAGTATTCCGGAGAGGTTCTCCCTGAAATCGGCGTCGTCATCTACAATAAGGATGGCATATTCTGCGTTCTTAGGCATCGGTTCGTCTCCAGTTGCCATGAAAATACATTCGGAACCACAGATAGACACAGATATTAGACCCAAAAAACTTGGCTTCCGATCTCCAGCGTGGGAATCCGTTTTCCGGAGGCGCCTGCATCGCGTCCCTTGTCGCTAAAAACAAATTTGACCAGGGATTACGCTGATGACACGGATAATGCACAAGGGCCAGCATTTTCATCCAAGGGCGTGACGAAACCTCGGTCATGAGCAGTCCCTTAGTTGTAACATCTCAATGACTGGGGGGTAACCCGTCTGGATTCCGGCCTTCGCCGGAATGACGAAACAACCCAACCTGCTGTCATTCCGGCGAAAGCCGGAATCCAGGAAGTTTGCCGAGAAGGTAGTCGCCCCGATTTATTGAGAAGGTACCCTTAGTTGGTCTAAACGTTCAAATGTTATGGTTTTTTCTTTTCCATGGGCAGAAGAACCGTGATCGTGCTTCCCTTCCCGACCTCGCTCTTACACAGGATTTTCCCACCGTGGGACCCGACGATGCTGCGCCGGATGGAGAGGCCTAAACCTCTTCCCTTGCTCACAGGTTTGCTTGTATGGAACGGATCGAAGATCTTTTTGAGATGTTCAGTGGCGATCCCGCACCCGCTATCTGAGATGCTCAGTTGGACAAAGTCCCCTTTACGCCGGATGTCCGCAAAAATCTCCTTGCGCCTTTGAACCTCGCCCAACAAGGTCCGTGCGGAATTGACGGCATTGTGGAACCGATTGGCTTTGCTGTGAAGACGTGTTTCGTTCAACCGCTGCATATCCGCAACCGCCTGCTCCCATGATTTCCGCCCGATACGCGGGATGTCCCGCATGTGGGCAATGAGATGTCCACGCCGGATGTTCCGAGCAAGACGAACCGGCACCTGCCGGCTGACCACATCGCCGACAGTGGTCTGTCGTATTCCAATTCCCCGGCCTCGATCCAATTGTTTTAACGCTTGCCTTGTTTTCATAACGCCCCCCTTTGGATTGATGATTGATGATTTGGCCTGCGGCCGTTATTCGCTTCGCTGTCATTAGGCTTCGCCGTCATTTGCCCTTCGGGCGTCATTCATGGCCATTCAGTTGTCATTCGCTTCGCTGTCATTCGACAGTCATTCAGTAGTCATTCAGTGGTCATTCGGTGGTCATTTATTGTCATTCGGTTGTTTCTTAACCTTCCGCGTTCCGAGCTCCGCATTCCGCGTTCGAAGGAGGTCTCATTCCGTGGTCATTGGATCGCCATCCCTTGGACTTTGGACTTCGGACGTTGCACCTTTGTCAAGCGGATTTCCAGAAAGCCGTTTCTGATGTGCATCATAGGGTCATGCGGCGTCACCTCGCAGGGCAGGTCCAGTTTCACCCTCAGGGAGGCTCCCAGCTTATGGCATCGGACCAACACCTGATCGCCAGTGAAATCCAATTTCAGGTCATTCAGTTCAATGCCTCGCACCTCCATAATAACCCGGATCGTTTCTCCCTCCTCAAAGATGTCCACCAACCGTTCTTCACTCGGCAGGAGGGGCGCCTTTTGACCGATCAGCCACCAACTGAAGGTGACGGTTTCACCGCTTTCGGGATCGACCCGCTTCCTTTCAAAGGACAAAATGGGGCAACCGAGCAGCTTCTGGGAAATGGGGTTGATGGTTTCCGTAATCAGAGAGAGGACATGCAGATGGTCGGGGGCCGCTATCAGGTCCGCCAGCCGGTTGATCCTCGCATGACGGTACTCCCACAGGTGCCACACGATTTCTCTTCCGTCAGCGTCTAACTGATCCGCAATCCGTTGGATGGTTTCAAAATCGATCTTGAAGAAACAAAGCTGTTGGATCTTTGCCTTCCACTCTGAAATACGGTTCGTGATCAGCAGGACCTTTCCGCCCCGTGATCCTTCAATAGCATCATAGGTGATGCAGATGGCGTCTCGAACCTTCAGAACGTAGTAGTGTCGCTCATCGGTAAGCTTCCTTATCCTGTCAACGGCAATCTGAAATTTGATCTGGGGTCGCCGGTAGTAGATCAATCGCTGATTGGTCAAAAAGATCTGAACAGGCCGCCATCCCCTCACGTGCCGTTCCCTGTAGCCGCCCTGAGCCTCCAGGATAACCTCCTCGCCGGGGAAGAACTCAGGCGATGCGTTTTTCTGAGGCGGCATGCTCCGCCTTGCGGGCTTCAAGGCTGTGGGGGTTCTTCTCATCATTGGTCATTCGCTGCGCTGTCATTTGGCCTTCGGCTGTCATTGATTGTCATTGGTCATTAGTCATTGGTCATTGGTCATTGGTCATTAGTCATTCGACGTTGGACCTTGGACTTCGGACTGCCGCGTCATTCGGTTGTAACTGCTTACTGCCTGCTGCCTTCTGCTTGCTGGACTTTGGACGTTGGACCTTGGACGTTGGACCATCACGATTTCTCCAGCATCTTCCTCAACTGCTCCGTCCTTTCCGCAATCATTTGACTTTCCCCTTCGCTCAAGGCCTCTTTCAGGTTAAAGATAGACCCCTCAATCAATCGTTTGGAAGTCGTGGCAAGCTTTTTTTCCTTCTCCTCAAGGAAGAGTTCAGCCCCGTGGATCATGCCGTCGGCCCGGATATTGATCTCGGCCCCTTCCCGCATTTTCATGTCCTCTTCAGCATGGGCCTCTGCTTCCCTGACCGCCTGTTCCACCTCATCTTCGGACAGGAGAAATGAGGCGTCAATCTTTATGCCGGTTTTTTCCTCAGTATGAAGCTCCTCGGCAGAAACCTTCACCATTCCGTTTACATCGATTTCAAACATTACCTCCACCTGGGCCTTTCCCCTGGACAGGGGGGGAATATCGGTCAACTGAAAATTTCCCAGGCTGATATTGTCGATGGCCATCTCCCTCTCACCCTGAAGGATATGAAAATCCATCACGGTTTGATTGTTCTCCGCATTGGTGAATATCTGACTGGCAGAGGTGGGGATAGTGGCGTTTCGGGGGATGATCCTGGCAAAAAGGCCCCCCTCGGTTTCTATCCCCAATGAGAGCGGCGTCACGTCCACCAGTACTACGTTATCGATCTCCCCCATCAGGACGCCCGCCTGAACCGCAGCCCCGATGCCCACCACTTCGTCGGGGTTTATCCTTATAAACGGCTTTTTATTGAAGGTTTTTTCCACCAGGTCTCTCACCGAAGGCATGCGGGTAGAGCCGCCCACCAGCACCACACGGTCAATTCCGTCCGGCGTCAATCCGGCATCGGCCAGGGCCTGCCGTGTCGGACCCAGGAGTCTTTCCCTTAAGTCGGCCGTCAGCTCTTCAAACTGCGTTCGATCCATCCTTGCCTCCAAGGTCCGGGTCTGGCCGCCAGCCTTTACAAAAGGGAGACAAACCGTCGAATTCCTTCTGTATGACAATTCCCGCTTGGCCTTCTCGCTCGCCTCCCTGAGCCACTGAAGGGCCACCGGGTCTGATCCTATGTCCACTCCGTATTCGTGTCTGAGCTCACCGAGGAAATGGGCCACCAGTCTTTCGTCCCAGTCATCTCCGCCCAATCGGGTATTGCCGCTGACGGCCTTCACATGAAACATTCCGTCCCCGAGTTCCAATATGGACACATCAAAGGTCCCCCCGCCCAGGTCCCACACGAGAATGGTCTGGATATGTTCGCGATCCAGCCCGTAGGCCAAAGACGCGGCCGTAGGCTCATTAATGATTCGCATCACCTCCAGACCGGCCATGCGGGCGGCCTCTTTGGTGGCCTGACGCTGGGCATCATTAAAGTAGGCAGGCACCGTTATGACCGCCCTTTTCACCGCTTCTCCGGTATGGGTTTCCACATCTTTTTTTATCTTCCGCAGGATAAAGGCCGATATCTCCTGTGGCGAATAGGGTCTCCCGTTGAGAGAAACCCTGTAATCCGTTCCCATGTGCCGCTTGATGGACATGACGGTCTGTTCCGGATTCGAAACAGCCTGGCGCCTTGCCACCGAACCGACCAACAGGTCGCCCCGGGCAGTCGCTGCGACAACCGAAGGGGTGAGGTTCTCGCCTTCGGCGTTCTTCACCACCCTTGCCCGGCCGTTCTCAATGATCGCCGCCACTGAGTATGTAGTCCCCAGGTCTATGCCGACCGCTCTTGCCATGTTCTCCTTTGTTGGACATTGGACATTAGTCATTGGTCATTGGTCATTGGTTTTTTTCCTATGGATTTGATATATGCATTCAGTTTTTTACCTAACTCCGTTATATCTTTTTCAAGTGAAATAAACGCATCATCCGTTATCAATTTCCTGTTATTTGCTTTTATCAGCCAGGTTTTTGTCTCGTATAGGGACCCACGAGCATAAAAGCAGAACTGTTTGTTCTCTTTGTAAAAAAAACGGCCAAATCCCTCGCTCAAATTCGAAGCCACCGAATCTACTGCTCTAACCAATTGCCTTCCAATCGTGTCCTTAGCAAAATAGTTCCAATTAATAACAATCTCCCATACTTTCTCGCCAAGCTCCATTGCCTGTTGATACACCTCTAAGTCTTCCAATCGCATTGTATGTCTCCCAACTAACTTATGATTTTACCACACCCCCAGCAATGACCACTGACCAATGACTAATGACTAATGACCAATGACCAACGACTAATCCTTCTCCTGAAACTGCCCTATGGTGTTCATGATTTTTTCATCGCTCAGTGGCTTGTCGATAAAACTGTGTATGCCCTTTTTCTTTGCGTCCAGCCTCCTCTCCTCGCTCCCGTAGGCAGAGATAATCACAACGACTGCATCCGGGCTCATTGACTGGATCTCAGGAAGGATATCCATGCCGTCGCCGTCAGGGAGTTTCAGGTCGAGGAATATCAGATCCGGGGGTTCCCTCAGGCAGGCCACGGCCTCACCGATGGTGTTGGCCGTGGCCACTCTGTATCCCCTGTTTTTCAGGGAAGTGGAAAGGAGCCAGCACAGGTCTTCTTCGTCATCCACGATCAGGATATTCTCTATCTCCTTTTTGGGAAAAGGAAGAGATGATTCCTCAAAATCCTCTCTTTGCAGGTGCGCCGCTTCCTGCTGCTCGAAATAGGGCTTCAGCTCTGGAAGATCCTCGGGCCTGCGCCATCCCGATAGGCCACTGCGCCAGACGAGCGCCTCGTCCCGTTTGATGATGTTTCTCAGAATCCAGCTTTTGAGCCTCGAGTGATAGATCATCCGGTAGGTATCGGCCCCTCGTCTGACATCATATTTGAGCTCTTTCATCGTCCCTCTCTTACCCTACGTCACCGGCAAGGAAATCGTAAAGACCGTTCCATTCTTCCACTCACTCTCAACGCCGATGGTCCCGCCGTGGCTGACAACGATTCCATAGGTAGTCGACAGGCCGAGTCCCACCCCAGAAGGCTTGGTGCTGAAAAACGGATCAAATATCCGGATAATATCCTCTTCAGGGATTCCTCCGCCCGTATCCTGAATCCTTGTGACAAAAAAATCTCCCTCGATCCCTGTCGTGATCGTCATCTTCCCCCCCTCCGGCATCGATTCAACGGCATTGATCATCACGTTTGAAAAGACCCGGTCGATCTGCTCCTTGTCGACGTCTAACATCGATGCTCCGGGCGTAAACCTCTTGCGAACGTCTATGCGCTGCGAGGCTGTCTGGGTCTTTATGGAGTCCAGGATGCCTTCCAGGATATCGTGGATATCGTGAGGCTGGATATTGAGTTTTGGCGGTCGGGCGCAGTTGAGGAGTTCAGTGATCAGGAAATTGATCCTTTCCGTATTTCTGATGATAATATCGACATGCCTGGCCCAGGGGCTGTCTTCCGGAAAGGCCTCCTTGAGTTGCTGGACCGAAAGGGACACGTTGCTGAGAGGGTTCCTGATCTCGTGGGCAATACTGGCCGCGATTCTCCCCGTGAACGCAAGCCGTTCCGAAAAAATGGACTCATCCTCACGATTAAGCTGTTCTCTCGAACGGTCATGCCCTAATTCATTCATTTGCTTCTTCCTCCCACGCTTACCGAGCCTCATGTCAACGCTTCGATTCCTTCAGCCCTCTTAACCGGGCTGGTCCAGCCGCACGCCCCACACCCCTCCTGCAACAGCTCCTTTATCAAGGCGCGTTTTCCGCACCGGGGGCAGGTCTCTGTTTCTTCCCCCTCGGCATATTCTTCAACAGGGGGCAGTGCCAGAGGTCCTTGAGGACGAAGCCCTGCTTCTTCCATCCTGTTTTCTATAGCCTCTTTCAGTTGATGGACATCCAGCGCGGTCAGCCTGCGCGCTTCTTCTCCTTCAAGCAGGAGACACAGTTCATCCTTCACCCTTTCATCGCGAACTCGATCCCCATCGCTGACCACCAGGCCCCGGATCTTGTTCAGGGGGACCTCAAAAAGTATCTTATTGAAATCCTGATGATAAAGGAGCAACCTCTCGTCAGTCAAATAGAAACAGGCATATCTCCAGGCCGTGTAGATTCCCTCTTTTGAATAGAGCGCCCCCAGCATCTTGAGGAGCACCTTTTCCCCCGCGATCAAGGCATCCTTCTTGTTCTTTCTGTTTTCCCTTTCCCATGCCCTGGTCTTTTCGTCCCATGCCTGCATGATCCCATATTTGAGCATGGTCTCCATCCCGGCCAGGGCCGCCCTCAGGTTGATGCCGATCAACGGGATGCCCGCCACCGAAACAATCACATCCGCATGGATCACCAGGCCCTTATCCAGGACCCGGTCAAGGAGATCTGTCAGGGTTCCATTTGTGTTGCGTTGAGGGGTCATATCGCTTCGCCGTCATTGGCCCTTCGGGCGTCATTTGGCTTCGCAGTCATTCAATTGTCATTCTGTAGTCATTCATTGTCATTTATTGTCATTCGGTGGTCTTTCGGTGGCAACAGATCTTCCGCCTTCCCCGCTCCGCGCTCACACAAAGGAATAGGGCGGCCAGGGTCCTGTATATCGAACTGAAAAGTCTTCAAGCGCATTGATCTTTTCCAATTCCTCGCCCAACTCATGGCTCCCATCTCTCGGAAGCAGGCACGATAGATTCAGAAGCATCTGTTTGCCTTCATCTTCCGCTTTTCTGGTCTTTTCCACGCGAATGTCTGTTGCATGCAGAGCTATTCTTTCATAAAACTCGCGGAAGTATCGATCCATCCGGCTTTCTATCTCTTGATGCAATAACGTTTCGAGCTTCTGGCGATACATGTAGGCGATGCCTCTTGGCTTTGATTCAATCTCGCGCCTGAGGGCGTTAACTTCCGGGCTTTCATCCGCTATCTTCTGTGTTCCCATCCTCTTGTCCCAAAAGACCTGAACGCCGAATTCCGCCTTTCCACGGACCTTTTTCATCTTCCCTTTGAGGTGATCATAATCGTCTTGGAGCCACCGTTTCATATTCGTTTCCGGATCAGCATCCGCATCCCCCTGAAGGATGGTGTCGAACCCGATCGGGATGACTGTTCCGAACCTGTCCCAGGCTGCATCCACAACCTTCTGATGGGTTATGACCCACCCTTTCACAATCTCCGGGTTTTCTGATTGGTATGGCCTGGCAGGACAATTGTGGACGATTGCGGAGAAATCGTTATAAGGGATTGAATAGACCGCATTTTCTTCTATCCCTATGTTCCCGAGAGTTGCCTTTTCACTGGCATCGGCAATGCAGTAGAGGTACCTTCCGAACGCGTAATGGGGAGCGCGGAGCGCGGAGTTTGGATTTCCAGGTCCCGTAGTCTGAGGTCTGATGTCCGATGTCCTATGTCCAAGACCAGGCGACGGATGAACAACGGGTTGGTTCTCCTCTATTTCAGAATGTTCTCCCTGCAACTCTCCTAATGCCTTGCATACCGATTCGTGAACGGCTGCCTTGAGTTCGGGGAGAAGGGAGCTCTTCACCATTTCCTTAATCAAGTCGTCATGTTCGCCGATGACCATCTTGATTTCTTGTCGTACAAGCGTTTTGATGACATCTTTCAGGTTCGTCGCCATTCGATTGTCACCCGTTTTGTTGTCATGTGGCTGCGCTGTCATAAGGCTTCGCCGTCAGTTGCCCTTCGGGTGTCATTTACTGCGTTGTCATTTCGCCCGCGCCGTCATTCATAGTCATTTTGTTGTTTCTTAATCTTCCGCGTTCCGCGTTCAAAAGGTTGTCATTCAATTTTGGATCCTGGCCTTCGGACATGGGACCGCCCATCATCTTATCCAGGAGTTCATCCACAATGTTGTCGAGGCCGTCCCGGACCGACTTGACCGATTCCGTAATCCCCTGCTCGGTTTTCATCTCCTCAATGGCCGTGTCCAGATCCATGAGGGCCTCCCCCAACCGGTCTATCTCCTCCTCTGTCAGGCTTCCCCCCTCCATCCTCTTTAGTGCCTGGAGCTTCAGGGCGTCTTTGATGATCTCCACCAAGGCCACGACCAGTCCCAGGACCCCATGTTTCAGATTCTTCTCGTCAATATCTATGGGCATGCATTCGTCCAGAGTCCGAATTCAAGGTCAAAAACGCGACTGGTGTTAGGCGGTTTTCGTTGTTGACACCTATTCCCGAAAGGCATAATCTAACCCGAAAGGAGGACATCAACATGAATGATCTCAGCAAAACAGTAGGAGGCTTTAGGTCCGCCATTCAGGACCTCCTGGTTCCCGAACTCAAGGCGATCCAGACCGAGTTGAAACACCACAGCGAAGAGTTCGCCAAAATCGATAAACGTTTTGAGGCCATGGATAAACGTTTTGAGGTTCTTCGCCGCGAAATGGACCAGCGGTTTGAAGCTGTGTTTGGATCCCTGCATAACCTGGAAGTCAGCCAGAGAGAAATCCTGGCGAAACTGGACGTCAAGCAGGAAGTCATTGAATATACGGCGAAAACAAATTCCCTGGAAAAACGAGTAGATGATCTCTGGGTACTGCTCAAAAGCTCAAAGCTTTTTTCTCCTGCCTGAATCCTCCCCCGCGACTGAATGACGGCCTCATGCCAGGTGACCCTCAAAAGGACGAACATCGAACGTCGAATGAAAATGACCCAGTGACAGCCGAATGACTACTGAATGACCATGAATGACAACCCAATGACAACCGAACGACGCCCGCAGGGCAGCTGACGGCGCAGCCTAATGACTGTCGATCTCTTCTGCCAGCCTGGCCCGTGAACTGACCCAGCCACACCACGGACAACCCGTTGTCATGAGTTCTTGAAGCCCTGCTCTTTTTTCACATTGGGGGCACGTCTCTTTTGCTGCCACGGCCTCCTGCCAAACCGGCGCTTGGAGGTCTGTCCCGGATGGAAACTCCAGCCCGTATTTCGCGGCTGTCTCAAAACTTGCGAGGGCGGCCCGGATCTTCACCCCTAACAATTCAACCCCAGCCACTGATACCGCGATATCTGCGTTGATCACCAGTCCCTTGTCAAGGATCCTGTCAATAACGTCAGCTAATCCGGCTCCGCTTTCTCTCGACGGTTCCAATGCCATAATGATGCCTCGTGTGGTTGGGCAGGTTGATTGGTCGATTAGTCAATTATATGGAGTGATAAGATTGGAAACTTTGCCCTCAGAACCTCCAACCAACAACCTGTAACCCGTCTGTGGGTTAAGGGCGCGCCAGCTTTAGCCTAAAATGACCTCCAGGATGCCTCCGCTGAAGACCTTGCCGATAATTTTTTCAGCACGCCTGTGGAGTTTCACTATCCGGTAATAGGCGATGTTTCCCTGGGTCGCAAAAATGCTGAGGAGATCATCTACCAGATCAAGCTGCACGTCTTCCTCGCAAAAGCCGGGAAGATCGGCCACAACCAGCGTCCTCTTAGCCTGATCGAAGACGTCAATCCCGGCTTGTTTGAGCCCTGTTTCCATTGTTCTTCACCCTTACCACGCCCTTCCCCTGGCATGCCATGCAGGGGAGTTTGCTGTTGGGATCTTCGCCGGTTCCTCGGCACCGGATGCACGAGGTTGCCGGCGATGATACAGCCACCACGCCTTTTCCCCCGCATACCGTGCATTTCAGAGGGGTGCGGCGCTGAGCTTCTCCTGTGCCCTTGCAATAGGCGCATATAACAGCCGGAGGGACCACGGACACACTGCCGGTCCCCTTACACACCTGGCAACGGACGCCCTTTTGTCTTTGCCCGCTTCCCCTGCAAAATCCACATACATAGCTCGTCTCGGTCATGACGGAAAAGGACACGGTTCCGTTTCCTCCGTTCACCCGGATGCAGCCATTATTGCCCACGCATACGGCATGCCACGGGATCTCTTCCTGGCCTGGCTTAAAAAAAACGGCCGCGCAGTCGCTTTTCACTGCTCTGGCTGCTGAAAACGACCGCCAATGGAATTCCTCCACCTGCGCCTTTCCCGTACCGCCACCCGGTGACTGGGTCCGACGGGTGCCGGAGTCCCAGCCAAGGGCCTTTTGCCCTTTCACCGTAATCTGAAAATGCCCGTGTGTTTCCTGGTCAAGATAGTCGTCCTTCATCAGATTCATGCAGAGGACCCTCGCGTATGCGGGATCGATCCCTAACTGCCGGCTCACAAGGCGAGTGGAGGTCCGTCCGTCTTCCTTTCCCACCGTCTTTAATGCCTTCCTTTCCGTTCCCGTAACCATCAACCGGTCTCCTAACCCTCGTTCTCCTCAATATCAATCCGCCTTCGCATGCCAGTCCTCCTGAACTTCAACACATTGCCCTCCCCGTCTATCCTGGTTTCATAGGCAGCCAGGATATCCATACTCTCCGGGATAGAGTGCTTTTCCACCACCTCGAGAGACACGAGCCACTCATCCCCTTCCTTTTCCGCCCTGATGGTGGATGAAATATCGAGACCGATGAGCGCATTCAACTCAGACCCCGCTCTCCTGACAATTTCCCCCATTCCTAAGTCCATTTTGTCCTCCTTAACCGTTCTGTGAATAACCCAATCTTTGTTTTATCCTGACCCTTCTTCCTTCATTTTTCTAATCATCTCAAGCTTTTCCATGAGCTGACCTTCCTCTTTTGCATACTCATCCTCACTGATTTCATCCATCTCAAACCGCATCTGGAGCTGGAGCAATCCCTCATGGATCTTCGACTCATCGGTCATCTCCTGATAAGCGGCGTCCCTCAGTTTTTCACCCAGCCAGACGGTGAATTTAATGGGTGAAAGAAGGATATCGTCTAAAATAAAAGCCATGGCAACTGACTACTGAATATTGACCATTGAAAATTGATGTTAACCGCCCATGAGCCGGAGGCTAACCAATGACTGATGACCAATGACTGTTCTTTCACCACTTAACCACAATCTCCACAAAATTGCAGGGAGGGATAGGCCCCACATATTTGAAAACCATCCTGCCGTCGTACTGAGCGGTCATCTTTTCCACTGCGAGATCAAAGGCCGCTTCCTTGTCCCTTTCCACCAGAAATGCAGCGTTGGTGATCATCCGAT
>Ga0209164_1002668_pt1 | contig 18326 bp, 19 predicted proteins | sample MTBNYHSulfiMetaG_FD_187458 | JGI IMG/M metagenome (GOLD analysis project Ga0209164, IMG submission 187458) | Enrichment culture microbial communities from rom New York Harbor, USA that are MTBE-degrading - MTBE-NYH (New York Harbor Sulfidogenic)... | ecosystem: Environmental > Aquatic > Marine >...
CAAGGCCTTCAGCGAAGGCCGTGTCAGAATCGAGGGGCAAGCGGTGGTTGACCGGGACGGCAACCCCATCAAGGCCTACGACCTGACCCGAGAGATCGACGAGAAGGTGAAAGGGGTGCTCGCTGAGTAGTTTTATCTTCTTCGACATGGAAGGCCCTCTATCCATCCACGGCAATGCCCGCGAGGTGATGAAGCTTCTCCCCAGCGGCGAGCAGGTATTCGAGGTCATCGTACGCTACGAACGCCTCCTCGCCCGGGAGCGCCGCGAGGGCCACGAGCCGGGAGATGCACTGGCCTTCATCGTACCCTTCCTCATTCACCACGGACTGTCGTCTGACGACATCGGCGACCAGGCGAAGAACGCCACCATCGTTGCCGGCGCCCGCGAACTCATCGCCAGTCTGACCGGCTGGCACGTCTTCTGCATCACCACCAGCTACGAGCAGTATGCCAGCCGCATCATGGAGCGTGTAGGCATCGCGCGCGCGAACCTCGCTTCCACGGCGTTCCCCATCGACCGCTACCGCCGCTCGCTCAAGAAAGGGGACCACCAGGTAGTCGCCGAGGCTGAACGGGATATCCTGACGATGCAGGACGCTGACGACGAGACGGTAGGGAGCCGCCTTGACCGCTTCTACCTGCGAGAGCTGCCCCTCACCGGCCTGGGACCGGCGCTGCAAGAGGTGAGGCCTGTGGGCGGCACAAGAAAGCTGGCCGCGCTTCAGAGATTCGCCGCTGCCCATGGTCAATCTCTGGATAGAGCCGTCGCCGTCGGCGACAGTGTAACCGATGCGGTGATGCTCCATGCGGTGAACACCGCCGGAGGGCTTGCCGTCGCTTACAACGCGGACGAATGGTCGCTGCCCTGCGCCACCGTCAGCCTGGCCTCAACGCACCTCACCGACCTCAAAGCCGTTCTCGACGCGTGGCAGGAAGGCGGTAGAGACAGAGCAGAGAGGGTCGTCAGCGAGAAGGAGACGCTCGGCGGAGCGGGAGACACGGAGAACCTTCACTGGCTCCCCGACCGAAGCGACCTCCAGCCTCTGCTGGACACCCACCGGAGGATACGTCGCGTCGTTTTGGAGCAGGCAGGCAAACTACGCTAGAGCAGCCGCGATTCCCCCGACAGCCTGCATGAATCCCCAACAAAAGCGGTTCAGTTGCCTTGTGTTCAGCCCGCAGACGCTTCCCCTACCGCACCATCACGACGCCCCGGCTGCGAGGGCTCTGCGGCGCCAGCGCGAGAGCCCCAGTGAAACGAGAAAGGCAACGCCACTCAAGAGGATGATGGTCGCCCCCGACGCCAGGTCGAGAACGTAGGACAGCAGAAGCCCGCAGACGACGAAGACGATGCTGAGGACCGTCGACAGGAGCATCATCCTCCCCAGGCTGCTGACGAATTGCCGGCTGATTGCGGCGGGAATGGTGAGTAACGCTATGAGCAGTACTATGCCCACAGCCCGTATCAACACCACCACCGATAGTGCGATGAGGATGACAAGGGTGAAGTACAGCCACCCAGTATGCACACCCGACACCCTGGCGAATTCCTCATCGAAGGAAAGGCTGAGAAACTCCTTGAAGAGCACCACGACCACCACAAGCATGACCATGGTCACACCCAGCATCAGAGCCAGGTCGGAGAAGGATACGGCCAGGATGTTGCCGAACAGGTATCCGAACAGGTCCGGGGCGAACCCAGAACTGAGGCCGATGAAGATGACTCCCAGCGCCATACCCACCGCCCACAGTATCCCGATTGCCGTGTCTTCAGACAGCCGCGTCCGGCGGCTGATGGCTCCAATACCCAGGGCAGAGGCAATAGCGAAGACCATAGCTCCTATCACCGGGTCGATACCCACCAGATAGCCCAGGCCGATGCCGCCAAAGGCGGAATGGGAGATACCGCCGCTGATGAATACCATGCGCCGCACCACCACGTACGTGCCGATCACGCCGCAGGTGATGCTGACCAGTATCCCCGCCAGCAAGGCGCGCTGCATGAAGCCGTACTGCAGTATCTCCATGGCTGACCTACCTGTGCTTGCCGAGGACCCGATGCGGCACCCCGTGAGCAATCAACTCCACGGGGCACTGGTAGGCCGCCTCAAGGTCCTCCCGCGATATCTCCTTTGAGTGGTGATAGAAGAGCTTGCGATTGAGGCAACCCACCGTATCCACGTAGACGGAAATGGCGCTCAGATCGTGCGTTACCAGCACTATGGCCATCCTGTCTCTGAGCCGGTTCAGCATCTCGTAGAACTCCTCCATCATCGGCGCATCGACGCTCGCCGTCGGTTCATCGAGAAGCAGGAGCCTTGGCTCACCCACCAGCGCCCTGGCGATGAAAACCCTCTGCTGCTGCCCTCCAGAGAGCTTTCCTATCTGCCGGTCTCTGAAGTCAGCCATCTCCACCGTCTCCAGAGCATCAAGGGCCGCCCGCTTGTCCTCGGCGCTGTAGCGCCTGACGTATCCCGCCCGTCCAGCACGCCCCATGAGCACCACGTCCCAAACCCTCGCCGGGAACTGCCGGTCAAAAAGGCTGTACTGCGGAACATAGCCCACGAACTTGCGGCCCCTCTCCGGTGTGGTCCCCAGAACAGTAACCTTGCCGCGATCCGGTCTTATCAGCCCGAGGACGACCTTGAGCAGCGTGCTCTTTCCGCCACCATTGGGACCAATTACCCCGAGGAAATCGTTGCGGTACACTGTGAGGTCGACCCCTTCGAGAATGAGCGTGCCATCAAGGTGGACCCACACATCCTCGAGCTTCACCACTTCGTCGCCAGCCACTTCACCTCCGTTACCAGACATAGCCAACCTTCCTTGGTCTCAGTCTGCAAACTCCAGGGCAAGGGCATCAGCTATCCGTCCCATGTTGGCGATGTAGTTCTCCGGTAGCGGGTCCATGGCAGCCACCTGCCCCCCAATCTCATCAGCAATGGTCTCGCAGTCATCAGTGACAAACTGCGGCGACACAAACACGTACTCCAGGTGGTGCTGCATGGCATTGTCAACGCATTCCCTTAACACCTGGGGCGTCGGTTCCTTCCCGCCGTGCTCCACCACAAGCTGCGTCAGGCTGTACTCGTTGGCAAAGTATGTGAAAGCGGGATGGTAGGTAATGAAATACCGGTTGGTAAAGTCATCGAGCGTGCAGCGGATATAGCCGTCCAGCACGTCCAACTCCTTGAGATAGTCGTCTCTATTCCTTGCGTAGACGGCGCTATTGCCCGGGTCGGCCTGAACCAGTCCGTAGCAGATGTTCTCCACCATCGACTTGGCGATGACCGGAGAGTTCCAGATGTGAGGGTCACCCCCCAACAGCTCCACCCCCTCCGAGCTGTCGACAATCAGCATGTCGGGATTGACCTCGACAATCTCGCCCATCCATATCGACTCAAACTCCACCCCGGAGCCAACCTTGACGTACATCTCGGCCTCACTCACCGCCGCCATCTGGCTCGGCGTGAGCTCATAGGTATGAGGACTCGATCCCGGAGGCACCAGGACGGTGACGTCCACCATGTCCCCTGCAACATTCTTCACGAAGTTGCCCAATGGTTCCTGCGACACCACCACCCCTATCCTCCCTTCTCTCCCCGCTCCTGACCCGCAGGAGACGACGGTCGCCATGAGCACAATGCCCAGCGCCAGCAGACAGAACAGCAGCCTGCGTTGGGCGAAGCCACCTCTACACGCCACCTTTTTCCCCCGAAAGCCCGGCATCGCTGTCATTGCCATCACCAGCGCGGGCACCCGATCCACTCGACATAGTGACCTCGCCTCAGACGTTTGGGGTCCCGTCACCCGGGCCCTCCGGTGCCCCACCGAACTCCCGCCCTTTGCTCATCCAACGCGTCTTCCACACAAGAATTGACACGCTGATTACCAGCAGGCCCAGCGCAATGAGTTGACCCTCATGGAATGGCCCAATGATGGCGTGCGTGTCCCCGCGCAAGAACCTGATGCCGAACACGCCCAGCGAATACAGTGCCACGTACACGCCGAACAGCGAGCCCGGCGGCCTCAAACGACCCCGGAAGACCCAGAACAGCACGGCAAACACCACCACGTCCCACACCAACTCATACAATTGCGTAGGGTGGACCGCTACTCCGAGAGGGGCTATCGAATCGGGATGCGTGTAGACAAGGGCCCAGGGCAACGAGGTAGTATCGCCATGGCAGCAGCCGTTTATGGTGCAGCCGGCTCTGCCTATCGCCTGTGCCAGGATGACCCCCGGGGCAGCTACGTCAACAAACGGACCGAAGGGGATTCGCCGTACCCTGCAGTACACCCACGCCCCCACCACCGCACCCAGTATGGCGCCAAAAATGGTCATACCCTCGAACCCAAGGATGGCCCGCGGATTCGACGCATAGATGTCAAGCCTGTCGACAACATGGAGCAACCGCGACACGATTATCGCGGAGACGATGGCCCATGGCGCGGCGTTCACGATGAAACCTCCGGTGATCCCGGCTCGCCGGCCCATTCGCCAGACCCACAGGCAAATGAACAGGACGGCCACCACCACCAATACCCCGTACCACCTTATGGACACCGGGCCAATAGTGAAGGCAATAGGGTCAATTCCGATGACGATGGATAGTAGTCCCATTCTTAACCTCTATCTGACTATTCTTCTCCACCAACAAAGCCAAGAAAGAGCACCGCTCAGCGAGCAGCGCCCAACCAGCCTATGACGCGTCCACCTGCTGGCAGTCCGGGCAGCAACCGGTGAACTCGAGGAGGTGATGGTCGATCTGGAAGCCGGTCTCGTGCGACAGTCTTCTCTCCAGCTCACCCAGTTGGCACCCGGTGAAGTTCACCACCTTGCCACAGTTGGAGCACACCAGGTGATGGTGATGCTCCGAGGGCCTGGTGAGCAGATAGCTGCGCCCGCCATCCTCGGTGCGCAGCTCACAGATGAGCCCAAGCTCCGAAAGAACATCGAGTGTGCGGTACACGGTCACCAGCCCAATACTGCGATGCCGACCACGCACCCTGTGGTATATGTCGGCTGGGGTCAGGTGTTCATCGGTACCCGCTATGACCTCCAGAACCGCCCGCCGCTGAGGCGTGAGACGGTAGCCTCGGTGCCGCAGTGCAGCTATCACCCTTTTCAATCGGTCCCACTCCGTGGCCTAGATGAAAACCATTTTCATTTGCAATGCTAGCAACCGCGCCAGTCCTTGTCAATACCTGGGGAATAACCTGGCCGGCAAATCGCACAGCCATTGAAGTGCGCCAAGAAACAGCGGCTTGCACACAACCCCTGTTGGTCTGGAGACCTCCACCACTGGTCTTTGGACTCTCTACGGCTGCCGCGGACCCCGCTCTACGACTCGGCCTTGATCAGCACCTCGTCTATCAACCCGTATTCCACCGCCTGCTCCGCACTCAGATAGAAGTCGCGGTCGGTATCCCTGGCGACCTTCTCATAGGGCTGGCCGGTATGCTCGACAATTATGTTGCGCAACATCTCCTGCATCCTTATTATCTCCTTGGCGGCGATGGCTATGTCGGCCGCCTGCCCCTGGGCACCACCCATGGGCTGGTGCAGGTGAATAGTTGCATGAGGCAAAGCGTAGCGCTTGCCCTTGGTACCGGCGCTCAGCAGGACCGTTCCCATGCTAGCAGCCAGCCCAACGCAAATGGTGGACACGTCGCACTTGACCAGTTGCATCGTGTCGTAGATTGCGAGCCCGGCACTGATAACCCCGCCAGGGGAGTGAATATACATGGTGATGTCTTTGTCTGGGTCCTCGCGGTCCAGATACAGAAGTTCGGCGACAACCAGATTGGCTATCTGGTCGTTTATCGCGCTGCCCAGAAAGACTATCCGCTCTCTGACCAGCAGAGAGAATATGTCAAGAGTTCTTTCCCCTCGTGCGCTTGTCTCGGTTACAAAAGGTATTATGCCCTGAGGCAGACTATGCATCTTCCTCTCCCCCTTTCTCTGAGGCCTCTGTCGATTCACCTTCACCCGCATTCTGCGTCAATTCCGCAGCAGCTTCACCTGGCTCCAGCGGCTCCACGGAGGCGCCCTCCCCCGTGGCCATCTCCACCAATCGCCTCACGGTATTCCTCGTCAGCAACGTACGCTCCAGCGACTGTCGGCCCACCGGTGACTTGAAGAATTGCCGCAACTCGTCCCCCTTGTCACCAGCAGCCTGAGCCATCGCCTCGATCTCCCCATCCAGCTCTTCGTCACCCGCCTCGATCGCCTCCTCCTCCATCACCTTGCTCAGGACAAGAGACCGAGCCACCCGCTTCGTAGCCAGAGGCCGTAGCTCCTCTCTCAGTTGCTCCGGGCTCATGTTCGCCCGCGCAAGGTAGTCCTGCAGGCTCATCCTGTTCGCCCTCAACTCCCGTTCCTGCTCGCCTATCATCCCGTCAATATCACGCTCAATCAGGACCGGAGGAAACTCCACGTTCGCCTGGTCAACCACGGCATCAATGACCTGTTCCTCGTAGCCTCTCTTCGCCTGTTCCTCAGCCATTCCCCGCAGATTGGCGACTATACGTTCACGAAGCGCATCATAGGTATCGAATTCGTCGCTGACGCTCTTGGCGAATTCATCGTCGAGCTCAGGCAGGTTCTTCTCCTTGATCTCGCTGATGAGCAACTTGAACCAGCACTCATGTCCGGCGAGCTCGTTCCTTTCGTGGTCGGCAGGGAATGAGATGCTGAACTCCGCCTCCTTCCCCTTCTCCAGACCCACCAATTTCTCCGCAAATCCGGGAACCGGAAAGGTGAAATTGGCGAAGACCTGATACTGAATGCCCTCCCGTTTGTCCAGCGGCTCGTCACCGATCTTACCTTCCACATCCATTGTCACCAGGTCACCGAGCTCTACTGGGCGTTCCACCGGCGCCCACGGCGCATGCTCCTCACGCAAACGGTCGATGACCCGGTTCAACTCCTCATCGGTGACCTCAACCGGCTCCTGGGAAATCCTGATCTCTCTGTAGTCCCCCAGTTCCACCGTAGGGCTAAGCGGAATGGTAGCCTTGAACACCACCGGCTCAGTCTGTACGATCTCAACCTCCGGCTGGTCAATGGGCTCAAGCTCTTGCTCCTCGATGGCCCGCCCCAGAAGCCGTGGCACAAGGCGTTCCATGGCTTCCTGCAGAAGGACGTCTCGCCCGATGAAGCGCTCGAACATGGCCCGGGGGGCCTTGCCCTTGCGGAAGCCCGGGATATCCGCCTTCTTCACCAGGCGACGGTAGGCCTCTTCGAGGGATTGCTCTTCCTCCTCGGGGTCAACCTCGACCTCGAGTACTACCTGGCTATTGTCAATCTTGTCTGCTTTAACTTTCACAGTGTCTGATACAGATTATAGCATGAGAATGGGCCGTTTCCAAGCAGTCTAGCTATCCACCCACACATCCTTGAGAATGGGGATGCCCATGGGGGCGGGAGAGTAGCCGTTGACGTAGGGCTTGACCAGGTAGTGGCTCATCTCAAACCAGAGGGGAAGCACAGCAGCGTCCTCCACTATGGCTTGCTCCGCCTGGTGGTACAACGCCAGCCTCCTGTCAACGTTCGCCTCCACCCGTGCCTCTTCGAGCAACTGGTCCACCAACGGGCTGCTATAGGCAGAGTGGTTCTCCACGCTGTCGCTGTGGAACAGAAGGTCGAGGAAATTCTCCGGGTCAGGATAGTCGGCGACCCAGCCAATCTCAAAGGCCTGAAACGCCCCGTCACGCAACTCCTCCAGAAAGGTGTCGAACTCCAGCACCTCGATTTCCACCTCGACCCCCAGGTTCTCCTGCCACATCCACGCTATCGCCTCAGTGTATGCGCCCACTCCGCCACCGGCCCCCGACACCGAGAGGACAACCGGCGGGAGTCCATCGTGGTAGTCCGATTCGGCCAGCAGTTGTTGGGCTCTCGCCACGTCGTAGCCAAGTCCCTCCACTTCCTCGCTGTATCCCGGTATGCCGGAAGGGAGGATTCCCGACGCCGGTGAAACGAGGCCTTTGAGCAACACCTCAATGATCTTCTCCCTGTCCACAGCGTGACACAATGCCTGCCTCACTCTCTTGTCGTCAAGAGGAGGTGAGGTTGTGTCGAAGCCAACATAGCCCAGCGAAAGGGCGGGAACAACGACTAGCTCGGCATTGAGCTGGTTGCTGGGGTCAAGTACCCTTTCGATGTTCGTTGTCCCCACCTGGGTTATGTCAATCTGCCCTCTTTCATACATCATCATCGGATTCCCGGTAAAGAGGAAGGTCACCGAGTCCAGCCTGGCAACGCCGCCGTAGAAATCGCCGTTTCGCCCAAGGACAAGCCACTGCCTATCGCGCCATTCCACGACCTTGAACGGGCCGGTGCCGCTGGGAAGCCTCCACCAGTCCGCAGTGGACTCGACATAGTCCCTGTCCACAACGTAGGCCGTGGGGTGGGTGAGCTTGGCAAGGAAGTAGGCCTTGGGGGCATCGATGGTGATTTGGAGCGTCCTGTCGTCGACCACCGTCACCCCGCTCACCTGCTCCGCCTCTCCTCTCAGCTTCTCCTTGACGCCAACGATATCGCCCAGGTAGGCCTCGGCCACCGGGGAGCCGGTCGCCGGGTCGGCGGCCCGCTCGATGGAGTACTTGATGTCGCTCGCCACCATCTCCTTCCCGTGGTGGAACCGTACCCCGTCGCGGAGATGAAAAGTGTACACCGTGCCCTCGTCGTTCAGGTCCCAGCTCCGGGCGATGTCGGGAACGACTTCAAGGTCGTTGTTCAAGCTCACCAGGCCGCTGAATATCTCCACGATGTAGCTTGCCGATGTGGCGTCGGCACAAACGGCTGGGTCCAATGTCGACGGCTCCGACCCATAGAGGGTGAGCGCCGCAGCCACGCGCCCGCCACAACAACTTACGCCGGACAGCGACAAAACAAACACCATTGCCGCAAGGGCAATGGCGATAGCGCTACCACGTTTCATCAATTCACTCGAGCCGCAACCTGAGGTGAAGCTCCTCAAGCTGTTCGTCCGCTACCTCGGAGGGAGCGTCGAACATCACGTCCGCCGCGTTCTGGTTCTTGGGAAAGGGGATAACCTCCCGTATGGTCTCCTCCCGGGCCAGCAGCATGACAAAACGGTCGATCCCCGGCGCGATGCCGCCATGGGGAGGGGCACCGTACTCGAACGCCTCGAGAAGGCGTCCGAATCTCCGCTCAATGTCCTCTTCATCATACCCCAGCAGCCTGAAGACTTTCTCCTGCATCTCCCTATTGTGGATTCGAATGCTGCCGCTGCCCAGCTCACATCCGTTGCACACGATATCGTAGTGTTTGGCCCGCACCTGCTCCGGGGAGCCTTCCAGCAGCGCCGCGTCAACGTCCTTGGGCGCGGTAAACGGGTGGTGCATCGACTCCCAGCCACCATCCGCTCCTCGCTCGAACAGCGGATAGTCCAGCACCCAGCAGAAGGCCAGAAGGCCGGGGTCCGCCAGGTCGAGCCGCCCTGCCATCTCGCTGCGCAGCGCGCCCAGGGACTGCGCCACAACGCCCGCCTCGCCGGCGACGATGAGCAGGAGGTCCCCCTCTTTGGCCTGGAGACGTTGTGCCATCCCGTCGATTTGCCCCTCACTCAAGAACTTGGCCGCCACTGACTTGCCCCGTTCCCCGCCCAGAGGCAAGCTCACCAAACCCTTCGCGCCCCGCGCCTGGACAAATTCAGCCAGCTCGTTAATCTGGCGGCGCGAGTAGTCCCCACAGCCGGGCGCGCATATCCCTCTTGCCGTCCCTCCGGCGTCTACGGCTGAGCGAAGCACGGCGAAATCGCACGCGGCGGCGATGTCCGACACGTCCTCTATCTCCAGACCGTAGCGAAGGTCAGGTTTGTCCACGCCGTATCGCTTCATGGCCTCGTCGAATGACAGGCGGGGGAACGGCTTCGGCACCCGGAAGTCAGGCGTCACCGTCTCCACCAGAGAGGCAAACAGCTCCTCGGTAAGGCTGATTACATCCTCCTCATCGACGAAGCTCATCTCCAAGTCGAGCTGGGTGAACTCCGGCTGGCGGTCGGCGCGCTGGTCTTCGTCGCGAAAGCACCTGGCGATCTGATAGTACTTGTCAAAGCCCGCCACCATAAGAATCTGCTTGAGCTGCTGCGGCGACTGGGGGAGCGCGTAGAACTTGCCCGGGTGAACCCGGCTGGGCACCAGATAGTCTCGCGCCCCCTCCGGCGTGCTATTGATGAGTATCGGTGTCTCGATCTCGACGAAACCCCGCGCATCGAGGAAATCGCGCATATACTTGATCACCCGATGGCGCAGTATGATGTTGTCCCTCATCTTCTCGCGCCGCAGGTCAAGGTAGCGATACCGGAAGCGGACGGCTTCGTCTACCTCGAGTTCCTCATTCACACTGAATGGCGGCGTCTTCGCCGCGTTGAGCAGCCGCGCCTCTCGAGCAATCACCTCAACCTCGCCGGTCACCAGCTTCAGATTCTCCGTCCCCGCCGGCCGCCTCTGTACCGTGCCGCTCACCGTCACCACGTACTCGTTGCGCAGCCCTTCCGCCAGCTTGTGGGCCTGCGGCGATTCCTCGGGGTTGAACACCACCTGCACCACTCCCTCGCGGTCACGCAGGTCGATGAACATGAGCCCGCCGTGGTCCCGCCACCGATGCACCCAACCCGCAAGGGTCACCTGCTCGCCTATGTTCTCGCTGGTCAAGCGGCCGCAATTATGAGTCCGATACATGCGCACAAACCTCACTGGATTATAGTCCATAAGCAGGCTCGAATTCTAGTGGCGTCGCCGCCGACGCAGGCAGGCCATGCCACTCTTGAACCCGGTCGCATAGCTCGCCCGAAGTTGGCTTGCTCCTCCCGTTTTGATATACTGCGATGGGCGCAGGCCATTCGACCTATGCCACCCACGCTGGCCACTGTAGCCAGACGACACTTCACAGAGTCAGCGGTACGCAGAAAGGGGTCCGTCGATGAAGACAAGAATGACCGAGTTGCTCGAAATAGAGCACCCCATTATGCTGGCGGGAATGGCTTACGTGGCCATCCCCAGGCTGGTAGCTGCCGTCTCCAATGCCGGCGGGCTAGGGATGTTGAACCCCGTCATCTATACCCCTGAGGGCACGAGGGAGGCGATCAGAGAGGTCAGGTCGCTCACCGACAAGCCCTTCGCAGTGAACATCACGCTCATCTTTCCCGGAGCCAGGGAGAATGCTATGGTAGCCCTGGAGGAGAAGGTGCCGGTGATAAACACCTCTCTGGGCAGAGCCGACTGGATTATCAACGCAGCCCACGAGTATGGGGGCAAGGTCCTGGGGACGGTGGTAATGCAGAGGCATGCGCGGCGGGCAGAGCTGGACGGAGCCGACTTCCTCATTGTCACCGGCAACGAGGCGGCGGCCCATGGCGGCGACATCACCTCACTGGTGCTGCTGCCCCTGGCCCGCACCTGGGTCAGTATTCCCATCATCGCCGCCGGCGGCTTCTCCGACGGCAGAGGGCTGGCGGCAGCCCTGACGCTGGGGGCGGAGGGCATCTCCATGGGCACCAGATTCATGCTCACTCAAGAGAGCCCCACCCATGACAACTTCAAGCAACTCTGCCTCCAGGCTGCGGCGGAGGATACCATATACTCTGAGCGCATTGATGGCCTGCCAGGCAGGTTCCTCAAGACGAAGACGGCCGAGATCATGACCAGGCAGGCGGTGGCCTCACCGACGAAGGCCCTGTCCGAGGCCAGAGAGATAAGCCAGATGCTCAACGTCCCGCTGTGGAGGCTGTTCCTCAGTGGCTTGAAAACGAGGAGCATTAGAGGTCTGGCCAGTCAGGCGGTCGGCGTCGGCGGCCTACGGACGGCCATAGAGGAAGGGGACACCGACCGTGGAGTCCTGCCAATCGGGCAGGTTACCGGCATAATCGACGACCTGCCTACGTGCAAGGAGGTAATCGAACAGGCTGTCGCCGAAGCCGAGGAGGTGATAAAGGCGACAGCGGCAAAGGTGGCCTGATGGGAGGAGGGGTGGCCGTACCGGGCACGACGCGGAGCTGAGCGGGACCGGCCGCCGGGACCGAGCATCAGGCGCCTGCGGAGCATACCGGTAGTGAGGGACATCTGAGAAGGAGGATATCAGTGAGAACAAGGATGACCGAGCTGTTCGGAATCGAGCACCCCATCATGCTGTCGGGGATGAACTGGCTGACCACGCCCAAGCTGGCCGCCGCCGTTTCCAACGCCGGCGGGCTGGGTGTGTTGGCCGGCAGCCACTACAACAAGGACACCATCAGAGACGCCATCCGGGAGATCAAAGAGCTTACCGACAAACCCTTTGGCATCAATCTGACGCTTGGCGTGGGCACCCGAGAGTTGATCCCGGCAGTCATCGAAGAGAAGGTGCCCGTGCTGAACTACGCGCTGGGGAGGCCGCCTCAGATTCAGCCACTCATAGAGGCCGTCCACGAGTATGGCGGCAAGGTTATCGGGACCATAGCCTTCGTCAGACACGCAATGCGCTCCGAGCAACTGGGGGCCGATGCCGTCATAGTCACCGGCTACGAGGCGGCATCCCACTCCGGCAATGTCGGCGCTCTGGTGCTGGTACCCAGTGTAGCCAGCGCGGTGAAGGTCCCCTGCATTGGCGCCGGCGGCTACACCGACGGCAAAGGGCTGGCAGCAGCTCTGGCTCTGGGAGCCGAAGGCATCGCCATGGGCACCCGCCTGGCGGCTACTCAGGAAGCGGACGTTGCTGATGCAGTGCGGGAAGCCTGGCTCAAGGCTACCATTGAAGATACGGTGATTGACCCCGCATTTGACGGAATAAACTGCCGCGTGCTGAGAAACAAAGCGGCTGAAGACCTGCTGAAGAGCAATCGCTGGGCTGCAATTGACGCCATTCAGGCTGGCCTGCATATGAAGAAGACGCTGAACATGTCGTATCCCGAAGTGGTTCGCACCGCTTTTGCCATCAAGAATCAGGAATCAGGAGTTGGGGGTGGCAAGCGGAGCTGGGCCTCAACGATGCGTTTCGCCGTCGGCTCCCGGTTGTTCTCCAAGGCTACTGTGGATGGCGACCCGGTAAACGGGATTCTCATGTGCGGCCAGGGCGCCGGCCACATAGAGGATATCCCCACCGTCGCCGAGGTCATCCAGCGCACCATCGCCGAAGCAGAGGAAATCATACGGGCATCAAACGCCCGACTGGCCTAGTACACGGAGGAGTGAGCTATGTTCAAGACCAGAATCACTGAGATGCTTGGCATCGAGTACCCCATCATTCAGGGAGGCATGGCGTGGGTCTCCTGCCCGGAGCTGGTAGCGGCGGTCTCCAACGCCGGAGGTCTCGGCCTCCTCGTTTCCGCCTTCTGCGCCACCAAGGACGAGCTTCGAGAGGAGATCAAGAAGACCAAGAGCCTGACCGACAAGCCCTTCGGCGTCAACATCAGCCTGTTCCCGTCGATGAGGACACTGGCGAACGAGGAGTACATCGAGGCGATAATCGAGGAAGGGGTCCCCGCAGTGGAGACGTCAGGTCACCGGGCCCCCACCGAGTATGTGCCCCGCCTCAAAGAGGGGAACGTCAAGATCATCCACAAATGCGCCTCGGTGAAACACGCCAGGACAGCGGAGCAGGTGGGGGCGGACGCAGTGGCTGTAGTCGGGATGGAGAACGGTGGCGCCACCGGGCTGCTCGATGTCGGCACCTTCGTGCTGGTTCAGGCAGCGGCCAAGGCCCTCACGGTGCCGCTCATCGCCGGGGGAGGAATCGCCGATGCTCATGGCTTCGTTGCCGCTCTGGCCCTTGGCGCCGAGGGAGTGGTGATCGGCACCAAGTTCATGGCCACCCACGAGGCGCCGCTTCACCCCAACTTCAAGGAGTGGCTGGTGAGGGCCAACGAAACGGAGACGGCTATCGTGATGCGCTCCATCGGCAACACCCATCGCGCCCTGAGGAGCCCCATCGTCGAGAGGCTGCTTGAGATGGAAGCGAGAAAGGCCCCGCTTGAGGAACTGCAGACCATAATCGGCGGCACCCACTCGGCGGACGTGCTCAAAGAGGGCAAGCTCGACGCCGGCGTGGGAATGGCCGGACAGGTCGTGGGAGTCATCGATAAGGTGGTGAGCGTCAAGGAAGTCATAGACGAAATCGTCGAGGGGGCGAAACAGATAGTCCCGCGCCTGGAGAGCGTCGTGGCATCGGCGTAGGACAAGCTGGCGTCGCATTAGCCAACGGCAGGCCGGATGCCTGAGCAGGGCGGCTCTGCCCGAGATGACTCGTGGATTCCCTCAGCTCTTGACATGGCAAGGGCGCGACGATTGGCAGATAGCAGTGCCATTTGTCGCGCCCAGAGTATTCTGTCCTTGAAAGGCCGCTAGCCCGCCGCTTGTAGGACCGTCTCTATGATGCGAGGCAGCCTCGCCTGCACCTCGGGCGATAGCTCCAGTCCCCACTCCATGTGCGCCGGCTCCACCCCAATGATCACCACCTCTATGTCTTCGGTCCAGTAGCGGCTCAGCTTCAGGCTGTCCATCAGGTCCCATTCGTGGAGCGACAGGGGGTTTCGGTCGGACTCGTCAATGTCGTCGGGGGTCAACCAGTAGACCGTCCCCGGCTCACCTCCCCCTCTCACCGCATCGACGATGACCAGCTTGTCCACCTCGCCGGCGCAGGCCAGCGCATCGGGAGAGGTCCCACCGTCTATGACCAGCACGTTCGGAGGCAGGTCTCGCCGCTCCAGCTCCCGCACTACGTGCACCCCCACCCCCTCGTCCATGAGGAGCAGGTTCCCCACACCCACGATGGCCACTTTCTTTTCACCCAAGGTATCTCTGTCTTGGCGTCCTCACCGAGTCAGCCCAGCGAACCGCGCGCTCCTCCGCGCGCTCCTCAATTGGCCAAGGCACCCATCACGCGGGGAGCCTTTCCAGGGTGAAACCGGCACCGTCGGGCGTCTCCACGTAGTCCATTACCAGTCCCAGCATCGCCTGGGACAGCTCTGCGGCTATGAGCAATACCTTTGCCCCGCCTTCGTCGAACACCACCTGGTCGCCCTGCCTTTCCGTGTCGAGAGTGAACTCCAATTCCCTGGGCGCCCCACTGGACATGGCCATCCTCACCACCATTTCCGGGTCCTGGGTAAGTTCCGATAGACCTTCTACCAGTTTCTCCTTCGCCGCCCGAGTCACCGTCAACATTCTGCTCCTCTCTGCGCCTGTGCCAAATCTCTATCTCCGCTGACTGAAGCATACGTGGGCGGAACTCACTCCAACTTCAAGGTCAGCGAGCCGGCAACCAGGTTGACCTGAATCTCCAGTCCCGGCCCCTCATGACCGAGCCAACCCGGGGTCACGTAGTCGCCACTAAGCAGCTCAAACCCCGCGTCGGCCTTGATGCTGGAGGCGCCTCCAGCGATGTCCACCCGCGCCGGGGTCTCTTCGGAAACAACGAGCGTTACCGACGCTGCGCCGGCGTCGATGTTGACCACCCCATCGCGGACAAGCTCGCCGCCGAGGTCAAGCGTCAAAATGCCAGCCCCACCAGCGTATGACAGGCGGTCGAAGTTCGCGTTGGCCACGTCGAGCAACCGCACGCTGCCCGCTCCCGCACTGATATGCAGCAAAGCCATCACCTCCGGGTTCGCCTCTGAGAAGCTGAAGGTACTGCTGGCGGCACCCTCGGTGACAGTGAGAGTGGTGAGGGGCACGCCCCCCAGTTCCCACGTGCCGCTGTAGGCCCCAGCCTCTATCTCAAGGCTGAAGGGCATCTCGGTGCCGAAGTGCACCAGCCAGTTGTTGATGCTGCCTGTGACAGGAACACCCCTCGGGCCACCCTGCCTGATAAGCACGCTGTTGTCGGAGATCGTTACCTCCGGCTCGCGCCCCAGCGTATTGTAGGTGATATCGCCCTCCACAAGCTGCGTTCCCGCAGCGTTCGCATCTACGCGGGCCACGCCGAAGTCCAGCACGACACTGGCGTGAGCGAAACCGTCAGGATAGGGCACGGATATGGGCGCCGTCACCGGTTCCACGGTCCCGGCGCACGCCAACGCAGCGGCCAGTGCGATGACAATTGCCATTGACACAATGACCCGACTGCTCACCATCGCCACCTCTCGTCAAGAGGACCTAGCGGCTCGCCCCATACCTAGACGGGGACACCTGCCCTTGGCTACGCTGGGCAGCACGTGTGGGCTCCTCGGGCCACATGCGGCGAAACATGTAGTACTGCTCTGGGTAGCGCATGATGTACGGCTCGAGGGCATTCATGATTGCCTGGGTCAACGCCTGAACATCCTTGGTCAGCGAGCCGCTGGGCTGAAAATCAATGCATTCACCAAAGAAGGTGAGCAAGGTGTTGTCGGGGCGACGCACCGAGGCCATGGGGACGACGCTGGCCCCCGTCTTCAGAGCCAGGGTTGCCGCACCGCGGGGCATCCTGGTTAGGGCGTCGCCAAACTTGACCTCCACCCCCCCATCTGAATTGGGAATGTCGATCAGAAGCACCAGGTGCTCGTTCCGCCGCAGCGCCCTCAGCATCTCCTTCACCCCGTTCTCCATGGGGATGACGTTCATCCACATGCCCCGACGGCGATCCTGCATAAAGCGGTCCAGCCTCGCCCATGGCATGCTTTCCACAACCACGTTCAGCGGATAGCCGCCGAGAACCACTGCGCCACCGGTGATCTCCCAGTACCCCTGGTGCAGGCCGACGAGGATTGCCCCCTTTCCCTTCAGCGCCTTGACCAGATTGTCCCAACCCTCGAAGTCCACCCGCCTCCTCACCTCCTCCGGTGAGACCCTCGGCAGACACGTGTAGTCGAGCAGGTACTTCACGTAGTTGCGCAACGCCGCCTTTACCAGCCTGTCTATCTCCTCCCTGCTGGCACCGCTGCCCAGCACGTGCCGCAGGTTCTCCCTGAGAGAGGTCCGTCCCCGGCGCCACACCCGGAAGACGATATAGCCCACGACGTGGGCAACCGCGTAGCCCAACTTGATCGGAAGCACTCGAAACACAAAACCGATGACGATGCCAACCAGATAGAGGATCACCCTTCACTCCCAGCTGAAAACCGCCCAGACGCCTGCAGCGTTTCACCGCGCGGCCATTGGACAAGGTGTATGATGTCACCAAGCTGCCAGGCAGCAACCGCTTCCACCATCATCAACAACGATGATACCTTTGGCTCGCCCCAGCCGTCAACCCTGACCCTTGCCCGCCTCTGTCACCCGCGAGCACAGGTGACCAAAGCCCTAATCTGCGCGAAAGCCTCTTGACAAGACCGCACTAACCCTATATAATTAGTAACAGTTATCGTTAACAGGATAACGAGGTTCGTTTGGACACGGTGCACAGAAAGACCAGACAGAAAGAGGCTATCCTCAGTGTTCTGAAGAACACGACATCGCATCCCACTGCTGACTGGATATACGAGCAGGTGAGACAGGATATACCCAACATAAGCCTGGGAACGGTCTACCGCAACCTCAGGCTGTTGAAGCAGGAAGGACAGATACTGGAGCTGGACCTAGCCGGTAGCTTGAGCCGCTTTGACGCAAACACAGTGAACCACTATCACTTCAGGTGCGAGCTATGCGGTCGGGTATTCGATCTGGATGAGCCAGTTGACAAAGAGATTGATGAAAGGGTGGCGAGAAAAACGGGCTTCAAGGTTAGCCAACACCGCCTGGAATTCCGTGGACTATGCCTCGACTGCCAGCGCCTGGCTTCGTCCGGAGCCAACTAGCGAGCGAAGGGACAGTTGTGCCATAGCGGCAAGACTGCAGTCAGAAAGGAGAAAGGGACATGATCGCAGGGGACAGGGGACACAATTTGTGGAAGGCCTACATGAAGACGTGGGCCGACCTCGGGCTGGACCATGTGCAGTTCAACATGGTGGATGACGCCACGTTGAGGGCGGCACAGCGGGAGCCTGAGAAGTACCAGGAGCTGATCGTTCGGGTGGCGGGCTACAGCGCCCACTTCGTGGATATCAGCCGCAAGACCCAGGACAATATCATCCAGAGAACTGTCCAGGGCCTTGGATAGAGGGATTGCTTCTTCCTGAACACAGAGAGGACAGCCGTTGCGGTGCATTAGCTGATACCTATGCAGGTCATAGGTACGGCAGCGGAGGATGATTGTATTATGGCAGAAGGAAAAGGCAAGAGCATTGACGCCGCCACTGTGAAGATGATAGACAAGGCGGCCAGGGATGGGGTCAATACCGTTTTCGACAGAGCTGAAACAACGAAGCCCTGTCCTATAGGGGCGGTTGGCAGTTGCTGCAAGCACTGCGGGATGGGCCCGTGCCGGGTTCCTCTCCCCAAAGGGAAGGAGGAGACCCCGGAGG
>Ga0209164_1002672_pt1 | contig 18311 bp, 17 predicted proteins | sample MTBNYHSulfiMetaG_FD_187458 | JGI IMG/M metagenome (GOLD analysis project Ga0209164, IMG submission 187458) | Enrichment culture microbial communities from rom New York Harbor, USA that are MTBE-degrading - MTBE-NYH (New York Harbor Sulfidogenic)... | ecosystem: Environmental > Aquatic > Marine >...
CTCTCCATTATCCTGACACCTTTAAATTTGGCGATGCCGTGCTCGACATGCACTACGTAATCACCGGGATTCAGATTGCCGTGTATGCTTCTATGTGAAGCCGGACGTTGTTTTATTACGCGATGCTCTTTGCTAAAACCGAAGATTTCGTAATCTGTGAAGAGGTGGTTTTGGTGGTCCATGGTCCAGCCTTTATCCATTAAACCGCTGACCAGTGTAACTGAACTGGTCGGTGGAATCTTTGAGATTTTTTCTTGGGCAGGAGCTATAATGTCAGCTTCTCCGAGAATCTCTGAAAGGCGACTTGCCTGATGACTAACCAGTATGATACGATGCCCCAGCTTCTGTAAATCTTTAAGCTTTCCGATCATTGAAGGTATCTGCCCTGCATAGCAGGGTGCAGGTGAGAAATCCAGGCGAGACATTCCCTTGTCTGCATCACTACCCCATGAATTGAGGGAAAGCTGTTGTACATTATCCATAACTGCCATGATTTCCTGCCAGTTAAGATATGTTTTCGGAAGATTGTGTGGTAGGTCGCCCCGATTAATCTTATCTCTGCGGAGATCTTCTGCCTTTGTCTCAAGTGCCAATGCCAAAGTTTCCATGTTACGCGGCTCATTCAGTACAATCAGTGTATCTTCGGAAAGGTAGTTGAGCACACTTTCCCTTTTAATAAATGGCGCATAATAGAGAAGGTTGTCGGGGGCTCTCCCTTTATCTAACGCCTCGCTGTCACGTTCAAATTTTAAGCGTAAATCTTGGTTACAGGCGGAAAGGTCGACGCTTTCGAATATAATACGGAGCATCTCTTCGGTTCGACTTGCCAGCGGGACCTCGCTCGCCGGCGTAATAAACAACTCCGGCAGTGCTTGAAGCGAGCGCTGGTCGAATGGATTAAAAAGGCGGATGCTCTCGATAGCGTTCCCGAAAAAGTCAAGCCTAGCTGGCAGTTCGCTAGAGGGAGGATATATGTCAATTATCCCACCCCGGTGGCTGATGGTGCCGGGCACTTCAGCCGTGATCTCTAAGCGGTAGCCCATTTCCTGCCAGCGCTTAACCAAAATAAGGGGATCAGCGATATCGCCAACCTTCAGAAGGTGAGAGGACGAAGTGAATTCACCATAGGGCATCACCTTCTGCATAAGCGCCGGTATCGAAGTTACGGTAAGGGGCCGCCCTTGCCCATTTCTTGATCTTGCTAATGCTGAAAGACCCTTCATTCTATCAATTTCGCTCACAGTATGAGGGTTAATTTGCTGATAAGGCATGGCATCGGGTTCGGGAAAAAGTATCGCTTCCGAATAATCACCCCATGTTACCACCATTTCATAAAGTTTCTTGCTATCTTCAGGAATTGCCGTAATGACAAAAATTGGCCTATTCAGCATACGGTATAGTGCAGCGATTAGATAAGGGCGGGCTGCGGTAAGGACCAACACATCGACCTTCGAGATATTCTTAGATATGTGGTCTATAAGTCCTCGATAGTCTCGCATATTTTCGATAAGGCCTAGAAGTTCTGTAATTTCGGGACGCATTTCCTCTCCAAATACCAATAAGGCTAGCCGTGAGACGGACTAGCCCCCTGAAAATTTTAACACAGTACCTACCTTTCCATACAATGTTTGACATGTGGATATGTGAATTGCTAGAATGAATAGCTTATTAAGGAGAAAAATATGTATGCTGTTGTCGAAACCGGTGGTAAGCAATACAGAGTTGTACCAGGGCAGATTATAGATGTGGAAAGCCTCGATTTTGCTGAAGGAGAGACTGTCAATCTGGACAGGGTGCTCCTTATCGGTGACAAAGACAAAGTGGTCTTGGGCAAACCAACCATTGAGGGGGCCAGTGTAACTGCTACTTCACAGGGAAATGGCAGGGGTAAGAAGGTCATAGTATTCAAATATAAACCTAAGGTTCGCTATAAGAGGAGGACCGGGCATAGGCAAACCTTCACCCGGATCAGGATCGACCAGATTATCTCCGATAAAGGTAAATTAAATTAAAGAGGAGCAAGCATAAGTGGCGCATAAAAAGGGAGGTGGCTCGACCCGCAACGGTCGAGATAGCAATTCGAAGCGGCTAGGAGTAAAAAGATTTGCCGGTGAGACGGTAAATGCCGGTACCATTCTGGTGAGGCAGAGAGGAACACGCATTCACGCCGGTAATAATGTTGGTGTCGGTAGGGACTATACACTCTTTGCGCTGGTTGACGGTGTGGTTAAATATGAACCGGCCAACAGGCACCGGAGGAAGGCTAGCGTTTACGCTGCTGTCTAATATTATGAAGGATAAAATTCACCCCAAATATTACAAGGATGCACAGGTAATCTGTGCCTGTGGCAATAGCTTTGTTACCGGATCGACAAGAAAGACGCTCAAGGTGGAGGTTTGCAGCAATTGCCACCCATTTTTTACTGGAGAGCGAAAGATGGTGGATACTGCCGGTCAGGTGGAGCGGTTCAAGCGACGATACAAAATGGAGAAGTAAAAAAATTCCGTCTCATTTTATGTCGGGAGTGGCTCAAACGAGCTGCTCCTTTGTTATTTTATAAGGTGCTTTGGTGAAAAAATTTAGCTATGGTGGCCAGGCAGTCATTGAAGGCGTCATGATGCGGGGCAGAAAGACGGTGGTTACCGCAGTAAGACGGCCAAGTGGGGGGATAGCCCTTGATACCCGGCCTTTACCTTCTATCCTGAACGGACGTGCTAGGAGATTTCCCCTCATCCGGGGGGTTCTGGTTTTAATCGAAACCATGCTGCTGGGTATTAAGTCCCTGATGTACTCTGCCGAGGTATCAACAGAAGAAGAGGAAGAAAAGCTATCAAGCCGAGCCACAGCAGGCATAGTCACCGGTTCGATAGCTTTCGCCATTCTATTGTTTTTCATTGCTCCGCTGTTCCTTACCAGGACCTTTGGCGGCTATTTCGATTCGTCTATCTTATTCCATGTGGTAGAGGGGTCAATACGTCTTGGCATTTTCCTTGCCTACCTCAAGGTATTGACCATAATTCCTGGCCTGGGAAGGTTGTTTGCTTATCACGGCGCAGAACACAAGGCTGTTAATGCCTATGAAGGAGGAGCTCCGCTAGAGCTAGAAGCAGTCAGGAAGTTCAGCACTGCCCATACGCGTTGTGGTACCAGTTTCTTATTCGTGGTTATGATCATTGCCATCATTGTTTTTGCGCTTGTTGGGCGTTCATCTTTGTGGTTAATGGTGGTTTCTAGAATTGTGCTGGTGCCGCTAATTGCCGGACTCGGTTACGAGATTACGCAGTTTGGCGCAAGGCATATTGAAAGTCGGTTTGTTAGGGCTTCTTTGGCGCCTGGACTTTGGTTGCAAAGGTTAACTACCAGGGAGCCCGATGATGAGCAGCTCGAAATCGGGATAGCGGCTTTAAAGCGAGCCGTAGAAATGGACACTCCTGAAAAGGAAAAGTAAGTCGATCGATTTTCTTGGATTTAACAGCCTTTACCGCTGATCCTCTGAAAAAAACAGCTCCTGTTGCCGGTGTGGCACACCGGCCCTACAGGACGTCCTTGAATTAATATCGTATCACTATCGCAGTCGCTCCATATTGATACTACCTTGATGTAATTACCGGACGTCTCTCCCTTGTGCCATAGTTTTTTCCGACTCCGGCTGTAAAACCACGCATCTCCGCTGGATAATGTAAGGTTGAAGGAGTCCTCGTTCATATAACCCAGCATCAATACTTCGCCGCTATCGGCGTCCTGGATTATGGCCGGGATCAGGCCCTTTTCGTTATACTTCAGTTCGGATATTTTTATCACCCCCCTTTGCCAAATGCTCCATTTTATGTAGGCTTTTTATCTATGGTTTTTACCGTTCTCTCTCCAATTGGCTGAGGTTTGCTAGAGCCTGTTTCAGATCTATATCCTTGGTATAGAGTGCCTTGCCGATTATAGCTCCTTCGGCACCGAGTTTACTCAGCATTCTCAGGTGGTTCAGTGAAGAAATACCACCTGCGGCAATAACTGGCAAGCTTGTATTATTAATGAGCTGGCTGATAGCGCTGAAATTTGGTTCGGTGAGCGTCCCGTCGCGGCTGATATCAGTATTTATGATTCTCTTTACTCCCAGTTCTGCTACCGACCTAACGAACTCGATTGCGGTTAATTCTGTGTTATGTCGCCAGCCATGTATGGCTACGTAACCTTTACGTGTGTCTACACCAACAATTATTGACTCACGGAAGTTTAGACATGCCTGTTTAACCAGTTCCGGATCTTCGACAGCAGATGTACCCAAAACCACCCGTTCCACGCCAGATACAAGTAGCTCTTCTATAACATCGAGACTACGCACACCCCCCCCAACCTGTATCGGAATCAAAAGAGCCCCGGCTATTTCGTTGATAATACTGCCGTTACAGATCCTGCCCGTGGCAGCGCCATCCAGGTCAATGATATGTATCCTTGGAGCTCCCATTGATTGCCATTCGAGCGCTACCTCTACCGGATCGTCATAAAAAACTATTTCCTGTTCATAATCGCCCTGATATAGCCGTACGCATTTCCCCTTTCTTATGTCTATGGCAGGGATAACTTCTATAATTACATCTCCTCTTCGAGCTACTTATGGGTTAACAGTCGATATCATAACATAAAAAAGGCGCATATTTGAAATGTCGTTCATTACATTGGCTAGGCATGGGAGGTTGCCAGTTTGGGTAATTCGATGTACTATTATTTGTGGGGTTAAAATAAAGGAGGTATTGTAAATGAAGGTTACCTTGAGTGTGATTAAGGCTGATATCGGTGGTTATGTAGGTCACTCTGAATCCCATCCCGCTATCCTGGATGAAGCTGAGAAGTGCTTAGAGAAGGCAAAGAAATCGGGCTTGCTTATAGATTATTACGTGACCAAGTGCGGTGATGATCTTAACCTCATAATGACCCACCAGCTTGGTGTAGAGAATGACAAAATACACGGATTGGCCTGGGATACCTTTGTAAGCGGTACAGAACTGGCAAAGTCCATGAAACTTTATGGTGCTGGTCAAGACCTGCTATCCGACGCCTTCTCCGGAAATGTTAAAGGTATGGGGCCGGGAGTGGCGGAGATGGAGATCGAGGAAAGAAAGTCTGAGCCGGTTATTGTCTTTATGGCTGATAAGACTTCCTCGGGTGCATGGAATATGCCTCTTTACAAGATGTTCGCCGATCCATTCAATACCATCGGTTTGGTGATTGCCTCTAACATGCATTCCGGGTTTGCCTTCGAGGTTCACGATGTTAAGGAACACAAGAAAATAGTCCTCAACACTCCAGAGGAAATCTATGACCTCCTGGTATTTATCGGAGCGCCCTCACGTTATCCTCTTAAGGCGGTTTATAGCCGTGCAAGCGGAGAGATAGCGGCGGTTTCTTCGACTCAGAAGTTATCCCTGATAGCTGGCCGTTATATCGGTAAGGACGACCCCGTGTGTATAGTTCGAGCCCAGGGTACGTTTCCAGCTGTGGGAGAAGTGCTGGAACCATTCTGCTTACCTCATCTTGTAGAGGGATGGATGCGCGGTTCTCACCATGGTCCTTTTATGCCGGTAGCCATACCGGATAGCATCCCATCTCGTTTCGATGGTCCTCCCAGAGTAACAGCGGCCGGTTTTCAACTTGCCGATGGTAAGCTTATAGGGCCACGTGACATGTTTGCTGATGTCTCGTTTGATAATGCTCGTAAACAGGCCAATGACATTGCCGACTATATGCGTCGCCATGGCCCGTTCGAACCACACCGCTTGCCCCTAGAGGAGATGGAGTACACAACTATGCCTGAAGTGGTCAAGAAACTCGAGGGCAGGTTCACCGATCTGGAATAGGATTTACGGGCTTTTGGCACCTCGGGATTATCGGTAATATTTAGTGGAGGTGGATAGAATGGCATTTTATGTTATGCTTACTACCTTGACTGATGATGGTAGAAAGACCATCAAGACGCACCCGGAAAGGATAAAAGAGGTTAATAAAGAAGTCGAGGCTATGGGGGTGAAGATAAAAGATCAGTACGTTGTACTCGGCCCGTATGACTTTGTTAACATTCTGGAAGCCCCTGATAATGTTACCATTGCCAGGGTAGCAACCGAACTTGGTTCACGGGGTACCATCCAGACTTTGACTATGGCCGCAATGAGCCTTAACGAGTTCTGTGGTAATATTTGAAAAAGAAGATAAACAAAGAGACCCCTTACCCTTTTTGCTCTTGGCAACAAATAACCGTTCCAAGGTAAACGAGTACAGAGAGCTACTGGGCGGCCTGTCCTTCAGGGTGGTTAGCCTGTCGGAAAGAGGCATCACCATAAATGTAGCTGAAATCGGAGAAAGCCTGGAAGAAAATGCCAGGTTAAAGGCTTTGGCGGTTGCCCGAGTAAGCCGTCTCCTGTCTATGTCCGATGATTCCGGGCTTGAGGTTGATATATTAGGTGGAGAGCCCGGTTGTCTTTCGGCTCGTTGTGCTGGTAAGGGCGCTAATGATAAAGACAGGATCGATTATCTACTTCAGCGCTTGGATGGTGTTCCTCTTGAAAAACGTTCTGCCCGTTTCCGCTGTGTTATAGCTGTTGCCTCTCAGGAAGGAATAGTGGGTTATTCCTTCGGTGAATGCGCCGGTTTGATAGCGCTTGAGCCTGAGGGAAAAGGTGGATTTGGTTATGACCCTGTGTTTTACCTGCCGGAACTTGATCGGACCATGGCACAATTGTCAATGGGGGAGAAAAACCGGATCAGCCATCGCGGTAAGGCAGCAAGTAAAATAAGATCGTTGCTCGAGGGTTTAACTGTATGACCGGACTTTATGATTCCTTCCGGCGACCCATAAATTATCTACGTATTTCGGTTACCGACCGCTGTAACTTGCGTTGTCTGTATTGCATGCCGGAGAAGGGAATCTGTCAGATTTCTCACAATGATGTCCTTTCCTACGAGGAAATCCGTTCCATAGTTATTGCCTCAGTTAAACTGGGTATAAAAAGGGTGAGGTTAACCGGTGGCGAACCGTTAGTGAGATCGGGAATTTGTGAACTTGTACGAATGATAGAGAAGATTGAAGCCATCGACGATATTTCCCTTACCACTAATGGAACTCTGCTAACTCAATGTGTTGCAGGTTTAAAACAGGCTGGCTTAAAGCGCGTTAATGTTAGTCTGGATACACTTCGACCGGATAGGTTTACACAGATCACCCGTAGTCGCTGTGATATAGGTGATGTAATTAGCGGTATCAATAGCGCTAGACTGGCTGGGCTTGAGCCGGTTAAGGTTAACGTGGTGGTAATGGCGGGCATAAACGAGGATGAAGTAATTGATTTTGCCAAAAAGACAATTACGGATGCCTGGAACGTGCGTTTCATTGAGTTCATGCCGGCTGCAGGGGTATTATATCAACCAGGTCATTTTATCCCGGTAAAAGGGATACGCAAACTTATCCAATCTCTCGGTGAACTTGAACCTGTTTTACCAGCAGTTGGTAATGGACCGGCACGGTACTTCCGCTTCCCTGGTAGCATGGGTACAATTGGTTTTATCAGCCCGGTTAGTGAGCATTTCTGTTTTCGATGTAACCGGCTACGCTTAACCGCTGATGGCAAGTTACGTCCGTGTCTCCTATCCGATTATGAAATAGATTTAAAAGGCCCTATACGTAGCGGCATATCTTCCGCGCAGTTAAGAAATTTAATTTCTGAGGCAGTTAAAAATAAACCTCTTCGCCACAACATCTCAGGAAGCTCTATTTCTCAAGGTCGCCCCATGGCTCAGGTTGGAGGATAGAATATGGATGAACTGACCCACCTTGATTCTAAAGGGCTTCCCAGAATGGTGGATGTTAGTGGCAAACCAGACACGTGCCGTCAGGCAATTGCCTGCGGTACAGTGAGGATGAAGGCCGCTACACTTGATTTAATCAAAGAAGGCAAAATGGCCAAAGGGGATGTACTTGCATCTGCGCGGCTTGCCGGCATTATGGCCGCCAAGCGCACGTCCGATTTGATTCCTCTCTGTCACCCCCTTTTAATCGGGAATGTATCCGTTGATTTTACGATGGATGATTCCGCTTCCGCTGTGGAAATCAAGGCTTCGGTTAACAGTATCGGCAAGACTGGGGTGGAAATGGAGGCTCTCACTGCGGTGGCAGTTTCCGCCCTGACCATATACGACATGTGCAAAGCAGCAGACCGGGATATAACAATAGATCATATTCGTCTTACCGCTAAAAGCGGAGGCAAAAGCGGGGTAATCAGCATTGGGCAAGACAGGTAGGTCGACGGCCAGCAAAGTTTATATTTGTGAAAATTGTGGTAAGGAAAGTCTGAAGTGGTTGGGCCGCTGTCCGAACTGCCAAGCGTGGAACACTTTCGTAGAGACCCAATTAAGCCCTACCGATACCACCATCGTTTCCTCGTCACTAAATCCACCGGCTGAACTCTCACGCATCGACGATGTTAATCGCGGGCGTTTTGCCCTTCCTATGGAGGAATTCAGTCGCGTACTGGGTGGAGGGGTTGTCTCTGGTTCACTGGCGTTAATTGGTGGTGACCCCGGTATCGGGAAATCGACCCTGTTACTCCAGGCTGCAGCTATGGTTGCGAGCGCGAAAGAGGCTGTGGTCTATGTCTCTGGAGAAGAAACCCCGCAGCAGATTAAAATTCGGGCTGATCGTTTAGGACTCAAGGGAAATAACCTCTATCTACTTGCTGAGAACGATCTGAAGGTTATTTTGGGGCAGATTATAGAGTTATCACCCAGGCTGGTAGTGATTGATTCCATACAGACAGTATCTCTTTCCGAGATTGAGGCTGCACCGGGCAGCATTACTCAGATACGTGAATGTACTCTAATGCTTATGCGCTGGGCGAAACAAAACTCTATATCGGTATTTATTATTGGCCATGTAACCAAGGACGGTGCTATAGCTGGACCCAAGGCCATGGAACATATAGTAGATGCGGTTCTTTATCTTGAGGGTGAGCCTTTTAGCGATTTAAGGCTTTTGCGTTGTGTCAAAAACCGCTTTGGTTCAACCAATGAGGTTGGCATTTTCGAGATGAAAAATAATGGTTTAGTTGAGGTGGCTGATCCTTCGCGCTTATTCCTCTCGCAAAGGCATGGACCAAGAGTAGGCTCCATCATAGTACCGACCATTGAGGGTAGTCGTCCTCTCATGGCAGAGATTCAGGCTTTGACCAATCCTACCAGTTTTGGATTGCCGAGACGTACTGCTAACGGGATAGACTTCGGTCGTTTGCTGCTGGTGACTGCGGTGTTGTCCCGGCGAGCAGGTGTCAGGTTAAGTAACCAAGATATTATTGTCAATGTTACTGGTGGGCTCAGGGTGGATGAACCGTCAGCGGACTTGGGCATCGCCTTGGCTATTGCCTCCAGTTACCGTGACGCTGAGGTGGAGAAAGGATTAATAGCGGTCGGTGAGGTCAGTTTGAGCGGTGAACTTCGCCCGGTATCTCAAATAGAGAGACGGATAGGCGAAGCTGCCCGTTTGGGATTCAAAAGATGTCTTCTTCCAGGGGCTGGCGGCGTTTGCCTCCATGCCACCTTCAGGGATATGGAAACTATAACCGTGAATTCTCTTAAAGAGGCACTCCGTATAGGGCTTGCCAAGAAGGCCGGGCAATAGGTTTACTGAAAAGGGGCGCAATATAATCTGTCCAGAACTGGGTGGCATCATGTGGCAATGGTTTACGATTAACGGATTTGAAATCCTGATCTGGTCAATTGCGGTGCTGGTAGCGCTAATTATAGCAATGCACCGTATGGAAAGGGGTGCGGAAAAGGAGAAGGAGAGGAAGGATTCAGGAAAGAAATACCGCACAAGGCTCTTTGTCGTCCGTATATTTATCTGGATAAGCCTTACTTTTATCGGCCTCTCGGCGGCAGCCATTATTACCTCACGGCAGGGCACCGAAGGTATAGTAACCCAGGAAGAAATAGAAGCATGGTTTCTTGATCACGGGATATATGTACTTGCTGTTGCATCTATTGCTTATCTTTTTTATCGTCTGACCAGGATATTTATTCCCAGAATAGCTGATCACTGGGTTAAGGGAGTTGGCAGAGGAAGGCTTGCTAAGGTAGAACGTGCAAAAAGGTCTAATACTTTAGGTAGCTTTCTTAGCGGCTCCATCACTGCTGGTATCGTGACAGTAGCGGTGCTTATGATCCTTTCGGAAGTGGGTGTCGATATCACCCCGCTATTGGCGGCTGCCGGGGTTGCTGGCATAGCTATTGGTTTCGGGGCCCAGAGCCTTATTAAGGACGTACTTCGGGGGTTCTTTATCCTTGTACAAAACCAGTACAACAAGGGTGATGTGGTAAGGATCGCCGGCATCGTCGGCTTGGTAGAGGATGTCAACATAATGAGAACGGTTATGCGTGATCTTGATGGTATTGTACATTCGATACCAAATGGTGAGATAACCACCTCGAGCAATTATACCAAGGAGTGGGCAAGAGTTAACATCGATATACCGGTGGCCTACGGTGAAGACCTTGACCACGTTACCGAGGTCATAAACAGAGTCGGCGCGGAGCTTGCCGATGACGAAACTTTTGGGCCAATGATTACGTCTCCACCAAAGGTACTCCGGGTAAACAATTTCGGTGATTCAGGTATCGATATAAAGGTACTGGGCGAGACTAAGCCTTTAATGCAATGGGATGTAACTGGAGAGTTACGTAGAAGGGTGAAGAAAGCCTTTGATCAAGAAGGTATAGAGATACCTTGGCCGCATGTCAAGCTTTATTTCGGTGAAGGCCTGAAAACTAAAGGTCTTCCCTGTCCATTATGCTCGCAAATCAATGCTCCCAATAGCAGATTTTGTGCTCATTGTGGTGCCAGCCTCACCAGTGGACAATAACGTAAGTCGCTAAGATAATCTCACAATAGATTGCTTTTTCTTCAGTAATGGTATTTGCATCATTCTAAACTATTATTGATTGTAATAGAGCACCCGTATATAATACGGTTCAAGTATTTATGTTCAACTTTGATAGATGAATAACATCTCTTTAATAGTAGCTGTAGTTGGGGGTCTGGTATTCCTTGCCCATCTATTTGTACACGTATTTGACAGGACTAGGGTACCCGACGTTCTATTGCTTATAATTGTGGGCATTATACTTGGACCTGTATCCAGGTTGGTTACAATGGACGCCTTCGGTTTGGTTGGACCCATATTCGTGACCATAACCCTTGTGGTGATACTTTTTGAGGGGGGCATTGCTCTTAAGCTAAAAGCACTCAGGACCGCGCTTGGAAAAGCCGTTAAACTTGCGATTGCCAGCTTTTTCATGACTATGATGGTTGTGGGCATTATAGCTCACTCCATGCTCTCTTTGGAATGGATTCCTGCTCTTATTATTGGTTCCATTGCTGCTTCTACTTCTGAAGCAATTATCATTCCCATGATCAACCAATTGAAGACCAGTGAAGAGATGCATGCCCTTTTATCCGTTGAGTCCTCCGTTAACGATGTACTCAGTGTTGCGGTAACACTGGCCCTGATCGGCGCATATCAGCTCGGTAATATCGATATCGGGGTTATAGCCGGCGACTTAATAGCTTCATTTCTGGTCGCCATAATATTTGGATTCGGAGGTGCTTTCCTGTGGTCCCTGATACTCCGTAGAATTCACACTATGAAGAATACCATGTTCACCACAGTGGCTATAGTCTTTGCTCTTTATGGTCTGGTAGAAACCCTGGGTTTCAGCGGCGCTATTTCCGCACTCGCTTTCGGTATCACCATAGGTAACATCGAATCGATAAAATTACCCAGGCTGGGTAAACCGCTAGCTGGCCAGCCTGTGGGGCTTACCGATACAGAGAGGGCCTTTTTTACCGAATCCTCCTTCCTTTTGAAAACCTTTTTCTTTATCTATCTGGGAATATCCCTGCAGTTCTCTAGTGCAAGTATTATATTGATTGGTGTATTGTTAACATTTATTGCTTTTGCCCTACGTATTCCCGCGGTTAAAATGGCCATAGGAAGATCTGTTACGGCTAGAGAAGCTACCCTAATGTCGGTCATGATTCCCAAAGGGCTTGCGGCTGCTGTACTTGCTGCTATACCTGCCCAGGAGGGTATAGCAGGTGGCGTTTTGATCAGGGATGTTACCTATATGGTGATACTGGTCAGCATCATCGCTACTTCAATAATAATACCACTTCTAGAGAAACCAAATTTCGCCGGTTTCTATCAGTGTATAATTTCGGGAGATTTAGGGGGCATCAAAAAGACCCTATCAACGGGCACATTATACTCGAAATCAGGAGGATCCATTACGAAGTTGGAGGGGAACGAAAAGATAACCCCTATAGGAGAAAAAACATTCGGCGATCGTAAAGATGAATAGCTATCAGTGGATGTCCTTTTCGAATATCGTTCTGGCCCGGGATAGGACTTCTTCGGCAAACAAAGGAAGGGGGCGTTCTCCGCTGCCGGTTTTTTCATACTGCTCCAGTATTATCTCAAGAGATTTCTGCTGAAGTCTATTCAATATAATGTGGTCGAAAATGTAACTGCCTTTTTCATGCTTGTAGGTTATGCAGCCGAACAGTCCGTCGCCGGTCAAATTGCATTTTCCTTCCTCGGACTCCAAGGGTTGAGCTGGAACCTTGCTTATCGCAAGGTCACCATCGCTATCGAGTATCAATACTCGCTGGGATTCGGTATCGCTGTAGCCATCCGGGTCCATTTTTTTCAGTATTATGGCGGGATAATTATGTTGGGCTTTATAGGTCGGAATGAGTCTATCATTAAAATTATCTCGAGAAGCCCTTATACTGTGCATTAAACTTTGTGAAGATAAGCTTGAGCCTATCTGATCACGCAGGACGTAATTTTTAATAAGTTCATCGCTTCTTATGTTACCCATGGAGATTATGTTCTTCACGTACTTTCTGAGAACCCATGGTATCACTTTTCGGCGGACCGCGTGTTCTACAATGTTCTCAAGGCCCATTAAATGCTCGGAATCAATGTATACCGGGAATGGAACATAGTATCCAGGTGATACCTCGATGCCCAGCATAGCATATCTTTTATTACCTTTTTCCAGTTCTCGAACATAGCTTCTTATGATCTCAAAGGTGGATTTGGAAACAGTCATTGTTACCAGATCGGCTTTTTCATTGCAGCACAGCATTTTTATCCTGTCTTCAGGCAAAATCTCATCGTCTATCCTGACCGGTAACAGGAATATGTACCGTTTATAACTGTTTCTTTTCAAATTGCCGAACATCTTATTAGAGCATAGCAAATTTACAGCAATACAATGGTTTTGTCAATACGCTGTTTGGCTGAGATGGTGCTTTTAATTTATAATCGAGTATGATCCAAAATACTGGAAGGCCAAACGGTGGGGATGTCGGAGCTATCATTTTAGCGGGGGGTTCGAGCCAGAGGATGGAGGGATTGGATAAAGTTACCTCCTCGCTGGGAGGCAAGTCTATTTTAGCCAGAGTCGTAGATACCTTCCAGAGTTCTAGCTCAATTGACCGGATTGTAATAGTAATGAGTTCATTAAACCTGAAATGGGGACGCCGGCTTGCAGCCCAGTGCCGTTGGTCAAAGGTGATTGATATCTGTAACGGGGGAAAACGCCGCCAGGACTCTGTTGCGGTGGGGCTCAATAAGCTTGCTGGTTGTTCATGGGTGGTGATACACGATGGTGCCAGGCCTCTGGTAACAGAAGCAATCATCAGTCGCGGGATTGCTGCGGCTGTAGAAACGGGTGCTGCTATAGCCGCTGTACCGGTATGGGATACTATCAAGCTAGCTGAAAATAATCTTGTCTATGAGACTCTGCCCCGTGATAAGCTTTGGGCGATACAGACCCCCCAGGTATTTCGAGAAGAGATAATAAGGAGGGCCTACCGAAATGCGAGTGATGAAGTGACTGATGATTCTTCCCTGGTGGAGCTTATTGGCTGCCCGGTAAAGATATATAGCGGATCTTATGATAATATCAAGTTAACCACTCCACAGGATCTGATATTGGCTGAAATACTGCTGGATAAATAAATATGGAGTATAGTTTTGCGTGTTGGCATAGGATATGATGCGCATCCTCTCATAGAGGGGAGGAAGCTCGTGCTGGGTGGAGTTTCGATACCCTTTGAAAGGGGACTTGATGGATGGAGCGATGGCGATGTATTGACCCACTCCATAATCGATGCTCTACTGGGGGCTGCATCTCTCGGGGATATTGGCGTGCACTTTCCACCAGGCAAAGCGGAATATAGGAACATTTCCAGCCTGATACTACTGGGTAGAGTGCGGGATAAAATTGCCGCACATGGTTGGCAGATAGGTAATATTGATGCTACGGTTGTGACTGAGCAACCCAGGCTGGCCTGCTTTATATGGGAAATGCGGCTTAAGCTTAGTAGAACGCTCAATATCGATGTGGAATGCCTGAATATAAAGGCAACCAGTTCTTCTCACCTTGGTTTTGCCGGAAGTGGAGATGGTATTGAAGCACGTGCTGTGGTGCTTATTGATACTCATGCTGGCCACACTATTTAACAGAATAGGGATTAATCGAGATGCCGAAATGGCCGAGGAGGGATTTTGAAGGTATTTAATACGCTTTCGGGTAAAAAAGAAGATTTCATACCCCAGGGCAACGAGGTAAAGATGTATGTCTGTGGTGTTACGCCCTATGACCATAGCCATATCGGACATGCAATGAGCTATGTTATTTTTGACGTTATACGGCGATATATGAAATACAAGGGCTATAAGATTAAATACGTACAGAATATCACTGATATCGACGACAAGCTTATCGAACGGGCGGCCAAAGATGGCAGTTCGGTCGATAAGTTGGCTGCACGGTACACTGAAAGCTATTTTGCGGACATGGACGCTTTAAACGTAGAGAGGGCCGATTTTTATCCTCGTGCCACCGAAGAGATGGAAAAGATCATTGAAGTAATTCACGGACTTATAGAGAAAGGATACGCCTATGCTGCGGGTGGGAGTGTGTACTTTCGAGTAAGTAGTGTTCCTGATTATGGCAAGCTGTCCCATCGCAGCACGGGATCGATGATAAGCGGATGCAACGGGGAATTTGGCAGAGAGAAGGAGCATACCCTGGATTTCGCTTTGTGGAAAGCAGCTAAACCGGGAGAGCCCTGGTGGCAAAGTCCGTGGGGCAAGGGCAGGCCGGGATGGCATATTGAGTGCAGTGCGATGTCTCTAAAGTATCTGGGTGATAATCTGGATATTCATGGGGGTGGCCAGGATCTGGTATTTCCTCATCATGAAAACGAAATTGCCCAATCGGAAAGCTACACCGGGAAGAAACCATTTGTTAGATACTGGTTGCATAATGGAATGGTGCAGTTTGGCGAGGAGAAAATGAGTAAATCACTAGGTAACTTGATAACCATCAAGGAGACACTCAGTAACCATACTCCAGATGCCGTCCGCATCTTCATCCTGAATTCCCATTACCGCAGCCCTTTAACTTACCTTGAGGAATCCCTTGAGGCAGCTGAGAAGGCGGCAGAAAGGTTGCTCCAGGCGGCGAAATGCCGGCCTCCGATAGGCACGGAGGAAAGTCAAATAGATATTGACAGTTACCACAACCGGTTCGTTGCTGCGATGGATGATGATTTTAATACCGCCAAGGCACTGGCTGTCCTTTTTGATTTGGCTCGTGAAATTAATCGGTCTGTAGAGACGGGTTATGGCGCTAGTGCAGCTCAAAATGCGTTAGTTGAACTTTCCGGTATTTTGGGACTAACCCTTAGTCCATCGATGAAACATGTTATTGACCGCTCTATCATGGCTCAGGTCCGTGATTCGATATATAATGAGATCGGCCAGCCAATGGATCTGCAAGAAGTGAAAACCGCAGAGGATATACTTGATAGCTTAATCCGATTGCGAAATAAGCTTCGCAGGGAAAAGTATTGGGAAATAGCTGATATGATACGTAATAGGCTGGATGATGTCGGAGTGACTTTGGAAGACAATTCAGAAGGAACAGTAGCGAAGTATAAACGGTAAGATCATGGGCGATATTGGGGTCATAGTGCTGGGTGCGGTGGTATTGGGGTTAATGGGTTTTGGCTGTCGGGAGTTTTTTACCAATGCTGAAATTAATTTAGCACTTCGTATAGTGGTAGGCGGAATCGGTGTTGGTGTGCTGGTTCTGGTAATCAGGACAGTAAGGGCCAGGTTTAATAGAAATAAAAACTTGGCTGAAGAAGAAAAACCATGATTAAAAACATAATGCTCACCATTACCCCTTGATCTTGTAACTTTTTATAATATCCTATCTCTATGCAGCTCCTCTAGCAAATTTCCTCATAGTTGACTCACCATTTGATGATTTAATCCTCTCGCGGTATGATTTTTAGGGGTATCTTGGGCGTTTAGAGATTTGCAGGTCGTTATTCATAAGAAACGATAGAGGATATCGAGAGGTATATCGATTAAACCGGTTCTAGAGCGATGTCGAAATTGACAAACAGTATTATTTCAGAGCAACTGAAGATGATCCCCGGTTTACCCGGGATTTATCTAATGAAGGATGCTTCAGGAAATATTATCTATGTGGGAAAGGCTGCGAACCTGTTAAAAAGGGTTAGTTCATACTTTATATCGGAGTCCAGACTTATGCCCAGAATAAGACAAATGATAGACCGTATCAGGGATATCGAATTTATAGTAACTTCTTCGGAGCAGGATGCATTGATTCTTGAGTTGAATCTGATAAAGAGGTATCGGCCCCGCTATAACGTCAGCCTCAAGGATGATAAGACATTCCCTTATCTTAAGATAGATACCGCTAGCGATTGGCCGAGGATCTATGTCACCCGCCGCGTAGAACAAAATGGCGGACGTTATTTCGGTCCGTTTGCCAGCGCGGGATCAGTTAAACAGACAATAAAAATCTTGAAAGAGATATTCCTTTTTCGCTCCTGTACCAAGAATATAACCGGTAACGCTTCTCGTCCATGTTTACAACATTTTTTACTGCGTTGCCCGGGGCCCTGTATAGGGGCAGTGAGCAAAGAGGAATATGAAAGAACCATAAAGCAGATTGTCCTATTTCTGGAAGGGAAACAGGATAGGGTTATCCGAGATATAAAATGTAGGATGCAAGAAGCCGCCCGGTCGCTGGATTTCGAAAGGGCAGCATTACTCCGAGATCGTATCGCGGCTGTCAGCCAGGTTATTGAAGGACAAAGATTGGCTACCAGAGTTAGGGGTGAGCAGGATGTTATCGCGTTTGCCCTTGATAAAGACCGTGCTTATGCCCAAATTTTTTTCATTCGCAATGGAAGGCTTATAGGACGGGAGAACTTCATCGTAGAAAATGCAGGCTCTGTAGAACCCTGCCGTATAATGTCGAGTTTTGTTGAGCAGTTCTATCACTCTGCAATCGATATTCCACCGCGGTTGTTACTTCAATACCCTGTAGAAGATAAGGCTGTAATTGAGGGGTGGCTGCGTGCAAAAAGGGGCGCTGTTGTCCGTATTAACGTCCCTCGCCGTGGTAGCAAGAAAGACCTGGTGGATATCGTTGCTGAAAATGCACGGCAGGGTCTCGACCACCTTAAAGTTAAACAAATGGCTGATCCGGAAGTTATTAAAAACGCTCTATCCGAGGTCAAGGAGGTTCTTGAACTCCCGTGTTTACCTTCAAGGATAGAGGGTTACGATATATCCAATATTCAGGGAAAAATGGCGGTTGGAAGTATGGTTATTTTTGAGAACGGGAGGCCGAATACTTCATCCTATCGGCGTTTCAGGATCAGGACAGTGCCATCTAGCGATGATTATGCCATGCTCTCTGAAGTAATCTTACGGCGTTTTAAACGCTTGGAAAAGGCGAAAAAAGACTGGGTAACTATGCCCGATCTGATACTTGTTGATGGGGGTAGGGGCCAACTTAACGCTGTTGTATCAGCTATCGAAATTCTAGGCATAGAGTCGCTACCGGTAATCGGCCTTGCTAAGGAGGATGAGAGAATATTTATTCACGGAAGAAAAGAGACGGTATTGCTATCACGCAGTTCCCCGGGGCTACAGTTACTTGAACGGGTGAGGGATGAGGCCCACAGGTTTGCTCTCGGGTATCATCAAAAGATACGCCAAAGTGTAGGTACCGCCTCTTTACTCGATGAAATACCCGGCATCGGCCCGGTGCGCAAGCGGGCGTTGCTCAAAAAGTTCGGCTCGGTTTCGGGTATTCGGAAAGCAACTTTGGAGGAAATGGCCACGGTACCGAGTATGTATAGCAAACTTGCCGA
>Ga0209164_1002673_pt1 | contig 18307 bp, 13 predicted proteins | sample MTBNYHSulfiMetaG_FD_187458 | JGI IMG/M metagenome (GOLD analysis project Ga0209164, IMG submission 187458) | Enrichment culture microbial communities from rom New York Harbor, USA that are MTBE-degrading - MTBE-NYH (New York Harbor Sulfidogenic)... | ecosystem: Environmental > Aquatic > Marine >...
CGTCGCTGACGCTGATCGTGATCCCGCTGGTCGTACCGGTATCGCTGTTGGTCGGTGTGCCCGCCAGTTCCCCGGTCGCGGTACTGAAGCTCGCCCAGGCGGGTTTGTTGACGATACTGAAGGTAAGCGGATCGCCATCGGCATCGCTGGCGGTCGGAGTGAAGCTGTAGGCCGTATGGCCTGCCACACTGGTAGCCGGTGTGCCGCTAATGGTTGGCGCATGGTTGCTGGCCACCACGGTCAGACTGAATGGCGCCAGTGATGCACTCAACACACCATCGCTCACACTGATGATGATATTGCCGGTCGTGGTGCCGACATCACCGGGCGCCGGTTCCCCGCTCAGCTCACCCGTCGAGGCATTAAACGCCGCCCAGGCGGGTTTGTTGACGATGCTGAAGGTAAGCGGATCGCCATCGGCATCGCTGGCGGTCGGAGTAAAGCTGAACAGCACGGAATCGGGTGGCGAGGTAGTGGAAGGCGCTCCGGAAATTACCGGGGCCTCATTCACATTGGTCACCGAAACCGCGATGGCCTGCACGTCGGTGAGGTTGCCGCTGCCGTTGTCGGTCACCGTCACCTGCACGTCATAGACATTGTCCGCCCCGCTGTCGACGGGCGACTCGTAGTCCGGTGCGCTGGCGAAGACCAGGGCACCGCTTGAGCTGTTGATGCTGAACCGGGCGGCATCGGCGCCGCCGCTGATGCTGTAGGTCAGGGTATCGGTGGCGTCCTGATCGGTGGCAGTAACCGTGGTCACCGCTGTCTGGTTCTCCGCCGCATTGACCGCCGCCGTGGCCCCACCCCCGTTGCTGGTGATGGCGGGGGCATCGTTGGCGTTGGTCACCGTCACCGCGATGGCCTGCACATCGGTGAGGGTACCGGTGCCGTTGTCGGTCACCGTCACCTGCACGTCGTAGACGTTATTGCCGCCGCTGTCAGTGGGCGACTCGTAGTTCGGCGCGCTGGTGAAGGTCAGCACGCCGGTACTGCTGTTGATGCTGAACAGGGCCTGGTCGGCGCCGCCGCTGATGCTGTAGGACAGGGTATCGGCCGTGTCCTGATCGCTTGCGGTCATGGTGGTCACCGCGGTCTGGTTCTCCGCGGCGTTGACCGACGCCGTGGCGCCGCCGCCGTTGCTGGTGATCACCGGGTTCTCGTTGACGTTGTTCACCGTCACCGCGATGGCCTGCACGTCGGTCAGGGTGCCGACGCCGTCGTCGGTCACCGTCACCTGCACGTCATAAACGTTATTGCCGCCGCTGTCGATGGGCAGCTCGTAGTTCGGCGCGCTGGCGAAGACCAGGGCACCGCTCGAGCTGTTGATGCTGAACCGGGCGGCATCGGCGCCGCCGCTGATGCTGTAGGTCAGGGTATCACCGGCATCCGGGTCGCTGGCGGTGACGGTGGTCACCGCGGTGCTGTTTTCGTTGATCGAGGTGGACGCGGTCGCCCCGCCGCCGTTGCTGGTGATCACCGGCGCTTCGTTGGCGTTGGTCACCGTCACCGCGATGGCCTGCACATCGGTGAGGGTACCGGTGCCGTTGTCGGTCACCGTCACCTGCACGTCGTAGACGCCATTGGCACCCGAATCGGTGGGCAGCTCGTAGTCCCGCGCGCTGGTGAAGGTCAGCACACCGCTGGCGCTGTTGATGCTGAACAGCGCCTGGTCGGCACCGCCGCTGATGCTGTAGGTCAGGGTATCGGCCGTATCCTGATCGCTTGCGGTCACGGTGGTCACCGCGGTCTGGTTCTCCGCCGCGGAGACCGACGCCGTGGCCCCGCCGCCATTGCTGGTGATCACCGGGTTCTCGTTGACGTTGTTCACCGTCACCGCGATGGCCTGCACGTCGGTCAGGGTGCCGCTGCCGTTGTCGGTCACCGTCACCTGCACGTCGTAGACATTGTTCGCCCCGCTGTCGATGGGCAGCTCGTAGTTCGGTGCGCTGGCGAAGACCAGGGCACCGCTTAAGCTGTTGATGCTGAACCGGGCGGCATCGGCGCCGCCGCTGATGCTGTAGGTCAGGGTATCTCCGGCATCCACGTCGCTGGCGGTGACGGTGGTCACCGCGGTGCTGTTTTCATTGACCGAGGTGGAGGCGCTCGCCCCGCCGCCGTTGCTGGTGATCACCGGCGATTCGTTGGCGTTGGTCACCGTCACCGCGATGGCCTGCACGTCTGTCAGGGCACCGACACCGTCGTCGGTCACCGTCACCTGCACGTCGTAGACGCCATTGGCACCCGAATCGGTGGGCAGCTCGTAGTCCCGCGCGCTAGCGAAGGTCAGCACACCGCTGGCGCTGTTGATGCTGAACAGCGCCTGGTCGGCACCGCCGCTGATGCTGTAGGTCAGTGTGTCGCCGCTGTCCTGATCGCTTGCGGTCACGGTGGTCACCGCGGTCTGGTTCTCCGCGGCGGAGACCGACGCCGTGGCGCCGCCGCCATTGCTGGTGATCACCGGGTTCTCGTTGACGTTGTTCACCGTCACCGCGATGGCCTGCACGTCTGTCAGGGTGCCGCTGCCGTTGTCGGTCACCGTCACCTGCACGTCATAAACGTTATTGCCGCCGCTGTCGAGGGGCGACTCGTAGTTCGGCGCGCTGGCGAAGACCAGGGCACCGCTCGAGCTGTTGATACTGAACAGCGCCTGGTCGGCACCGCCGCTGATGCTGTAGGTCAGCGTATCGCCGCTGTCCGGGTCGCTGGCGGTGACGGTGGTCACCGCGGTGCTGTTTTCGTTGACCGAGGTGGACGCGGTCGCCCCGCCGCCGTTGCTGGTGATCACCGGCGCATCGTTGACTCCGCTCACGGTCACCGTGGTGGTTTGCGTTGTCGCAGTGCCGCCGTCCCCATCGGTAAGCACGAAGGTGACACTGCGGGAACCGGTCGTGGGGGCAGCAGTGTCGGTATTATCGTAGGTGATGTTCCGGATCAGCGCCTGGGCCGCGGCGGGAGTAGAAGAAGCATTGAAGGTAATCACCAGATTGTTGGTTCCGGTCCCGCCGGCGAAGGTACCGATGGTGGTGCCGCCATAGGTGACGTTGGAGCCGGAGACGCCGATCTGCCCCGCGCCGGTGCCCTGGTTACGGATGGCAAGTACATCCTCGGCGCTATCGCGGCCGGAGGCGACGGAAATCGTGAGGGTGCCGGTATCGAAATCGGCGGAATCGCTGTCGGTGACGGTGGCCGCCGTCCCCTGGTCGATCACCAGTGCACCGGCGCCCTCGCTGTAGCTCAGGGCGTCGCCGTTCAGGTTAGCGATGACCGGAGGAGTGTTCGGCGTCGTGACAAGGATGCCCGCGGCCTTTTTCGCAATAACCATAGAAAGCGCAGCAGCACCGGTCGTGAGTGTAGGCAACGCAGTCACAGCGACCTTGCGAATACTGTTGGTGCTGGCGATATCCGACAGATAGAGCGTGCCGGTCGCATCGTCCACATACAGGGCTTCAGGGTTCCAGGCACCATCATCGGGTATGATGTCCTCAACGCCGGTACCGTCGAAATTCACCCTGCGGAGGATATAGTCATTACTGTTGTTGTAGTAGATTTTTCCTTGATAGCCGGAAATACTGGTGGGACCTTGCTCGGTTGGTGCCATCAAGAGAACCTGGGTCAATGAGGCAGTTGACCCGACGGGAAGGGAGCTACTCGCAACCTTCAATATACCCGTTATCGCAGACGCCGATGTCGAATTTGCGATGTACAGCGTTCCGCCAGTCTCGTCAAACCAGAGGTCTGCCACGCTCCACGTCCCATCATCGGGAATGACCGCCACTGAACCCGAGCCATCGAGGTTGCAGCGGGAAACAGCGTAACTGACCGTGTCACTGTAATAGGGATGGCCATTGGCCATATCGAGCGCGAGGCCCTTAATACTGGGAACCGCGATCACCAGTGTCGGAGTTGTCGGAAACGGTCCCGCCAGGTCGACCTTGTAGATACCGGTGCCCGGGGTGCGTGAATCGATAAAGTAGAGCGTAGCGGTACTGGTATCGACAACCACTTCACGATGTACGTTTGCACCATCATCAGCGACAACGGTTTCGAGGGAGGTTCCGTCAGGGTTTGCCCGCTGCAAATTAAAATTAAGAGGACCAGCCTCGGTGAAGTACATCTTTGCCGCGGCCAGGGCATGACCGGGAAGCATCAGGGCAAAAGCCGTAATCAGGAGCAGCTTCACGACACCAGCGTCCTTGCCCACTTCCATGCGCACTTTGTTGTTTTTCATTTGCAGCACCCTACAAAATTAGGCGGAACACTCAGGGAACCGGTGATTGGTCACGAAGAGCTCTCACCACAGGCCTTCAACGGTTTGTTCATAATGCTGTGTCACCACAAAGGCGCTCCGACACATGGCTATTCCCTCCCCCGGATACGCTATCCGGGGGAGGCACATTGCCACCTCAGGGTCGGGAGGGATAGACGCCCTGTACAGCGATACAGTACTTCACCCCCATCTGCGGCGGGAGATTGGAGAAGGATTGGTTGTTCCCGGTGTTGCCCACCGTGCCGGTGACGGCGAGGGGCGCGATCGCGACTTCGGGACCCTTGATGCTGGTGTTGGCAGCGGCATCCGAATAGATCTTTTGCGCATTCCTCTCAGCTCCTGCCAACACGTAAGTCGGGGCCGGATCCTCCTGATTGCCATCGGCGGACTGGGCAGGGACGCTGGTGCTTATGGTGGTTGCCGCTGTCTGTGCAGCCGAAAGCGGGTGGGCATGCGCCGCAAGGTTATCGATACTCAGGGTGGTGGTTTCATTACCGCGCCTGGCGCCCGGGATAACGGGGCTAAGACCGGGTCCGGCCCCTACACCGACTGGGGTACGGCCACGCAGGTCCGGCACACCGAAGGTCACACGGCCATCGCCTCCGTAGTTGTTACTGAGCAGCGAGTAAAGGGCGCTGTATTGGCTGATTGGCAGCAGCTGCCCGTTGGCCTCGATGTGTGTATTGGCTGGGCAGAAGGTCGCGGCAGTCATGCACACCGACCCCAGATAGGGGCTATCCGCACTGCACGAGTGGGCCGGTGTCGAAGCGACCACAGCGGCACCGGACAGGACCATAGCAGCGGCACTGTTGATGAATTGTTTACGCGTTTCCATTCCTTGTCACTCCTGGGCTGTTGTTGTTGACTGTTCCATGCAAAGCGGTATCGTCTACCGTTTCGCTACTCCATATCGAATCCATTTCAGCTCCGTTGGCGAGCCCTGGAAGAATTTCGGGCTCCGTGTCATCGACGCGATGCCTGGTCAGGCATAACGATACGATGACAACGAACCAGGGGGAATGCGCTCACAATCGCACTGCGCGAGTTGATGAGGGCTATATGCCTTGTGTTGGGATAAGAGGTGAATCCGGGATCTGGCGCCACCGGAAATTGAAGGCCACTCCCTTGCACGATTTTCCCTCACCGAATCTCCTATGCAGCCCTGTCCATGAAGCAACTGCCTTGATTATTGGACACACTATGCTGCCGGGCAAGGCGGCATGTCAATTGTGCACACTTTTTTTCAGCAAACGACTCTGCGCCTCATCGCCCCCGCGGTTTGGCCCGAGCCGTCGGCACGGCATTCCACGGGTCGTCCGGCCAGGGGTGCTTCGGGTAGCGCCCCTTCATCTCCTTCTTCACCTCCGGGTAGGTGTTGTCCCAGAAGCTCCTGAGATCCCGGGTCACCTGCAGCGGCCGTTGCGCCGGCGAGAGCAGGTGCAGCACCACCGCCACCTTGCCGCCCGCCACGGTCGGGGTATCGGCCAGCCCGAACAGCTCCTGCAGCTTGACCGCCAGCACCGGTGGAAAGGCATCCACGTTGTAGCTGAGGCGCTTGCGCGAGCCGCTCGGCACCTGAATGTGGCTGGGGGCGGCCTGCTCCAGGCGTTGCTGCTTCTCCCACTCGAGGGTGTTGCGCAGGAGCTCGGCCAGCTTCAGCCGCGACAGGTGCTCGCGCCGGCTCATCCCACCGAGGAAAGGGGCAAGCCACGTCTCCAGTGTTGCCAGCAGCGCCTCGTCGGAGAGATCCGGCCAGCCCTCCTCCGGCAGCCACTGGCGCAGGGAGAGGATGCGCGCCTGTAGCTGCCGCGCCTCCTCACTCCAGGGAAGGCACTCCAGCCCCATCCCGCGAATGCCTTCCAGCAACGCGGCGCATATCGCCTCGGGGTCGGGCTGCTGCAGCGGGCGCTGCGCCAGCACCAGGGCACCGAGGCGCCGCTCCTCGCGGGCAATGATCGTCTCGCTGACCCGGTCCCAGGCGACGACATTCCGCCAGGCGATGCGCCCAGACATCGCCTTCTCCAGGGAGGCAAGGCTCACCGGTGCAGCGAGAAAGATCCGGCTCTCCTCGCCGCGGCCGTCGAGGCTGGCGACGACGATAAATTCAGGTGCCGGTGCACACTCGCTCTGCAACCGGGCGCCGCGGCCGTTGCTCAGCAGGTAGCGCCCCTCGCCGCTGGCGCGGCGCCGGGCGATCCGATCCGGATAGGCCAGTGCCAGCAGCAGGCCGACCTCCTGTTCGTCGACCGCCGTATCCTCCGCCTGCACCCTGAGCAGGTGGCGCCACTGGCGCGAGGCCCTCTCGGCCGCTGCGCAGGCGGCAGGATCGGCGCCGAAGCGGCGGGCCCCCCTGTTGCCCTCACGGCGATGGGCATGCAGCGCCTCGAGGCGCAGGGGGAAATCGCAGCGGCGCTCGCCCATGATGCCGCGCAGGGGATCGCGCTCGGCCAGCAGGGCCGCCACATCGCAGGAGAGCGCAGCCGAGTCCCGTTCGCCGGCCATCACCAGCATGTGGGCGAGGCGCGGATGCAGCGGCAGCGCCGCCATCTTCCGGCCCAGGGGGGTAATACGACCATTGTCGTCGAGGGCCTGCAGCTGCTGTAACAGTTCGCGCGCTTGGGCCAGGGGCGCCGCGGGCGGCGGGTCGAGCCAGGTCAGGGCGGCTGGGTCCTCGACGCCCCACTGCGCCAGCTCCAGCGCCAGTGGCATCAGGTCCGCCTCGAGGATCTCCGGGGCGTTGTAGGGGATGAGGCCGCGTTGCGTCCCCTCCCCCCACAGCCGGTAACAGAGGCCGGGACCGAGACGCCCGGCACGTCCTGCGCGCTGTTCGGCCGAGGCGCGCGAGACGCGCACCGTCTCCAGCCGGGTGAGGCCACTGCGCGGGTCGAAGCGGGGCACCCGCTGCCAGCCGCTGTCGATGACCGTGGTGATGCCCTCGATGGTCAGGCTGGTCTCGGCGATGGGGGTGGCGAGCACCACCTTGCGCCGGCCGGTGGTGCCCGGCAGGATCGCCCGCTGCTGCTGCTCGAAGGGGAGGTCTCCGTAGAGCGGCAGCAGCTCGACAGCGTCCGCTCCCGCATCCTGACGCAGCCGCTCCTCGGTGCGGCGGATCTCGCCGGCACCGGGCAGGAACAGCAGGATGTCCCCCTCGCTCTCGACCAGGGCGCGGAGCACCGCCCTTGCCGCTATCTCATGCAGGGGCCCCTCCGGGTCGCGCGGCAGATAGCAGGTCTCCACCGGGAAGCAGCGCCCCTCGCTGCGCACCAGCGGGGCGTCGAGCAGGGCCGCCACCCGGTCGCCGTCGAGGGTGGCGGACATCACCAGAATCTTCAGATCCTCGCGCAGGCCACGTTGGGCATCGAGACAGAGTGCCAGCGCCAGGTCGCTATGCAGGTTGCGCTCGTGAAACTCGTCAAAGATCACCAGCCCCACCCCGTCCAGTTCCGGGTCCTGCTGCAGGCGGCGGGTGAGGATCCCCTCGGTCACCACCTCGATGCGGGTCGCGGCGGAGACCCGGTTGTCGAAGCGCACCCGATAGCCCACCCTCCGACCGACCTCCTCACCCAGTTCCTGCGCCATATAGGTGGCCGCGCCGCGGGCGGCGAGCCGGCGCGGTTCGAGCATCAGGATCGACTTTTCTCCCAGCCAGGGCTGCTGCTGCAGCAGCGCCAGCGGCACCCGTGTGGTCTTGCCGGCACCGGGAGGAGCCTCGAGCACCAGCGCCGGGCGGTCGGCCAGTGCCGCCTCGAGTTCAGGAAGGACTGCGTCAATGGGAAGGGATCGTTTCATGGGGAGTGAGTGTACTGCAGCAGGGCGGCTGTTCGTTAGGCAATCTATACTCAGTTCAGGTGCACAATAACAACAGGAGATTCATCTATGGCCAATACATGGCTGATCGTTGCCAATGCCAGCCAGGCAACCCTCTACGAGACAGAAAGCAAGCCCAAGACGCTCAAGTTGCTGAAAGAGTATCTTCACCCTGCCAGCAGGGCGAAGGGGAGTGAACTCGCCTCCGACCGTCCGGGCCATTTTCAGGCCGAGGCGCGGGGTATGGAAGGGACCACCCACGGCTCATTTAACGAACCGATCGATCCCAAGTCGTACGAACAGGAGCGCTTCGCCATCGAGCTGGCCGGTGAGCTGGAAGCGGGCCGAACCGCAAACAGCTACAAGAACCTGATCATCGTCGCCTCACCCCACTTTCACGGCCTGCTCAACAAGCACCTGAACCAGCATGTTGCCGGAATGGTGAGCAGGCATGTGGAGAAGGACTACACCGCCGAGACAACGGAAGGTTTGCTGGGGAAATTGTAGTCGTGCAGGGCAGGCAGTCGATTCAGAGCGTTACCGGGCGTCGCCACTGTAGTGCCGGTAATCCCGGGGAAGCGTGAATAGTCCATTATCGACCATGAAGCTCTGCCGGTAATCCACCAGAACCTGGCCGCTGCCCGCTTCGTCCCACTCCTGGATCGGCAGGCCGAACTGCAATTGCCAGTCGGAATGGAAGGTGTGCAGCGCCAGGTCGCAGGGCTGCTGCATATCCGCCGGGATATCGGGCAGAACCCGAGCGTGTTCCCCTGCCAGCACCTGACGGAATTCCCGCAGTGCCGCCACCGCATCGTCCATCAGCCCGGGGACCGCGACCACGCTGTAGCAGAGGGATTCGTTGACATAGAGCAGGTGCTGCTCGGGCTGCTTGTCGCCGACCTTCGGTGCATTCCCCACCGGCTGCTGCTCGTGACGCCGCTGCAGCGGCAGCGGTGGCTCCAGCGTGATCTCCCGCGGCGGGATCTCGAACACCGTCTGGTCGTTGTGGCTGACGCTGCTGATGAGGCGGCTCTGGCGGTCGAAGACCAGGTAATCCCCCTCATCAACGCCATCGTCCATACGCACGTAACGCTCGGTTACCAGGATGCGCGAGGAATAGGGTGCAATCCCCGGTTCGTGTGCCTGGTACATCAGCATCACGCTCTCCACCTCCGCAGCCCATGCCCGGAAGGTGAACACCACAAGCGCTACCGCAACGGCCCGCAAACCACGCATCAACCTACTCCTTCCAGATAAGCGAGTTCTTCTTCGCTAAAGCCCGCCTCGCGCCGCGCCTCGATGTGAAACGGCGGGCGCAACGGACCTTGCATGTATTCATCGATGAGACCGTTGTAGGTGGCTATCGGTTCCAGGCCGCGCTGTTCGCACAGATAGCTGAACCAGCGGTTGCCGACGGCCACATGGCCGATCTCGTCGCGCAGGATCACATCAAGCTTCGCAGCACCCGCCTCATCGCCGTTCTCCAGCAGTTTGGCCTTGATCCCGGGATTGACATCCAGCCCGCGCGCCTCCAGGCAGCGCGGCACCAGCGCCATACGCACCATCACGTCATGGGCGGTCTTCTGCGCCATCTCCCACAGGCCGTTGTGGCCGGGGAAGTCGCCGTAGTCGCAGCCGTGCGTGCGCAGGTGCTCGCGCAGCATCGTAAAGTGGCTCGCCTCCTCGTCGGCGATGCGCAACCAGTCGTCGTAGTAGTCGCGCGGCATGCCGCGAAAGCGGTAGGCAGCATCGAGACCGAGGTTGATGGCGTTGAACTCGATGTGTGTCAGCGCGTGAAACAGCACCGCCCGCCCCTCCAGCGTCACCGGCTTGCGCTTGGGCAGGTCGCGCGGCTTGACCAGCTGCGGGCGCTCGGGCCGGCCGGGAACCGGCACCGGCTGCACCGGCACGCCCTCCTCCAGCGACAGCAACCCTTCCCGCCAGGCGGCGTAGAGGGCGTGGGTGAGGCGCACCTTCTTGTCAGGGTCGGCGGCCATCAGCGCCCGGAAGGCGGCGGAATAGAGGCTGGTGTCTGTCATGGGGCGGGATTGTACCACTTAAGGGCATAGTCCAACGCGAGATCGGTAGATCGCGAGGGCGCGAGATCGGCAGTTCGCAATATGCGACTCACGATCTCACGATCTCCCGATCTCACGTTTCAACGGCCAGTGATCGGCCACCACAAAACCGCGGCGGCGCTCGCGCCACAGGCCACTGCCGTCGCGTGCGAGTTCGGCCAGCAGCAGGGGCCTGTCGGAGCCGGCGAAGTGTTGCCGCAGGAGCGCCTGCATCGCCTCGTGCCCCATGCCCGGCGAGAGCTCCCTGCTGCGCACCGGGGAGAGCCACTGGAAGCGTGAGAGGGAGAGCCAGCGGCTCTCACCGGAGGTCACGGGCATGGCCTCAAGCCCGGCTGCGTGACACCACCAGCCCCGCAGAGGGTACGACGAGCCCTCCGGCGGCACGCTGTCGGGGCGGCACCCATCAGCGGAGGCGGGAGAGAAAAGATAGCCCTTGATGAAGGCCTGCGATCGGAGTGCGCCGATCCCCAGCTGCGCCAGCAACGGTTCTGCCGCGGGGTGGCGGGCGAGCAGCAGTTGCTGGTCGAACACCTTGCGCCACTTGCGCTGCAGGGTGTCGCGGGGGTTGGGCCCGAGCCATTCGTCGCTGCCGTCGGCGTGGCGGTGACGGAGGAAGAACTTGACCGCGCACTCCCAGTGATAGTCGATGTCACGGAAGTGGTCGCGGAACAGGAGATCGAACTCGCCGATATCCCGTTCCCCCCACCGCACCGGCAACCTGACGGCGTGCACCGTCATCCGCCGCCAGTGGCGCAGCCAGTATTCGATCAGCGACTCGAAGTAGTGCCCGAGAAGCGGGCTGCGCCGCGCTGCCAGCCAGTCGGTCAGCCCCTCCGGCGAGCGGTCCAGCTCGCGCAGCCAGGGGATGCGGTCGTACCAGGCGAGGCGGCACCAGGCATCGCTGACCCGGTCATCGCCATCACCGGCAAGCAGCGAGGTGCTGCCGATGACCCAGGCCAGGTCGCGCACCGCGTGATGGCGGAATTCGACCCGCATCACCAGCGCCAGCCGATCACCAGGTCCATCACGTTGGTGCCTGTCGGTCCGGTTTCGATGAGGTCCCCGCTCAGCTCGAGGAAGCTCCCGGCATCGCAGCGGGCCAGGACTTCAGTCGCGGAGCCCCCCTCCTCCTCGCCCCGGCGCACCGTCCCGCCGTCGACCAGCGCCCCGGCATCCCCGGTGGGGCCGTCGCTGCCGTCGGTGCCGGCTGCCAGCAACAGCACGTTATCACGCCCTGCCAGATGCCTTGCCGCCGCCAGCGCCAGATGCTGGCTGCGCCCTCCCCGGCCCGGCTCGGCCGGCAGGCGCACGCTGCTCTCGCCGCCCCAGAGATGGATGCCCGGCGCACCGCCCAGCAGTTCGTCGCTGAAACGCTCTGCCAGCAGTTCGGCGTCACCCTGGAAGTGATCCGGGTGATCATGGACCGTAACACCCAGCTCGCCTGCCCTCGCGGCTGCTGCACGGCGCGCCTGCTCGTTGCCGGCGATGATGTGGGTTTCGATGGTGCGAAAGAACGGGGCATCGGCAGACGGTGCGGGCTCTGCCGATTGCAGCAGCACATCCAGCCAGGAAGGTAATTCCTCCTGGGACAACTTTACCGCACTGTCAGGGACCAGCATCCCGGATCCGATCACCGCCGGATCGTCGCCGGGCACATCGGAGATCAGCAGTTGCACGCAGCGACGTCCCTTCAGATAAGGAGCCAGCCGTCCCCCCTTGATGCGCGAGAGGCGTTTGCGGATCGCATTCATCTGCCCGATGGGCAGGCCGGAACCGAGCAGCCAAAGATTCAATTCGACAAGCCGGCCGGCATCCATCCCCTCGGGCAACACCTCGACCAGCGCCGAGGCGCCGCCTGAGACGAGAAACAGCAACGGAACATCAGCGGGAAGCTCTTCAAGGAACTGCAGCAGCGCCTCACCGGCGGCAAGGCTGGACTCGTCCGGTACCGGGTGGGCGCTCTCCAGCTGAATGAAGCGGGTAGGAGCGAGTCGTGGGTCGCTGTGGCCGTGCTTGGTGATCACCAGGCCCCGCTGCACACGGTTGCAGAGTACCTGCTGCGCACCGCGGGCCATCGCCGCCGCGGCCTTGCCGATCGCGACCAGCGCCCACTCCCCCTCGAGCGGGTTGGCCCGCAGCCAGGCGGCAACCGCACGGTCCCCGGCCACCGCCTGCAGCGCCGCCTGGTAGATCTGAAGCAGCTGTGTTCTGTTGTCGTCGTTGTTCACTATTAAATTTTCACCACAGAGACACGGAGTACACGGAGGGTTATTAACCGGCAACTATATAGCCATTATGCGGCAGGCACGGCCCGCCCTACGACTAGAAAAGCTCTCACCACGAAGGCACGGAGCACACTGCGAACAACGATGGGATGCATCCCATCCTACGACCCTCCGTGACTCCGTGTCTCTGTGGTGAATTTGTTTTCTTCGTGCTCTTCGTGTGCCTCTGTGGTGAATACAGATTTTATAGTCCCAAGCCCCGGGCGAGGTCCCGCTTGAGGTCCTCGACATCCTCCAGTCCGACAGAGATGCGCAGCAGCCCGTCGGCGATGCCGGCATCCTGGCGCTGTTCGGGGGTCAGGCGGCCGTGGGTGGTGCTGGCCGGGTGGGTGATGGTGCTCTTGGTGTCGCCGAGGTTGGCGGTGATGGAGATCACCCGGGTGGCGTCGACCACCTTCCACGCCTGCTCCTTGCCACCCTCGAGCTCGAAGGAGAGGATGCCGCCGTAGCCGCTCTGCTGGGTGGTGGCGAGGGCATGCTGCGGGTGGGAGGCGAGGCCCGGATGGTGCACCCGCTTCACCCCCGGCTGCTGCTCCAGCCACTGTGCCAGTGCCAGCGCATTGTCGCTGTGCGCGTGCATACGCAGCTTCAGCGTCTCCAGCCCCTTGAGGAAGATCCAGGCGTTGAAGGCGCTCATGGTGGGACCGGCTGAGCGCAGGAAGCTGTAGACCTGGTTGCCGACCAGCTCGGCGTTGCCGACCACCGCGCCGCCCATGGCGCGGCCCTGGCCGTCGATGTACTTGGTCGCCGAATGGACCACCACGTCGGCGCCGAGCTTGAGCGGCTGCTGCAGCGCCGGGGTACAAAAACAGTTGTCGATCACCAGCAGGCAGCCGCGGCTGTGGGCCAGCTCCGCCAGGCGGCGGATGTCGGCCACCTCGGTGAGCGGGTTCGACGGGGTCTCGAGGAACAGCAGCTTTGTGTTGGGGCGGATCGCCTCTTCCCAGGCGTCGTAGTCGGTCAGCGGTACATAGCTGGTCTCGACGCCGAACTTACCCATGAAGTTGTTGAACAGCACTACCGTGGTGCCGAACACCGAGCGCGAGGAGACGATGTGATCGCCGGCCCTGAGCAGCCCCATGCAGGTGGAGAGGATCGCCGCCATGCCCGAGCTGGTGGCGACGCAGCTCTCGCCGCCCTCCAGCGCCGCCAGGCGCTGCTCGAAGGTACGCACCGTGGGGTTGGTGAAGCGCGAGTAGATGTTGCCCGGCTCCTCGCCGCCGAAACGGGCCGCCGCCTGGGCGGCGCTCTCGAAGGTGAAGCTGGAGGTGGGGAAGATCGGCTCGCTCTGCTCGCCTTCGCCGGTGCGCACCTGCCCGGCGCGCACCGCCAGGGTGTCGAAGCCCAGCTCATCCCAGTCATCGCGTGAAATCGTCATTGCATCCGCCCTCTGTCATGGATACTGCGGGCACAAAAAAACCCGCCAAAGCCAAACGCCAAAGCAGGTTTTTTAAGCCTCGCTTTAGCAGCATTTGTTAAGCGCCCGCAAGCTGAACTCAAATCGGCGCTGTTGTCAGAGTATGTGGGCATGGCATCGAAGTCAAGTCGGCATTGTCGCCGGACACCGCTTCGCTATGTCCGGCCTACGAATACTGAAATCCTTCGCGCCCTTTGCGTCTTTGCGGTGATATTTTCTTTTTCAGGAGTTATTGTGCATCTCGATCACCGCATTGCCCCGCTGTTCGCGCTCTTCCTTGGCGTTATCGCTGCGGCTGCGCTCGAGTTGTTGCAGGTACTCCGGGGTCACATCGCCGGTGATGTACTCGCCGTTGAACACCGAGGTGTCGAAACGGGTGACGTTGGTCTTGTTCTTCTTGTACAGCACGGCGGAGATGAGGTCGTCGAGCTCCTGGTAGAACAGCCGATCGGCACCGATGGCCTCGGCGATCTGCTTCTCGTCGCGCCCGTGTCCGATGAGCTCCGCCGAGGTCGGCATGTCGATGCCGTAGACGTTGGGAAAACGCACCGGTGGCGCGGCGGAGGCGAAATAGACCTTGCTGGCGCCGGCATCGCGGGCCATCTGGATGATCTGCTGCGAGGTGGTGCCGCGCACAATGGAGTCGTCCACCAGCAGCACGTTCTTGTCCTTGAACTCCAGCTCGATCGGGTTGAGCTTCTGGCGCACCGACTTCTTGCGCTGCTGCTGCCCGGGCATGATGAAGGTGCGGCCGATGTAGCGGTTCTTGATGAAGCCTTCGCGGTAGTTGACGCCGAGGTGGTTGGCCAGCTGCAGTGCGGAGGTGCGGCTGGTGTCCGGGATCGGAATCACCACATCGATGTCGTGGTCCGGCCACTGCTCCAGCATCCGCTTGGCCAGCTTCTCGCCCATGCGCAGGCGCGCCTTGTAGACCGAGATGCCGTCGATGATCGAGTCGGGACGGGCGAAATAGACATACTCGAAGATGCACGGCGAGTGCACCGGATTCTCCGCGCACTGGCGTGCATGGAAGTTGCCGGCCATGTCGATGAACACCGCCTCCCCCGGCTCCACATCGCGCAGGTGCTCGAAGCCCAGGGCATCGATGGCCACGCTTTCGGAGGCGACCACGTACTCGTCGCCCCCGGCGGTGGTGCGCTTGCCGATCATCAGCGGACGGATGCCGTGGGGATCGCGGAAGGCGACGATACCGTAACCGATGATCAGCGACACCACCGCATAGCCGCCCTTGATGCGCTTGTGCACCCGGGTAATGGCATCGAACACGTCATTCTGGTCGATGCGCAACTTGCCCTGGCGTTGCAGCTCATGGGCGAAGACGTTGAGCAGGATCTCCGAATCGGAACTGGTATTGATATGGCGCAGGTCCTCGCGGAACAGGTCCTCCATCAGGGCGGCGGCATTGGTTAGGTTGCCGTTGTGCGCCAGGGCGATGCCGTAGGGCGAATTGACATAGAACGGTTGTGCCTCGGCGGAGGAGGAGCAGCCCGCGGTGGGATAGCGCACATGACCGATGCCCACGTTACCCTGCAGACGCAACATGTGGCGGGTGTGGAACACGTCCCGCACCAGGCCATTGTCCTTGCGCAGGTTCAGGCGAGTGTCGTCACAGGTCATGATGCCGGCGGCATCCTGGCCGCGATGCTGCAATACGGTGAGACCGTCATAGATCATCTGATTGACGGGACCTTTACCTACGATGCCGATAATGCCGCACATGCTTTCAACTTACCTCACGAAGCAATGGTTGCAGGGTAACGAGACCCTACTCGTAACGAATACTCTTTGCGATCTCCAACGGCAGGAACTGCCGCAGCCAGATCGCGATGTCCTGAAAATAGTGCAGTAGCTGTGCTTCATGCCACCACGGATCCTGCGGCATCGGTGTCATGCCGCCGAGAAGCACCAGTACCGCCACCACCAGGCAGCCGCGCGCCACACCGAAGAAGATGCCGATCATCCGATCGGTGCCGCTCAGACCGGTTTTCTTGATCACCTTTACGGCAAGGTGGTTGACCAGTGCCGCCAGAAACAGGGTGGCGATGAAAAGAATAGCGAAGGCGATGGCAAGGCGCAGTGAGGGGACGCTGATCTGGGACTCGAGCAATACCTGCAGGTTGCCGGCGAAACGCAGCCCTACCCAGACGGCAATCACCCAACCGGCCAGCGAGAGGGCCTCTTTGGTAAAACCGCGCAGTACACTGATAACGACAGAGATGCCGATAACGGCAAGAATGGTGTAATCGACCCAGTTCATGTTTCAGGGTGTGAGATCCTGTCGTGGCGCGGTCTCGGCGCCGAAGCGTAAACAGGGGGCGGATTCTACCAGAGCGGGGGCCGACACAAAAGACAAAGTCACGAAGTATGGCCCAGGACGATGCCTTTCATCTTCATCTCCCGCTGCAGCCGTTGCAGTTGCTCCTCGGCACTCTCCCGCTTCAGTTCCGGTCCAATGCGTACGCGGTAGACGGTGCCGCTGTCGGTCCCGAGCTTCTCGACGAAGGCGGTAAACCCCTTTGCCCGCAGCTTGTCACGCAGTGCCAGCGCATTGTCCGACTGGGCGAAACTGCCGACCTGCACCACCCAGGCGACCTGGTCGCTTTGTGCGGCAGGCTTCGTGGGCGCCGGCGAGGGCTCGGTCAGGGGGCGCTCCTCCACCCGGGCCGCCTTAGCAGGGGCCGGAGCAGTGGCAGGGGCCGGTTCCGGTTTGTCGATCAGTACCGGACGCTCTTCGGCGATGGGGGCAACCGGCTGCAGCGGGATCTCCAGCGGTTCGAACTGGTAATCGGGCTTTTCGGGGATATTGCTGCCGAACAGCGGCATGCTGGAGCGCTCTCCGCCATCGAGCATCATCGGAATGAAGATAATGGCAAGGGAGACGAGCACCACTGCCCCGACCAGACGCTTCTTCAGCTTCTCATTCAATGCGACACCTCGATGAACGACCCTGTCATGACTTTCTATTATACGGCCTCGTGCAATGCCTCTGCCACCGTATAGAAGGAACCGAAGACCACGATGCGGTCACCGGGCTGAGCCTTGCTCCTGGCGGCGGCGAGCGCCTCGCCCACCGTGGGGTAGTCGTGCTCCACCGCCCCGCCCAGCCCGGCGATCGCCTGGTGCAGGGTTCGGGAATCACAGCCGCGGGGAACGGCGAGGCCTGCAGGATACCAGAGGTCGACGCAGGGGAGCATCGGACGGATCACCCCTGCAAGGTCCTTGTCGGCGAGCACCCCTACCACGGCGAGGGTACGCCCGCGCACCATTTGAGCCTTGAGGTTTGCCGCCAGTGCGGCGGCGGACTGGGGGTTGTGGGCCACATCAACGATGGTGGCCGGGGCGCCCGGCAGCAGTTGGAAGCGCCCCGGCAGGGAGACCGACGAGAGCCCCTGGCGTATCTGCGCTGCGGTGACCGGCAGTCGCTCGCCCAGCAGCGCCAGCACCATCACCACCCCGGCGGCGTTTTGCAACTGGAAATCGCCGCGCAATGCCGGCAGGGGCAGCGCGTCGTAGCGGGCGTCCGCTCCCTGCCAGCGCCATCCCTCCTCATCCGGGGAATAAGCGAACGCATCGCCCAGGCGATAGAGTGCGGTGCCCAGTTCGGCGGCATACGCCAGCAGGGATGCCGGCGGCTGCGGATCGCTGCATACCGCGGGGCGCTGCGGACGGAATATCCCGGCCTTCTCCCGGCCAATCGCCTCGCGGCCATTGCCCAGCCAGGCGGCGTGATCCACATCGATGGCGGTAACCAGTGCCACATCGCCATCCTGCAGGTTGACCGCATCGAGGCGCCCGCCCATGCCCACCTCCAGCACCGCCACATCGAGCCCCGCCCCGGCAAAGATATCCATTGCCGCCAGGGTGCCGAACTCGAAGTAGGTCAGGGAGGTCTCGCCGCGCGCCCGATCGATGCGCTCGAAGGACTCGCACAGGGCCTCGTCACTGACCGGTTTGCCGTCGATGCGCACCCGCTCGTTGTAGCGCAGCAGGTGCGGGGAGGTGTAGCAGCCGACCCGGTAGCCGGCGGTGCGCAGGATGCTCTCCAGCATCGCCACCGAAGAGCCCTTGCCGTTGGTCCCGGCGACGGTGATCACCGTGTGGCCGGGATGGCGCAGCCCCAGCGCGTCCAGCACCTGGCCGGGGCGTTCCAGGCCGAGATCGATGGCTGAGGGATGGAGGGACTCCTGCCAGCGGAGCCACTGGTCGAGGGTTTGGAATTTCATAAAGTCAGATACGAGATACGAGAGGCGAGATGGAGCTTTCTCTATCGAATCTCGTATCTTTACCCTCGTATCTGCCGTTAAGGTGCAGGCTGCCGGGTAAAGATGGTCAGCACGCTAGCCAGCCTGTCACGCATCTGGCGGCGGTCGACGATCATGTCGATGGCACCCTTTTCGAGCAGGAACTCGCTGCGCTGGAAGCCCTCGGGCAG
>Ga0209164_1002677_pt1 | contig 18276 bp, 16 predicted proteins | sample MTBNYHSulfiMetaG_FD_187458 | JGI IMG/M metagenome (GOLD analysis project Ga0209164, IMG submission 187458) | Enrichment culture microbial communities from rom New York Harbor, USA that are MTBE-degrading - MTBE-NYH (New York Harbor Sulfidogenic)... | ecosystem: Environmental > Aquatic > Marine >...
AAAACTATCTCTTCCCCTCCGCCATTAAGAGCAGGGAAACGTTATCCTATGAATCGGTGCGGAGCACCTATGAAGATGCCCGGAAGAAAGCTGGCGTCAACAAAGGCCGAGGGCTTCATACCTTACGCCACAGTTTTGCCACCCACCTACTTGAGGCAGGTTATGACATTCGAAAAATTCAGGTATTGATGGGCCATTCTTCCCTGGCGACAACAAAGTCGTTTAACTACGTCTCACCAAAATTTTGATAACAAAGCCTTCCGGATCATTCATCCATTCCATCCCTATAGGAATATCGAGTTTGAAATCGACAGCGTAAGACAAATCGCAAATGGTTGTCGCATTTTCTTTTTCAACACAAAAGGGCGCAGATCTTCCGTACCGCTCAATTGGACTGACATCTGGCCGCAGGACCCATTTGTAGCTCTTTCTGCTGGGCGTTCACTTTTCCGGGTTGAAGACCTTCTTGGTTTGGTCCGTCTTGTTGAGGAAATCAATAGCACAAGGCGTAAATGAACAAGCATGGCACAGCCACGATTACGTAAAGGAGATTACGCCGCAAATGACAAAATATATTTGCCGCAAAATAATTGTTCTGATTCATTCTGTGATATTTTTAGGTGTTATATACATTTATTATTATAGTATATATGAGCTTTTTCTCTTGACATTGTCTACATTTTGCGGCATAAATATATTATCACAGATAATTTTGCGACGTGATTAGCGAAAGGAGACGTGCCGATGACGCTTCCCAAAAAGACCGTTGATGATAAATCCGAAAGCTTGAAGAGATACGGTGCACTCAACCCACATCCACACAAGGTTACGGAGAAAACGTTCTCGGATTCTGCGCTCGATTTTTTCGATCCCCGTGATCTTGTTCAGGTCAAGTACGAGATGCTACGTTCCGTCGAAAAGGATGGCTATTCGGTAAAAGACGCATCCGAAGCTTTTGGGTTCTCCCGGCCGGCCTTTTATCAGGCACAATCTCAGTTTAAACAGGGGGGCGTAACCGGTCTTGTCAAAAAGCGGCCAGGGCCAAAATCCGCTCACAAGTTGACTGACGATATACAGGCTTTCATCGAAGAAAGAGTCAAAGAAGGCAAACCGCTTCGTGCAAGAAAACTGGCACCACTGATAAGGGAAAAATTCGGAAAAGAGGTTCACCCGAGAACGATCGAACGCGCGGTGACGCGAAGAAAAAAAAAGAGAAAATGACGGTCGAAAAATCGCAACTGGATATGGAAACAGACGACAGCACCCTGCTGCAGTATGAATCACTTCGATTGCAGGTTCTAAACCGGCATAAGGATTTTTCTGAGCGGGGTTTGGGTCTGTCATTGTTCGTACGCCGTGGGATGCTTGCCTGGGTTGAGGCCTGCCACAGGTTCATGCCGGTAAACTCCAACAGACAGAAGCGGGTAGAGACGCCCGTCTTTGCGATTGGAGTAACATCAGAAATGGTAAAAGTCATGGCGAACATCACCCTATCCAACCTGGAGGAGGCGTTGTCATGAATATGTCACATCGGGTCAATCAGAAAGTGACCGCAAGCCATCTGAAAAGGCAGGCTTATTGCTATGTTAGGCAATCGACGCTCAAACAGGTCTTTCAGAATACCGAAAGCACCAAACGCCAATATGCACTTCGTGAAAGGGCAGTTGCTTTAGGGTGGCCAGTAGTTCAGATTGTGACGATCGACTCTGATTTGGGTGAAACGGCGGCCTCTGTGGTTGACAGGCAAGGCTTCCAAAAACTGATGACAGAAGTCAGCATGGGGCGTGTGGGGCTTGTGATGGGCCTGGAGGTTTCACGTTTGGCACGCAACAATGCGGACTGGGCTCGACTGCTGGAAATATGCGCCCTTACCGACACGCTGATTCTTGATGAGGAGGGCATCTACGATCCAACCGATTTTAACGATCGGTTACTGCTCAACATGAAAGGCACCTTTTCAGAAGTGGAACTTCACGTGTTGAGGTCTCGGCTCAGAGGGGGTATTTTAAGTAAAGCTCGGCGGGGTGAACTGAAAACCCGCTTGCCAACGGGATTTGTCTACGATCACAATGATAAAATCATTATCGATCCCGACAAGCAAGTTCAACAGAGCATCCGCTTATTTTTCGACATTTTTCAACGGACCGGTGCCGCGTTTGCAACGGTAAAGGCGTTTGCCAAGGATGATGTGAAATTTCCCTGCCGGCTTCACTTGGGCCCCGATAAAGGCAAGATAAAATGGCAGCGATTGACGAGCGGGCGTGCACTGGTAATTTTGAGAAACCCGCGATATGCGGGTGCCTACTACTACGGTCGGCAGCGGTACAGGAAAAACGTCGACGGTTCCACGACTTATTTCCAGGTTCCCCGTGATGAATGGCTTGTGTTGATAAAAGACGTCCATCCGGGATATATCACTTGGGCGCAGTATGAAGAGAACTTGCACCGGCTGAGGCAAAATGCGGTGGCCTATAACGTTTGGGACAGAAAAACACCCCCCCGTGAAGGGCCGTGCCTTCTGCAGGGATTGGCTATTTGTGGCAAATGCGGTCAGCGGATGACCATACGATATAAATACCAGAAAAAGCGCAGAGTCGATCCGGTCTATTTATGCCAGCGCTACCGTATAGAGAGGTGGGAAAACAGTTGTCAATATATACCTGGTGCTGGTATTGATGAAGCGATTAGCGACCTGCTGCTCGAGTCGGTCACGCCGATGACATTGGACATGGCGTTGCAAGTTCAGAAAGAGTTAGAGAATCGCTTTAACGAGGCCGACAAACTACGAAAACAACAGGTGGAGCGGGCTGAATATGAGGCCAATATCGCACGGCGTCGTTTTATGCAGGTCGATCCGGACAATCGACTGGTGGCGGATACGCTCGAGGCGGAATGGAATGAAAAGCTCAGAAACTTACAGAATGCCAATGACAACTATGAAACCCATCGCCAACAGGAGTCAGAAAAGCTAAAAAAGGCACAGGAACAGGAGGTCCTAAAGCTTGCCAGGGACTTTCCCGCGATTTGGAAAAACCCGCGAACACCTGTTCGCGAAAAAAAAAGAATGATCAGATTTTTGATTGAGGATGTGACCATGATCAGAGGGGAAGATATTACCCTGCACGTCCGCTTCAAAGGCGGTGCAACCAAAACGTTGAAGGTGCCCCTTCCCTTAAAGGGCTGGCAGTATAATATAACGGATCCAAAAATCGTCGAGATTGTTGATGAGTTCCTAAGCGACCATACCTACGCCGAAATCGCGACCATCCTCGACAAACGTGGCTATAAATCCGGCCAAGGTTACCAAATCGATAGGAATGTTGTGAAAGGTATCACTCACACATATAAGCTCAAGACTCGTTTCGCACGATTAAGAGCCACCGGCAAACTGACTGTAGATGAAGTCGCTAATCTGCTATGCGTGACAGTGGCAACGGTGCGCCGTTGGGGAAAAGAGGGCATCATCAAAACCTATCCCTATAATGATCGCAATGGATGCCTTTACGAGCATCCCGGTATCAATTCACCGCTTATGAAAAATGACCGCAAGAGACTGAAAACAATTAATTTAATTGGGTCATGATCACTCAGGTAATCAAGAGGTGCAATATGGTAACTAGCTCACTACCATGATCTACGTGCACGTCAGCAAGGAAACCCTTTCAAAGATCAAAAGCCCCCTCGATTTGTTTGATCCAGCCACCAAGGAGGCGCCCCATGACTCAGACAAGTAACGTGTCCATGGGAAAACCTTCTTTCGAGGTGGCCGATATCTTGAGAGAATACATCGGAGATTATCAAGAAGCTTTTCCGCTTATAGCCGACCATTACAAAATCGTCCATAACCTGTTGAGTTGCAGAACCGCCGAACTCGGCGGCCATGTCGAAAGGTGTGATCATTGCGGCACCGAGCGCATTTCCTATAACTCATGCAGGAATCGCCAATGCCCGAAGTGCCAGAATATTCCACGGGAAAGATGGCTTGAGGCCAGAAAAGCGGAGTTGCTGCCAGTCCCATACTTCCATAACGTTTTCACTCTGCCTCATGATCTCAATCCCATCATTGTGTCGAACAAGAACATCATGCTGAACATCTTGTTCAAGGCAGTCTCCCAGACCCTCTTGGCCTTTGGGGAAAACCCGAAGAACAGACTGGCAGGCAAACTCGGCTTTATCGCCATCTTACACACTTGGGATCAACGTCTCAATTCACATTTTCATCTACATTGCCTTGTCCCCGGCGGTGTACTGAAAGCCGATGGTTCCTTCAAACCCTGCAAGCGCACCTATCTGTTTAATGTCGAGTCCCTGTCTGAGGTTTTCAGGGGGAAGTTCCTCGATCTCATGACAAAAGCCTATCAGGATGGAAAACTGAGATTCCCAGGAATTTGTTCACCCTTTAAAAAGCCTGATAGGTTTCGGGAACTTAAAGACACACTCTATTCCAAAAAGTGGGTGGTCTATATCCAAAAGCCCATTAGGCGCCCAGAATATGTGCTTGAATATCTTGGTCGTTACACCCATCGGGTCGCCATCTCAAACCACCGAATCGTTTCCGTACACGATGGGATGGTCACTTTCAATTACAAGAATCGTGACACAAACCAGATCATGTCATGTACCATAGCGGCGGTCGAATTTATCCGCCGTTTCTTGCTCCATAGCCTTCCCATAGGCTTTATGAGAATCCCTCATTTTGGATTTTTAGCCAACCGAAACAAAAAAGAAAACATCCAGAAAATCCGGACTTTTTTGGGCGTATCAGCAGACCTCGATACAGATCCAAACCTGTCGGTTGAAAACATGATGTCTCAATTGATCGGCTTCGATATCATCCGCTGTCCTCACTGCAACAAGGGCAAGATGCTGGTGGTGGCTGAATTGCCCAAAGCATCCCATTCGGCAGCAACCCAGATCATTCGGCCGACAACTTTACAAGAAGCAGCATGAGTCACTCTTAAACAGACCGTCAAGTCATGGGACCACTCTCTCCCGTGAATTGATCTACCTGGAGCCTTATGGCCAACCAGTCCTTTTTTAACCCTGCAAAAGGGCAGAGGACAACTATGCTCAGGCGCCCCAGATTATATTCAATTTGAGCTGAAAACTCCTTCTCGCCAGGTCAGAGCCCATAATGAACGACAACCCTTTCAGGAAATCAAAGTCCAAATCCCAAAAAATGAATCATCTGACATCTTCTACTCTCTGCTCGCCGAAATACAATCCCCATATATATGGACAACCGTGGTTCCCGCGGCTTAGTCCATCTCCGTTTTATCCATAATCCCGCCATATACAATCTCAATCCATTGCTCACCAAAAACCAAACCTCACGTCACCAAAATTTTGGCTTTACTTGCGGCGGGACTATGGATAAAACTCTAATCAGATCTATCAGTATTACAGAAAGTTGACTAACGGAATCAACACCAGTCTCAACCAAGCTGCCGGGATAGTGGATATCACAGGTTTTGAAGCTGAAGATATTTTTGGTTTCTGCCATTTTCGTCAAACTCGAGCCGTAAGGGGCCACCAAATCTTGTTTTTTCCCGCCATGCTTGTGGCGGGTCAGATAAGATTATATGAAACGGGCTGTTCCAAACTTGTCTCCCTTCGTCTAAGCCTGATCCTATTTTATCTTGCGTTTTAAAACTTATAATGTTATAATTCCACAATTAAATAGAGGATGTCCTATGGCTGAAATCATGACCACCAAGGGACTGGCAGCCTATTTGAAGCTCCATAAAATCACCATCTGCAAGTATGCTGCTACAGGTGAAATCCCGGCAAGGCGGATCGGCAGGGTCTGGCGGTTTGACAAGGAAGAGATCGACAACTGGATTGGAGGGTTCCAAACAAAAAGGGAAACCAAGAAAGGAAGGTCCCGAAAACCTGGAAAATAGATGAAAAGGGATCTACAGGCCATATGCAACATAGAAAGGTCGAATCAATCTTAAAACCCATGCCCTACAGATTCAGAATGACTTCATGGCAGACTCGCAAGCCGATCAGCCTATCACAGCCTTAGGGAGATGAATATTCTTGCCTCTTTTCAGGAATAAAAGGAGGGAATTTATGAAGGCGCTTGTTTTGTACGATTCATTGGGTGGCAACACGGAGAAGGTAGCGGATCGGATCCACAACACGTTACGCCTGGGAGGATTAGAGAGCGAATTTGTGAAGGTCTCCGAAGGCACGGACATGGATCTTTACGATTACGACCTTCTGTTCCTGGGTTCCCCGGTCATAGCATGGGGGCCTACGAATACAATGAGAGATTTTGTAATGAGAAAGCTCAGAGAGTATCACAAAACTAGGATAAAGCCTTCGGCCCCGCTAAGGCCCGGAAAATTCGGCGTGAGCTTCTGCACCTTTTCGGGCACCCATATCGGACAGAATGAGGCAGTCCCTCTGACAAAATGGTTCAGCTCATTCTTAGAGCATTTGGGATGCCAAGTAATGGGAGAGTGGAACATTGTCGGCCAATTTCATAAGAAGGAGGAACCCAATATCAATGGGAGATTGGGAGATATTCGCAATCGTCCCAATGAGAGTGATCTCCTGGGTGTTGAAAACCAGGTCAAGGGGCTTTTGACTGGTCTCGCTTCCTGGATGGCATAGACGCTTAACCCCACAATATTCAATAATGAGCGTATCTATTGATGTTGCGGCCAGTTATTATGGTAGAAATCTGAGAAATGCTGCTCGATATCATCCTAAGGCATCCTGTTTGACAATTTATAAAAACATGCCTTAGTTCAATCAGATTTTCCAGGTGTTTCGACAAGAGACTGGATTGTAATGAGTCTGGTGATTTTTCTCGCGTATCCCTCCGCAAAAAGCGTGATCCTTTCTGCACTAATTGCTTTTGGACAGCATTTTAACCCTAAAGAAAACCTAAATTTGACTTGCCAACCGGGACATGGAAAATCAAACATTTATCTATCCAAAAAAATCGCATTTCAGCCATTTTTTTGGAGAGTAATGATATCGTTTGGCAATTTTCACTATCAAAATTGTACTCTTTTTTAAGCCGCATCGCACATTTGTGTCGGTGACCCCTATATGTTGTGGTTATTGGCTAACAATTTGAAATATCGGTTTTTTTCTTGTTGGATACAAATGAAAGATGCCATCGTTTTGTCAGACGAGATCCTGGGACATTAGGTCCCGCGTTAAAGGGAAAGCAGACTTCTCAATGGCTACCCCTGATGTACAAGAGTTATTTGAAACGGTTTTTATCGCATTTTAGTCAGTATTTTCAGCGACCCCGGTCTGCTGCCTGCACTTCAAGAGGTTTAAGGCTTTCATGGTCGCTACCACCTCTTGATTTTGATTCAGCACTTCAATAAAGGACTGGAGAATGCCACGATCAGGTTTGGAGCGGGACCGCCTAGTTTCAAGCACCTTTACGCGGATGCACAACTCGTCACCCGGCCGCACGGGCCTGATCCATCGAAGCTCATCTACGCCAGGTGAACCTAGGCTTGCCACCCTCGACAAGTAGTGCTCAACGAAAAGCCTCATCATCAGACAAGAAGTGTGCCAGCCGCTAGCAATCAGGCCACCAAAGCTGCTCCTCCGGGCTGTCTCGGGATCCAGATGAAATGGTTGGGGATCAAACTTTCGGGCAAAGTCGATCATCTCATCGTTTTCCACCCTTATGGAACCGAATATGTGTACTGATCCGGCAACGTAATCTTCAAAATAACGCCTGTCAACCGGCACGGTAAAGGAGACCTCATTCACTATTCACCTCCTGGGAATCAGCCCAAACCATTGGACGGGTTTGAGCGGCATTTTAATTCCGTCTAAAAAGAAAGGGGTCGTGTCAGATGACGCCCTAATTGGAAATGTAGGCTTCTATACGCAGGTTGTCTGATCCATCAAGGTTAAGAGTGAGACTCATGTTTTACTTAGCTACATGGGTCAGACAAGAGAAGTTCAACAGGACATCAACCATGCGCCAGAGGACATTTTGTATCGAGATTCGTTCGTGACGAAAAGGCGGTTTGAGAATACATCAAAACTAAGAGAAAGAGCACAGGCTAGAACAACTGAATTTGTTTAAGCATGTCATCCCACCTTTCAGTTGGCCAATAAACTAACCGCTTTGAGCTGTTCACTTATTTCAAGGCCCCGGGTTTGCCAAAGATTACTGACCGAAACGATCTGATCGCATAAAACCGGTTTTCGGTCAGTAATCTCTTCATGTTTCCTTCCAGCAAGGATTTCGCTTCTCCAGAAAAGCATTAATTCCTTCGGATGCGTCATCGGTCATACAGAGGCCAGCGAATGCCTCATTGGAATATTCCAGGGCCTTTCCAAACTCCATGTCCGACATGCCATAAAAGGTCTGTTTCCCCTTCTGGAGGGCCAGAGGGCTTTTTTCAGCCAGTTTGTGAGCCAGAGTCATGGTGGTTTCCTCCAACTGATCCAATGGAACCACCTTATTGACTAAGCCCCACCTTTCGGCATCCTCAGCAGATACCATGTCACCAGTAAGAAGCATTTCCATGCACCGTTTTCTACCCAGGCATCTGGATAGAGGGACTGCAGGTCCCATACAGAAGAGGCCCACATTGATGGCAGTGGTTCCAATTTTTGTTCCCGCCGCAACGACCGCCAAATCACAGGCGGCGACTAAACCCGCTCCGTTGGCCACGGCAAATCCATGGACTGATGCAATGACCGGCTTTTTCATTAACGTGATGGTGTGGTTCATCTGGCCCATAAGCGCCGCCCATTCATTATATTCCCTACAAGATTTGCCAAAGAACTCCGCTACGTCGATTCCGACGCTGAAAGCCTTCCCGGCCCCCTTTACAACCACAACCCGAATCCCCTTGTCATTATCCAATTGAACCAGTACTTCATTTAGCTCTCGGGCCATCAATGAACTGAAGGTGTTCATGACTTCTGGTCGATTCAAAGTGATGATGCCTACATACCCCTTTTGCTCCAAAAAAACAGTTTGATAAGAAATCATTTCCAACCTCCTTTAAAAAGAGAGAATGTGGTATGGCCGATTGCCAGGTGAGGAAGTGGGGAACTTGGCATCATCACATGGCCCTTGTTATGATGGCGATGGTGTTCATGCCTTCCGAGAGAATTGCCCATAAAGGGACATATCCGCTTTTATCCAGCGCAGACATTAAAAATCTGCTGGCCCGTTTTCTTCCTCGTCGTGATGTTACCGAAGAAAATGTAATATTACTGTAACAACGTCACCGTCAGCGTCAGAGGGCCATGGAGACTCCTCAAGTACGCAGCCAAAAGGAAATTCTGAAGAAAGGGTGACGATCACAGAGACTATCGTTCGAAGTCAAAGTAAACTACGAGACAAAACTCAGGACAATGTCCTTCACCTTGATTCTAAACTCAGCGCGAACCTATAAATCAAACTGCAAGGCCGGCATCTACATCATATTGCATTAATTTATGCAAAACGTTTAAGTGCGGCTTTGTAGTGACTCCCATACAACCTCGGGCAGAAGCTTTACTTTGGTATTTTCTTTTTCTTTGCTTAGTTTCTTAAGGTTTTCCATGCATCCACTGCAAGTTGTTATTATAATGTCATTTTTGATGCAATTCGATATCACTTGCATATGTTTTGGCACAAAACAACACCATTTATCGTCTATTCGATTTAGCCTCAATTGGTCTATATTCTGTAGAAGAACTTCCATAGAATCAACATTAAGGGTTTCAGGAGTGATCATCCGGCGAAACCGATAGCATCCCTGATAGTAATCTGCATTCATATTTAAAATCCCCCCGTCAAAAAATCTTGCCAAAAGCTGAGGATAATGGAGGATTTCAGGATCTGTGCCACTTTTCAGCTCGCTGTAATTCGGCTCGCAAGCAGCACATACGGTCACAACCGCCTTTGCTCCAAGATTTTCTGCCTGTTTGAGATTTTGCTTTGCGAAACTTTCTGCTGTCTTCTTCTTTATTCGAACCTGTCTCTCGTCCTTTGCCATGACTGCAGGCTGCAAAAGTGGTAGCCACCCGCAGCAGAACTCCTTTGAAAGAAAGGTATATTCAACGCCAAAATGCTCAAGAAAACCCTTCAATGCACTAAACACTTGGGGCATTCCCTCAGGCAGGTGGCAACCGCTCAAAATGACGTAGTCTGCTTTTTGGTCAGCCGGAACTCCAATCTGTTCGAAAAGGATTTTCCTTCTATTTCTACCGCTGTCATGGTATACACCATTTTGTCTAATATTTTGAAGCAGTTCTTCTTCTTTCATTTGAGTCCTCCTAGGGATTATCCTTGAGCTAGTAATTTCAGTTTAGTTCTATTTCCTCCCTTTTTCTCTTTTTTTCTCCCCGGATGCGTAAATAAATATCTGGGCTACCAGCGCCAGGGCGGGGCCCAGATACGGCTTGAACATGTCTAATGACTTGGTGTTGGCTCCTGCGTCCACGAAATAGAAATTGAATGTCGTAAAACGCGGACTGAATCCCTCATAGACCGAATTTATGCTCTTTATCAAACAACCATATCTTTTGTCTTTTCTGACCTAGCAAGGAATCGAGCCAGCCTGTCCAGCTTAAAAATTGTATTGAACTCCATGTTTTTACTGATCCAAATCTTCTTATTGACTACTGAGTCAGTAATAGCACCCCTATAAGCCAGGCCATCAAGAAGACTATTTATATCATCACAAACCATTACAAAATCAGGGGATAATATTAACTTCTCCTCTATCTTTATGTCTCCATTGTCAATCAGGATTGCAAATTGTCCAGCTCTAGTTTTAACTTGAATATTTCGTTTCCAGCCGATTATCGCCTTTCTCGCAGGCACACTGTTTGACATATCACTAATGAGATCTTTTAACTCCACCAATGCCTTTTTGTACGTGACCGTATCTTCTGCCGAGGCATCAGGTAAAGAGGGCTCTACAGGGGCTTCCCAGTTGATCTCCGATTCCTGAAGGCCTTTCTTTTCCACCTGTTCCCTGGAAAGTTCGGCAGTGGGAACACAAAAAACATCCCTCATCTCTCCGATCCGGTTGTCCCTAAAAACAAGTTTAACCTCGGTTCCCTTGTTGATAATTCCGGGCACCAGGATACCCGTAGTCGTATAAAGGATCACGCTCATGGCCGTATCCGCCCCATTGAATATGACTCTTCCCCGACCATACGGGGCCATATGCTGGAATAATGATGTCGCAAAGTAGGTAATGGGGGGGGTACTGTTCATTATACCCACCTGCTCCACCTCGACCAATTCTGTGGTCGCAAAGTTGCAATCCGGACAATGCGTCAGAAAAGGCGGCACCCTCACAAGCCCGCATTGTGTGCATTTGCATCCCAAGAGCCTCTTCTCGTCCCTCAGTCCAAGAAAAAATGTCGAAAACTCCCCTTTTGTCCTTCGGTAAAACGTATACATGGCATCGTTTGTGATCAGAAAATCCTTACCTTCTATAGTCTCAATATGCGAACCCACATCGGGGATATATTTTTCAGGAATAATTTTCTCATGTTGTATAATCATCATGTGTTCTCCTCTATTTATAGCTTTTTCAAAAATTATTCTGTAATTATCAGCTCCGATTTTTCCTACTGTCAGGACGGCCCATAGGCATAAGTATATAATATAAGCATCGTGCCATGCACCATACAATCCTTATTCACGTTCAAAAACCAGGCATGTGGTGTACTGGGCCACGGTGCTGCCAGTTCCATGGACAAGAGCAGTGTTCAGGTTCCTTTCAATCAGCTCGTTTCGAGCCGACCAGGCAGACATGATGTTGCTAGCCCCTACGGGATGGCCACAATAGATAAGTCCTCCACAGGGATTCACCACATACCTGCCACCTTCGGTCATAATCCCGTCTTCAATAAGAGAATCTGCCCTGCCCAAAGGCACCAGCCCAAATTCGGCCATGCTGATCTCCAACTGATGCACAAAGGCATCGTGCAGCTCTATTAATTGAATAGATTTACGCGGCTCTTTGATCCCTGCCATTTCATACGCCCAATGAGATGCATTATAATCCGACATGATACGAGACATGTTCTTTTGATTTTTTCCCGCAAATGAGTGTTCGTTGGACTCTCCGACTCCGGTGATCCATGTAACTGGATTTCCGGTATTTTTTGATATGGCCTTTGCTGTTTCCTCTTCGGCCATAATTAGGGCCGCAGCCCCTTCACTGTAAACACATATCTCTAACTCCTTAAACGGATAGACAACTAACCTTGAGTTCATGACCTCTTCGGGCGTCACCTGGTCAAACTGTCTCTGAGCATACTTATTGTTCCTGACCTGCCGACTCAACTGTGCAGAAATTTGGGCAGTGATTTCCGGTTTTAGGTCCCCAGGGTATTCATCAAGATAGGCCAAGACCACCTCAGCGTAGCTGTCCGCTGCCGACCAGCCGATTCCCTGCTCAAAAAAGCTATCTCCAGACCAGCCAATGGTCTTTATGACCTCGGGGGTCGCCGACATGGACGAAAAATCAAAACAGTCCGTTGCCTTTTCTACACCCAGTACTAGGGCTGTCTTGAATCTCCCCGCAGCCAGGTAGGCATGGGCTGCAGACATGGTATACGCTCCCGTTGCTCCCCCGTTTGTGATCCGGATCCCAAATTTGTTTTGCATACCCAAAAGTCCGTGTATGGCATGTTCTGGAATCGCAGTCCTTTCAAAGATATCATTGTAAATCCCGTAAAAGGCCGCATCAACATCCTGGATAGAAATTCCTGCGTCCTTCACCGCTCCCCTGGTAGCCATCTGGGCTAGTTCATAGTATGTCTTTTCACGCCACGTCCCCTTAAAGGGAGTCACCCCCGCACCAATAATACCAACTCGCTTTGACATAAAAACCTCCTTTGCTGATGTATTAACAAAGAACGATTTGGAACAATAATCGATTCAAACAGCTACGTTAAGAAACGACGTATGGAATCATAGATTCTGCTCGAGAGGCAAGGAAAGCGATCCTATTCTTGCGGTTAAAGCACAGCCGGCCTCTCATAGTCTCCTTTCTACTAGAAAGGTCACACTGTTTGATCGGATTGCTTCTGCTTCTGTTTATACTAATCGTCAAAATAAGCTTCATCCATTTCGACGGTCAGTCCGTCGACATTTTTCAAACGTAGGCTTAGGCCTTCTATCTTCGGAAGCTCATAGCAAAAAAAATAGCGTAAAACGCACATTTTTCCCTCACAAAACTTTCTATCTGACTCTGAACGATCATTCTCCATTTTCTTTTTTATTGAGATAGCCTGTAGCAGCCATTGCCACGCAATGGTTATTATTCCAAAGAACTCAAGATAGAGGGTCGCATCAGCCAGGAAAAACTCTAAGCCCTTTTCTTCTGCAATACGAATTAGGTGTGAGGTAACACTTTCAAGTTTGTCCAGTGCGCTCCTTAGCTGGATGGCAAACGGTAGAAGCAAAGAGTGAACCTCTGCTTTCTGGATGGTGTCGTTGACTTCTTCAAGGTATAGCCGAAATGCTTTTCCACCTTTCATGGTAATGTTTCTTCCGAGAAGGGTTATCCCATGGATACCAGTCGTGCCCTCATGGATTGGATGTATTCGTACATCTCTATAGTATTGCTCCAAAGGGAACTCGTCGCAGTAGCCATATCCCCCCAAACACTGCAGCGCCTGGCTTACTGATAAGACACCCATTTCAGAAGGGTATGTTTTTGCAACTGGCGTCAAAAGATCAAGCAATAGTGAGTACTTCTCGTTTAATTTTCCATTTGAGACTATTTTTAAATCGGCATATTTACTGCACTGGAAAAGAAGAGAAAGAGAGCCTTCCACTATAGAACGCTGGAAGAGGAGCATTCGCTTTACGTCAGGATGCTTTATAATCGGTATTTGAGGGAGGGCCGGGTCTTTGGCGGACAAATTTCTTCCCTGGGGACGCTCTTTCGCATATTCGAGAGCAGCGTAATATGAAGCCGATGCAATGGCGGTAGCTCCAACACCTACATTTATCCGAGCTTCATTCATCATCTGAAACATGTATGTAAGTCCCTTGTGGGGTTCACCCACCAGGTAACCGCGGCAATCACCATTTTCTCCTAGGCTCATGTGTGTGATGGGCGACCCCCTGTAACCTAGTTTATGATAGATTCCAGATATGTTGACATCGTTAAATACCAGTCTCCCGTCGCTACTGATTCGTCTTTTAGGTGTTACAAACAGGGATATCCCTCTAACACCAGGAGGGGCTCCCTTTATCTTTGCGAGTAATAGGTGAATTATATTCTCTGCACAATTATGGTCACTTGCAGAGATAAAAATCTTCTGCCCACGAATTCTGTAATAGCCTTCATTGGTTGGCTCCGCAGAGGTTATAATATCCGCAAGAGATGTTCCTGCCTGAGGTTCTGTCAGAGCCATTGTTCCCTGCCATTCACCTGCGAACATTTTGGGTACGTATGTTTCGATTAATTGCCTTGACCCGAAAGATTCAATGAGATGAGCCGCTCCATATGTAAGGGAAATATAAGCACTCGCAGAGTAATTGGCTGCTCCAAAAATAAAGGTTGGAAGAAGTCCAATCATTATTGGCAGCTGTAGGCCTCCGATCTCCATTGGGGCATTGGCAGCAATCCAACCTCCTTCTCCGCACTTCTTTAAGAAGGCTCTCACTGACGGATGGATTTTGACTTCACCATTAACAAGTCTTGGAGGATTCTTATCCATTTCCTGTAGATTGGGCTTTAGCATATCTTTACCTATCTTTATGGCAGTATCTAGGATCATGTCAAAAGTCTCTTTTCCGTGCTCTGCATAGTAAGGATACTTGACAAGCGATGGCGCATCAAAAACATCATAAAGCAAGAATCTTAGATTTTTTTCGCTGATGACTTTTTCGCCCATTATTTTCCTCTCAATAGATGTTTGTTTTACAGTTTACATCGATGAATATACCCAAAATCATAAGGGCCACCCTATCTCCAACGACCAGCCAATTTTGACTTTTTTTGGTATTTCCCCTTTTTTCCCAAAATGCTTTTTTATAAATTTTGGTACGAAGAGTTTTGATGGCCACCACCTCCCGACCTAACGGCTCACACCGGCTATGCAACCCGTTTTCGATTTATGACTGAACAAAGATTGTTCAAGAGATCGCTTGCTAAAATCATTCAAGAATATAACGCCCTGCTTCGTAAACGATTTGAGGCCCATGATGAAGCGGACAGCCTTGCGCTTAGCCGATTGCCTTTTGTTTATAGTAATTCAGGCCCAGTGCTTCCTCGGCCGCGAATCCGGAGTTGATCATAATCCGCGGAACTTATGCGGATGTTCCACTCGTTGAAAGTCATGGACCGCAACCGGCACCTGATCCGAATAGCGAGATCCGCGAACAACTTCTTAAAATTCTGAATCCCGAAATAGGAGACTCAACCCTGCAGATATTCATTGAGGTCTTGGGCAACCTATCAGGTGGACGGGCTATTCCTTCGATTGAGTTCACGGATTTTATTCTTGAGCTTGGCCCGTGCCTTGTGACTCATACTTATCTTTTCCCTCAGAATTTTGAATCCGCCAAGGAACGTCCTTCATCTCTGGCCCCCCCTTTTTAGTGTTCTTAACGGGAAGATTCAATTCATCCTTCAGGAATTCATTTTTTGTCCATCACTCGTTGGGCGGCTCTCATGGATGTTGCTAAAATCGGAAAGTCGTCCGCACATCGGTAATAGCGACGACTCTTCTCTCCAACTCTTCAAACCGTCACAAAAACCTAACGCGGCGGCATAGCTCCAATCGAAACCGCATGCGGTAACAAGTGCCTTAACCGAGAAGGCACTAAGTTCTCTGCATCTTACAAAGAAGTTACAGAGAGCAGATTGTAACGCGACTTTGTGAAGAGGCGCACCTAACAAACTGGATTTCCAGGCTTTCCTAGGGAAAACGATGTGTGCGTTCTTCAAATTGCCAGTTCCAGTTGAATACTCTTAAGGCGTTTTCCCTAAGAAAATTCCGTCTTGACTCATCCTTTAAAGGTATATTTACTGCTTGCTCTATGAATTTCTCAAAACCACCAAGCGGCCAGTCAGCAGAGAACATAACTTTGTGAGAGCCCCGTCCGTCCATAAAGTTTATCATCTCCGGCACTATATACTTTGGACCATACGCTGAAGTCATAAGGTAAAGGTTCTGGTACTTCTCCATTAGTCTTATCAAAAGCGACTCCCAGGGGTGTCCCATATGTGCACCTATAACAACAAGTTCAGGGAAATCAAGGCAGATATCGTCTAACGCTAATGGATTCTGGACTGCTGCCGAACCATATAGCGGAGCACATATCCCTATATTGATGGTCACCGCTATTTCGAGTTCTACGCATTTCGCATAGAGCGGATACATTATCCGGTCGTTAGGAGGTATTTGAGTGGCAAACGGAACAACCTTCAGTACTTTTAACCCTTTTTTCGCCCACTCTTCAAGCTTTTTGACACAATTCATTATACCTTTAGAAGTGTGCAGTTGTCGAAAGCTATTGATTCCTGCTGCTGGTATGAACCTGTGATGGTATCTGCGGGCAAACTCAATTGTTTCCTCTGCAGTTGGGAGTTTAACATCCGGGTGTTCCAAAAATTCCTGCCCATATGTTGTAAGCACAGCTCTTTCAACTCCCGATCGATCCATCGCAGCAATGTGCTCTTGTTCAGTAAATCCCTTTCGCAAAATTTCTGATGTGTGAAATTTCAAGCCTATGGGCATGATTTGTTCCGAGTGAGTAAAAACCTGCAAGCCACACTGAGGCAAATGCAAATTCATCCAAGGATCGACAATCTTGTAGCCAAGCATGTCAGTTGTTGCACTCATTCAGTTTCCGCCTTTCATAATTGTCTATCGAGCCTACCGCGGCCTTTGTAGCAGATATCCTTAAGTATACACGTCGGCATAAATACGATGACGTTTTAAAGTTGCATTTTTGACTTATCCATGGCATAATCCTTCCTCAGAACGGAGGTGATTATGCCAAGGAAAAGCCCATATAGCGTCATTCTGACTGCAGATGAAAAAATACGACTACAGGCTATCGCACGAAAATATACGTCACAGTATCGTGATGTCATGCGGGCCAAGATCGTCCTCCTTGCCGCTGAGGGGTTTTCAAACAAGGACATCGGTCAACGGCTTGAGTTGCCTCGACAGATTGTCTCCAAATGGCGAAAGCGCTTCTTTGACCAACGCCTATCCGGTCTCCAGGAAAGGCCACAGCGCGGGAGACCCGGCGCTTTTTCCCCTGAGATCATTGCTGCTGTTAAGGCGCTTGCCTGTCAGTTGGCCAAACAGCTCGGACTTCCTTTTTCCAGATTTACACACGATGAAATCGCCCGGCAGGCGGAAAAACATGGAATTGTAGCTTCTATCAGCGGGAAAACTGTCTGGCGCTGGCTGAGCAAGGATGCTATCCGCCCGTGGAATGATGGACCGGGCGTTCAACCCCGCACAACTAGACGAGTGGTTCGACATACCACAGAGGTCCAGTACACCCATCGGCTTTTATTTTCCTCTGTTTTTTGACGTCATGAGCCAGGTCGCCTGTCGCCACCATCCATCCGTTCATAGCGCGTTTCAGGCCTCCAGAGAGGAAATTGGTGTATCCATTACGTCTTTATATAATAAACTCAACGGGACTGAGTCTCGTACCTCAGCCGAGTTGGTCCGATATGCTCAGGACAAAATCAATCATTAATTGAAAAGGTTGCGGGCAATCACCAGTCTCTGATGCCTGGTTTTCGCATAAAACTCCTTGATGGAAACTGTATCGCGGGGCGGTGGACAATCGAGACCGCATTCCAGAAGACCGCACACTTGAACTGTTTCGTATATACTTCTATCCATCATTAAAGCTGGCTTGAGCAGTGTATACGGCGCTGACGGGATTTATAAGGAGTTCTCCGGCTACTACCTCGCAGATGAATTTCGATCAATCTATCCGGGCATGATGATTGCCATCCCCGATGACAACTGTGTGCTTTTTCAACAGTATAAGCAAGCGGAATTGGTCTTCTTAATAAAAAAACATCCAAAAATGCAAATTTATCCAGGTTCAAGAAACATCCTCGATGGCCTAAAAAGCCAGTTGCAAAACATCAGAACGATGCAAAACATCCACAGGTATTAACTGCTCAACTACTTGCGGCCAGAAAAAAGCTGAATTTAATACCTGGATTTTGCATGAATTTGATCAATTCCCGTGCAAGAAGATTTTTGCGCGCGAGATTTTGCACATATTACCAGCCGGTTAGAATACATCAAAAATCGGCCCCTTCTGAGAGC
>Ga0209164_1002679_pt1 | contig 18235 bp, 14 predicted proteins | sample MTBNYHSulfiMetaG_FD_187458 | JGI IMG/M metagenome (GOLD analysis project Ga0209164, IMG submission 187458) | Enrichment culture microbial communities from rom New York Harbor, USA that are MTBE-degrading - MTBE-NYH (New York Harbor Sulfidogenic)... | ecosystem: Environmental > Aquatic > Marine >...
GTGGTGGAGGTCAACGGCGGACCGGTCATCACCATGTACGAGTTCAAGCCGGCCCCAGGGATCAAGATCTCCCGGATCACCAACCTGGCCGACGACCTGGCCCTGGCCCTCAAGGCCGAGGCCATCCGGGTGGTGGGCCCCCTGCCGGGCAAGGGGACCATGGGGGTCGAGATTCCCAACGCCACCAGGGAGATGGTCATCCTCAAGGAGATCCTCTCCGGGGCCGCCTACCAGGAGGCCAAGGGGGGGATACCCCTGGTCCTGGGCAAGGACGCGGTGGGCCGGCCCTATGTCACCGACCTGACCAAGATGCCCCACCTCCTCATCGCCGGGGCCACCGGCTCGGGCAAGTCGGTCTGCCTCAACTCCATGCTCATGTCGATCCTCTACCGGTCAACCCCGGCCGATGTCCGGCTCCTCATGGTCGACCCCAAAAGGATCGAGCTGTCGGTCTACGACGGCATCCCCCATCTTCTCCACCCCGTCCTGACCAACCCCCAGAAGGCCACCAAGGCCCTCCGCTGGGCGGTTCTGGAGATGGAGAGCCGCTACGAGCTCCTGGCCCGGGCCAACGTCCGGTCCATCGGCTCCTACAACCAGAAGGCGGCCAAGGGCGAGCTCAAGCCGGTGACCGATCCGGACGGCCAGGAGCTGGAGATGCCGGAGAGGCTGCCCTACATCGTCATCATCATCGACGAGCTGGCCGACCTGATGATGGTCGCCTCCCGGGAGGTGGAGGAGTCCTTGATCCGCCTGGCCCAGATGGCCAGGGCGGCCGGGATCCACCTGGTCCTGGCCACCCAGCGTCCCAGCGTGGACGTCCTGACCGGGATCATCAAGGCCAACTTCCCGGCCCGGATAGCCTTTCAGGTGGCCTCCAAGACCGACTCCCGGACCATCCTGGACGGCAACGGGGCGGAGAACCTCCTGGGGGCCGGGGACATGCTCTTCCTGCCCCCCGGGGTGGGCAAGCTGACCAGGGTCCACGGGGCCTTTGTCTCCGATGCCGAGATCAAGGCGGTGACCGAGTTCCTCAGGGACCAGGGCCGGCCGGACTACAACGAGGAGGTGGTCACCGCGGCCAGCCGGGAGGCCGAGATGGAGCTCGACGGCGAGGTGGACGAGCGCTACGAGGACGCGGTCCGGCTGGTCATGGAGACCGGCAAGGCCTCCATCTCCCTGGTCCAGAGGAAGCTCCGGGTGGGCTACAACCGGGCCGCCCGGATGATCGAGATGATGGCCGCCGAGGGGCTGGTCTCCGAGCCGGACCATACCAACACCCGCCGGGTCCTGGTGGGCACGCCGGAGGAGGTCTGACCTTGAAACCCATTAGATTGATCATCCTGCTCCTTTTGGCCGCGGTCTTGAGAGGAGGACTCCTCCCCGGCCCGGCCGCCGCGGAGCTCGGCCTGGAGACCGAGGCGCTCCTCAAAAAGGTTCAGGCGGCCTACGCCGGGGCCACGTCCTTCCGGGCCCGCTACGACCTCATCGCCCAGGGCGGGGCGGTGGCCATGAGCGGCCGGCCGGTCAGGGAGGACAAGGCCCAGGGGCTGATGCTCTACGGCCGGCCCGACCGGCTGAGGTTGATTCAGGACAGCCCCCTGGAGGAGGAGATGGTCATCGGCCCGGAGGGGATCTGGTGGTACACCAGCGAGGACAACGAGGCCCACCGCTACCCGGCCTCCGAGTTCTTCACCCTCTTCTCGCCCATCCTGAACTTCTTCAAAGGGCTGGAGGACTACCGGAGCCTGGAGAAGGGGTTCACGGTCAGCCGGATGGTGGGGGGCGACAGGGGGGAGGAGAAGGCCATCAAGCTGGTCCCCCACTCCCACCAGAGCGGCCTGGACCGGCTGGAGGTCTGGATCAACCCCAAGGGCCTGATCGTCCAGGTGGCCGTCTACGGGCTCAACGGAGACCGGAACACCTACCGGTTCAAGGATATCGAGCTGCTCACCGAGGACCCGGTGGAGGGCTTCGGCTTCACCCCGCCGGCGGGGGCCAGGATAGTCCATCACTAGCCCGGATATCCCGGGAGCCGGTTCCATTGAGCTCCGGAACATCGCCATGGTTGACCGGAGGCCCGAGATGTGGCATATAGGGCTCTGTTATTATACGACCGCTATCAGGAACCAGGAGACGATTTGGCCCGAGACGATTTGATTCAGCTTGAAGGCGTTGTCTCCCGCACCTTTGGCGGGGGCACGATGGAAGTCGAGCTCGATAACGGGATGACCATCCGGGCCGTTCTTTCGGGCCGGATGAAGAAGTTCAGGATCAGGGTCCTGGTCGGTGACCGGGTCCGGGTTTCCGTCTCGCCCTATGATCCGACCCACGGTCTGATAACCTACCGACTCAAGTAAAAACGGGTAAAGCCTCCCCCTTGCTCCGAACCCTTCCCCCTCAAGGGGGACAGGGAAGGGGTGTGTTGCGACTTGTCGACCTGACCAGGACGGGACGGCGGTCTCGTCTTGCCTGGAGGGGGCGGGGGAGGGGGAGGTATGGGCCGAGGGGGCTGGCTGGGATTGCCACGGCGTCCTTCGGAAGACTCGCAGCAAGGGTTGCCGCATCGCCTTTCGCTCACAACGACAGGATGTAGGTCGGGTTAGCGTAGCGTAACCCGCCTTCCGCGTCCGGGCGGAATCCAACTACCTATAGGCCATGACGCATTATGTACGAGCCTATATTCCAGATTGACCGGCCTCATTCAAGTTTCCATCGGTATGTTCGACTGGGTGTTTATCCGCCCAATTTTGCCTTGGCTGGCGATCTTCGGGGGTTCGATCTGGAAGGAGACCGCGAAAGGCGGGTTACGCTATGCTAACCCGCCCTACGGGGGATGGTGCATGATAATACGGGGTGGGGCGAGTTGAGCTTGGGAGTCGAACCGCTTGTGCCTTCGGCGCCCGGACAACAAGTTGTCCGGGCTAACCGGAAGGAGGCGGACCGGGCCGGGGGGGCGGGTTATGGAGACTGCCGCGTCGCCGACGCGACTCGCAATGACAGGTTATGTCGTTATTATGAATAAATGCATTAGGTTCCTGGATCTTCTTGAGCGCTGGCAAAGGGTTGTGTCGGCCAACGCCGTGGGGTCGGGCCGAATTGAAGTGTTGGAAAAGGCCCCGGCGGTGGTGGTTCCTCCGTCCTCCCCAAGGCCCCGTCTGTCATTGCGAACCGTCTGAAGGACGGTGTGGCAATCTCGCCCTGCCCGGGCGGTTCGGGAAGGTGCCAGGGGTGTGACCATGGGACCACTTTTATTTGTAATTACGATTTATTTGCGAGTGTCTCGGAGCGTAGCAGATACGGCTAAATCGGCTCGGTCTATCCACTCCCAGGGGGGTGACGGAGGCCATATTTTCCCTCACGGCTGCTGGGACAAACCGTCGCCACGTAAAACCACCTCAAACTCACCGTAACTATTAAAATTATTTTATTATTATCTTTTCTCTTGACGGCCTTCATAAAGTACTCGGGCTATCTCTTGGAAATAAAGGAACCGCATGATATTAATGGAAACGGTCGTAGTCGACGATGAGTGATGCAGGGCGTTTATAAAGAAACCATATAAACATTGTTCGGCTCACAAACGATTGGATCTTAAGTTAGGGGCTGTTTCCAAAAAGCTTTCTGCTGCGGCCGGCTTCGTTTTCCGTCTGCGGCGTTGTCAGGCCCAAAAAGTTCTCGACGTAGCTCCACTACGCCTGCGAGCTTTTTGGACCTTCCGCCTGGCATCCGAAAAACACGCTCGCCCTCGCGACGAAATCTTTTTGGAAACAGCCCCTGGGAGGAAAAGTGAATTTGCTTGGCAGACTACTCTCACAAAGCGGAAGGCCTCGCGGATGGTTTGGCCGGATCCTTGTTCGTGGTATGAACTTAGGGCATTCTGGTTTAACGCGTTGGGGTCTTTTGAAGGTGGAGATTCCTGAACACGCCAACGTCCTCGATATCGGGTGCGGCGGCGGTCGAACCCTCGAGTATCTCGCATCCCTGGTCAGACATGGCAAAGCAGTCGGCCTCGACTACTCAGAGGACTCTGTTGCCGTCGCCCGGAAAAGGAACCAAAAACTGATTGCCGGCGGTCGCGTTGAAGTTCTCCATGGGTCGGTATCATCGATGCCCTTCCCGGAGGCAACATTTGACTGCGTTACGGCAGTGGAGACCTTTTACTTCTGGCCTGATATTGCCGCGGACCTGGCCGAGGTCCGTCGGGTGATGAAGCCGAATGGTCAACTGGTGATCGTCGCCGGGATGTACCTTGGATCGAAGTTTGACAAGCGAAACATGAAAGTGATCAGAGTCGGCGGCCTGAGGTGCTTCTCCGTACAGGAGTTCGAAGAGACCCTCCGGGATGCCGGATTCCCCAAGGTAGCGGTCACGGTGGAACCCCGAAAGGGATGGATTTGCGTGGTCTCGGAGTTGGGGCCTGATGACAACGCCTAGGTGATGATATGGACATTAAAGACCTTCAAGACTGTGAGTTAAACAAATGAACTCAGGAACACTCTATCGTCGATCGGCTTTTACGGACAACCCCAAGGGCGGCAACCCCGCTGGCGTTTGGGTTGGGGAAACATTGCCATCTGTCGAGGTTATGCAGCGAATCGCGGCTGAGGTCGGTTACTCGGAAACGGCCTTTGTCGCGCCGGCCAGCGGAGAGAACCGAACGATTCGTTACTACAGCCCCGAGATGGAAGTGTCGTTTTGCGGTCACGCGACCATTGCCACAGGTGTGGTGCTTGGCGAGACCGAAGGGGACGGCACATATCGATTGGCAACTGCCGTGGGGGAGGTCCCGGTCACCGTCAAGTCCCAAGGCGGGGTGCGTGAAGCCTCATTGACTTCAGTAGAGCCAAAGTACTCAGGTGCTTCAGATGTCCTGGTCAACGAAGCGATCTCCGCGCTTGGCTGGCAATCCAGTGATTTAGACGGCTCAATTCCGCCGGCCAGAGCTTACGCCGGGGCATGGCATTTGGTATTAGCCATCAATGACCCGCATAGACTGGCCGAATTAAATTACGACTTTGAGAGACTGAAGGCCCTTATGCTGCGAGAGGGGCTTGCTACGCTCCAGTTGGTGTGGCGGGAGAGTGCAAATGTATTTCACTCTCGAAACCCATTTCCCGTGGGTGGGGTTGTGGAAGACCCAGCCACGGGTGCGGCGGCAGCAGCGCTTGGGGGGTATCTCCGAGAAGCCAAGCTCATTGTTACGCCCGCCACCATTTTCATCCGTCAAGGGGAAGCGATGGGTCGCCCAAGCAGATTGACCGTCGAAATACCTACCACAGGAGGAATTGTGGTCAGGGGTACCGCGGTTCCGATTGAGGAAATGTAATTTCGGATGAAGGTTGGGTAATCGAACGCGGCTTCAATCAATGCTGCTTCCCGCCCTTGCCGGTAAGGCCAGCCGTTAGTCCCCAGTTTATTTATTGGAGTGCGAGCTTATGCATAAACCAGCGAAGAAACCGAATGACTTGGAAAAGTTTTTTGTAGAGCGGGCCAATGCAGGTGACCTCGAAGGGCTGTTGGCCCTTTATGAACCGAAGGCTATTGTGGCTCACGACAATGGCGAGGTCGCCATTGGGCTGGAACAAATCCGGGAATTCTTTGTCAAGTTCCTGGCCGATCGCCCTCAGCTTGACCCGAGCATCCAAGCCGAGGCACTTTGCAGCGGAGATCTCGCCCTCACCTCGTCCCGGCTAAGCAATGGAGATATCACCGCTGAAGTCGCAAGACGACAACCGGACGGCAGTTGGCTCTGGGTAGTGGACCAGTTTGCCCTGGGAAAAGAGAGGTAGAAAGGAAGGGATCGGATCAATGGAGCCTGGAAAATGGATTATTAACGCGGCCATCGAAAACGGGGCGACCCTGGCCGGGATCGCCGGCATGGAAGCTCTCAGGGTTTCGGCGTCGCACACGATATATGGGAAAATGGGGAATTACGCGGGTATCGGCACGGTTAAGGGTGATGATGCCCTTCCAGCCGATCGACTGTTCAACTGGCCGGATTCAGTAAGGTCCGTGCTGGTGATCGCCTTTTCGCATCCCAAAGACAAGCCTGAGCTTGATTGGTGGGACGGAAGGGGAACACCCGGCAACCGCGTCTTGATTGAGACCATGGAAAGGACAAGCCGACAGATCGAAAGCGACCTGAAGATAAAGACCCACAAGCTTCATTACTACGTTGAAAAGGGAGGTGTGTTCCTCAAGGACGCGGCGGTCCTGGCCGGGATCGGCTGTATTGGGAGGAGTAACCTGCTTTTAACTCCGTCATACGGCCCCAGAGTACGGCTCAGGGCTTTGTTCCTTGAGGCTGACCTGGACCCGACCGGGCCGATCTCCTTTGACCCCTGCGCCGACTGCAAGGATTTGTGTAGAAAAGTTTGCCCCGAGAAGGCCATGGCCGATAAGGCGCCGATTTTCAAGTCGAATGAGTTCCCTGAACCCTTGCCCGGAAGGGACGGCCGTTATAATAGAGAGATCTGCAATATACGAATGGAAAAGGATGTTGCCGAAGCCGCTGCAGAAAAAGGCGGTAAAAGGCTTGCGATAAGATACTGCCGGAGGTGTGAGTTTGTCTGCCCGGCAGGGAAATGAGTCGTAGATTACAGTTACTTTTAGACAGGTTGAATCAAGGCGCCGGGTTATGGAGATTGCCGCGCCTTCCTGCGGAAGGCTCGCAACAAGGTCTTCAGGGGTTCGATCCGGGGGGGCTCGATCCGGAAGGAGACCGCGAAAGGCGGGTTACGCTACGCTAACCCGCCCTACGAGCTCACCTCGTCCCGACTTAGCCATGGAGATATCACCGCTGAAATCGCAAGACGACAACCAGATGGTAGTTGGCTTTGGGTAGTGGATCAGTACGCCCTGGGAAAAGAGAGATAGAGCTATGGCCTAACCGTACAGTGATAGTTATTGCCTGACAACCGCCCCACCCCCGCCTCACCTTGGGCAGCGAAAACGGCGGTCTTTGTGAGCCCCCCCCTACTTGGGCACCAGCTTCAGCTCCAGACCCTCCTCATCGGCCTTGACCACGCTGACGAAGAAATCCGGGTAGTCCTCGGCCAGGAGCAGGTCGGCCAGGTGATGGGTGGTGGTGGTGATGGTCGCCTCAAAGGTGGCCCGGCCGGCCCGGATGGCCTTCTGCTTGACCTCCTGGATGTACTGGGGCATCCGCTCCATGACCCCCATGAAGGAGTGGAGCTCCGCGAAACGCTTGACCCCGGAGACGGTGATGGTCACCTTCTTGGGCTCGGAGAAGACGGACCAGCCGGCCCGCTGGAGCTGGTCCACCAGCTCGGCGGCCATCCTCCGGCCCACCAGGGAGGCCTCCTCGCCCCTGGCCCGCTCCGGGACCAGCCTTTCCCCGGGGGCGCGGTCCTGGCCGGCCTGGGTCTGGCCCTGGTCCGGGGCCTGGAGGGTGGTGGATTGCTGGTCCGGGGGGAGGGCCTCCCGGCCCTCGGTCCAGCCCAGCTGGGCCGCGGTGGCCACCACCCGGCCGGTGGCCACCTCCAGGATGAGGGCCGTGGCCGTGGCCGTCCGTCCCTCCGGTCCCTCCTCCTCCTCGATCCGCCCGGCCAGAACCAGATCGGCCTGGAAACGGCGGCCCAGCTCCAGGGCCTGGCCGGCGGTCAGATCCTCGATAATTAACTGGTCCGCGTCCGGGATCTGGACCGGCTCCTGGTCGGCCCCGGGCTGGGTCGAGGCCAGGCCGGGCGCTCCGGAACCGGTCCCGGCCGGAGCCGTCCCCGGGGCGGCGGGCCCGGCCCCGGAACCGGCCGGCACCTGGCCCCCTTCCCCGGCCTTGGCCCCGGAGCCGGCCGGCGGTGGAGCCGGCTGGCCGGTCTGGGCCGGGACCCCCGCCGCCGGGGGGGCGGGCCGGGAAAGGCCCGGGCCCGGAGGCGGGGGCTGGGAGGTATCGAGAACCTGGCAGCCCATCTCCTCCAGGCGGTTGAGGAGGTTGGCCAGGGCCAGGCTGATGGGCCTGGCCCCGGAGCCCGAGCGCCACCAGGCAAAGGGCTCCGAGGCCGGGCCGACCCTGACGCTGAGGAGGGGCAGGACCCTGACCTTCAAGGCCTGGCCCAGGTTGAGATTTTTAAGGACGCCGGTCAGGGAGGCCTGGTTGACCTGGGCCATGACCAGGAGGAAGAGCCTTTCCTTGGTCTCGGCCCGGGACGCGATCTGGAAGCCCAGGATGTGGGGGTGGGGCGAGGCCAGGAGAGGCTGGACCAGCAGGGGCAGGGCGCTGGTCAACCGCTGCTGGCCCATCCGGGTCAAAAGGGCCTGGATCAGGGCCGAGCGGAGGGCCCGGGTCACAGCCTCGTCCTGGGCCACCTGGTCGTCGGGGCACTCCTTGAAGGAGACCGAGCCGAAGGCCAGGATCGGCTCCTGGGCCAGAGCCTCCCCGGCGGTTCCGGATATGAGAAGGACCAGGCCGGCCAACAGGAGACCCAGGCCTCTATTGACTTTGGACATCATTCTCCCCCCAGAAGGCTCGGGCGGCGTCCAGGAAAGCTTGAGGATCATCCCCGGGGAGCCATGTTACCTCCTCGTCGGCCCTAAACCAAGTCATTTGCCGCTTGGCCAGCCGCCGGGTCTCCCGGATAGTCCGCCGGACCGCCTCCTCCTGGTCGATCTCCCCCCTGACCAGGGCCAGGGCCTCCTTGTAGCCGATGGAGGACATTGGCTTGGCCCCTGGATCGACGCCGGCCTCCAGGAGGGCCCTGACCTCCTCCTCGAGCCCGGCCTGGAACATTAGCCTGGTCCGGCGGGCGATCCGCTCCCCGAGGGTCTCCCGGTCCACCAGGATCCCCAGCTTGAGGTGGTCGAACCTTTGCTCCTGGAAGCGGTGCTTTCCTTGAAAGGCGGAGATGGGCCGGCCGGTCTGGAGAAAGACCTCCAGGGCCCTGATCACCCTGACCTTGTCCCGGGGGTTGAGTCGGGCCGCGGCCCGGGGATCGACCAGGGCCAGGCGGGAGTGGAGGGCCTGGGGATCCTCCTCCGCCCGGGCGGCGAGCTCGGCCCTGAGGGCCTTGTCCACCGGCGGGGCCTGGAAGAGCCCTCCCAGGAGGGCCCTCAGGTAGAGCCCGCTGCCGCCGGCCACGATCACCCTCGAGCCCCGGGCCAGGATCTCCTCCACCGCTCGGCCGGCCAGCTCGGCGAACCGGGCCGCGGTGAAGTCCTCCTCCGGCTCGGCCAAGTCTATCAGGTGATGACGGACCAGACCCCTTTCCCGGGGGGTGGGCTTGGCCGAGCCCAGATCGAAGCCCCGGTAGACGGCCACCGCGTCGGCGGAGATGATCTCCGCCCCCAGCTCCAGGGCCAGGCTCAGGGACAGGGAGGTCTTGCCGCAGGCGGTGGGCCCCACCAGGACCAGGAGCCTGGGGCGAGTGCTCAGGCCCGGCCGAACCATCGGTCGATCTGAGACCGGGGGAGGCGCTTGATGATGGGGCGGCCGTGGGGGCAGACCAGGGGCCCCTGGAGCCGGCCCAGGTCATTGACCAGGGCTTCCACCTCCTCCGGCTTGAGCTCCCGGCCGGCCTTGAGCGCGGTCCGGCAGGCCAGCCCGGCCAGGGCCAGGGCCAGCCTCTCCAGGGAGGGGCGGCCGGGATCGGGGGAGAGCTCATCGAGAAGGTCATGGACCAGCCTGGCCGGATCGGACCCGGTCAGGAGGGCCGGGAGGGACTTGACCACAAAGGTCCGGCCCTCGGGGCCGAAGGGCTCCACCTCCAACCCCAGCCGCCCGGCCTCCTCCAGGAGGCCGGCCAGAAGCTCGGCCTGGGCCGGCGGAAGGACCACCTTCTCCGGGACGAGGAGGGGCTGGCCCTGGAGGGGCCGGTCCATCAGCCGGTCGTAGATGATCCGCTCGTGGGCCGCGTGCTGGTCGATCAGGACCAGGTCGGCCCCCACCTGGCCGACCAGATAGAGCCCGCCCAGGGTTCCCAAATGGGAGAAGAGGGGCTGATCCGGTTCCGGAGGGGGGGGCGGCCAGGCGCCCGGCTCTTCATGGGACGGCTTAAATGAACGCCATCCGCCGGCCGAGGGTTTGGGGCCGAACCCGGGGTCGCCGCCGCCCCAGGCCGGGCCGCGGTTCCGGCCGGCCTTTGACCAGGGGGGGGACGGGTCCGGGGGGCCGTAACCGCCTCCCCGCTCGGCCACGGCCAGGCCGGCGGGGCCTTGGGAGGGGGAGGTTCCGGTCCACATAAACCGCTCCTGTTTCCGCAGGGCCTGGGAGACGGCCCCGACCACGGCCTGGCGGATGGCCCGGGCGTGGTGAAACCGGACCTCCAGCTTGGCCGGATGGACGTTGACGTCCACCGTGCCCGGCTCGACCTCCAGGAAAAGGGCGGCCAGGGGGTAGCGCCCCCGCTCCAGGCGTCCCTCATAGCCGGCCAGGAGCCCGCTCAAGACGGTCTTCTCCCTGATGTAGCGGCCGTTGACATAGAGGTAGATGGTCCGCCCGGTGGCCCTGGACTCCTGGGCCGGGCTGATCCAGCCCTGAACCTTGGCCGCCGGGTGGTCGGCCTCGATCCGGATCAACCCCTGGCTGGTCTCCCGGCCGAAGACGTCGGCCAGCCGTTCCTCCCGCCCGGTCACCGGGTCCAGCTTCAGCCCGGCCCGGTCCCCCTCAATCAGTTCGAAGCCGACCCCGGGCCAGGCCAGGGCCAGCCTGACCAGGGCCTCCTTGATCCAGGCGGTCTCGGTCCGGGCGGTCTTGACAAACTTGAGCCTGGCCGGGGTGTTGTAGAACAGGTCCCGGACCAGGATCTCGGTCCCGGGCGGGGCCCCGGTCTCCTCCTGCTCCCTGATCAGCCCGCCCTCCGTCTCCACCCTGAAGGCGGCCGGGGCTTTAGCCGGCCGGGTGGTCAGCCGGAGGCGGGAGACCGAGGCGATGGCCGGCAGGGCCTCGCCCCGGAAGCCCATGGTGGTCACCCGGAAGAGATCGGCCTGATCGGCGATCTTGCTGGTGGCGTGCCGCTTGAGGGCCAGGAGGGCGTCCTCGGGCTCCATCCCGGAGCCGTCGTCCATGACCCGGATGGCCTTGAGGCCTCCCCCCTCCACGGCCACCTTGATCAGCCCGGCCCCGGCGTCCAGGGAGTTCTCGGCCAGCTCCTTGACCACCGAGGCCGGGCGCTCCACCACCTCTCCGGCGGCGATCTTGTCGGCCAGCTCCGGCGGAAGAAGGCGGACCAGGCCCATCAGAGGCCGGCCACCGGATTTTTAAAGGAGCAGGGCAGGAGGGCCTGGCACTTGCCGCAGACGTCGGTGTCCTCGGGCAGGTCGGCCAGCTGGGCCAGGGTGGCCCGGTTGTGGTTGAGGTGGTTCCAGCAGACGCGGCGGTCGAAGCCCGCCTCGGTCAGGGCCGCGGGCGGGCAGGCCTGGATGCATTGGCCGCACTCCTTGCCGGTCTTGAGGAGGCAGGCCTCGTCCGTCTCGATGAGGGGGTGGTCGCCCAGGTCGGCCTCGGTGACCAGGCTGCCCAGCCGCCCGGCGCAGCCGGAAGGGGTGATCAGGGTGGAGTTGTGGCCGAACCGGCCCAGCCCGGCCAGGTGGGCCAGGTGCTTGTGGGACCAGCGGGCCATGAGCTTGATCTCGTCGAAGTTGTGGGTGGCCGGGGTGAGGCCGTTGTTATACCCCTCCCCCTCCAGGAGGCCGGCCAGAGCCAGGCCCAACCGGCCGATGAGATCGTTGGTCTGGACGTAGGCCAGGCCCCAGTTGTGGCAGGGCTCCGGGCCCTTGCTGTTCTCCTTGACCAGCTCCTTGGTAAAGGGCAGGAAGAAGACCACCACGCTCCTGGCCGTGGCCAGGAGGTCGGCGGGGAGGAGGTGGTCGTCGGCCGCGATCCGGGGCAGGGCCAGGAAGCGGTCGTCGGCCCTGGCCGTGACCAGAAGCGGCCTCCGCCACCAGTTCCTGACCCCGGTCCGGGAGGGATGGGCGGCCACGAAGCTCTCGACAAAGTCCCTGAGTTTGGCGATATCCACGGATAGAGGGTCCTTTCCAGCTCTCAAGGTCCGAAGAAGGTTCGCCGACCCCGGCCCGACCGGAAGCGGTCGGCCGGAACCGGTGGGCTCATGGTAGCACAGGAATCTTCGTTTTGGGCCGGATTACGGAGGAGCCTGGCGGCCGTCCCGAACCGCCCGGGGAGCCCGCCCGCCGCCCACCGGGCCGGGCGGAAGGAAGAACCAGGCCCCGGAGGACCTACTTGAACTCGTGGGCCATGAGGTAATCGTTCTTCTTTTTAAAGCCGTGACAGCTCAGACAGCCCTTGAGCTTGCCGGCCGCCTTGACCTGGCCCTGGGGCGAGTAGAGGGCCCAGAACCAGTCTCCGCCCTCAGGGTTGAAGCCCTCGACCTTGTACTGGACGGTGATGTTCTGGAGGGTTGCGTCGTCGTCGGCATAGCTCTCCTTGACCTCTATGGTTCCAAAGGCCAGAGGAGGCTTCTCGGTCCCCAGGCCCGGGTCGTTGACGAAGATCTTGGCCTGGGGGCCGTGGGGGGCCCGGCTGGGCTTGAGCCCCTGCCAGTCCGGCCACTGTCCCCACTGGGTGTAGGGTGATTCCTGGGTGATGTACCTCCACAAGGCCTCGGCGTCTGGGCCGGGCATCCCGGCGCCGGCGGGTGGGACCGGGATCCAGACAAGCAGGGCCAAGGCGACCAGGACCGGACCGGAAAGGCGCATCTCGTTCTCCCTCCCTCCGGAAAACAGAGGCGCGGGCCTCACTCTTATAACTTAACAACAATCAACGGTTTATTTGTTGATCGTACACCATGCGGCCGGCCTGTCAAACAGGCCCGGGACCGGGGAACGAAAAAGAAGGGCGAAAGCCCGAAAAAGGTGGAGGCCCGGCCCCAGGCCGGGATGGAGCCGTCCGGGAGGCAACATAGCTCTTGACAAAATTGAGCTTAGTCAGTAGCTTAGGTTGGTGATGGGTTCCGGCCGCGGGCAAAAGCGGCGCTCTCACAAGAGCCCTTTTTGATCTGCGGACGGGAAGGAGACAACCCCGGCGGCCCCTGGCTGTCAGCGGCCGGCTTCCGGCGGTTGAAGTCACAGAGAGCTAAAAGAGCTCCGGTCCGGGCCCGGGAGCTGGGGTGGCAAACAGCGGGTCGGCCCGAGCCGTTCTCCCGGGAGGACGGGAAAAGGGCCGGCGGCCGACGGCGGACTGGAGCCAGGAGCTGAACTTTGAGGGCCGGTGCCAGAGGGTTCAAGTTATTCAGTCTCGTTTTTGTCCTCTTCGCGGTGGTCTTCGGGCCGCTGACCATCGATAACGGTGAGACCGAACAGCAGGTAACGATCGGGGCGGCGGCGGCCTCCAGCCGGGAGGTCTTAAGCCTGGGCGAGGTCAAGAACCTCTACGCCCAGGCCCTGGCCGACTACTACCAGGGCGATTTCCTCAAGGCCGAGAAGGCCTTTACCGACCTCCGGGGACAGGTCCCCGAAGAGCTCAGGGACGATCTTGATTTCTGGGTCGCGGAGTGCTCCTTCCGCTTGGGCCGGCAGGGCGAGGCCGAGACCGGGTTCTACGGCTATCTCAAACGACGCCCCCAGGGGCCCAGGACCGACCTGGCCTGGCAGAGGTTGAACCTTCTCACCAACCAGGGCGGTTGAGGGTGGCCGACCTGGAGCGCCCGAAAGGGCAACGAAGGAGGCGGGCCGGCTGGCGCTGGGGGATCATCGGCGTCTTGCTGGTGGCGGTGGTCTGCCTGCTCTACTACCGGGCCACGGTGGTCGAGCTCAACCAGACCCTCATCCAGCCCAGGGCGGTCGGGCCGGCCCAGCTCAGGCCCCTGCCTTATCCTTTCCGGGCCGCGGTGGGGCTGACCCTGGCCCCCGGACCGGGCCTGGATCTCCAAAGCTATCTGGGGATTCTGGAGAAGCTCAACAATGGAAGCCAGGACCGGGAGCCCGGCCTGGAGGCGGGCGGCTCGTTCTTTTTCTACCCCCCCTCCGAGGACTGGTTGGCCTACTTCAACCCTCCCGGAGCCAACGGTAATGATATCCGCCAATCGCTGGACGCCCTTATCAGGGCCGGGATCGTCGACGTCCTGGACTCCTACGGGCAGGACCAGCGGTTCAAACGGGAGATGGCCCAGCAGGCCCTGGCCGCCCTGGCCGAGCAGGGGTTGACTCTTCAGACCTGGGCCGACCGGTTCAAAAGCCCGGACAACATCTCCCTGGGGGGCGGCCGGGGAGGGCACCCCAACCGGATGGCCTACCATCTGGACCTGACCATCAAGGCCGGGTTCAAGTTCTTCTGGCTGGGCCGGAGCACGCCCTTGCTGGGGCAGGAAGCGCCCATTGACTGGGGAACCTTCTTCTCCCTCTACCGCAGGGATGATCCCCTGGCCTCCCTCATCACCATCACCGGCGTCTTTGCCCGCCACTTCGGCTCGGTCCTGACCGGCTCGTCCAAGGACGTTCTGACCACCAACCGGCTCCTGGCCAAGGTCAAGTTCAAGGACGGCTCCTCGGGCTTTGAGTACGTCCGCTACAAGCCTCCCGGCCAGGACCAGAGCCTGGCCGCCAGCCTGCCGTCCCAAAACCTGGAGCAGCTGGTTCTCCTGGGGGCCAGGATCATGGTCGGGGTGGTCCTGGAAAGGGGCCCTTCGGGTGAGCTGCTTTCACCCGAGGACAGCCGGGCCCTGGATAATCTGACCCTGATGGGACGGCAGGGGCTCATCCTGGTAACCACCGCCACCAGGCTCCTCAACGCCACCCTGGTCACCCGCAACCTGCGCTGGCGGGCCGAGGACAAGGACGGCGAGACCAAAGTCCTTATCGTCTCCCTGGACGATCCCCTCACCGGCCCCCGGAAGCCCACCTTGACGGAGCTGGCCGGGCTGACCTTCTACGTCCCCAACTCGGCCCGGGCCAGGCTCTTCCTGGACGGGCAGGAGCTGCCCGTTCACCGGAACCTGATCGATTTCACCGGCCGGGAGTCCATCTCCCTGCCCTGGCCCTGGATCGAGTTTTCCGGTTTGGACAAGAGACAGACCCTCACCTTCTCTCCGGGATAGGAAGCCCAAGGGGGAGGCCGGCCTTCAAACCGGGACGGTCACCGGCTCCCTGAGGATCCGCTCCCGGGCCTGGGAGGAGGCGGCGGCCAGGGCGGGGTGGGTTTTTTTCAGCCCCGCCACCTGGCGAAGGTTGTCGGCTGTTCTGAAGACCAGGGCGGCCATGTCCCCCGGCTCCACCCCGAAGGCCCCGATGACCTCGTCCCAGGACCGCCCGCCGGCCCAGCGAAAGACCGCCAGGGCGGGAGCGAAGCGGAAGGTCGGCCGCTCAAAGCCGGCCTCCCGCTGCCTCCGGGCCAGGGGCTCCACCCTGGCCTCCAGCTCCCTGAAGGCGGAGACCAGCTCCGGCTCGGGGTCCAACCCCTTGGTGGAGGTCGGCCAGGCCCGCTCCCGGTCCAGGACAAAGGGGGCCATCAACCCGGCCATGATCTCCGGCCGGCCGGCCGGCAGGGCCCCCAACCCGATGGCCTGGGCGATGATCAGGGGGTGCTCCAGCCTCAACCCGGCCGCCCAACGGCCCTCCTCGGTCAGCTCGCCGGCCGGGTCGACAAACCCCTCGGCCTTGAGGAACTCCAGGCGGTCGAGGAAGCTGAGCCAAAGGCGCCGCCGCTCGGACTCCAGCCGTTCCAGCCAGGCCTCGGCCCGCCTCAGGTCCCGGGACAGGTCCGAGCCCGGGTCGGCCAGGCAATCCTCCCGGAGGAGGCAGGGGGAGCAGGGGGAAGCGGCCAGGGCGCTTTTCAACTCCTCAAGCCTTGATTTGGCCCGGTCGAGGTCGGCCTTCAGCTCCGGATCCAGGGCCTGATCTTCCCCGGCCGGTTCGAGCTTTCCCAAGGGGAGGCGGCGAAGGGTCCGGAGGAGCTCCTTGTCAGGGGCGAGCTCGACCACCGTCCGGCTCACCCCCGCGACCCTCTCCAGGCCCAGGAACTTGAGCCTCAGCCGGCCCCGGTAGAGCTTGAGCCGGGGCCCCGGGCGGACGGCCAGGACCCCCTCCCTGCCCCGGCTCTCGGCCTTGCGCATGACCATCCAGGGCCTGTGCCGGTCATCGAGGAAAAGCCGGCCCGGGTGGAGGAGACCCTTGAGCCTGAGCTGTTCCTCCAACTCCTCCCAGCCGGTCTCCAGGGTTTTAAGCTCCTGCTCCAGGCGCATCTGACGGCGTCGCTGGAAGATGGCGCTCTCCAGGTCCCCGCAGCCTCCCCGGCCGATGGCGGCGGCCAGCCGGTCGAGGTACCGGGGTTTGACCTCCTCGGTCCGGCCGGCGGCCTGGAAGGTGGCCAGGGAGAGGGAGAGAAGGGGCTTGACCTCCTCCGGCGAGTGGGAGAGGAGGAGGTTGAGGATCATCCCGAAGGAGAGGTGCATCCGCCCCTCGATGGGCTCCGGGGGCGCTTGGAGGATATCGGCCACCAGTCTCAGGTCCTGGTGGGGACCGGGGACGAAGAGGGCGAAGCCGACCCGGTCCATCCCCCTCCGGCCGGCCCGGCCGGTCATCTGGGTCAGCTCGGTGGAGGTCAGGTTCTGGAAGTCCCGGCCGTTGAAACGGTCGCTCTGGGAGAGGACCACGGTCCGGGCCGGAAAGTTCACCCCGGCGGCCACGGTGGAGGTGGAGAAGATGGCCCGCAGCAGCCCGGCCTGCATCAGCTTCTCCACCAGGATCTTGAGGTGGGGCAGGTGCCCGGCGTGGTGGGAGGCCACGGCGAAGCACCGGATGAAGCCGATGGTCTGCTGGGACCTGAGGAAGGGGTGGAGCCCCAGGAAGTCGTCCACGATCCGGTTCAGCTCGGCCAGCCCCCCGGCCCAGCGCCCCTTGGGCCTGGAGCGGCAGAAGGCCAGGGCCTGGTCGCAGTCGGCCCGGGAGGTAAGGAAGAAGATGGCCGGCAGGAGGTCCAGCTCCTCCAGGCCGGTCAGGGTTCTCCCCAAGGGGATGGATCGGCTTAAGCCGGCCGGTTTCCGGAGAAGGTGCTCCAAATGAGGGGCCAGGCGGCCGCCCCGGATCAGGGGCCAGATCTCCCCGTCCGGAGCCAGGAAGAGGGGCTCCAGGGGGACCGGCCTTTCCCCGGCCTCCACCACCCGGCAGGGTTGGCCCCGGACCTGGAAGAGCCAGTCGGCCAGCTCCACGGCGTTGGCCAGGGTGGCCGAGAGAAGGAGGAGCCTGACCCGGCTGGGAAGGTAGATGATCACCTCCTCCCAGACCACGCCCCGCTCCTCGTCGGCCAGGTAGTGGGCCTCGTCCAGGACCACCAGGTCGGACCTGAAGTCCTCGCCCCGGGCCATGGCGTCGTAGAGCTGGTTGCGGAGGATCTCGGTGGTCCCGACGATGACCGGGGCCCCGGAGTTCTCTTTCCGATCCCCGGTCAGGATGCCCACCCGGTCCGGGCCGAAGGTCTGGGAGAACTCCAGGAGCTTGGCGTTGGAGAGAGCCTTCAGGGGCGAGGCGTACCAGCACCGGCCGCCAAAGGCCAGGACCCGGTCCATGGCCTGCTCGGCGATCCAGGTCTTGCCCGAGCCGGTGGGGGCGGAGACCAGAACGTCATCCTCGACCGCCAGCCTGACCGCCTCCTTCTGGAAGGGGTCGGCCTTGAAAGGGGTGCTCTCCGGAAGCCCGATCCTGGCCAGGAGGGGGCGGGCCGGACGGGAGATCCGGGGCAGAAAGGGCGGGGTACTGGGTCTGCTTCGGGCCGGCATCTGCTCGCTCCACCTCTCCCCGGTCCTCTCCAATTCGGAGACAGGCCACCGGGGCAGCCATTGTTTTTACACCCTTCCCATGTTAGCATCAAATCACACGCCACAACTTGTCGTTCAGGCTCGGCCCCGGGGTCAGGCCGGGCCGCCGGGCGGGTCAAGCAAGGATCGGTCCGGAAGCCGATGCGGACCGGTCGGATTTGGTTCCCGGCATTCCCCCTAGGTTCGGACTTGATCAGCGGCGGGCGATTGTTGCGGGGAGGGATGGTCCTCCCGGCGGAGGGGAGGATTGCGACTCCCCCTCTTTTGGGCCGGGATTCAGGAGACAAGGGATGAGCGAGCGAGAGGTTGGGGAGGTTCCGGGAGGGGACCGGGCCAAGCTGGAGGAGATCGTCCGGAAGGACTCCAAGACGGAGCGGGCCATGGCCTGGCCGTGGTCCTGGGTGATGGGGTTGTTGGGGGTCTTCCTGGTGGTCTTCTACTTTTACCAGGCCGGGATCGCCCCGGTGGACAACCAGTACAGCCTGGGGTTCTACGTCTCGATCACCTTCATC